>Ga0068860_100001458_pt1 | contig 25558 bp, 25 predicted proteins | sample KBSSwiS32_FD_66597 | JGI IMG/M metagenome (GOLD analysis project Ga0068860, IMG submission 66597) | Switchgrass rhizosphere microbial communities from Kellogg Biological Station, Michigan, USA - KBS Switchgrass S3-2 | ecosystem: Host-associated > Plants > Roots > Rhizosphere > Soil ...
GATGGGGATGAAGACGTCCGTCTCCCTCACCATCCTGGGGGTGGCGCTGATCGCCTGCCGGGTGCTGCCGCTGTGCATCATGTCGCCGTTCTTGGGCGGCGATCAGATCGACCCCCAGGTGAAGGTCGGCGTGGGCGTGCTGCTCTCCATCGTGATCTTCCCCGCCATCGAGCCCCGGCTGGGGTCTTTGCCCATCACCGCGCTCCCGTTCATCGTCCTGATCATGAAGGAGGTGTTCATCGGCATGTCGCTGGCGTTCATCGTCAGCTTCGTCTTCGAAGCGGCGCGGATCGCCGGCAACCTGGTGGACGTCTCGTCCGGCGCGCAGATGGCGCAGGTGATGGCGCCCATGATCCAGCAGCAGGCCACCTTGTACTCGACCTACAAGATGATGGTCGCCACCGTGCTCTTCCTCACCCTGAACGGCCACCACGTGGTGATCCAGACGCTGGGGGACAGCATGCTGGCGCTGCCCATCGACAAGATGCCGGCCTTCTCCCACGGGATGTTCCCGTACTGGAGCATCATCCTCCGGCACTTCGGGGACATGCTCCGGGTCGGCCTCATCCTCTCCGGCCCGGGGCTGATCGTCTCCTTCACCACCGACCTGGCGATGGGGATGATCAACCGCGTCGCCACCCAGCTGCAGGTGTTCTTCGTGGCCATGGCGATCAAGCCCATGGTGGCGGCCGCCATGACCTTCCTGGTCATCTACATGATCCTGGACCGCATGCAGCTGGAGTTCGGGCGCATGCTGCTCACGCTCCAGGACGCGGTGAGGCTCCTGTTGTAGGGGGGAAGGGCGATGGCGGACGAGGGCGGAGAAAAAACAGAGGAGCCCACACACAAGAAGCTCCAGGACGCCCGCAAGAAGGGGCAGGTCTGGAAGTCCAAGGACTTCACCGGGGTGCTGGTCTTCTGCGTGGGCCTGGGGGTGGTGAAGGCCATGTGGCCCACCCTGCGGTCCCGCATCACCGCCCTGTTCGACTACGGGCTGGACAAGCTGGCCCACCCCGAGGACTACCTGCGCATCCTCAACACGGTGGTGATGGACGGGCTGATGTCCATGCTCTTCATCTCGCTGCCCGTCGTGTTCGCGTGCGCCGTCTCCGGCGGGCTGGCGGATTTCCTCCAGGTGGGGTCGATGTTCAGCATGGAAGTGATCATGCCGAAGTTCGACAAGCTCAACCCGGTCAGCGGCTTGAAGAACATGTTCTCCAAGAAGCAGTTCGTGGAGCTTCTGAAGAACGTGACCAAGGTCTCCGTCACCGCCTACGTGGTCTACGGCGTGGTGCGGGACGCCGTCGGCATGATCGCGCTCACCATCCGCGCCAACGAGCAGGCCCTGATGGACGTGATGGGCGAGCTCATCTTCCGCATCGCCACCCGCGTCGCCCTCCTGTTCACCGTGTTCTCGATCTTCGACATCTGGTGGCAGCACCGCGCCTTCCACAAAGACATGATGATGACGAAGGACGAGGTGAAGCGGGAGTACAAGGAGTCGGAGGGCGACCCGCACCACAAGTGGCACCGCAAGCAGATGCACCACGAGATCCTGGCGGAGGCGGGCCGCCAGCAGGTCCGCAAGGCGGACGTGGTGGTCACCAACCCCGAGCACGTGGCGGTGGCCCTGCGGTACGACCGGGAGAAGGACGCCGCCCCGCGGGTGCTGTGCAAGGGCGTGGACACCGCCGCCGCCGCCATCCGGGAGATCGCCAAGGAGGCGGGCGTGCCCATGATGCGGAACGTGCCCCTGGCCCACGCGCTGTTGCGCCTGGATGACGGGGAGGAGATCCCCGAGGACCTCTACGACGCGGTGGCGGAGGTGCTGAACTTCGTCTACCAGCTCCGCGAGGCCGCGTCCGCCGGCGCCGCGAGCTGAAAAAGAAGACCCGCAAAAAAAAAACAGCGGACGGAAGCGCCTGGAGAACGCCCCCGCCCGCCCTTGTCACTCAGACCCGCGCGACGATCACGTCTGCACGGGGCGAGGATTGCTCTTCAGCGAAGACATCAGCTGGAGGATGTTGCCCAGCAAGGTGAGCATCTGGCCGATGGCCGCGAACGCGTCCTTGAGGCCCTGCGCGTGGGCCTTGGGGTCGTACGGCGCCGGGCGGGCCGGCTGGGTGGTCGGCTTGGGCTGCTCCGTCGGCTTGGGCTGCTCCGCCGGCTTCGGCTGCGGGTTGTAGGCGTTGGCGCTGCCCAGCTTGGCCAGCACGGACAGGAGGTTGGTGAGCGCCGGGAGGATCGACAGCACCTGCTGGAGCGCCTGGTTGACCTTGCTGTTGTCGCCGCCCTGGGCGCCCTGCGCCGCCTGCTCCGCGACGTGGCGGAAGTTCTGGAGGTCGTCGCCGTAGAAGGTCATGTTCTTGCCGGCGCCGTTGTGCCTCGTGCCGTCGTAACCCCCCACCTGGAAGGCCTCTTTGCTGATCTCGTCCCACCGGGACGCCATGTCGACCTTGAAGTTGTCCGGTGAGGTGCTGCCCTTGACCTCGCCCCCGGACCAGAACCAGTCGGCCACGTTCTGCCCGGCGACGAAGGTCTGCTCGGTGTCGAAGGTCTCGCGGGCCTCGGCGCCGTGGGTGAGCTTGCCGATCTTGCCCTTGCCCTTGTCGATGTCGTCGATCTGCACCCGGTCGTTGCCCTGGATGATCTCCAGGCCCTGGGTGACGGTCACGTTGCCGTTGCCCCACGGGGTGGTCTTGACGTTGATCTTGGTGCCGTCGGGGAGGACGAAGGTGGAGTCCTTCTTGAAGTCGAAGTTCTCACCGCCGGTCTTGCCCTTGGTCTCCACGTGCGGGTCGCCCCAGATGCGCGACGAGGAGCCGTCCGGGCCGGTGATGGTCCACTCGAACTGGTTGGTCGGCTGGATCTTGTAGCCGCCGGCGGTGGTGACGCACCCCGAGGAGCTGTCCACCAAGAGCTGCGAGGGCTGGCCCGTGGCCGGGTCCGTCCGCGGGCAGTTGTCGGACGGCGACGGCGAGGCGGGAGCGAACGACTTCGACAGGCCGTCCGCCAGCCCCTGCACCAGCCCCACCGCGAAGTTGCCCAGCGCGCTGCCCGGCCGCTGCAGGCCCTGGCCGGCGAGCTGGCCGATGGTCTGGCCAATGGCCTGACCGGCCTGGTTGGCGGCCGCGTTCGCGTTCGCCTTGAAGTTCCCCGTCAGGGCCTGGCCGCCCTTCGGGGCCGCGAGGTTGGCGGCGCCGTCGATCAGCGTGCCGAGGGCAGGGTTACCGGCGAACAGGGTCGAGAAAGCGAGGGGGTCGTTTGCGATTGCCATTTGAGTATGGGCTCCTTGAGATCCATTTTCTCAATCTTCAGATGAGAGTTGCGTCGGAACCCCGCGAAATTGCTAGCTAAAGTAGTCCAAGGTGTGAAAGGTATCGCTCTGGAGCAGAGAGGCGCACACCAGCCCAAGGGCGGCAGCGGCGGATCCCCCTGCGATCATTCATGGTCATCGAGATGGATCAGGGAGGACATCGCCCGGTTGGAGGGTGCCCTGGGGGAAGGGCCGAGTCCGGGGTATCTGGCGGGTCGATCGGCACCGCCCTTCAAAGGTGGCGCGCGAGGCCTGCGCGCTGGCGCACGAGGTCGCGCGCCAGCACGAGCTGTACCTCGGGCGCTCCAGCGCCGCGAACGAGCAGGAAGAACCGTACTCGGAGTGCAAGCCGGTGGGTGAGAGCGCGTTCCGGCTGGCGATCCGAGCGGCCTTTACGACTGGGCGCGCTCCTTCGCTTCCGCCAGGCGCTTCTGGTCGGCCTTCTGGCCCTGCTTCTGGGCCTCCTCCATCGGCTTCATCAGCTCCTGCGCCATCTGTTGCGCCATCTGCTTGATCATCTGACCGCTCTGATCCTGGCCTCCTTGGGCCGCACCCTGTCCTCCCTGGGCCTGCTGGCCTGCGGGGGCTGGGGTGAAGGTGTCTTGGTTGAACATCCCCCGCGGGGCGGCGGCGGCGGCCTGCGGGGCCGCAGTTTGAGCTGCCTGTACGGGCGTGTAGTTATTTAGTCCACCAATGCGCATGCATGGCTCCAGAAGGACGTGTGGCACTCACATTATCGCGCATGGTTGTTTCGAGTTTTCGCTCGAAAGGCGAAGTTTCCTGACAAGAACCCACAAGTCGGCCCCTGATCGGGAAAAAAACGGGGAAACTTTGCCCATCCTCCGGCCGAGAATCGGGTACGGAGTTTCATCTACCTATCGACTTACCCCGAGGCACAACCATGGCAATCACCGGTGTTGGCGGCGCTCCCGCCGTTGCTCCCCAGACTGCAGTTCAACCCGCGGCCGGCGCCCCTGCAGATGGGGCCAACGCGGCCGGCGACGCGATCGGCGCGAACATGTCCGAAGACCAGGCGCTCAGCCAGGGGCTGGCGGCCATCGGGGAGCAGATCGTGGGGCAGATGCAGTCGACCTCCGATGAGGCGGCCAAGCGTGGCCAGAAGATCGTCGATGAGATGGTCGCGGAGATGAAGAAGTAGCCTTCTTCGCTTCCGCGACGTGACGCGCGCGCTGTCCGGCCGGCGGGGCCACCCGCAGCCGGATGGGCGCGCGTTTGCGTTTTGCGGGTCAGGCTATACTCGGCGCGCGCATGCCGGACGAGCCCCAGATCGCCATCGCCCTCCAGTACGACAAGGAGGCGGACTCCGCGCCCAAGGTGGTGGCCAAGGGCCTCCGGGTGAACGCGGAGCAGATCCTCGCCATCGCCAAAGAGGCGGGTGTGCCGATCATGCGGAACGTTCCCCTGGCCAACGCCCTCTACCGGATCGAGGTGGGCGAGGAGGTCCCGGAGGAGCTGTACGACGCGGTGGCGGAGGTCCTGAACTTCGTCTATTCCCTCCGGGACCAGGCGTAACCCATGGCCAAGATCAACAACCAGCCGCCGCCGTCGCCCATGTGGCCGTGGGGTGGCCCGCGCTCGGTGCGCGAACGGCTGATCGACCGCGCCCAGCTCGACCGCAAGAAGCTGGGGAAGGCGGGCAACCCCAAGTCGCCGGCGCTGCCGTCCGCCGCGCTGCTGGACTTCATCGGCCCGGCCCACTCCTCGGAGGAGCTGCGGCTGCCGCTGCCGCCCTTCCCGGAGGGGCACGACGCGGACGTGGAGAGCTTCCTGGACCGGCCCTACCTGCACGCGCTGGCCAAGCGCGCCCAGGACGGCGGGGATGTCCAGCAGCTGGAGCGCGCGCTCCCCCAGATCAACGCCTCCCAGGAGCGGCAGGACCGCCTCAAGGCCCTCCTCAAGCGCGAGGCCCAGATGCTGGACACGGTGGGCCGCGTCGCCGCCGAGATGCAGCAGATCCTCCACTTGATGTGGGAAGCGCAGAAGGACGAGAAGCTCTAGGCGATGCCCGCGAACGACTCCGAGCATCCCGAACGCCCGCTCTCCGGCGAGCGCGTGAACACCGCGGACCGGCCGCGCACCTCCTCCCTGGCGGCCAAGCTGCAGCGCTGGGCGGACGGCAAGGGCACCCTCAAGGACGTCCGCGGGTACACCGACGAAGAGCTCTACGCCGTCGCCAAGACCGCCTACTTCTTCTACTACCAGGGACGGCTGAACGAGGCCCGGGTCCTCTTCCAGGGCCTGTACGCCATAGACCCACTCGACCCCTACTTCGCCAAGGCGCTTGGGGTGGTGGAGCTGGCCGCCGGCAACGTCCAGGGCGCCCTCTCCGCGTATGACGTGGCGATCAAGCTGGCCCCGTCTGATCCGGCTCCATACGTCGGAAGGGCCGAGGTGAAGCTCTACCAGGGGAACCGGGGGCAGGCGGTGGACGACCTCCGCAAGGCCCTCGGCCTCTCCGCCGACGGCTCCCCAATCCGCAAGAAAGCCTGGGCCATGCTGCAGTCCGTCACGTCCGGAGCCCGCGGTCGCTAGCGTCCAAGTGGCCGGATTTACGCTGTTGAGCACAGAGGCCGAGTTCGGCCGATAATGTCGGGCGGGGTGCTTGACGGTCCGCTAATCGCCCGAAAAGTGGGCTGATTTCGCTCCCCCTGATCGGAAATTCCCGATCAAAAGACAGGAAACTCTTTCGCAGACCCTGAGATAATCAAATTGCAAGCCGGTCACTTCTTGTGGCCGCCAAACGGAGGATAAAACTATGGCAGTCGGTGCGGCTCCCCCTGCGGGCGGTGGTGCTGGTGCAGCTGGTGGCGTGGACAATGCGGCGATCAGCGCCGAGATGAAGAAGATGCAGGCCGAAGCGAAGGAGATGCAGCTGCTCCAGATGGAGCACTCCAACGAGATGGAGAAGATCGCCGGCCTGGCCCAGACGATCAAGGGCGGCGACGACAAGAAGAACCAGATCATCAACAACTTCAAGTAGTCGGTCGCGGAGCTCCTCCGTCACTGGCAGCCTTGCAGCGCACTGCCCGACCCCGAGTCGGGCAGTGCCTCAAGGTCGACGGTGGCGGTGCTGATGGCCAGCGCCTCGAGTGGGTCTTTTTCAAAGACCTCCGGGGGGTTGGCCTTTTGCTTTTGCGGGCCTCGATGGAGGCATCCGTGCCGCGCTCCCACTCTCGGAGCCCGCGAAACGTTTGCCCATCCTGGACGAAAATCAGAGATAGGGTTCGCAGTACGATCTGAACGAGGTTCGTCATGAGCGACTTCAAGGTTCCCGGCGGTGAGGTGAGCTCGGTCTCCATCGACCCGCGCCTGCAACTCGACGACGAGGTCACCGAAGTCACCAAGACGGCCGGGCCACCGGTCGACGTCGGCCAGGCGATCAACCGTCAGTTCGCCGAGGACGGCGCCCCCGCCATCAAGGGGGGCGACTCCTCGTGGGTTGCCGGGGACGGGCAGGCCACCAAGGGCTCCCGCGAGCTCAAGGCCACGGCCCAGGCGGAGCACGATCAGAAGTACATGAAGAAGATGAAGCAGCGCAAGGCGCAGCTGGATGACCTGATCAAGAGGCGGAAGGCCGAGTCGAAAGAGGCGTTCCAGCAGCGCATGGCCGCCACCAGGGCCGCCAACGCGCGGGTGATGGCGCGGGCGGCCGACACCGCGAAGAGGAACGACAAGGTCAAGGCGGCGCTCAGGGACAACGCCAAGGCGTCGGACCGCACGCAGGAGAACCTGCGCATGTCCGGCGGCTCCAGCGCGCCGACCACCGCCGCGGCGGCCCCCGAGGACTCCTCGGCGCCGGTGTCCACCGGGCCCGCGCCCGCGGGGCCGGACGTGGAGCACGCCGCCGATCCGTCGTCGAAGTAGCCGGCGTTCCAAAGGGCGCTATCCTTGGCGCGCCTTGGCGCGCGCGCGATCAACCACCTCCGGTAGCCGGCCGGACCCGAAGCGGGCGCTCGAGGCGCTCCGGGATGCCGCCCGTGGCCGGCCCGACGAGCTGGCCGGATTCTTCTCCAAGGTCCCCAACGTCAACCTCGCCCTGGTGGATGTGGCCATTCGCGCCGCCGGCACCGAGGCGGACCGCGTCACCTGCGCCATCCACCTCCAGGACCGCTTGTGGGCGGAGGCCATCCCGCTGTCGGTGCACGAGTACTCCGTGCTCCTGCCGGCGGATCCGCTCCTGGAACGGCCGATCGCCGCCGCCCTGGCCCAGTCTCCGTGGGGGCTGGCGCTGGAGCGGGCCGTGCGCGCGGGCGGCGAGCGCGCGCGGGCGGCGGCCGAGTCCGCCCTCGCCGACATGAACCGCATCGCCTCCGAGGCGGCGCAGGTGGCCCGCAAGCTCCGCGAGCTGGAGGAGCGCGTGGGCCCCCCGCCCACCATCCTCCAGGTGCAGGCGCTGGCGCGGCTGGAGCGGTGCCTGGGCCTCCTGGATGGCAAGCGCATCCTGGAGGTGGGCGCCCAGGACGGCGGGCTGCTCTACGCCCTGCGCCGGCTGGGCGCGGAAGCCTCGGCCATCGACCTCCAGCCGGAGATCCACGCGTCGTTCGTCCAGCAGGGAGACTTCTTCACCGCCGACCTGTCGGGTGGGTACGAGGCCATCGTCGCCACCGCGGTGTTCGAGTGGGGCTCCAACGTCCGCGGCGAGCGCACGCCCGACGCGCGCAACCAGTCCGCGGAGCTCCTCCTCCGCTTCCACGAGCTCCTGGTGGACGGTGGGGTGGTGGCGCTGGAGAACATCCTCCTCCCCATCCCGTTCTCCAAGGGCCAGGCGGAGAACGCCGGCTTCGAGCTGGTCCGCGAGCTGCTCCCCGCGGCGAACCACGCCTCCGGAGGCCGGGGGTGCACGCTCCGCAAGCGCCTGCGCTCGCAGCCCCACCGGCGCGCCTACGAGGTGCTTCGCCGCTAGCGCTTCGCCTTGGTGGTCCCGGTCGCGGTCTTGGCGCCGAGCGCCTTCTTCTCCCTCCGCTTGCGCTCCAGGTTGGAGAGCACGAGCTCCGCGTTCTCCTTCCACACCTTGTTCTTGGCCTGCTCCGCCGCCGCCAGGGCCTTCTTGGCGTACGTCTCGCAGTCGTCCCACTTGCCGATCAGGTACATGCACAGGCCCGTGAGCGAGAGGGCGTCGCCGTGGTTCGGCTGCACGCGGAGGACCTGGTCCAGGATCCTGATCACGTCCTTGGCCACGTGCGGCGGCGTGGGCGGATTGCGGCCCAGGAGGTCGTTGGCCCGCGACATCTCCTTTTCCACGTCGATGGCCGAGCTGTCGCCTTCCTCGTAGCGCTGCTTCGTGGACTTCTTGCTCCCGCCGCTCTTGATCTTGCCCATGACTTCCTCCTGCCACTGGGCGTACCGCCGGTCATCCGGCTTCCGCGTTCGGGCAAGCAGAACCGCCTTTAGGGCGGTGTCAAATTCCCCGGCCTCCGCGCACCCCTGGTAGGCCTCTTCGTACAGCGCGTCGTCGTTGTTCGCGCCGCGCTGGAGCACCTCCAGGTACGCGCCGGCGGACTGCGGCCCCTGCTTCCCCTTCCGGTACGCCCTGGCCAGCATGAGCCACGGGGTGGGGTCCTGCGGGCTGGCGAACTGGGTGGCCTTGTGGAAGTGGTTGGTGGCCGCCGTCGGGTCCCCGCGGCGCATGGCGATCTGCCCCAGCTCCATGTACGGCCGCGGGTCGCGCGACTCGATGCGGGAGCAGGACTCGAACTCCTTCCCCGCCTTCTCGTCCTGCTTGGCCCCCACCAGGTAGCGGCCGTAGTTGAAGTGCTCCTCGAAGCCGGCGTGGCGGTCCTGGGCGACCGCGTCCATCTCCGCCGCCCCCTTCGGGTCTCCCTTGGCGGCGAGGATGAAGCCATGGTGGCTCTTCGCCTCCAGGTGGTCCGGCTTGACCGCCAGCAGGGCGTCGAACGCCTTGAGCGCCTCGTCCGGGGCGCCCAGCGCCAGGTGCGCCTTGCCCAGGCCCAGCAGGCAGCGGGTGTCGTTGGGGGTCCCCTGGAGCGCCGACTGGTACGCGGCGATCGCCTCGCGGAACATCCCCGCGGCGAGCAACCGGTTCCCCTCCGAGGACGGAGACAGCGAAGGGATCTGTGCCATGGGCGTGGACACCTATCACAAGGGCCGGGCGGGTGCCCACAGTTGCGCTCAGCGCGGAGGCCCCGCCTTCTGGGCGTGCTTGGAGCGCTTTCGCTCCAGGTTCCTGAGCAGGAGATCGGCGTTGTTCTTCCAGATGGGGTTCTTGGCGGCCACCGCGGCGGCGATCGCCTTCTTGGCGTAGTCCTCCGCGTCCTTCCACGGGTAGGTCCCCGAGAGGTACTTGCACAGGCCCATCAGGTTCAGCGCGTCGCCGTGGCTGGGCTGCACGCGCAGCACCTGCTCCAGCTTGGCGATGCACTCGCGCGCCACGTGCGGCGGGGTGGGCGGGTTGCGGCCCAGGATCTCGTTGACCTTGATCAGCTCGCGGTCCACGTCGACGGCCTTGGCGTCGCCCTCCTCGTACTTGACCGCCTTGCGCGGCGCGCCGCCCGACTTGAGCGCCTGGCCCACCTCGCTCTGCCAGGCGGCGTACTTCTTGTCGTCCGGCTTCTTCTGCCGCAGCGCCAGCACCACCTTGAGCGCCAGGTCCCAGGCGCCCGCCTCCGCGCAGGCCGCGTACGCCTCCTCCGCCGCCGCGCCGTCGTCCGCGCGGCGCTGCACCGCCTCGAAGTAGGCCTGCGCCGCCTCGCGCCCGCGGCCCAGGGACCGGTAGAGCCGGCCCAGCGCCACCCAGGGCGCGGCGATGGCCGGGCCCACCAGCTGCGTCGCCTGCTGGAGCGCGTTGATGGCGCCCGCCGGGTCCCCGCGCTGCTGGGCCAGCGCCGCCATCAGCAGGTGCGGCCGGGGGTCCCGCGGCTCGATGCGCTGGGCCATGGTCAGCTCGCGCCCCGCGTCGGCGTGCTTGCCGGCGGAGAGGAGGTACTGGCCGTAGTTGAAGTGCTCGGCGAAGCCGGAGTGGCGGTCCCTGGCCACCGCCTCCAGCTCCGCCACGGCCGCCTTGTCGCCGGCGGCGATCCGGATCAGCGCCCGGTGGCTCTTCGCCTCCAGGTGGTCCGGCTTGACCTTGAGCAGCTGCTCCAGCGCCGAAAGGGCCGCGTCCCGCGCGTCCAGCGCCAGGTGGGCCTTGGCCAGTCCCAGCAGGCACTTGGGGTCGCCCGGGGTCATGGAGAGGGCGGACTGGAACGCCTTGAGCGCCTCCGCCGGCATCCCGGCGGCGAGCAGCCGGTTCCCTTCCGCGTCGCTCGCCATGAGCGCCATGGGGCGGCGCTTGTAGCACGCGGTTGCGCAGCCGCGCAGCTTTCTGGTGTTATGGCCGGAATGGCCCTTTGCTTCGTGGGAAAGAGCCAGGCAGGAGCGCCGCCGTCATGTCCGACATGCGAGTCCCCCAGCAATCCCAGCAGCAGATCTCGAACCTGGTGGCGGACTTCAGCCGCCAGATCGAGAAGGCCGCCGGGACGGAGGTCGGCCAGGAAGCCGGCGCGGTGCTCAAGGACGTCGCGGAGTCGCTCTTCCACGAGGCCAAGGGCGCCGAGGGCAAGGACGCCGCGCGCCTCCCCAACGCGCTCAACACCCTGCAGCAGAAGCTGAAGGAGCTGGGGGTGGACGGGGCCACCATCGGCGAGGTGCTCAACCGCCTCAACGAGATCCTGGGAAAGAACCGGGCCATGCGCCCGGCGCGCACGCTGAAGAAGGCGCTCAAGGGCAAGAAGCTCCCCCCCGGCGCGACGCCGGAGCGGATGGCGGAGCTGGAGGCGGCCATGGATAGCCAGGAGGAGGCCGCCGACCTGCTGGAGGAGCGCGAGCAGCAGCAGCAACAGGCCAAAAAGGGGCGGTACGGCAACTACTGACGGCAACTTTGGGCGCCCAGCGACCGACGATGAGTCCGGTGGAAAAGCAGAGCGACGACGCATCGTACCTGGCGAGCACCCTCTACTCGCCGGAGCGCGTCTCGGCGTGGGTGCGCGGGGAGATCACCCTCGCCGAGCTGTCCGCCGTCTCCGGCGCCGAGATGCTGGAGATGGCCGTCATCGGCTACTCCATGTACGAGCAGGGCCGGTACGACGACGCCCGCGTCATCTTCGACGCCCTGTGCGCGCTGGACCCGCGCGAGGCGTACTACCGGACCGCGCTGGGCGCGGTGTACCTGGCCCGCGAGAACCTGGAGAAGGCGGAGGCCCTGTTCAACGAGGCCATCCGGCTCAGCCCCAAGGAGATCGCCGCCTACGTCAACCGCGGCGAGGTCTACCTGCGCCAGGGGAAGATCCTGGAGGCCGCGCGGGACTTCAAGCGCGCGGTGGACCTGGACCCGGAGAACCGGGACCCGCTCACCCGCCGCGCTCGCCTGCTGGCCGCGGCCGCCCTGCAGACGCTGGAGGCGGCGTCGCCGTCCGTGGCGTCCTCGCACGACCGGCCGGCCCCGTCTCGCGCCGCGTCCTCGCACGACCGGCCGGCCCCGTCTCGCGCCGCGTCCTCGCACGACGGCCGGCCGGCCCCCTCCCGCTCCTCGTCCGCCGTCAAGTCGCCGCCCGCCAAGCCGGCCACGGCCCAGAAGCAGAAGCCGATGTCCGGTAAGCCCGGCGCGTCCAAGATGCAGGCGCAGCCGCGGGGGGCCGGGGCGGTGCCCCGGAAGAAGTAGATGACCGCGCGGGTGCCGGTCCACTACTTCGAGAAGAAGGCGAAGGCGGTGCCGGCCAGCGAGCGTCCCACCGAGGAGATCAAGCGCCCCGTGGGCCTCTCCCGGAACCCGTCCCTGGGCGAGATGGAGCCGCCCATCGCCGCCACCCAGCCCACCACCGACCCGCCGGGCAAGCGCAAGCGCAAGAAGAAGGGCGCCGAGGTGGACCCGGTGACGGACCCCGCGGTCAAGCTCCCCCTGGAGAAGCTGGACGCCTGGCTCCAGGACGGCGCCCGCGGCGAGGCGCTCAAGAAGATGACCCGCAAGCAGATCGCCGAGCTGTGCCTGTTCGGCCACCACCTGTTCGAGAACGGCCGGATGGCCGAGGCCAAGGTGGTCTTCGAGGGCATCGTGGAACTGGGGGTGGAGGACGCCTTCCCCCACACCATGCTGGGCACCATCTACCTGGCGCAGGGGGAGACCCGCGCCGCGCTGCCCCTGTTCGAATCCGCCATCAAGCTGGACCCCAAGGACGTGGCGGCGTGGGTGTACCGCGGGGAGATCCGGCTCCACGCCGGCCAGACCAAGCAGGGGCTGTCGGACCTCAAGAAAGCCGCGGGGATGGCGTCCGCCCAGGACCCGTTCGTGGCCCGGGCCAAGAAGCTGATCAGCCGGGTAGGTGGGCGCGCCCGGCGCTGAAGATCGGCTAGGATGCCCCTTCGCCGATGGGGAAGAACGGATTCATCGCGAAGTACTCCGACATCGTCCTGGCGGTCGTCGTGGTTTCGATCGTCGGGATGATGATCGTCCCGCTGCCGACGATGCTGCTGGACGTGCTGCTGACGTTCAACATCAGCCTGTCGGTGATGCTGCTGCTCACCTCGCTCTACGTCCCGCACGCCCTGCAGCTGTCCATCTTCCCCACGCTGCTGCTCATCACCACCATGTACCGGCTGGCGCTGACCATCAGCACCACCCGGCTCATCCTGCTCACCGGCAACCCGGGCGAGGTGGTGATGGCGTTCGGCAACTTCGTGGTCCAGGGCAACTTCGTCGTCGGCGCGGTCATCTTCATCATCCTGGTGATCGTCAACTTCATCGTGATCTCCAAGGGGTCGGAGCGCGTGGCGGAGGTCGCCGCCCGGTTCACCCTGGACGCCATGCCCGGCAAGCAGATGTCCATCGACGCGGACATGCGCTCGGGCGCCATCGACCTGGACGAGGGCAAGCGGAGGCGGCGCGACCTGGAGCGCGAGAGCACGCTGTTCGGCGCCATGGACGGCGCCATGAAGTTCGTCAAGGGCGACGCCATCGCCGGCATCATCATCACCGTGGTCAACATCGTCGGCGGCCTGATCATCGGCGTGATGCAAAAAGGGCTGTCGGTGGGCGACGCGGCCAAGAAGTACACCCTGCTCACCATCGGCGACGGCCTGGTGGGCATGATCCCCGCCATCCTCATCTCCACCTGCGCGGGCATCATCGTCACCCGCGTGGGCGGCGACGAGGAGGGGAACCACCTGGGCAAGGACGTGGGCCAGCAGCTCACCCGCCACCCCAAGGCCATCGGCATCACCGGCGTGATGCTGGTGCTCCTGGGCTTCATCCCGGGCCTGCCCACCATCCCGTTCCTGCTCCTGGGCGCGGGCGCCGGCGCCGGCGCCTACATGATGTTGAGGAAGAAGAAGGTCGTGGAGACGGTGGAGGAGAACGGCGGCCCGCCGGTGCAGGAGAACGGCACGCCGCAGCCGGTGGAGAAGGGCCCCAAGGAGCCCATGAACCCGGACTCCGAGCTGTTCATCCCGGTGGTCACCCCCATCGTGCTCGAGGTGTCCGACGCCCTGGTCCCCTTCGTGGACTCGCGGCAGGACGGCGGCCGCTTCCTCTACGAGCTGATCCCGTTCATGCGCGACGGCCTGTTCGTGGAGTTGGGCGTGCGCTTCCCCGGCGTGCGCGCCCGCGGCAACCCGTCGCTCCCGCCCGGCGCCTACCAGATCCAGATCAACGAGGTGCCGGTCGTCACCGGGCAGGCCACGCTGGGCCACATCCTGGTCAACGACACCATCGAACGCCTGAAGCTGATGAACGTGAACGGCTTCGAGGCCATCAACCCCGCCACCCGCCAGCCGGCGGCGTGGGTCCCGGAGCAGCACAAGGAGATGCTGGAGGCCGCCGGCCTCACCACCTGGGACGTGCCGGGCTACATCATCCTCCACCTGGCCGCCGTGCTCCGCCGCCACGCGCGCGAGTTCGTCGGCGTCCAGGAGGTCCAGTCCATGCTGGACCAGCTGGAGAAGGCGTTCCCCGCCATCGTCAAAGAGGTCGTCCCCAAGGTCATCAACGTCCTCAAGCTCACGGACATCCTGGGCCGCCTGGTGGAGGAGGAGATCTCCATCCGCGACCTGCGCGGCATCCTCCAGGCGCTGGCGGAGTACGGCCAGGTGGAGGCGGACAACGTGATGCTCACCGAGCACGTCCGCGCCTCCCTCAAGCGCTACGTCTCCAACAAGTACGCCCGCGGCACCAACACCCTGGTGGTGTACCTGCTGGACCCGCAGATCGAGGAGGCGGTGCGCGGGTCGATCAAGCGCACCTCGGCCGGCACCCACCTGGCGCTGGAGCCGGACATCGCGCAGGAGATCGTCCAGGCGGTGAAGAACGAGTGCGGCCACCTGCCGCCCACCGCCCAGCGGCCGGTCATCCTCACCGCCATGGACATCCGGCGCTACGTGCGCAAGCTCTTGGAGTACGAGTTCAACCCGCCGTTCTCGGTGGTCTCGTACCAGGAGCTGTCCCCGGACCTGAACATCCAGCCGGTGGCCCGCATCTCCATCCGGTAGCCCTTCAGCGGCTGGGCACGTTCTGCCGCGCCTCGGCGAACACCAGCATCGTCAGCAGGTCCACCGGGGTGAAGCCCAGGGCGCGGTACGTCCGCTGCGCGATGAGGTTGTCCCGCCCGGTGTAGAGGACGCCGTCCTCCACCCCCCGCTCGCGCGCGTCCAGCAGCGTCAGCGCGGTGAGCGCCCGCGCGTAGCCGCGCCCGCGCTCGTGCGGCGGGGTGAAGACGTTCACCACCTGCACCGTGTCCGCCAGCGCGGGCCCGAAGGCGGCGGTGCACACCGGGCGGCCGCCGTCCTCCAGGACGTAGAGGGTGCGCTCCCCCACCTCCGTCTCCACCAGCTTGGTGCAGCTCTCCAGAAGGAGCGGCCCCCGCGGGGCGCCCAGGTTCTCCACCCAGAAGTCGTGGCGCCAGGCGCCCTGGAAGGTGATGTCCTCGCGGGTGGCCAGCCGGGCCTTGAGCGCGCCGCCGGCCAGCTGCGGCGGGACCTGCAGGTCCGCCAGCTTGAGCACGAACAGCTCGTCCCGCGAGTTGACGATGGTGCGCGCGTTCGCCGCGCCGAGGAACCGGAGCGCCTGGTCCACCTGTTCGGTGGGGCCGTTGATCTGCATCAGCGACCCCTGCTGCAGGCGCCCCAGGACGTCCAGGAGGCCCTCCAGCCCGACCGGCGCCACCAGGTGGAAGGCCTGGCCCAGGTAGGCCGCGATGGACGCGATCTCCCCGCCCTCGAGGGCGGCGGCGTAGTGGCCGTACTTGGGGGTGATGCCGTCCCTGGCGAGGAACCCTCGAAGCGCCATGCCCGCGGGCTGCTGCTTGAGGAAGCGCTCTGCCGCGGCGCGATCCGCCGCGCCGAGCACCCGGATCTCCATGCAGGAACCTTAATAGATCAGGCGCCCGCGAGCAGGGCCCCGATGAAGCCCAGCACGCACAGGCCCAGCAGGACCATCACGGCGATGCCCACCCAGGTGAGCTTGCCTTCGCCGGCCGCGGGGGGCGGCGCTTCCTCGGGCGGCGCCTCCTCGGGTGGGGGCTCCTCGGCCGGGGGCTCCGGCTCCGGCTCGGGCTCCGGGGGTGGGGGCTCCGGCTCGGGCTCCGGCGGCGGGGGCTCCGGCTCCGGCTCCGGCGCCTTGGGCGGCGAGGTCATCTCGAAGGACGGCTCCGGCTCCAGCGCCGGCGCCTCGCGCACCTCGGTGGGGTCGAGGAAGAGGAACCGGGTGCCGCCGATCTCCACCTCGTCCCGGTCCTTCAGCGGGCGGGACTTCACCCGCTTCTTGTTGACCTTGATGCCGTTGCGGCTGCCCAGGTCCTCGATGTGCGTGCCGGAGAAATCGCGCCGGACCTTGGCGTGCTGGCGCGAGGAGAGGTCGTCGCTCAGCACCAGGTCGCACGACGGGTCGCGGCCGATGATGACCGACTGGCCCTCGTCGATCTCCAGCCGCTGCCCTTCCATCTTCCCGTTCATCACCCGGAGGAAGGGCTTCTCCGCGTTGAGGCCCTTCATCACGTCCTTCACCGCCTGGCGGGCGATGAAGGACGTCTTCTCCGAGGAGGGGAGCAGCTCCGCCACCCGTTCGAAGGTGACGTCGAACTGGGCGATGGCGATGGTGTCGCCGTTGCGCAAGAGCCGCTTCTCGCTCTTGCCCAGCTTCTTGCCGTTGACCTGGGTGCCGTAGGAGCTGCCCAGGTCCTCGATGAAGAACAGGTCGCCGTCGCGCGTGATGCGGGCGTGCTTGCGCGAGACCGCCTGCTCCTGGAGCACGACCTCGCACGACTTGTCGCGCCCCAGGGTGATCGACTGCGAGTCCAGGACCTGCTCGGTGCCGGTCTTCGCCCCACCCTCGGCGCTGCGCTGCTTGACGACGAGGCGGACGCTCATGCCATCAGAAGGAGCTCGCGCTCACGAACTTCTCACAGTTCTCGATCTCCGCCGGGAACTCGTCCATCGCCGCGAACTTGAGGAAGTTGCGGCACGCGATGGTCGCCTCCTTGTCCCGCTGGTCCTCCTTGAACAGGAGGTGAAGCCCGTAGTGGCACATGGCGTACTTCTGGTCCAGCTTGAGGCACTTCTTGAACGTCCGCTCCTCCTCCGCCTTCAGCCCCTTCTCCCGGTACTGCAGCGCCAGCTGGTACATCGACGGCGCGGTCTGCTCCTTGCCGCCCAGCTCCTTGGCGCCGGTGAGCGTGGGCTCCAGCAGCGTGGCCTTGCGGTTCACCAGCGCCGCGTTCTGGCGGCAGGGGATGTTCTCCGGGTCCAGCTGCAGGCAGGAGACGTACGCCTCCTTCGCCTCCTGGTACTTGCCGGCCTCGGTGTAGGTCGCGGCCAGCGCCTGCCAGGCCTCCACGTACTTGGGGTCCAGCTCCACCGCCTTGTTCAGCTCGTCGGTGGCCTCCTCCAGCAGGTGGTCGTCGAAGGCCATCAGCCCCAGGTCCAGGTAGACGTTGGCGATGTTGGGGTTCACCGCCTTGATCGTCCCGTACTCCTTGCGGGCCTCCGCCTTCTTGCCCATGGACTTGAAGCAGAGCGCCAGGTTGTAGCGCGCCTCCAGGTAGTCCGGGTTCGTCTTGAGGGCGCGCTGGAAGCTGTCGTGCGCCTGCCCGTACCGCTTCTCCAGGTAGTAGATGTACCCGAGGTTGTTGTAGGCCTGCGCCTGCTCCTGGTTGAAGTGGATGGCCTTGATGAAGTCGTCCTTGGCCGTGTCCAGCTGGTTCCGCTTCAGGGCGATGAGCCCCTTGTTCACCCACAGGTCCGCGTACTCCGGGGAGAACTCCAGGCCCAGGTCGCAGTGGACTTCCGCCCGGTCCAGCTGGCCGGCGGAGATGTACTGCGCGCAGAACTCGTTGTTCTCCAGCGCGCGCTGGTGGACCTGGGGCGCGCGGATGCACGCGCCGGCGGCGAGGGCAAAGAGGGCGGCGATGAGGCGCAGGCGCCGGGAGGAGGTGCGCATGGGCGTGCGGAGTGTAGGCGCGGAGGCGCCGTGGGGGCTAGGGTTCCACCGCCAAAACGCCTCGGAGGGACCACGCATGCCCGTCGTTCTTCACCGCAGCGGCCTCGTTCGGGTCCTGGCGCTCTGCGCCATGCTCGGCGGCGGCGCCGCGCACGCCCAGTTCGCCAACCGGAGCATCGGCTTCTCCGTGGGGTACATCAAACTCAACGACAACATCATCCAGCAGGCCTTCCCGGTCGGGCTCATGGGCACCGCGTACCTGGAGGACGGGTGGGAGGCGACGATCCGGGCGCACATCATGATCGTCACCCTCCAGCTCACCGGGGTGCAGGCCTTCGCCGCCGACGGCGGGCTGGGGATCCGCTACCTCTTCTTGCAGGAGCAGTTCCGCCCCTACGTGGGGCTGGAGCTGTCCTACTTCCAGCTCATCGGGGACGCCGCCGGCGGGCTGCTCAACTACGTGGGGGCGTCTCCGGGGATAGGCGCGGACTTCATGATCGGCCCGCAGTTCTCGATCGGTCCCCGGGCGCAGGTGAACGTGTACTGGATGATCAACCGGAGCCTGAACGTGGCGTACCAGGCTACCGTGGAGCTTGGGTTCTACTTCTAAGCGGCGCGCGCGGCTTCTTCTGCTGCTCGCCCACCAGGGTCGAGACCACCCACAGGACCAGGTTCTCGTCGGAGAGGTGCGGCGGCTTCTCGATGGAGAGCTCCCGCTGCAGCCGGTCCGACAGCGCCGCGAACAGCTTCAGCCGCGCCTCGTTGGCCAGCTCCTCGCGGCGGAGGGCGGCGGAGATCAGCAGCTCCCGCTCCTCGGAGGAGACGCGGCCCAGGGCCGCCCGCCACCGGGGGTCCGCGCCGAAGGGGGATTCGGCCGCGGGGCGGACGATGGAGGCGGGCAGCCGGGTGCGGCGCTCGCGGACCACCACCGTGCCGGCCAGCATGTCGCCCAGCCGCTGCCCGGAGCCGGAGAAGACGGCCACCGCGCCGCCCAGCAGGTACAGGCCCGGGCCCACCAGCATGATCGCCGGCTGCCGGTCCACCAGGCGCGCCAGGTTGCGCAGCACGGCCTGGAGGAAGCCGATCCGCACCCCGCTCTGCTGGATGACCCGCAGCCCCAGCGCCCGCTTCCCCACCGTCTGCCCGGACCAGAAGGTCTCGGTGGCGATGCCGTAGCCCCAGTCGATGAGGAAGAAGGCGACGAACATCACCGCCTGGCCCAGGCCCGGGAAGAGCATGAACACGTTGCTCACCAGGATGCTGCTGCTGATGGTGAGGCCGATGACGATCGCCAGGTCGATCACCCAGGCCAGGAAGCGGGACATCAGCCCGGCGAGCACGAAGTCGAACTCCACGTACTCCGGGGTGAGCACCCGGTGCACGCCGTCCAGGAGCGGTGGGAGCGCCTCCTCGGGCATCGCCAGGCAGCGTAGCGCACTGGACGGAGGCCGCGTCCTTCGATTGAAGTGGGCCGCGATGGAGATCGCCGAATTCGTGGACGCGCGGCGCGGGCGCTGGCAGGAGCTGGAGGCCCTGCTGCAGAAGGCGGAGGTCCACGGGCTGCAGCGGCTGAGCCTGGAGGAGGCGCAGGCGCTCTCGCGGACGTACCGGAGCACCTCCGCGGACCTGCTCTGGGTGCGCGCGCGCGGAGCGCAGGTGGAGGTGGCGGACTACCTCAACGACCTGGTGGGGCGGGCCTACGCGCTGACGTACCCGGGCCGGCGCGTCCGGGCCGGAGACGTCTGGACGTTCTTCGCCCGCGGCTTCCCGGACCTGATCCGGGTGGAGTGGAAGGCGATGCTCGCGTCGTTCCTGTTGTTTGTTGCCGGCTCCGGCTTCGGCTACCTGGGGATGGTGTTCGACCCGGAGGGCGCCCGCTACCTGGTGCCGGAGCAGCACCAGAAGCTGGACCCGGTGAAGCGCGCGGAGAAGGAGGCCAGCGACGACGTCGCCTCGGCGCAGCAGCAGGCGGCGTTCTCCAGCTTCCTGTTCACCCACAACATCACGGTGGCCTTCGTGGCCTTCGCGCTGGGGGTGACGGTGGGCATCGGCACCGCGGTGATGCTGTTCGTCAACGGGCTGATGCTGGGCTCCCTGGCGCAGGTCTACGCGGCGAAGGGGCTTGCGGGGTGGTTCTGGGCGTGGATCCTCCCCCACGGCATCCCGGAGATCACCGCCATCTGCATCGCCGGCGGCGCGGGGTTGCTGCTGGCCCGCGGGCTGGCGGCGCCCAGGGGGTTGGCGCGCGGGACCGCGCTGCGCAAGGAGGCGGTCACCGCGGTGAAGCTGCTCCTGGGCACCACCGCGCTGTTCGTGCTGGCTGGCTGCATCGAGGGGACCATCTCGCAGATCCACCCGCCCAGGCTGCCGGTGTGGTTCAAGATCGGCTTCGCGGTGATGGTGGGGAGCGGCGTCTACGCGTACCTGCTGAGCGGGTTCTTCTTCAGAGCGCGCCGCGCGAGGGGATAGGGCCGGGTGCGGGCGCCGCGCGCCGTGGGCCAGAAGGCGCCGCGCGCCGCAAGTCAGCGAGCGCCATGGGTCGGGGGCGCCGCGCGCCGCAAGTCAGCGAGCGCCATGAGTCAGAGCGCGCCGCGCGCCTTGATGTCCAGGTAGCGGTTCACCGCCGTGAGCGAGAGGTGCTCCGGCGCCACGTCGAACAGGCGCACCCCGTCGCGGCTGACCGCGGCCTTGATCTGCTCGCGCTCCAAAAGCGCCTCCGAGGCGGCGGCGAACTGGAACGCCTCCTCCGGGCCGGGGGGCGGTTCGCGCAGCAGCTTCTGCAGCGCGGTGTCCTTCACGGACAGGCAGAGCGCGACGTGCCGGCGGGAGAGGCGCCGCAGCGGCGGGAGCACGGACCTGGTCTGCTCCTCGTCGATGAAGTCGGTGAACACGCAGAGCAGGGTGCGGCGGAGCAGCTTCACCGAGAGCTGGCGGAAGAGCGCGCCGTAGTCCACGTAGGTCAGCTCCGGCTTGGCGCCGTAGAGCGTGTCCACGATGCGGCGGTACTGCTTCCTCCCCGCGTCCGGCTTGAGGAACGCCTTCACCTCGTCCGAGAAGACGGCCAGCCCGACGCGGTCCCCGTTGCGCACGGCCACGAAGGCGAGGAAGAGCGCGGCGTTCACCGCGTGGTCCAGCTTGGAGAGGCCGTCCACCTTGGCCGCCATCGCCCGGCCGGCGTCCACGCAGATCAGCACCGACTGCGACCGCTCCGACTCCATCACCCGCGTCACCGGGCGGCCGCGGCGGGCGGTGGCCTTCCACGCCACCTCGCGGACGGAGTCGCCCTGCGTGTAGTCGCGGAGGCGGGCGAACTCGGTGCCGCGCCCGTCGCGCCGCAGCTCGCGCAGGCCCAGGTTGACCAGGTCCAGCGCCGCGCCGGAGAGCAGGAGCCTGGAGGCGCCGCGGAGGTCCGGGTACACGGCCACGCGGGCGGGCGCGGCCACCCGGCGCTCGTGCCAGACCAGGCCCAGCGGCCCCTTCACGCGCAAGGTGAGGTCCCCCAGCGTGAACCGCCCCCGCTTGTGCGGCGTCACCCGGTAGGAGGCCACGGCGCGGGTCTTCCCCTCCAGCCACAGGTCCAAGGGGTCCGGCACCGCCTCCAGCTCGTCCGGGAGGTCGTCCCGGAGCATGAGCTGCACGCCGCGGTTCGACCGGTTGTGGAGGTGGAGCTGGATGCGGTTGGGCGCGCCCACCGAGAGCCGCGCCGGCAGCTCGCGCCGCGCGCCGATGACCGCCCCGCGCGCCACCGACACGTCCAGGAGCGCGACCGACAGCAGCAGCAGGTCCAGCCCCGCGATGATGGTCCACAGGTCGGGCATGAAGCCCGCCGCCACCGCCGGGAGGCTGAGCGCGCACAGCGCCACCCAGAGGCGCTGGGTGGGGATCACCTGGGGACCTCGACCGCGTCCATCGCTTCCTTGAGCGCGTCCGCGGTGGTGGCCCCGTCCAGCTCCGCGTCCGGCGACAGCAGCAGGCGGTGCTTCAACACCGGTCCGGCGAGGAAGCGCACGTCGTCCGGCGTCACGAAGCCGCGCCCGCGCAGCGCCGCCAGCGCCTTGGCCGCCAACAGCAGGTGCACTGCGGCGCGCGGGCCGCCGCCCAGCCGGATCCGCGGCGAGGTCCGGGTGGCCGCCACCAGCTTGCGCACGTAGGCGAGGACGGGCGGCTCGATGCCCACCTCCTGCACCGCGCCGCGCGCCGCCACCACCTGGTCCCTGGTCACCGCCGGCCCCACCCCGGCGCGCGCCAGGTCGCCGGCGTCGAAGCCCTGGTGGACGGACTGGAGCAGCGCGTCCTCCTCCGCCTCGGTCGGGTAGCCGACCTCGATTTTCAAAAGGAACCGGTCCAGCTGCGCCTCGGGCAGCGGGTAGGTGCCCTCGGACTCCACCGGGTTCTGGGTGGCGAACACGGTGAAGACCGGGGAGACGACGATGTTCCGCCCCTCCAGCGACACCGCCCGCTCCTGCATGGCCTCCAGGAGCGCGGACTGCGTCTTCGCCGGGGCGCGGTTGATCTCGTCCGCCAGGAGGAGGTCGGTGAAGATGGGCCCGCGCACCAGCACGAAGGACTGGGTCTTCAGATCGAAGATGCTGGTGCCCAGGATGTCCGCCGGCATCAGGTCCGGGGTGAACTGGATGCGGCGGAACTCGGCGCTGATGCTGCGCGCCAGCGCCTTGGCCATCAGCGTCTTGGCCACGCCCGGCACGCCCTCCAGGAGGATGTGGCCGCCGGCGATCAGCCCGCAGAGCATCAGCTCCAGCACCTCGTCCTGGCCCACCACGGCCTTGCGCACCTCGCGGAGGACGGACTCGCGCAGCGCGTGGGCCGTCTGGACGGCCTTCATCTGGCTCTGGGGCAGGTCGGTGGGGTGGATGGCCATGGGGGTGGGTTCCTTATCAGGTTCCTGCCAGGCGCCGCCTGGCGAGCGCGGCCGCGCGGGCGGTCCGCTCCAGGTCGCGCTCGGTGGTGGCGAGCTCCGAGAGCACGTGCACCTCGTGGAGCGCCGCCGCGAGGTCCTTGCGGCCGCGCGCCTCCAGCGACGCGCCGACCGCCTGGGGCCCGTCGTGCGGCCTCCGCCCCGCGACCGGGGCCAGGTCCTGCAAAAGCCCCAGGAGGATCTGCTTCGCGGCGTGGGAGCGGTGCTTGCCCTCGCGGTAGATGCGGCTGATGGCGGAGAGCGCGTCCGCGCCCGCCAGGCGCTCGTCCTCGGGCGGCTGGCGCGGGCGCCCGAACCTCCGCAGCGCCGCCCCCCACAGGCACAGCCCCAAGAGCAGCTGGCCAATGGCGAAGTGCAGCCCGTAGCGCGACGCCAGCTCCGCCACCGAGCGGTCCCCGGTGAAGCCGTGGTGGTACTCGTCGAACACCACCGGGCCGGACCTGGCCATCACCCCCAGCGTGCTCAGCCAGAGCTGGGCGTTGTCCTCCCTGGCCAGCCACTGGTTGGAGGCCAGGTCCGGCGCGGTGAGCACCACCACCCAGCCCTTGCCGTGGGGCACCAGCGCCATCACCACCGCGCCCTCCTCGTCGTCCAGAAGCGGGACGGCGTTGGGCTCCAGCTCCAGGAAGCCGCGCACCGGGACCTCCACCGTCCCCACCTCCGCGGTGTAGGGCGAAGGCACCGCCGGCGAGAGGTCCACCGGATCCGCGCTCCTGGACGGCCAGGCGGAGACGCCCAGCTCCTGGAGGATCTCGTCGCCCTTCATGCGGGACGGCGCGTAGAGCACGGTGGCGCCCTGGGCGACGTGCTCCAGGAGCGCCTTCCGCTCGTCCTGGTGGAGGGGGACCACGAACAGCGAGCTCAGGCCCTCGCGCAGGTCGGTCCCCGCGTCCGCCTCCACGCCGCCGTCCGCGGACGGCCAGAAGGTGGCCACGGTCTTGAGGCCGCCGTCCCGGTGGAACCCGCCGTCGCGCTCGTCCTCCAGCAGCTCCTCCAGGTCCGGCGAGCCGTCCACCGCCAGCAGCACCATCTGCGCCTTCGGCTCCAGCACCTGCAGGTCGCGCTGGCTCCGGTGGACCGGGAGGCCGCTCTCCTGGGCGAAGAGGTAGAGGCCGCGGGCGCCGCGGGGGTCGGAGCGGTAGGTGGAGAGCGCGTCGGCGAAGTTGCCCCGGTCCGCGGCGCGGATGACCGCGGCGGTCACGTAGCCCAGCAGCGCGACCCCGGCGATGACCAGGAGCGGGAAGTGGTCGCGCGCGACGGACGGAGCCGGTTTGCTCATGCCGCGTTCGGGTCCAGGAGCGGGCGCGAGAGGGCGCGGAAGTCGCGGTAGCCCTCGGCGCTGGCGCCCACGTTCCCGTAGAAGACGAAGTCGAAGCGCAGGGTCAGCTCGCGGAAGGGCGGCTTCCACGGCGGCGGGCCCTTGTAGCGGCGCACGTGGTCCCAGTTGGACAGCGACGGGTCGTAGTCCAGCGCGCCCTCGCGGTGCAGCCGGCTGAGCGCCGCCAGGTACAGCCCGCGCACCGCCTCGCGGTACTGGCCGCGCGCCGCCAATTCGTCCGCCAGCGCCGCCCAGCCCTCCGGCGGCCGCGACAGCGCGCTCTCCTGCACCGCGGACGTCTGGAGCGGCGCGGTGACCACGTCCAGCGCCTCCTCGCTCGGCCCGCGCCTGGGGCGCCGGAGGACCAGCACCGCCAGCGCCACCAGCACGCCGGCCACCAGCACCACCGCCAGCCCGTTGGCCACCGCCTCGCCGCCGGCCGGCGCGATGTCCAGGTCCGGGGTCTGGGTCTGGCGGCGGGGGCGGAGCAGATCGCGCAGCCATTCGCCCACCCGGCGCCAGAAGCGGTCCCAGCCGTTCTCGCCCTCCTGCTTCGGCTCCTCCACCTTGGGCTTGGCCTTCCTCGGCGGCGGTTGCTGGAACTCCGGCCGGTCGAGGATGACGCGCGCGCGGACCGAGGCGGACTCCGGGCCCTGCCCCGCGGGCGCCGCGGCCACGCCCACCTGGTCCAGCCCGCGGAAGAGGAAGGTGCGGGCCTCGTCGCACTCGCCGTCGTCCACGTACCAGCCCAGGCGGTCCAGGAAGCGCTGGTAGGCCAGCCGCTGGTTCGCGTCGAGCTGGGCGAGGGTCTCCAGCTTGGGCTGCAGCTCGTGGGCCCGGACGTCGCACTGGCGGCCCAGCTTGAGCGTGGCGGCGGCGAGCTCGGCGGCGGAGGCGGGGCTGGCGTCGTCGTCCTGCGCGCGGGCCAGACTCGGCGCGGCGAGCGCCAGCAGCGCCACCAGCGCGGCGGCGGCCGCCGGCCTGGGGCGGGCGCGGGAGGGGAGCTGCTCCACCGCGGAGAGGAGGTCCAGGCCCTCCTGGCGGACCTGCCCGTCGAGCAGCAGCAGCGTCCCCAGCGCGGCGCGCACCGGCTCCACCAGCGCGAAGGTGAGCGCCACCAGGGTGAGGTCCCAGGTCGGGTTGTCGAGCGACGCGTAGCGGTCGGCGAAGGTGACCTCCAGCCCCAGCAGCGTCTGGGCGAGGTTCAGGCCCAGCTGCGCCGCCAGGTGGAGGTTGAGCGCCAGCACCCACTGGGTCCACAGGCACATCCGGACCGCGTTGGCGGTGCGCCGCGCCGGCCCGAGCAGCTTGTTGGCGGTGGCCCAGATCGCCACCGGGTGCCCCTTGCCCTGCATCACCGCGGCGTAGCCGGCGAGGTGCGCGGAGAAGAAGAACACCCCGATGCCCAGGGTGAGCACCCCGCTCATCACCGCGGTCGCGCCCAGCACCAGGGTGGCGATGATCAGGCTGGGCGCGCGCTTGAGCGCGGCGAGGAAGGAGCGGGCCGCGCTGGCCTCGCCCGGGCCGACCAGCAGCTGCTGCGCCCAG
>Ga0068860_100001460_pt1 | contig 25546 bp, 20 predicted proteins | sample KBSSwiS32_FD_66597 | JGI IMG/M metagenome (GOLD analysis project Ga0068860, IMG submission 66597) | Switchgrass rhizosphere microbial communities from Kellogg Biological Station, Michigan, USA - KBS Switchgrass S3-2 | ecosystem: Host-associated > Plants > Roots > Rhizosphere > Soil ...
CCGCTCAGAAAGAAGCCCCGGTTTCGCGAGGTTGCGGAGCCGGGGCTTCTTCGTTGTGGTGCATCGGGTGGAGGTGATGCAGATCCGTCCAGACCGCTTGCTTGAGGTACACGAAAGCCTGGGGAGATGGCGTGCTGGCTCCGCTGCGCAAGGGGATTCGCCTCCTGAACACTCTGAAGGCGGCGGCGAACCGGAAGTGCCGGGCGTCGAGCTACCGATTCCCCTGAACCTTCTCGACGGCGGCGAGCCAGCGCTTCCACATCTCTGGGTCAGCGGTGCCGACGCCGGGTGTGTACTTCATCCGGCCGAGCAGATCGCCAATCTCGGCTGGGCGGCTCACGCGCTCCCAGTACTCTCTGATGAACTCGAACATAGCGAGGTACGCCTGCTCGGGCTCAAGGGGTTCCATCCTCTCGGTCTTGAGCCAGCTTCGCCCCTCTGGCACCGGTATGCCTGTCTGGATCTTCTGCACTCCGGCCAGCCAGTCAGTCCACATGGCGGGATCCTTCGTTCCCTTGCCGGGGATGAACGTGCAGTAGTCGCAGAAGAGGCCGAATTCACCAGGGACAGGTCGCTGTTCCCACTGCATCTCAAGGAACCCGACCACGGCTTGGTAGGCTTGCTCAGGATTCATCGTAGTCATGACGGTCCTTCAGTCTTCCGTCTACTTGAGCAGTTCGGCCACTGACCAGGGGACATCATTGCGTCCTCCGTCCCGGATGGTTTCGTTCCAGACGTACACCCAGATCTGCGCGCCTGTATCCAGGAGCCGTGCATAGACCTGGTTCCCTTTCGGGGATGGTCCGACGAAGTTGGCCGACGTGACGGTTGTCTGGATCAGCTCCCGCGCCTCGGCGATGTCCACCGGGAAGTGGCCATCCTCCAGACGGAAGATGTGTGGCAGCGCCTTTTCCAGGAACGGAACCAGTCCTCGCTCCGCTGCGGTGATCGCCCACTCCAGCCGGTCGCGCTCCTGCTGGGTGAAGCCCTCAGCCAATTCCAGCAGATCTCGCGCGTGCTGGTAGTCGCGCATGACAATGGCCGCGAGGATCCTGGTCCGGATGCTGTCGAGACCTCCCGATCCTCCCACCCCCCTCTCGTCGAGGGGCACGTACCTCGGATGGCACGCAGCCATGGACGCGATCGAGTTCTCGCCCTGACGATCAGGACAGCGACCACATCTCCACGAGCAAGATGCGCCGAAGCGAGGGTCGAATGAAGGTGTACCCGGAGAGCGGCAAAGTCACGAGGCGGGTAGGCGCCTTCGACGGGGCGGGAACAACCAGGACCCGGCGCTGGTGGTCAGCTCCGCTCCCTCCGGCCTACCCCTCAGTGCATGGCCAGGTTCCGGGACGACCGGGACCCGCCTGATCACCGGAATCACCGGGACCAGGGACCCACCCGGTCTGTACACCCATTCGAAACCGCACTCGACGCCGCGCTGGAAGCCTCAGCTCAGATCCCCTGATCTGAGTAGCTCGGGAGCGGGGCAGAGAGGTCGACTTCTTCTCCGAGCGCAGCCAGTGCGGCGAGCCAGAAGCGAGGAAGTGGGAGAGGGACCCGCTGGATGATCTTCACCAGGCGTCCGCGGAGATCGGAATCTTCCTTTGCAAGCCGGTACAGCTCTCGCCAGTCGTCCATCGTTCCACGGTCGAGGATCTGAGCAAGTTGCTCATCATTCGCGAGGTCGAGAGAGCTCCAGTTCCAGAGGGCTCGCGAGCGCGAAAGGTTGCCGGTCACCGACGTGGCTCCAGGTTCAGCTGGGCCACCACCTTGGCCCAGTCCCGCCCGCGCGCAGCGACGTGCTCCCGGGAACTCCAGGGGCTGGTGCTCCGCGCCCCGCCGGGCGCTACTTGTCGGCCGGCATGGACCGCGACCGCTCGCGCCTGGGCCGCCGTGCGGCTGCCGCCAGCAGCGCGAGCACGAGGGAGGCGACCACCGGGCCGGAGGCCGCGCCGCAGTCGCAGCCCACGGCGAGCGCCTCCGGCGGTGGGCAGCCTTCGGGCGGGCAACAGGCGCCGCGCTCGCACAGACCGCTCGAGCACTGCGCCGGCGAAGCGCACGCCTCACCCACGACCAGGTTCTCGATCACCTGCACGTAGGCGCGGTCGTTGCCCAGCGGCGGATCCTCGTAGCGGCTGAACGCCAGCGCGGTCCGGCCGCGCCCGTCGCTGGCGAGCCCGCTGGAGAGGAAGTCGGTGGGCGACGTGCCCGCCGACCATCCACCCGGGTCCCGGACGGACCCGTCCAGCCCCACGCGCGCCACCCGCCGCTCCTCGCTGAAGGGGGCGACGCCCACGTTCCAGGCGACCACGAAGTCCACGCCGTCGAACGCCGCCAGCGTGCCCCCGGCCCGGCCGGTCCCGGAGGCCACCACGAACCCGGCCGGATCCACGGGCGAACCGTCGGAGGCGGCGCGCGCGGCGCGGATGGCCCAGTCCCCTCCATCCGGCGCCATCCACGCCACCAGCACCTCTCCCGATGGCGCGGCGGCGACCGCGGGGCCCTTCTGCTGCGGGAGCGGCGGGGCGACCGGCGCGGGGGGCCGGGCGACGCCGCCACCCTGGATTCGCGCCAGCTGGATCGAGGCCCCGGAGGCCTCCAGCTGGTCCCACGCCACCCACGCGCCCGCGCCCGCGCCCTCGCCGGACGCCGCCGCCGACACGCTCGACGCTCCTGCATCCGGCGCAGAGATCAGGAACACCGGACCGGGCGGGCCTCCGTCACTGGGCAGGTGCGATCCGTAGACGGCTGGAGGGCTCCCGGCGATCCAGAGCATCACCGCGCCATCGCCGTCCCGCACCAGGACGGGGGGATAGCCTCCTATCGTCTGGGGCAGGGCGAAGGGCCGGACCGCGCCGTCCAGCGCGACCCTGGCGCCGGCCAGACCCGCCGTCTCGGCCCACACCATCACCAGCCCTTGCCCGTCGAAGGCGATCACCGGGCGGAAGGCGTTTCCCGCATCGGAGATCACGCGCTCGACCGGATCCGCCGCGCCGCCGTCGAGCAGCACCTCGCCCAGCCGGATGTCCGCGGTCGTCGCGCCGAAGCGGTTCCACGCGGCCCACAGGCGCTGGCCGTCGAAGGCGAGGCTGGGCACCTGCTGGCCGGCCGCGGCGATCATCAGCGGCACCGTGGGATCGAGCCCGGTCCCGTCGGGCGCCAACCCCCGAGCGCCCACGCCCCAGTCAGCGCCGCTCTGGAGCATCGCCAGCAGCGGGGCGCCCGACGCGACCGCCAGCACCGGCTGGCCGCTCACGTTCGTACCCGCCGCCGCCGCCACCGCCGGCACGGCGTCCACGACTCCTGACGGACTGACCCGCGTGGCGAGCACCTGCCGGGTGTCGGGTGTTGCCTGGTAGTCGAACCACGTGGTGAGGAAGCTCCCCGCCACGGCCGCCACCTGCACCTGGTGCTGGCTCTGGGGCCCGCTCGCCAGGCGCAGGCCCGCCGGATCGAGCGGGACCCCGGCGTCGGTAAGGCGCATCGCCCAGGCGGAGACGGGCGCGGTCCCGTAGTCCTCCCAGACCATCAGGTACTCGCTGCCGTCGAAGGCCAGGCGCGCCTCCTGCTGAATCCCGGGCGCGGCGTAGAGGAGCTGCCCCGCGGGGTCGGCGAGCCCGCCGTCCACCGAGATCCGCGCGCCGTAGAGCTCGAAGTCGCCGCTCCGCGAGTCGTCCCAGACCGCGAGGAACTCCGCGCCGTTCCAGCCCGCGGCGGGGAAGCCCTGGATGCCTGGGGCGACCGCGATCGGCAGCGACTGCGGATCGAGCACCTGCCCGGAGGAGGAGACGCGCGCGCCGCGGATGTCGTAGCTGAGCGAACCCGCCCGCACGTCCTCCCAGGCCACCAGGAACATCCCGCTCCCGCCGGCCACCGCGGGCGTGGTGGCCTGGGCTCCCGGCGGCGAGATCGCGAAGCCGTCCGGGTCGAGGACCTGGCCGGCCAGGCTCACGCGGGCGCCGTGAACCGCCAGCTCGCTGTAGGCGTCCTCCCAGACCACCAGCCAGTTGGTCCCGTCGAACGCCACCTGCGGGCGGGTCGCGTCGTTCAGGCGGTCGCCGGCGATCTTGATCCCGCCCGGATCGAGCAGTTGCATCGTCGCCGATACCCGCGCGCCGAAGACGTCATAGCTGCCGGAACGCCAGTTCTGCATCACCACCAGCGCCGTCGAGGGGCTCCCGGCCGCCGCAATCGAACCGACGTTGAAGCCCGCGGGCCCGAAGTCCATGGCGCCCAGAGGAAGGGGAGCGCTCACCTCCAGCGGAGCGACCCGCTGCAACGCTCTCAGCTCCGGCGGAATGACGTCGCTGCACGCGAGGCCGGCCACCAGCGGGATCCAGCGGAAGCGGCGCAACCACACCTCCAATCGCTGCTCCATCCTACCGAGCCCGGCAGGTGGCGCCCGACCGACTGGCCCAGCTCGAGGTCGTGGCGGCCCTGGACGCGCTCGCGGCACGGCGGTTGCTCTGGTCGGCCGTCACCATGCGCTTCCCCCTCGCTGTGGTCTGGATTGCCGCGGTCCTGAGTCTCCCCGCCCGCGCCGGCCCCCAGCCGTGGCGAAGCGGGGCCGCCCTCGCGCTGCACGAGAGCTCCCTGTACGTGGCCGACGCGGATCGGGGTGAGATCTCCGTGTTCGACACCCGCCGCCCGGAGTCGGAGCCGGTCCGCCGGATCTCCACCGGGGACGGCCCGGAGCAGCTGGTGATGGGCGTGGACGGGACGATCTTCGCCACGGTGCGGCGAGCCGATCGCGTGATCGCGGTGCGGCCGGACGGCTCGATGCAGTCGGTCAGCCTCCCGGGAGCGCCGCACGGCCTGGCCCGGGACGACGCCGGGAAGCGCCTGTTCGTGACCCTGGCGGCGGCGGACGAGGTGGTGTGCCTGGACGCCGGCACGCTGGAGGTCCGCTGGTCCACCCCGGTGCCACCTCACCCGCGCCCCATCGCCTGGCTCCCCAGCGACGAGCTGGTGATCGGCCACCTCGAGGAGGGCGCGCTCACCGTGCTGGGCAAAGACGGGGAACGGAAGGCGCCGGTGGCGCTGCCGGCCATCAGTGGCAGCCGCCGGAGGACGGGACAGGCGCTGCGGCCGACGCAGGCCTGGGCGCTGGCCTCCACCAGCTCCGGGGTCGACGCGGTGTACCGGCTGGTGGACACCAGCGCCGTGCTGGGGTCGAACGAGTACTACGGCAACACGCCCATGGAGCTGGAGGTCGCGACCGTGGAGCCGGTCAACGGGGCGCTGGCCGTGACCGCCACCTCGGGGGTGAACGGGACCTTCGGGTTGGGGACCGGGCCCACCGCGGCGGCGCTGGTCCCAGGCGGGATCGCCCTCTCGGCGCCGGGCGCGAACGGGCTGATCTTCATCCCCCTGGGAGGAGCCGGCGGTTCGCGCCAGGAGCTGCGCCTCGCCGGCGGCTTCACCGCCCTCGCCTCCGCGGCGGACGGGGACGTGGTCTTCGGCGTCTCCTTCTCCACCCGCGGCGTGCACGCCATCCGGCACGGGGAGGCGGTGGTCAGCCAACTCCTGGGGCCGCTGGGCGCGTCGCCGCTGCCGCCGGACGCCGTGGCGGGCCGCCGCCTCTTTCACAAGGCCAACCCGTCCGGTGTGGCCTGCGCGAGCTGCCACCTGGAGGGGATGGACGATGGGCTGGTCTGGGTGCGCGACGGGCAGCTCCGCCAGACGCCGGCGCTGGCGGGGAGGCTCAAGGGCACCGCCCCGTACGGATGGGACGGGAAGCAGGCCACCCTGGACGGGTACCTCCGGCACACCCTGGAGCGGCTCGGCCACCCCGCGCAGTCGGACCGGCAGATCGCCGCGCTGGCCACCTACGTGCAGGACTTCCTCCCGGCGCCGCGGCTCCCCCAGAAGGGTGAGCTGGACCGCGCGCTGGTGAAGCGGGGCGAGGCCGTCTTCCACAGCGCCAAGGCGCAGTGCTCGAGCTGCCACGACCCGGGCACCGCCTTCTCGGACGGGGCCACCCACGACGTGGGGACCGTCTCCGCGGCGGAGCGGTCGCGCGCCCCGGACCAGGGCGCGGTTGCCGCCGTCCTGGAGACGCCGTCGCTGCGCGGGCTGGCCCTGACCGCCCCGTACCTGCACGACGGCTCCGCCGGCACGCTGGAGGACCTGCTGGCGCGGACCGACGGGAAGATGGGCCGGACCTCCCACCTCTCGGACAGCGACCGGACGGCGCTGGTGGCCTACCTGCGCTCGCTGTGAGCCGCCCATTGCGGCGGGGCGGGGTTCTTGGCAGGGTCCCGCCCGCGATGGGACCGCTGCGCCACGGCCGGCTCTGGGTGGTGATGATGTCGCTGCCGGCGCTCTGTGGATGCAGGAGCTCCAGCGCGCCCTCGGCGCCGGGTCCCGCGCCGGAGGTCAAGGCCCCCACCCCGGCACCGGCGGTGGCGGCCCCCACCACCCGGTACGTGCTGGCGTCGGTGGCCAACCTCCGCGAGAAGCCGCAGTCCGACTCCCCGCTGGTGACCAAGCTGCGGATCGCCACGCCGGTGACGGTGCACGGGGTCCAGGGCCAGTGGAGCGAAGCGGAGTCCCATGGCCAGCGCGGGTTCCTGCTCACCGAGCTGCTGTCGGACCAGAAGCCGACGGTGGAGGAGCTCACCGCCCGCTTCGACGCGGTCCCGGCGGACCAGGCCACCGAGCGCCGCAAGTGGGCCGAGCGGGCCACCGCGCTCGACGACCGGAGCGTGCCCGCCTTCGAGCGGCTGGTGACGGTGCTGGAGGCGGCCGGCGAGACCGTGGCCCTGACTCGCGCCCGCGAGCACCTGGCGGGGCTCAACAGCGCGAACCTGGTGGTCACCGCCGGAGGGAAGTACCAGCTCCTGGCGCGCGTCGAGGAGGGGGACCTGAGCCAGGTCGTGGACCTGGTGCAGGTCGAGAAGCGGCTCTACGTGGCGACCAGCAGCGCCCTCCTCACCCGCCCGGTGGACCGGAACGTGTGGCGCGCGGTGTGGACGGCGGACGGGAAGATGCCGGCCGCCTTCACCGACCTGGAGCAGGGCGGCAACTGGCTCTGGGCCGCCAGCGTCTACGGCCTGTACCGGTTCGACACCGTGGGCCTGGAGTTCCTCCGGCTGGGGAAGGAGCAGGGACTGCTGGAGGACAGCGTCCAGCTCCTGGCGGTGGGCCCCTCCACGGTCTGGATCTCCTACCGGCAGGAGGGATCGATCACCGAGGTCAGCCTGGATGGACGCAAGGTGCGCCACGCCGAGCTGCCGGACCAGGACCCCTCGAACCGGCCGATGGCGCTCCTGCTGGACGGCGAGTCCCTGTTCGTGGCGTGCGCGCAGGCGGTGTACCGCGTCTCCGTCCCCACGCTGGCGGTGGAGCAGATGGTGTTGCCGGGCTGGCAGCCCGGCTTCGCCACCGCCGCCTGGACCGCCACCCCGGAGGAGATCCGCCTGGTGGCGGGCTCCATGGCCTACCGCTACGACCGCGCCGGCAAGAGCTGGACGTCTTCCTCCATGGACAGCCTGTCGCAGAACACCGGGGACCTGCTCTGGGTCGGCGCCTCCTACGACGTGAACGCGGGCAGCTACACGGCGCTCCGCTACATCGCCGACCAGGGCGACGACTGGAAGACCGCGTTCTACTGGGAGCTCTACAGCTTCCGCGCCAGCAAGGGGATCCAGGTCGGGTCCACCGTCTGGGTCGCCACCACCCGCGGCCTGCTGCAGTGGGAGCGGGAGGCCGACGCGGTGCTGCTGCACACGGCCAGCCGCGGCGCCAGCGGCGCGCTGGAGATGAAATCGCGACGCCGGAAGCTGAAGGCCGGCCAAGGCGCGCCGTTCCTTCGACTGGAGTGACCATGGACAGCCTCACCCACGTGGAGTTGTCGCGCCGGCTGGTGGCGGCGGTCGGGGGGCCGGAGGGTGCGGCCATCGCCGCGCTCTTTCCGCAGATCGACCGGGAGCCGCCCACCCTGCACCGGCTCCACGCGCACAACGTGCAGAGGGCGCGGCCGATCACCCGGCTGGGGCTGGCGCTGCTCTCCGGCGGCCGCCCACCCGACGGCGCGGACGGATACGAGCTCCAGCGGTTCGAGGCGGAGGCGGGGCGCTTCCAGGCCTACCTGCGCGGGCCGCTGGGCGCGCCGCCGCCGCCCGAGGGGCCGGAGGCCTTCGAGCCGGCGCTGCTGGCCTTCGTCTCGCACCTGTACCTGGACACCTTCAACCAGCCGGTGCAGCCCTTCGCGCCGGCGGCGGTCTACTGCGCCGGCCAGTGGCCGCTGTGGCAGTCGCTGGGCGACTTCCGGAAGCGGCTGTACACCACCCCGCTGATCGACTCCCTGCGCCGGCAGCTCTTCGCCGACGGCATCTGGTCCTCGCTGGAGGGCCGGTCGGTGCCGGCGCTCACCGAAGGGATGCTGCTGCGGCTGTGCGCGCTCTCTCGCGGCGACCTCCCGGCGGCGCTGGCGGTGGACGCGATGGAGGTGATGGGCCTGTTGCGGGACGCGCCGGCCAGGGTGCGGGCGGCGGTGGAGTTGCTGTCGTTCATCGAGGAGCGGATCCGTGCGCATCATCTCCAGTGCCTCCAGGCGGGCGACCCGGCTGTGGCACCGCATTGACCTCTGGCTCTGGCGCACCCGCGGCCTCCTGGGTGGCGAGCAGCGGGCGGTGCCGGACCCGGACTTCGCGCACGTGGTGGCGGAGTTCGGTTTGCCGATCATCAAGCCGGCGGCGCAGGCGCACCTCTTCGAGGGGAAGCTGCACAACCTGCGGCTGGCGATCTCGCGGATGCACGGGCTGGTCCTCCCGCCGGGCGGCGGCTTCTCCTTCGCGGACCGGGTGGGCCCGCCGACGCTGGAGCGCGGCTTCCGGGAGGGCCCGTCCTTCGAGGCGGGGTTGGTGCGGTCCTCACCGGGCGGCGGCCTGTGCCAGCTCTCCGGCCTGCTCTACAACCTGGCGCTGCTGGCCGGCTGCGAGATCCGCGAACGCCATCCCCACAGCATCGACGCGTACGGGGAGGCGCGGTACGTGCCGCTGGGGCGCGACGCGACGGTGGCGTTCGGGGTGAAGGACCTGCGGTTCCGGAACGTGCTGCCCTGGCCGCTGCTCCTGGAGCTGACCGCCAGCGAGACCTTCGCCGGCGGGAGGGTGCTCTCCACCTCGCCCCTCCCGTTCTCGGTCTCCATCGACGTGGAGGGGCGAGGCGACGTGCGCAGCCCCGTCCAGGTGAGGCGCGACGACCGGCTGGCGCCGGGGGCGGAGCGCGTGGAGCCCGGGCTGACCGGGCGCCGGGTGACGGCGCGGAGGACGTTCCGGTATCCGGACGGACAGAAGCGGAGCCAGCGCCTGTCGCGCGACGCCTACCGGGCCACCCCCACCATCCGCTTCTACGGGCCCTCCCGGAACGCCTGAAGCTCGGGCGCGTGGTCGAGGAACTCGCGCGCCAGCTCCTGCTGCCGCCGCACCTTGGCGCGATCCAGCTTGAGGTTGTTCGGCGAGTCCGGCATCGCCGCGGCGCGGGTGAGGGCGCGCTCCGCCTCGCGGTAGCGGCCCAGGCGCAGGTAGAGCTGACCCAGCATGAAGGGCGGGGTGACGTGCTGCGGGAACGCCGCGGCGATGTCCTCGAAGATGGCGGCGGCCTCGGCGTAGCGGCCCTGCCGGGCGAGGATCTCCGCGGACAGGTATTCGATCCCCACGTCCCCGAAGAGGCGGCGGGCGCGCTGGAGCTCGACCACCGCCTGGTCGTACCGGCCGTCGAAGTACAGCGCCAGCGCCAGCTTCTCGCGGACGTAGCCGTCCCAGGGGTTGAGGCGCGACGCCTCCGCCAGCAGCTCCACCGCGCGTGGGCGCGGGCCGGTCTCCAGCGACAGCGCCGCCTCTCCCTCCAGGGCCGAGGCGCGGTGGAAGCGCGGCGCGGCGATCGCGCAGGCCAGCGCGACGGCGGACGGGAAGAGGGCGAGCAGGGGCCGGAGGGGCCGCCGGCGGGCGGGGCGGAGCGGCGCCACCAGCGGGAGCGCCGAGAGCCAGAAGGAGAGCGCCAGCGGGCCGAAGGAGAGGGGCGCGTTGAACAGGCAGAAGCCGAGCTGCGCGGCGAAGGCCGCATACCAGAGCCGGTGCACGGGCGAGCGGCGGGCGCGGCGCGCTCCGTGCCGGAGGACGGCGGCGCAGAGGAAGAGGAAGGCGGCCGCGGCGATGGGGCCGGCCTCGGTGAGCAGGTGCAGTGGCTCGCAGTGGGCGTCCAGCAGGAAGGAGGCGTTCTGGGCGAAGCCGTCCCATCCGCCGGAGCGGAACACCGCGCGCTGTGCCTCCAGCTGGTGCACGTTGAAGTTCCCGGGGCCGACCCCGGTGAGCGGCGAGGCGCTCCAGACGGCGATCGCCTCGCGCCAGACCAGGAGCCGGCCCCGGCCGCTGTGGGACAGCGTGCCGGTCACCACCGCCCCGGCCAATGACGCCAGGGCGATGGCCGTCACCAGCAGGCGGGACCTCCGGGTGACGGCGAGCCAGGCGATGAGGCCCAGGCCCGCGGCGACGTAGGCGGAGCGGGCCTGCGTCACCGCGAAGCCGGCGGCCATCAGCGCGGCCCCCGCGACGGCCAGCGCCCGGGACCACCGGGTCCGGCATCCCCGCGCGACCACCACCGCGGCCGGCAGCGCCGGCAGGAGCAGGAACGCCACGAAGCTCGGGTTCCCCAGGGTGGAGAAGGCCTGCATCTTGCCCAGCGCCTGCAGGCCGAAGTCGGCGCCGGGGACTCCCGCGGCCTGGACCAGCGCCACGGCCGAGACCACCGCGCCCGTGGCGGTGAACGCCAGGGACAGGCCCCGGCGGAACGCGCGGGTGGTCCCCGCGCCGGCGGCCAGCGCGAAGACCAGCGCGAAGCCGGCGACGATCGACCAGCCCCAGACCGCCGCCCCGGGATTGCGCGCCGCCGGGATGGAGAGGGCGGCGCCGGCCGCCAGCGCCAGCGCGGGCCCGACCCAGCGCCCCTGCCCCGCTCCTCGCGCCGCCAACAGCGCCACCGCCATCCAGGCCGCCAGCGGCGCCGCGAGCTGCTTCAGCGCGAACGGGTTGCCCAGCGACGGATCGAAGATGACCGCCAGCACCGGCAGGGCGATGAGCAGGACCCGCTCGTGCGGTCGCGGCGGCATGGATGGCTCCGTGCGCCGTAGCACTGGCGCCAGGCGGTTTTCAACAAGACGGCGCCAGCAGGGATCCCCGCGCTGGGGGCACCGGACAGCAAGGAGATGGCGTAGATCGTCCGCTCCGGCGCGGCGGGCCCACACCACGCGTCAAATGACCGGAGGGGACCGAGATGAAGCTCAACGCAACCCGATACATCGTCGGATTCACGCTGGCGGCGGCCGTGGTCGGTGCCGGCGCCCGCGCCCAGGACGCCGGCAGGGTCACGCCCAAGGTGATTCGCGATTGGGGCAAACATCCCGCGGTCGTCCAGCTGGACACGACCGAGGACGTGTTCGCCGTCGGCGATGCCCACGGCGACCCGGGCCGGCTCGCCGCGGTCCTGGCGGCGGCCAAGCTGACCCGGAGTGCCTCGACCGCGCCGGATCAGGTGAAGTGGGCGGCCGGCAAGGCCGTGCTGGTCGTCACCGGCGACATGATCGACAAGTGGACCGACTCGCTCGGCGTGATCGCGCTGCTGAGGGCGCTGCAGAGAGACGCGGCGACGCAGGGCGGTCAGGTCATCATCACGATGGGCAACCATGAAGCGGAGTTCCTGGCGGAGCCGCTGGGCAAGAAGACGGCGGAGTTCGCCAGGGAGCTGACGCTCGCCAAGCTCGATCCCAACGAGGTCGGTCGTTGCGCCGGCGACCTGGGGCAGTTCCTGTGCGAGCTGCCAATCGGGGTTCGGGTCAACGATTGGTTCTTCAGCCACGGTGGAAACAGCGGCGGCCAGACCATCGCGCAACTGAGCGCCGCGATTCAGAGTGGCTTCACCGAGGCCGGCTTCGACACTCCGGCATTGGTCGGTGACAACTCCATCCTGGAGGCGCGGTTGAACAAGAAGGGGCCGAATGGCCTGCCTTGGTTTCAGGACGGAAAGGCCAGCACCGATCCGAAAGCCCTGTTGCTCCGCTATGCGCGCCAGCTGGGTGTCCAACACATCGTCCAGGGTCACCAGTATGGACAGGTGAAGTTTCCGGACGGCAAGGACCGCAGCGAGGAGACCCTGTTCCAGCGGTATGGCTTGCTGTTCTTGATCGACAGCGGCATGAGCCAGGGCATCGACGACAGCGCCAGCACCGGCGGCGCGCTGCGCATCGCCGGGAAGGCCGATCGGCAACAGGCCATCGTCATCTGCGCCAACGGTACGCAGAAGATCCTGTGGGAGAGCGGAAAGGACCAGGGCCACAAGGAGCAGCTCTGCGGCAAGTGACCCTGAAGTCCGCGGCGCCCGGACACTGAGGTTCAGGTCGCTCTCGGCTTCGCTTGATCCTCGCGGACCCGCTCGTCCAACCAGCGGGTCGCCTCGGCCTCATTGGCGAACATCTTCACCTTGCGGTTCCTGGTCACGCGGGTCACGAAGTTGATGGTGACCCGGAGCAACGGGTTGGTCGCCACCACGCCGCACCAGGCCTGCTCGTTCCGGGAGTCGAAGCCCTTGCTGAAGAGGCTCCTGGCCTCCGGCGAGAGCGATTTCTGCCGCTCGCTCTGGATGAGCATGGGCACCCCGAACATGGTCCCGCCCTCGCCGATCACCCCCATCATCTGGTCGGCGTCTTCCTTGCTGACCACTCCGACGCACTCCACCCGAACGCAGGTCGCACCACATGGCAACGTGATGGTCGTGATGCTGAACGGCACGTGACATCCCTTCCGTGCGGCAGGAGGCCGTCATCGTAGCCGGGACCCGGCCTGCCGGTTGGAGCCTCTTCAAGGTGCTCTGCCGAGGACGACCCGGCCGCCCGGCTGCGACTCGAGGACGCGCCAACCGGCCGGCAACCTCTCCGAGAGATCGATCCACTCGATGAGACGGTACTGCGTTGCATCGGCCATCCTGGTGAACCCGGAGAGGGACTCCAGCTCCCTCACCTTCTGGTCCAGGTGCCGGTGGCGGCGACGAACCGCTCGGTCTCAGCCGGATCGTCGCAGCCCGCGAACAGGGTCAGGGCCAACCACAGGGTACGGGCTCTCTTGGGCATCCGCGTCAGCGCTCGAAACGAACCATCACCGAGATCCACTCTGGTGTCTCGGCAAATGGCTCGGCGAGGTGGAGCGCGGGTTCGATCTCTCCGTCCAGCACGCCGTCCCCAGTGGAGCGCTGGATTTCCAGGTCGCGCACGTAGCCGCGCTCGTCCACCCGGAAGGTCACCCGGCCAGTGCCGCCGTGCCCGGCCCGCCGCGCCGCTGACGGACCGATCAGGCTGATCACGTAGTTCACCCGTTCCTGCGCCAGCGCATCAATCTGGCCGTCTCCACTCAGGTGCGGAGCGCCTGGGCTGCCCGCGCCTCCACCCAGGGGAAGAGCGGCCGGCGCTCCGGTCTGGGGTGTCGCTTCGATCGCGGTCGCCTCCAGGTCACGCAGCTTCTCCTCGGCGCCAGCGAGCGCCGCGGCGGCGTCCGCGAGGTGCGCTTCAGCTTCGTCGCCCTCGCTCTCGGCCAGGTCCATCAGCTCGTTGGCAGACGCCAGTGCGCGCCGTGCGGCGACCACCCGATCGTCGCTGCTGGGGTCGGGTGGCTCCTCCGCGCCCTCCGGTGCGGCGGGCGGTTGGGCCATTGCCACCGGCTCGAGGCGCTCCTCCTCGCTCGTGGTCATTGGCTCCGGTGCGTGCGCGCCCGCGAGCCCTTCCTCCTCGGGCCCAGGCTCGTCCTTGGAGCGAGGGAGTGCGTCTCCCGCCGGCTCCACCTCTCCCGCCAGAGCGGGCGCGCTTGGGGCGCCGCGATCGTCAGGCGCCTCGTCCGGCGGTGGCAAGTGGTCATCCGGCTCGGAACGGGCGGCTGACTGCGCTTCGGCGCGCTCAGGGTGTTCCACGCTCGGCGGTGTGGCCTCGAATGGAGCGGTGGCCTCGACCGGCGCGGAGATGGCCGCGGACCGGCGCGTGCGCGTCGAGCGCGCTCCACCGGACGAGTGGAGCCGTTGCTTCGGCGCGGCCTCGGGCCGCTTCACCGCGGGACCGGCGGGCGTCCCGGGGACCGCCACCGGGAGTCCGGGTATTTCCCCGGGGAGGCGATGGCTCTCGGCGTCATCCCCCGGACCGGGGAGGCTCACCCGGATGAGACGGTCGTCCCGATGCGCGTCGCGGTCCAGCAGCCATGCGCCCAGCGCCATCAGAGCGACGGCGTGCAGCAAAGCGGAGATCGCCATCGAGGCGACCATCTGGCGCGAGCGGCGCATCCAGACTCCTGGGTTGCGAGTATCTCAGAAGTCCACCTCGGGTTCGATCCGGGTGCCGACATGTTAGGCTTGCACCCGAAGCGGGCCTCATAGCTCAGTGGCAGAGCGCCTACCGGGGTTGATGACTCGGAAGGGGGTCGCTGGTTCAATCCCAGCTGAGGCCTCATTCACGATCAGAGGTCTCGCCCAGAGGCCCCGCGGCAAAGCTCTCGACGTCCCGGCTCAGGATCGCGCTCAGAGATCGTTGCCGCTGGATCAGCGCCCGCCGGTTCGCCTTGAAGCGCTTGAACTCATCGGGCGACATGTACCTGCCAGCGGCTCGAGCCCGCTCACGCTCGCGATACGTCTTCGCGAGCGCCGTCTCGGCTTCTTTGAGCTCGCGCTCACACCTCTGAACTTCCTCTTGAAGGTGGTAAATCTGATTTCGGGTCTTCTGGTGCTCGTCGGCGGAGCACCGCTCCATGAATTCTCTCTGCTGTAACGCCAGGACGAGGGCCCTTCCGAGCTGGCCCTCGCGCTCGAGCACGACCGCCTTGCGCCGGAGCGTCTGGAAGATGCTGTACGTGTCGTCAGTTTCACGGGCGAGCGCATGGGCCTGGGCCAGCGCACCGGCCGCTTCACCGTCTCTTCCAAGCCTCCGGTACGCCTCCGCCTTCTCCAACAAGATGGTGACCATGACCAGCTTCGAGCGGCGGTTCAGGGACCCGGCTTCCTGCAGCAGGTCGAGGGCCTTCGCGGCGTCCGCCGTGCCGGTCCCTCCTCGAAGGTACAGAGAGGCCATCCGGCGGAGCGAGTAGGCCGTACCTTCGTCATCCTTGCTCAACCTCTGGAGCTGCAGCGCCTGCGCATGGAGCTCGAGGGCCTGCTCGGCCCTCCCGGTCTTGGCGCAGATCCGGGCCTGCTCGTTGAGGATGTACGCGACCCCACGGTCGTCCTTCATGAGCTCCTTCAAGGTCCGCGCGCGGGAGAGCAGCCCGGAGGCCTGGACCATCTGCCTCGAATCAATGGCGTGCTTGGCCAGGACGATCAGCGCGGCAGACGCGACCCTGGGATCCTCCTCGCCCGCCCCCAGGCCCTCCAGGGCGCTCCGGGCTCGCCCGGCATCCCCGCGGACCAACCCTCGCAGCACCGAGGCCGAGCGATAGACCTCCAGCCACGGCTCGATCGGGGACGCCCCAGCCTCGGACTGCAGGATCAGCTCATGGAGGAGTCGTTCACGACCCTGCTTGGCGATGATGTCCGCCGTTCCGACGAGGACCTCCTGGGCCGCCCGCGGCATTCCCGCCTCGATGAAGTGCCGCGCCGCCTCGGCTGCCAGCGCCACGTCACCGGGCTGGCCGTCGCTGTGGCGGAATCGCCGGCCCTTCGCGTCCCAGTTGCTGAGCCGGGCCTTGTAATCCTCCGCGCAGCGATGGTGCAGCTCGTTCCGCTCCGGCCGCCGCGAGAGCAGCTCGCGGGCATAACGGCCGATGAGCGGATGAACGCCGATGGCGTCCGGATCGATGAAGTCGATGATTCCACGCCGGCTCAAGGTGAGCAGGTTCCGCGGCACTTCTCCTGGTCCTTGCCGGGCGACACGCTCCACGATCCGGGTCGCCACCAAGCCGCCGGTGAACAGTCCGAGCACCCGGAAGGTCTCCGCCGCGCTCTCCGGGAGCTGCCGGTAGGAGAGCTCGAATGCCTTCACCACCACGGGCGCATCATCCGCCTCCGTGAGCCAGCTCAGCGTCCCGGATTGCTGGAAGCCCCTCAGGTACTGCTCCGCGCTCCATCTCAGCTCCAGCATCGTCCGCCCGGCGACGCGCAACGCCAGGGGCAACGCGCCCAGCTCCCGGACCAGCTCGGCGGTGGCCGGGGTCTCTTCGCATGCCGAGATCTGCCGCAGGATCTTCACTCCCTCACGCTCAGACACGCTCCCAAGCACGATCTCCTTCTCGCCATGGACGGCGAACCTGGAAAGGTCGAGCGCGCCTCGGGTGGTGACGATGACCTTCGAGGCCGCGGCGACGAGTCGCAAGTCGGAGGACGGACGGGCGTCATCCAGCACGAGCAGTGTCTTCTCCGGGAGGGCGCGCGCGAGCTCCTCGAGCTTCCAGTCGTCGTCCTCGCTGCTCTCGAAGCGCCGCGCCAGGGACGGCGAGACGTGGCGCGCCAGGACGGCGAGCATGTCGGACAGGCTCCTGTCCTCACACGGGACCCAGTAGGCGCCGGAGAAGCCTGCTTCGACCTGTTCGAGCACATGCGCCGCGAGCGTTGATTTTCCCTGTCCACCGAGCCCACGGACCACGACGACGTGGTGGCGCGCGAGGTCGTCGATCACCTGCTTCGTGTCCTCATCCCGGCCGCCGAAGAACGGGGGGACCCTGGGGCGATACCGGTCACGGGTCGACGGCCCGCGCCGACTCCGCGACAGGCCCGCGTCCACCGCCAGTTTGCGGAGGAATTCAACGAGGGACGCGTGCGTGGGGCCATATCCGAGCACCGCGATGCGGTTCTTTCCACCTGCTCCCTGGACGCGACCGATTTCGTCGTCGCGCATGAGCCGGAAGTGGTGCGCTCCGCGGTCCGGGAAGGTCTCGCTCATCCAGTCGAGGAGCGCGCCGAAGTTCGGGTCCTCGAGGCCGGCGCCGAACCCGACGAATACGAAGCTGGCCAGCGAGGCAAGGGACCTCTGCAACGCCTGAGCGGCCTGGTCCTCGAGCACGTCGGAATAGGCGCTGTAGCCGAGCACGACGGAGCGCGGGGTCTTCCAGTGGCCGTGCAGATGAATGATCCCCTTGTCGTCCCGCATCAGGACGCGGACGAGCTCGGGGATGTCCGTCCAGGGGACCGGTGGATGACCGTCGCGCGTCAGGACGTCATCGTAGTTACAGGTGGCGAGGCGCCCGCGTCCCAGGACGTGCAGCGCCTCCACGAGCGAGTCGTCGGCGACCTCCAGGCGTCCGACGGTCCGTTCCAGCCAAGCCCTCCAGTCGCCTCCACTTCGATCGGCGCCGCCGAGTCGGCGTTCGACCGTCGTCGCAATGGCGATGAGCCTCGCGGGATCCTCGCTTGCGGCGGCACGGTCGAGGTTCCTTGATTCCTGGTCAGCCCAGCCAGGTGGAAGCGTGGGATCGACCTCGGCGCAGTACTGGAGACCAGCCTTGATGAGCCCGCTCCAACTCGCGTGGACGGCGCGACCGGTGGCGGCGAGCGAGACTCCGGTCCCCGCGACGAACAGCGTCTGATCCCGGCGCACGCGCTCGACCAGCTCTTCGTAGAGGAATGAGGTCATGAGCTCCGGCTGGAAGCGAAATTCGCCGAAAATTGGCCGAGAAAAGCTGCCCGTTGACCCTGATGTCGAGCAGTCAATTTGATTTCCAGATTTGCTTCCGGGTCAGGAAAGTTACCAATCCCTCAGGCGTTTCCGAGCAGGCCCATCTGTGCGGCGGATCAGCGCTTTTCCCATGGATTGAGACACGCGCGCTCCAGCGCGAGCGAGAGCCCAAGAGGATCATTATCGCGTTCGCCCGCAACCAGTTGCGTGTGCGCAAGATAACTACCTTGGCGCCAACGCCCCCCAGGAGGTTGTTCATGGTCATCCCGTCTGCCAGCGCGAGCCACCCGAATCCCGTTCCCTTTAGCCCCGGAGGTCTCGGCAGCACTCCGCTCTCGAAGCCACCGTCCGGAGGTACGGGCCACTCCACGGCGGACACCTTCCAGGCAACTCCACAGCAAGCCGCGTCCGGTGCCGGCTGCAGCCCTGCGGCGTCAGCGAACGGCAACGTCAAGCAACAGCTCCAGGTCATCGCCCAGCAGGTCGGTGCCGTCCAGCAGACCGTCCAGCAGATCAAGGCCGACCTGGGCCTGGGAACGACCAAACCTGCCGGGGCGACCAACCTCGGCAACGTGAAGGGCGACCCGCGGTTGCTGCAGGCGACGCAGGAGATCGCCCGGGACCCCGAGGGCGCCAAGCTGACCCGGGCCGCGCAGACCACGGGCCTCAAGCTGCAAGTCGGCCAGCTCCCCCCGGGCGTCATGGGCGCGACCGAGAACGGCACCATCACCCTCAGCCCCAAGGCGCTGAGCAACAAGCCCGACCTCATCCACACCCTGGGGCACGAGCTGGGCCACGCGGCCACCCCGAACGACGGCGACTCGATCGCCGAGGAGCAGGCCGTGGATCGGCTGGGGCAGCGGATCCAGCAGCGCGTCGCTCCGGGCCCGACGTTCCAGCTCGACGCCGGCGCCTACCAGCGGCAAGGGCTCCCGCTGGACAACGGCATCCGCAACTCGCTCGCCAAGATCGGGCTGTAGCGGGAGCTCGCGTTGCTGCTGCCGTGCCATGACAGTCCGGTGACAGAGGAAGAGCGGGGCGTGCGAAACGCGCTCCGCAGGGACTGGAGCGTCCGGAAACGAATTGCGCACCCGGACGACTCAGGGCCTCCAGGTCGAGCGAGGTCTGGTGGGAGAAGAGGCCTGGGGCGGCTCGCTGGTGCTGGCCTTCGTCTGCGACTGAGCCAGGACGACCTTCTTCACACCGGCCACTGGCGCGCCGCCCGAGCCATGATCGACGCCAGCTCGCGCTGTTGCCCGAGCGTGAAGTCGCCGGTGATGCGCGCCTCGGGCGGGGGCGTGAGCGGCCCGTAGTACGAACCCATGGAGTGGCCGCGCTGCGAGTACACGTCACCGGTCGCCAGGTCGACGGCCGTGCGCGCGTAGAAGAAGTGCGTGGGCTCGAGCGTGATGACCCCCAGCGTCGCCTGGGGCGGCAGCTCCGACTGCTTGCGCGGCGGACCGAAGACCTCCCGCATCTGCGCGTCGTTCAGGTCCTGGCCTCCGGTGTCCTGCGCCTCGACGCGCGCTCGCACCCACGTGCCCAGGGTGGCGGCGGCGGCCTTCGCCTCCTCGAAGGTCATGGGCTGCGCGGCGGAGGTGGCGCTGGCTTTCGCGGGGCCCGAGGCCGGCACGGCGTGGCGGGCGGACGAGACGTGCATGGTCAGGGGTTTTCGCCCTCGGGCGTTGCTCGTTGCGTCAAGAGGGTTGACCTCTCGGCGCCGGGCCCGCGGCCGACACACGACCGCCCGGGCCGTCGCACCGCTACGGTTGCTGCTGCCTGAGAAAGAGCTTCTGCATGCCGCCGATCCAGCGGTCGTAGCTCGCGGTCTTGTGGCGCATGTAGTCGAGCACCTGCGGGTGCGGCAGGACCAGGAAGGTCTCCTGGGCCATCACCTTGACGACCTCCTCGGCCACCTGTTCGGCGGTCAGCGCACCGTCCGCGCCCGCGGAGCCACCGTCCCCCTGGTACATGCCGGTGATCACCGCCTGGGGGCACAGGCACGACACGCGCAATCCGCGCCGCCCGTAGGCGATGGCGAGCCACTCGGCGAATGCGACCGTGCCGTGCTTGGTGACGCCGTACGGCGCGGACTCGACGATGTTGAGCAGGCCGGCGGCCGAGGCGGTCAGCAGGAAATAGCCGCCGCCGCGCGCGAGCATCTTCTCCACCACGGCGCGCGCGGCCCAGACGTGCGCCATCACGTGGATCCTCCAGTGCCGCTCCCACACCTCGTCCGGCGCGTCCACGCCTCCGCGCTCGACGATGCCGGCGTTGGAGAAGAACACGTCGATCCTGCCGTAGCGCGCCTCTGCTTGCGCCACCAGGTGCTGGACGCCGGCTTCCCTGCCGACGTCGCAGGTGACGGCCAGGCCGCCTACCGCCTCGGCAACCGGCTTCAGGCCGGCGGCGTTCAGGTCGGCGACGACGATGCCCGCCGCGCCCTCGCGCGCAAAGCGCATCGCCGCCGCGCGGCCGATGCCGCTGGCCGCGCCGGTGATCACCGCGACTTTTCCGTTGAGGTCCATGGGTGCGGGCGATGCTACTTGAAGCCACGGCCGTCACGGTTCGAGGCGCGCGGTAAGCGACTCACCTCACCTCTGCTGGAACATGTTTTCCCCAGGGATGAGACCCAGCAGTCCCTGCCGCCACCGGAGTGCTCAGGACGAGACGGTTCACCCGCGCGACGCCCGGCACAGCGCTTGAAGCCGGTACCCGCTCGGCCGGCGCGATGCCGGCGGGGGGGGATTCATGACAAGAAATGGATGGTTCATGGCGGGACTCGCCGGTTTCCTGGCCGTCACGCCCCCGGCGCTCGGGCACGAGCTCGAGTGCGTGAAGACTGTCAATGGTGAAACGTTGCTCGAAATCGACCGCTTCCCGGCGAAGCTGACGTACGAGCTGGTGGTGCGGAACGTCGCCCCCGGCCTGCCCTCCGACGTGCTGGGCGCCGAGGACCCGTTGCTCGAGGCCCTGGGGTTCGAGGGATTCGACACCCCGTTCACGCTCCCGGTCGACGGAGAGGCGCGGAAGACATTCGTGGTCGATCTGAAGAACCTGAATGCGTGTCTCGCGATGTCGAAGCTCGACGGCAGCGACGACGCCGTCATCGACAACCACTTCACGGTCCGGTGGGACGACGGCAGCGCCGTCTGCTCCGCGCGCGTCGACTGTCTGGGCGCCGGCGGGGGCAACCCCACCGGCCCGCGCATGACGGGCGGCGGCAGCGTCTTCGGCTCGGGTAGCCAGCGCGTCACCCACGGCTTCCAGCTCCGCTGCGACGCGGACGACCCGCGCCAGAACCTGGAGATCAACTGGGGAAGCAACCACTTCCACCTGCTCGACCTGACCTCGGCCCAGTGCAAGGACACCGACCTGGACGAGCGTCCGCCGGCGGCCGGTTTCGACACCTTCATCGGTACCGGCGTCGGCCGTTACAACGGAGTCGACGGCGCCACCATCGAGTTCACGTTCACCGACGACGGCGAGCCGGGCGTCAACGACACCGCGCGGATGGTGATCCGCGACGCGGCGGGCAACGTCGTGCTCAGCGTGGAAGGCAAGCTGCAGTTCGGCAACCACCAGGCGCACCGCCGCTGAAAGGGGACACGACCATGAAGAAACCCATGAAGTGGTTGCTGGCCATGGCGCTCGTCGCCGGATGCGACGGCGCGCGACCCGGACACTCCGGCCCAGGCGCCGGCGGGGCGCTCGATCCGACCACCGTGACCGCCGGCGAGCGCGTATGGATCGACCTGCGGCTGCGCGCGGAGGGCGCCGAACGCTTCTCGTCGCTGCTGGTCGCGCCCGGCGAGGTGAGCGTCTTCGCCGACGGCGCGCCCGTGGAGGTGCGGCCGACTCAGTCGCTGGTGGACCTGGCGACCCCGGAGCACGCCGAAACGGTGGCCGCGTTCGCGCTGCCGCCGAACGCCCAGCGCGTCGAGGTGCACATCGACCTCGGGGCCGCCGGTAGCTTCGAGGCCACCGGAGGCGGCGGCTGGGTCGACACGCGCCACGGCGCCATCCGCTTCGAAGCGGCAGGGCCGCTGCTGCTCCGAACCCGCGGCTCCGTCGTTTCGATCGACGCCCAGCGCTCCTTCGTCGCCCGCGACGGGGCGCTCGTCATGGTGCCGAGCTTCCGGGTGAACTGACGAAGGCGCCGAAGCCCCGGCCTCGCGAGGTCGCGAGCCGGGGCCTCGGGACCGGCGGCCTACGTCAATTCAGGCCGTCGATCTGCCACTGCGAGTTCTTGTTGGAAGGGTTCCCCGTCTTGGTGATGTACGGGGACTCCTTCGACAACCACATGTATTGCTGCCAGTAATTCTGCTTGATCGACCACCCTCCGCCGGCCTTCGCGGTCGTGTAGCTCGAGGGCTCGGCCGCTCCGAAGTCCCACAGCTTCACCGCCCCGGTGCTGGCGTTGTAGCTGATGAACAGGTTGGGCGCGTTGGCGACGCGGAACATGGCGTTGTCCTTCGGGCCGACCATGATGAAGTCCAGCGCCGGCTGACCGGCCTTGCAGTACAGCCACTGGTTGTGTGACACGCCGTCCGGCGCGCTCATGTATTGACCGTTGTCCAGGCTCTTGATCCTCGTCACGAGCCCGCTGTCGGCCGGGATGTTGGTGGGGATCTGCCACCCGGCGGGCGGGTCGAGCAGGGACCCGGTGGGGCCGTTCCGCCACCGCCACGAGAAATACATGTGCAGCGACGTGTCGTAGAGGTCCTGGTACCCGGCCCACGGAATCGCGTTGTACGCGCACTTCCGCTGCGTGGCCTCGATCTGCTTCACGTAGGTGCCCTGGTCGTCCGTCCCCACGTCCAGGCCCTTCATGCACGCCTTCATCGTCTGGCCGGGGCCACCCTGGCCGGTGCCCAGCACGTACGTCGGGCCGCGCTTGCCGTTGTCGTTGTACCAGCCCTGCATCTCGTTCTGGTCGAAGCCCAGCCAGTTGTTGACCAGCGCCGTCGCCTCCTGGGTCGCCACCTGCTGGCGCTGGGCGTACGGCGTGCCCATGGTGCGGATGAACGCGGCCCACACGTCCTTCATCGCCTCGGTGGCCACCAGGGCGGTGCCCTTCATGTTGCTCGCCTTGTACCCGTTCCAGCTCGGATCCAGCCCGGTGCCCGGATTCCAGATCACGTCGCCGCTGCTGTAGTTGAGGACCGCGGCGTTGGAGTGCGTGTGCTGCTCCGACCCGGCGGCGCACAGGTAGCTCTTCACCTGCCGCACCCGGGTGTAGTTGTCCTGCGCGATGCGCACGGTGTGCTCGGAGCTGAACGAGTCCTCGAACAGGTGCACCGCCCGGCCGAAGAGGAAGTAGTTGCGGCTGACGTTGAGCGCGGTGGAGCCCTGCACGCCGCCGTCGTAGACGTTCATCTGGAACGACGGCGCCATCGCCGCGGCGACGAAGTACGCGACGAAGCGCTGCTGCGACAGCTGCGCCGACCTCACGCCGCCCGCGCCGTCCGCGTCGTTGTACTGGCGCATGAAGTGGTCGTACTGGACCTCGACCGGCTCCTGCGCGACCGCGTCCCAGCACGACTTCGACGTGCCGGCGTTGTACCCGGCGAGGTCGACCCAGCGCTCGCCGACGATGGCGTCGAACACCGCCTTGTATCGCGACGCGTAGCGCTGGTCGTCGTACTTGTCGGCCTTGATCCGCTGCAGCTCCGCCTGTGCGCCCGGAGAGGAGATGTTCGTGTTCTTGGCCAGCCCCTGCGTCCACTTCTTGCGCGGGTCGTTGGGGTCCGGCTGGTCGGGGACGGTGACGGGTGAGACGCCCATCAGCTCGACCCCGGCCATCCGGGTTACCCACTCGTGACCCATGGGGATGCCGTTGGCGAAGCCGACGCTGAAGCCGCTCTGGGTAAAGGCCCAGGCGGAGCGCGCGCTACCGAGGGAGACCGCGAACGCCACGGCCACCGCGAACGCGGCGATGCCGCGGCGCTTCGGCCAGGAAACAACGAACATGAATGCACTCTCTTTCGGGATTCGTGCAGCGAGGGTGGTTCGGCCACCGGGAGCCACCCCAATGCAAGGCACGGGCTCAGGCCAACACGCCGTGATTCCAGCGGCCCCCCACTGGCCGGGGCGCGGCGCGCGTTCTCGTTCGACGCCATCGCTTGAGCTCTCGACGCGCGGGCCGCGGAGTGATGCGGCTACAGTAGTGGCGATGTGGTCGCTGGACCTGGGCACCACCAACTCCCTGCTGGCGCGCTGGGACGCCGCCGCCGACCGCCCGGCGGTGCTGGAGCTGCCCGGACTGGCGCGCCGGCCGGCCCAGCCGGAGAGCGACGCCGCCCGCGCGGTGCCCACCGCGGTGCACGTGCTGGAGGAGCGCTCCTTCTGGGCGCGCCTGGGCCTGGGGAGGCTGGCCCAGGTGGGCCGCCCGGCGCTGGAGCTGAACCTCCTTCGCCACCGCCCCAACTTCGCCCCCTCCTTCAAGCGGCAGCTGTCGATGAGCCCCCTGCTCACGGTGGCGCGGGCCGGGGGCCGGCCCTACTCCGCCCGCGAGGTGGCCCACCTGTTCCTCCGCGAGCTGCTGGCGGAGGCCAAGCGGGTGACCGGGGAGCGCATCCGGGACCTGGTGGTGACCTCGCCCATCGACGCCTACGAGACCTACCGCGCCGAGCTGTCCGCCATCTGCGCCCGGCTGGGCGTGCGGCGGGTCCGCTTCCTGGACGAGCCGGTGGCGGCGGCGGTGGGGTACGGCCTGGGCCTGTCCAGGAGCCGGCTGGTGCTGGTGATCGACTTCGGCGGGGGCACGTTGCACTTCGCCCTGCTCCGGGTGGGGGCGGGCGAAGCCTCCGCCGGCCGGGGGGAGATCCTCGCCAAGGCCGCCCGCGACGTGGGCGGCGGCCTGGTGGACCGGTGGTTGCTGGAGGAGCTGTGCCGCCGCCTCGACCTGGACCTGGACGAGGAGCCCGGCGAGGACGAGCGGCTGTGGCAGGCGTTGCTGCTGGCCGAGGCCTGCCGCGCCAAGGAGGCGGTCTACTTCGACGAGAGGGTCCGCTTCGACGTGCTGCCGCCGGAGAACCTGCGCCGCTTCGAGGCGCGGCTGCGCGGCGAGGCCGGCGCCCTGGAGCTGACTCGAGCGGAGCTGGTCCAGCTGCTGGAGGCCCGGGGGCTGTACCGGACGCTGGAGGAGGGGCTGGGGGAGGTGCTGGAGCAAGCCGGGCAACAAGGCGTGGGCGAGGCGCAGATCGACGACGTCCTGATGGTGGGCGGCTCCACCCTGCTGCCGGAGGTGTACCCGCTGTTCGAGAAGCGCTTCGGCCGCGGCCGGGTGCGCGCCTGGCAACCCTTCGAGGCGGTGGCGCACGGAGGCGCGGTGTACGCCGCCGGCCGGGTGGCGCCGGCGGACTTCATCGTGCACGACTACGCGCTGCTCACCCACGACCTGCGCAGCCAGCAGCCCCAGTACACCGTGGTGGTGCCGCGGGGCACCCGCTTCCCGACCGCCCCGGACTTCTGGAAGCGGCAGCTGGTCCCCACCTGCGCGCTGGGCGAGCCGGAGCGGGTCTTCAAGCTGGTCATCTGCGAGATCGGCTCCCGCCAGGCGGGTGAGCTGGCCTGGGATGCCGACGGCCGGCTGCGGCGGGTGAAGGGCGAGGACGACCGGATGGTGGTGAAGCTCAACGAGCGCAACCCCGCCCTCGGCCACCTGGACCCGCCCCACTCCCCCAGCGACAAGAGGCCGCGGCTGGAGATCAGCCTGGGCATCAACGCCGACCGGTGGCTCTGCGCGACGGTGCGGGACCTGCGCACACGAAAGCTGCTGATGGGCGACGAGCCGGTGGTTCGGCTCCTCTAGCGGTAGGCTTCCAGGCGATGGGCTCGATCTTCTTCGTGGTCTGGATCGTGTTCGCGGTGTTCGTCGCCGTGAAGGCGTACGAGCAGAAACAG
>Ga0068860_100001464_pt1 | contig 25524 bp, 18 predicted proteins | sample KBSSwiS32_FD_66597 | JGI IMG/M metagenome (GOLD analysis project Ga0068860, IMG submission 66597) | Switchgrass rhizosphere microbial communities from Kellogg Biological Station, Michigan, USA - KBS Switchgrass S3-2 | ecosystem: Host-associated > Plants > Roots > Rhizosphere > Soil ...
GCGCACCTTTCCGGTGGTACGCCCTGCAAATTGAAGTAAACAGGATATCGGCGAAGGATTCAACCTGTTACCGATGTCTTGAGGTCGAGGTGTTACCTATGTCCTGAAGGCCGGACAGCAAGCAGCGCCCCTACTTCGACCAGGGTGGCACGACGCCGTTCATCCGGGCGTAGGCGATCGATTGGCCGAGGTGCTCGTGGCTGTGGCCGATGATCACGAGGACGATGGCCCGCTTGGTCATCTTCTGGCCGAAGAATTCGACCTGCGTGTCGAGATCGGCCGCGGAGAGCGCCGCGATCACTTTCTTGACGTGGACGTACGAGGCTTTCATCGTCTCGATCGCCTTCGCCTTGTCGGTGGTCGATTTCTCGATCCCTTTGGCGTCGACCCCTTCGGGGACCGGAGTGCCGAGGAAGGTCGCGAGGAAATAGTTGCCGCCCGCCACGTGGAGGGTGATCTCGACGTACGAGCGCACCCCTTCGGCCGGCCGCCAGGCCCATTTCTCGGCCGGCACGGCTTCCGCGAGCTGGGCCAGCTCGCCTTCGGTGTAGGAGAGGTTCGCGTCGGCGTCGGCGAGGAACCCCGCGCTTGCCGAGACGGCCGCCGGGGCGTCGGCCGCACGCGCCGGAGCAGGGGTGGAAAGCGAAGCTGCGGCGGTGGTGAAGGCGGCGAGCGCCAAAGTCAAAAGCGGCAGGCGGGTACGGTTCATCGGGTTTCTCCTTGCGGGAACAGGTGAACGATCGAGTTGGCGTAATAGGCGAGGGTCGTCCGCTCGCTTTCGACCGGTAGATACAGACCTTCGCGGACCGCGATCAGGTGGCGTTGTTCGAGCATGCGCAAGCCGAACGATATCGCATAGTCACGATCGCTCCTCGGCACGTAGACCCGCGCCCCGGCGGCTTCGAGCGTCGCGATCCAGTCGTGGACTTCCGCCTTCAGCTCGAATTCGGACAACCCTTCCGGATGGGCGAGCAGAGCGGTCGCAACCAGCGAAACCGGCAGCGCCGGAACGACTTTGCCGATCTCGGCCATCAGCTCGCGGGCCAGCTCTTCGATGCGCGGGATCCGCTCCTCGCGCGAGAGCTTCCGCGGATCGAAGCCCTTGCGGGCCAGGTAATCGCGGGTCGAAAACGGCGAGCCGAAGTTGACGCAGGCATAGCCGAAGCGATGCCATCGCCGGAGCGCCATCTGCCAGAGATTGCGTCCGACGAAACCGGAGGTCTTGGTGAGCGCGCCGAAACCCCGGGCGCGCGGCTTGACCGTTTCGGCCGTAGCCGGATCGGACTCGCGCACGTCGAGCAGCAGGGTTCGATCCTCGAGCGTCCGGTCGTAGTTCAATCCGACCGGCACGAACACCAGATCGCGCTCGCCTTCCGGATCGAAGGTGCGCAGCATGTAGTCGAGAATCCCGATCTTCGGCGCGCGCAGGCGGCCGTCGCGCGACAGACCCCCTTCGGGAAAGACCGCCTGCGGCACTCCCCCTTGCGTCGCCATCTGGATGTAGCGTTCCAGCACCCGGCGGTAGAGCGGGTCGCGCGAGTTGCGGCGGACGAAATAGGCGCCCATCGAGCGGATCAGCTGCTGGAGCGGCCAGATCCGCGCCCATTCGCCGACCGCGTAGGAAAGCGCGATCCGCTCTGCCACCAGGTACGACACCAGGACGTAATCCATGTTGCTGCGGTGGTTCATCAGGAAGACCACCGTCGCGTTCGGCGGAATCGACGCCAAGCCCACCTCGTCCGAGCTGCCCAGGCGCACGCGATAGAGCAGCCGCGCGGCGCCGCGGGCGATCCAATACCCGATGCGGAAATAGGCGTAGGCGTTGAACGACGGAACGATCTCGTGGGCGTAACGCTCGACCTTGGCGACCGCGACCTCGCGAGGCATTCCTTCCTCGCGGGCGAAGGCCTCGATCGCCTGGACGACGGCGGGATCGTAGAGCAGCCGGTCGAGCAGCACCTGGCGCTTGGTCAGCTGGAACTGCGGGATCGCGATCCGCAGCCGCTGGTTGACTTCCTCGATCGCCAGGTTGACCCGCCGCCGCAGGAACCAGCGCACGCTCGGCACCAGCAGTCGTTCTAGCGCCCACCAGACGGCGAGCAGGACCAGCACGACAACCTGCCAAAGCGGGAGCGTGACGCTAGAGGTCAAGCGGTTCCTTTCGCTGAAAGAGCGCGGCGATCATAGCGCCGGTCTCTCCTGGGTGCGCGGGCCTCCGGCCCGCCTTTGCGGGCGAGACGCCCGCGCACCCAGGGGTCAGAGGTACCCGAGCGCCTGGAGCGCTTTTTGCTCCTCCGCGCCGAGCGGTGCCGAGGCCGCGAAGCGCCTGCGCTCGGCGAGGTGCTCGGCGCGCAGCAGCGAGCGCAGGTACCCGGCACGCACGGGATTTTCCGCCGCGAGATCGCGCATCTCTTCTCGGTCGGCGGCGAGATCGAACAGCTTGCCCGCGCGGGAGAACTTTCGGCTCCACGGCTCGATCAGGTGCCAGCTCCGGAGCTCGACGCTTCCTCCTTGGCGTCCTTCGTAATCGAGGTGAGAAAACCTCGGGCCCTCCCGCGTCTCCGCGGCCAGCCGATCGACGCCGCGCAGACCGGCCCTCGCGGGAAGGCCGAGCGCCGCGAGGATCGTCGGCATTGCGTCGAGATGCGCCGCGGGCGTTGCGATCCGTCGCCCGACGGTCTGGCCGGGAAGTCGGACGATCCACGGCACGTCGAGCACCTCGCTATAGAGCGTCCGGCCGTGCCCGAGACCGCCGTGCTCGCCGAATTCCTCGCCATGGTCGGAGATTACGACGATCAGAGTGTCGCCAAGCCGGCCGCGCCGATCCAGCTCGTCGAGCAGCGCGCCGAAGCTGCGATCGATTCCCGCGATCTCGGCGTCGTACAGCGGCGCCATCCGCGACATGAGCGCGCGAGCCCCCGGGCGGCGCCGGTCGAGCGCCCGATAGATTTCCTCGACCTTCGTAAGGCTGCCGGACCCGGAGGGGACGCTTCCCGCAAAACGGCGGCGAAGATCCTCCGGCGGCTCGTACGGCGCGTGGGGATCGATCGCGTGGACGTAGAGGAAGAATGGAGCCGGGCCTCTGTCCGGAGCCGCTTCGTCGAGCCATGCGAGTGCCCTACGCCCGAGCGCCTCGCCGCGCGCCAATTCGTCGAGAAACTCGAACCTCTCGAACCCCTGGGCGAAGCCGGAAGCCTCCGTCACATGGGCGTTCGCGCTGAACCCCGCCGTCCGGTAGCCCGCATCCCGAAGCACCTCGGCGAGCGTCGCCACCGCGGGAGGCAGGCGCCGGTCGAGCCGGTTTGCTCCATGCACGGCGGGAGGCAATCCGGTGAGGATCGTCGCGGTCGCGGGACGCGTCCAGGACGAGGCGGCGGTCGTTCGCTCGAACACGATCCCCTGTCGGGCGAGAGCATCGATCCGCGGCGTGAGCCCACGCGTCGAGCCGTAGGCGCCCACCCGGTCTGCGCGCAGGGTGTCGATCAGGTAGAGCAGGACGTTCGGCCGCTTCGCGGGAGAGGGTTTCGTCGCTGCGGGCTTCGGCGAAGCAGGAGGTGAATGATCGGGAGAGCGTAGGACGGGTCGCCGTACGATCGCCCAAGCCGATGCGTCTCCGGTGGCGCGAAAGGTCCACCGCACGAGCCGTTCGCCTTCCCCGGGAATCTCCCAGGCCCCCGCCTTGGAACCCGGAGTGAGGCGCGCGAGCCTCTTCTCTGATCCGCGTTCGACCTGCACCAGAATCTCCACCTGCGGCGCGCCGCCGCGCGAGGCGATCCCCTCGACCCCGATCGCCGTCCGCCCGTGAACTTCAAGATACCCGTCGATCCGCACCCCGCCCGCGAGCGCGATCCCCTCTGCCACCCCCGCCGCGAGGGTCCGATCGACCGGTCCCGGAGGGCGCGGTGGCCCGATCGGCTCGGCCTCGCGCCGCGCTTCGCAGAGAGGTAGTTCGGCTGCCAAGTCCTGCGTCACCGGCCACTCGCGGGGCGCGGGACCGCACGCTGCGAGCAGGAAGGTCAAGGCGAGGGGTCCAGAGGGGCGAAAATGCATGAGGGGATCTTAGTGGCAAGCCGAGGCCCTTGAGAGGTACGTTGGAGGCAGCATTGAATGGATTCCCGATCTCAGGCAAAATGGATGCTATGAAGACCACGGTAAATATTCCCGACAGAGAGTTGGAAGAAGCCATGATCTCGACAGGGGCGCGTACCAAGAAGGAAGCCGTCGTTGCGGCTCTGGTTGAGTTCAACCGTCGGCGACGTTTGGAGGTGCTGGCCTCCCAGCTCGGCACATTCGAGGGCTTCCCTTCTCCTGAGGATGTCGAACGACTGCGAGGCGAGGGGTGACCGAGCGAATTTTGATCGACACCTCGGCGTGGGTGCATGCCCTTCGGCGCGATGGCGTAGCGGAGGTCCGGGCACAGGTTGCGGCCCTGGTGACCTCCGGCCAAGCTGTCTTCTGCGACCTCGTATTGCTGGAGCTTTGGAATGGAGCTCGCGGAGCGCAAGAGCAAAAAGTCCTGAGGGGCCTGGAACGAGATCTCGAGAAGGTTGAGACTACAACTGAGGTTTGGGACTTGGCTGTCGATCTTGCTCGGAGGTGCCGTGCCGCGGGCGTTTCCGCCCCGGCGACGGACCTCCTGGTGGCCGCGATATCCCGGCATCACCGCCTTCCTCTCCTTCATCGCGACGCCCATTTCGAACAGATTGATCACGCGGTTCGCTGATCCTCTGCCGCATCCCGTCAAGCCATACAATCCCTCCGCCCATGCGCCGCATCGCTCTTCGTCTGCTCGTCGTCCTGGCGACGATCGCCGTCACCCTTCTCGTTGCCGAGGGGGTGTTGCGGCTCTACTTTCGCGCCAAGGGGAGAGACTCGGGCGACGTGCGCTCGATCCTGGCGAAGTCGGCAAAGACCTCGGTCGCCGACAACGCCGAGCATGGGGGCAGGTTCTCGCTCTCCGGTTTGGTCAAAGCGAGCGCGTTTCCTGATGTGGTCTACGAGCTGAAACCGAATGTTTCGGGGACCTTCCGAGGCAAGAGCCTGCGCACGAACGCCCAGGGCCTGCGGGGATCTCGCGATTACCCTAGCCCCAAACCGGCTGGGACGTTCCGGATCGCCGGGCTCGGCGATTCCGTGATGTTCGGCTGGGGGGTCGGGGAGGGCGAGCCGTATCTGGAGATCGTCGAGCGGGAGCTTGCGGCGCGCGGGCGGCCGGCGGACGTTTTGAGCTTCGCGGTGCCGGGGTACAACACTTCCCTCGAAGTGGCCGCGTTCGAGCACCGCGCGCTGCCGTTTTCGCCCGATCTCGTGGTGCTTCATTTCATCGGCAACGATTTCGGCCTGCCGCACTTCCTGCGCCGATCCGACGCACCTCTCTCTCGCGGCGGCGCTCCTTCTCGGTGGCTGCTGTGGGAGTTGCTCAAGGCTCGCTTTACGCCCCCCTCGCCCGATGACGAAGTCGACCCCGACCTGATCGGCCACGATACGACCGGCGGCGCGCCGGGCGAGCGGTACGAGGCGCGCAAGCAGTACGAGGGGATCGTGGGCGAGGCGGCGTTCGTCAAAGCGTTCGGCCGCTTGGGCGAGCTGACCCGGCCACGCGGAATTCCGGTGATCGTCATGGCTCTCGCGGGCGACGAAGGGCGCGGCAAGCTGGCGCGGGAGACCGCCGAGAAGAACGGCTTCACCTTTTTAAACGCCGCGCCGCATTTCTACGACTATCTGGTCGCCCACGATCTCCAGCACGACCGGAAAAACTGGGTCACCGTGTTCCGCATTCCCCACGACGGCCACCCGAACGCGCTCGGCCACCGGCTCTACGCCGAGGTGCTCCTTGAGGAGCTGGCGCGGCGCGGCATCGTAAAATCGGCCCCGCCGAAAGGAAACACCCTTTGAGCCGAGTTGAGCGCTTGCGCCTGCTGTTTGCGGTCCTGTTGGTCGTCTTGGCACTCGACCAGGCGACGAAGCTGCTCGCCCGCAGGCACCTGGCCTACGAGCCGGGACGGACCTATCTAGGCGGCGTCGCCCGGCTCGAATACGCCGAGAACCGCGGCGCGTTCTTGAGCCTCGGGGCGAATCTGCCCGCCGGCTGGCGCGAAGGGCTGCTCGCGGGCCTGAACATCCTCCTGGTCGTCGGCCTGACGATTTATCTGGTCCGCGGCCGGGACCTCAACCGCTGGCCGACGCTCGCGCTCGCGCTGCTGATTTCCGGCGGGCTCGGCAACCTGATCGACCGCGTGATCCATGGCGGCGCGGTGGTCGATTTCATGATCCTGGGGATCGGCCCGTTGCGGACGGGCGTGTTCAACATCGCGGACCTCTGCCTCACCACCGGGGCGATCCTGTTCGCCTTCACCGGCGCCACGTCGAAGCGGACGGAGGAGGCGGAGCCGGACTCCGAGGGGTCCGACGCAAAGTGAGCGACGATCTCCGGGAGCCTCCGGAGGACCGGGGGGATGAGGCAGAGCAGGCGCCGCTCGCGCCGATCCTTCGGGCTGCCGAGCGGTTTCGTGCGGAGCCTGAGCCCACCGCACCAGCCGGAGCAGACCCGGCGGTCGACGAGGAGCGGCGAGCCGCCGTAGGGGAGTTTCTCGGCGATCTGGCGCATACGCTCGCGGCCCGCGGCGGCGCGGAGGTCGAGGCGCTTCTTGAACGGTCGGAGCACGAGCGGCGCCAAGCGCTGCGCGACCGGCCCGAGCTGCGCACGTTGGAGGCTGCAACCCAACTGCTCGCCCGCTGTCGTGCGGCTTGGCCCGACGATCCGGGCGCGGCGGTCGAGGCGGCACGGCTGGCCCATCGGCTCCTCTCGGAACCAAACCCCAAACAGGAGTTGGCGCCCGCCGATCGCGCGCCTCTCCTGGCGTTTTCGCGCGAGCATCTGGCGGCGGCCGAGCGGATCGCGCGTCGGGCGGGTGAGATCGAACGCAGGCGGGGGGCCGATCAACGGCCCGCGGCTTCGGAGGCTTCGTCAGGGGAATCGCTCGACGACGCCTACCCTCTCGGTGGCGCGCCGATCTCGGAAGTGGCCGAGGACGCCCTGTCGGTCGAGATCGAAGCGGCGCTCGACGACCTGCGCGACGCGAGCCTCGTTTCCGGCCGGGCGAACGACGCGGCGCTCGTCGTGCTCGATCGAGCGCGGCTGGCGCTCGCTCGCGAGGGGCCGACCGCGCTGGCGGACTTTGCCCGCGCCGAAGCCGATCGTTTTCTCGACCCTTCCCTGCCGCCGGTCCCGCGAGAGGCGTTGCGATACCTAGTCGCCGCGGCCGATGGAGGTACCGTCGATCGCGCCTTTCTGGATCGCTTGACTCGAATCCTGCTCGCCGCGGGTGTCGGGTTTGCGAGCTGAGTCCGGCTGCTATGCTCCCTAGGACCGCTTGCGGCCCGATCGCCAAGGAACCTCCATGCGCCTGATCAAAATCGCCATCGCCAGCCTCGACGCGACCGTCGGGGCGGTGCGTTCGAACACCGACCGGATGCTCAAGATGGCGCGCGAGATGGCGGCCGAGGACGTGACGCTCGGTGCGTTCACCGAGCAGGCGATCGGCGGCTATCCGGCCGAGGATCTCGTCCAGTGGCGGGCGTTCCTGGCCGCCCAGCGGATCGAGCTGGAGCGCTTCGCGCACGAGACGCAGACACTCAAAACGGTGTTCGCGGTCGGGCTCGCGGTGCCGGTCGGGGGGCAGATCTTCAATTGCGCCGCTGCGGTCCACGGCGGCTCGATCCTCGGTTTCGTGCCGAAGGAGAAGCTGCCCACCTATAACGTCTTTTACGAGGCGCGGACGCTGTCGCAAGGGGCGAGGGGCTTGGCGCTCGACGCGGGTGGCGTCCCGCTCGGCGACTATTTGTTCGACTTCGATTTCGGCACCGTGGCGCTGGAGGTGTGCGAGGACGCCTGGTCGCCGGACGGCCCGATGCGCCGGCGCTGCTATTCGGGGGCGGAGCTGGTCATCAACATTTCGGCCTCGCCTTTCCGGCTCGGCTTCGTCGGCACCCGGCGCGAGATGCTCGCCACCCGCTCGGCGGACAACGAGGCGACCCTCGTCTACGCCAACGCGGTCGGCGCGCAGGATGGCTTGATCTTCGACGGCGGCGGTTTCGTGTTCCAAAACGGCCGGCGGGCGCTCGATCTCGAACGCTTCCGCGAGGGGTGGAAGGCCTGCGTGATCGACCTCGACCGGACCCGCCGCATCCGCCAGGAAAACACCACTTGGCGGGTCGATTGCGAAGATTTCCAGCGCGCCCAGCCGCGCGTTCCGACGATCGACCGCCGCGACCAGCCTACCGCCGATCGCTCGAAGCTCGCCTATCCCGCGCCGAGCGGGGGAAGTTTCTTCCTGCCGGCCCCTTCCGATCCTTCCGCGCCGCCCGAGCCCACGGCGCGCGAGGAGGTGCTCGACGAGCTGTTCGAGGCGCTCGCGCTCGGCGTTCGCGACTACTGGGTGAAGACCGGCGCGTTCAAGGGGCTGGGCATCGCTCTGTCCGGCGGGCGCGATTCGGTCCTGACGATCCTGGTCGCCTGGCGGGCGGCCCAGCTCGCGGCTCCCGGGCTCTCCGGGGACGATCTCCGCGCGCGGGTCGGCGAAACCGTGCAGGCGTTCTACATGCCGACCCGCTACTCGGCCGAAACGACGCAGGGTGCCGCGGCGAAGCTCGCCGAGGAGCTGGGGGTACCGCTTCGCACGGTGGCGATCGAAGAGGCCTTCGACCGCGAGGTGGAGGCGACCCGCGCAATGCTCGGGAAAGGCGACCCCGCGGTTTCCGACGCGTCGGTCGAGCCGAGCGAAATCACCAAGCAGAACGTCCAAGCGCGCCTGCGCGCCGGGCGGATGTGGAACTGGGCGAACACCTCCGGCTATCTGTTTCTCCAGACCGGCGACATGAGCGAAAAGGCGGTCGGATATACGACGATCGGCGGCGACCTCGAAGGGGCGCTGTCGGTCATCGCGAACGTGCCGAAGACGGTGGTGGTGGCGCTGCTCGAACGACTTCACGCGCGGTTTGGTTTCGAAGGGGTCGCGATGACGCTCGCCACCGAGCCCGGCCCGGAGCTGGCCGCGGCGCAGACCGCCGAGAGCGAGCTGATGCCGTTTCCGGTGCTCGACGCCTGCCTTCACCTCTACGCGGGAGAGAAGCTCGCGCCCGACGAGGTGGCCGCTGCCCTCCCGTCGCTCTTCCCCGACATCCCGCAAGAAAGACTCGCCGCCTGGGCGGAGCGGTTCGCGACGCTCTTTACCCGCTCGATCTACAAATGGGTCCAGGCGCCGCTCGCCCTCCACGTCGGCTCGCTCGACCTCGATCGCGAGAGGGCGCTCCAGCTCCCCGTGGTCCAGCGCAACGAATGGAGCGGCAAGGGGTAGCAGGGGCGATGTGAAATTTGTTGGCCCGAAGTATCGTGATGAACGAGGCCAATTACGTCTTCTCTGTTCCGTGAGCACTTTTGCTCCCGGAAATGGAGACGACCGATGGATTCCCACTCCCGCCCCGCCCCTCGCCCCATCCCGTACCCAGGCAACGCACCCCTCGCGCCGCCGCTCTCCCCGCCCCTTCCGCCACCGCCTCCTCCTCCGCCACCCCCGCCGCTTTCCGCGGTCGATCGCCTGGTGCTCGCGATCCACGAAGTCACCCGGCCGCAGGGTCCGAGCGCGCGGTTCGACCCGCATGGGATCGGTGACCGCCTGCGCCGAGCCTCGGTCGGCGCGGCCGATCTGCTCTCCCGCCTCGAACCCGACCACCCGGAAGGGCGCCCGCGGACGCTCCGGCTCGGCGAGCTGGCCGAGGCGCGCAGCCGCCTGGCGGAAGTCGCCTACTACGTCGATCTCGGCGAGAGGCTCGGCACGCTCGACGCCTCCGAAGCGCTGGAGCTGTTCGAGCTGGGCCTCGCCGCGAGCGTCGATCTCGCGGGACGGCTCGACCGGCTGATCTATGCCCGAAGTGGTGAGAAGCCGGGTCGACCGGGCGAGCCGTTTGATCCGGCGGTGACGATGAGTATCAGAATTCCGAGCGCGGTCCGGGAGGCGCTTCCGATTTGATTCGACCTATCGCCGCGCCGAACTTGAGAGTCGAGAATGGGGCCGGTTGTCGTCGGCCCCGCTCCCTCATTACCGCTGCCAGGCGTACGACACCTTGAAGAACAGCGACCGGCCGGTGGCGCGGAGGTCGCCGTTTTCCTCGCGCAGGCGATCGTCGCCACAGCCGAGGAACAGGACGGTCTGCCAGTTTATCTTGTAGCTGTAGAGCAGCGAGCCGAGGAACGAGCCGGAGCGGCGGGGTAGGGTGATCCCCGCGACCTCGGAGTCCTGATCGGTGCGCTGGCTCTGGGCGATCAGGCGGAGGATCGAGCGCGCCGAGAATCCGTAGGTGGCCTTGAGCCGTTCGACCTGCGCGGTGAATAGCCGGCCGACGCGCGGCGAGCGCCCTTCCGCGTCGACGTCCAGCCAACGTCGCTGGGCGCTCCATTCGAGCCCGAGCCGGGGAGTGGGGCGTATCGTGCCGGCGAGGGTGAACGACGCGCCGGTCCCCAGCCGCGCCTGGAAGAAATCGATCGCGTCGCCTAGCTGTGCCGTCAGGCTGATCCGCGAGAAGCGGCGCGACGGGTCGATCTGGACGAAGAAGAGCCCATAGCGCTGTTCGAGCAGCGTTCCGCGCGCGTCGACCTCTTCGGAATGAAGCTCGACGTAACTCTGGAGATTCTTCTTGCCCATCATGAAGACACCGGGAGAAAGATCGCGATAGATCCGCTTGCCGTGGGTGTTCTCCTCGACCTGGGCGCCGCCGTAAAAACGAACGAAGTTGAGCAGGCCGCGCTCCGGGTACCAGCGCAATCCCCCTTGCGCCCGCGCCCGCTGGAATCCGACCTGCGGCACGAACCCGGCATCGGCGCGGAATTCGTCTCCGGAGTCGGCCCAGCGCAAGCTCCAGTCGTAGCGGGTTTCGTTGCGGCTCCAGTTGAGGAAGGATTGGTGCGAAGAGAGTTTGCGACCGTCCCATTCCGCCGCGAGATCGGGGCGGTTCGGCGTCTCGCTCTCGCTCCAGAGGAACTGGAAAGAGACGAGATCCCGCTGGCTCGGGCGCCATTGAAAGTCGGGGCCGATCACCCGATTGTGGCCGCCGCCTTTTACCTCGCGATCGGTGAACAGGAAACCGCCGAACGAGCCGCCGAAGTCGCGTCGCAATCGGCCGATCGCCACCTGCGAGCTGAAATCCTGGAGCGCGAAGTTCGAGTTCGTCGGGCCGGGCAGGATGGCGAGGCCGCCGCCGCGGTCCTCCGCGACCAGCAGGGTATAGGCCGAGCTGCCGATCTTGCCCGAGCCGCGCAGGCCCCATTTCGGCGAGGTGATCGTCCGCGTATAAACCGCTTGGATCGGCGTGTCGAGCAGATCGACCCCTTCGAGGAAGAACGGGCGCTTTTCGGGGAAGAACAGGGCGAACCGTTCGTTGACCGCGATCTGCGGCGCGTCGGCCTCGATCTGCGAAAAATCGGGGTTGATCGTCGCGTCGATCGTGCTGTCGGCGTTCGGGTTCCACTTCAAGTCGAGCCCGGCGTCGGTGTCGGTCGGCTCGGCCTCGAATTTGCCGGTTCCCGCGTCGCGCCGCTCGTTGCGGGTTGCGGTGACGTAAGGTGCTGCAACCAAGTGACTCGATGAGGGGAGGCCGGTAAGGCCGGAGATCTCGTGCTCGTGGCAGACGTAGCAGTTCGAGCCGCGCGGCTGCGGCGCGGAGTAGAAGGCATAGCGGTTGTCGCGCGGGTAGTTGCGCCAGACCAGAATGCCCCAGCTCTGCGGGTCTGCTTTCGGGTAGCGCAGGCTCGAAAACGGGATCCGGTACTCCGCCTGCCACCCCTCGGCCGTAATCTTCGCCGCAGTGTCGTAGAAGAAATCGGGCGAAAAATCCTCGTTGCCGTTCGCATCGTTGAAAACGGCATCACCCTGAATGCCGCGCGGGTTCACCCGCAGCTCGACGGCCGATCGCTTGTCGTTCCGAGTATCCAGGAAGATTGCGATGTTGTCGTCGGTCCCCAGCACCGCGTCCCGCTCGACGAACGGCGCCCGGATCGCCGATGGATTCGGGTCCATGCACAGCACGCCGATGTAGAAGTACCGATCGTCATAGGTCACCCAGGCGATCGTCTCGACCTTCGGCGGAATGTTGTCGCCCGGCTGGGTCTCGAAGAACCGGTCGATCCTCGCCGCCCCCTGCCACCCGGCATCGCCAAGATCGCCATCCACCGCGATCTGCCCCGTGGCCCGGGCGATCGGCAATGGCGGAATGACCACGGTCGAGCCCGAAGCCTGGGCGAGCCCAACGACAGAAATCCCGGCTAGCAGAAAACAGAGCCCCAAAGATCGATACAACATGCGCGAACCCTCCCGAGGAAGAAGTCTCGGATCGGTTCGGAATACGTTGGGGTGAGGACTTTTGTTTTCGGGGCACGAACGAGCGACGATCCGTGTTACAGTTACCGTGTCACAGAGGAGGAATCCATGGCGACCGTGAGACTCGACGTTACGACCGAAGCGGCGCTGAATCAATTGTCAGCGCGCCGCGGACAGACCCGTTCTGAGGTGATCCGCGATGCCATCACCCGCCTTGCCGATGAAGGAAGCGAGACTCGATCGGCCTACGAGAGGCTCCAGGCATTTGAAGGCATAGTGGACAGCGGGGGTCTCCAGCTTTCAACTCAAACGGGGAAGCGGTTCCGCGAGATTCTGGAAAGAAAACGGGATGCGTGCCGTCCTGGTTGACGCCGGCCCACTCGTCGCCTTCCTGGATCGTGGGGACGAACACCACGAAGTTGTCGCAAAGACTCTGCGGAAAATCACTGACCCGCTGGTCACCGTATGGCCGGTTCTGGTGGAGGCTATGTATCTCCTTTCGTTCTCTTGGCGGGCGCAAAAAGCACTCTGGGAGATACTCGAGACGGGTACGGTTCAGCTCTTGCCCCTCGACGATACCGACTTCTCAAAGATGAAGAGCCTGATGGAAAAATACCAAGATCTGCCTATGGATCTCGCCGATGCTGCGCTCGTATGGGTGGCGGAGCGAGAAGGTTTACGTCGAGTACTGACGCTGGATCAGCGAGACTTTGCGGTCTACCGCCTGCCCCGGAAAGGCGTATTTACGCTGCTGCCTTGATCTGGAAGCCGGCTCCGAGAATCCACCCTTCTTCGTCGACACAGGTCTCTTTCTGCCGAGGGTCGAGACCTGGTGGAACATCGAACCAAGTGCCGAGCGACCCATCGTCGTCGAGCTTGGCGAGTAACTCGGTAAGAAGGGTGACCTGAGCTTCGTCGCGACAGGCAAAAGCATCATCATCGATCTTGCCGAGCACCCCTGGCCATATCTCGGCATGGATCACGAGCGTATCGGAGGTTCCGATTGGCGAGGGCGAAAACGCGGTCTCGAACGGCCAAGCGCGACTTCGGTCCCGCAGTTCCTTGTCGTCGCGAAGAGCACGCACAACCGGAATTCCGAGCAAGGCCTGGCTGCCGACGGAGCCCGCGGTGTACAGCTTCCAAGTCTCTTGCGTTCCCGGAAGTCTTTTCTCCGTGAAGCGGTGAGAAGTCAGGTTTTCCTCCCCGCCGTCCAGTCCAGGAACAGGGTACGGGAAGACAGGGCGTTTGGACGAGAGTGTGGATTCCACCCTTCCGGCTGGACAGGCCCAGAAAGGACCCGAAGCGCTGCGATCTCCAATCCTCGCATTGAGTCTTGCGGCTGCGCCAAAGCGGTCGTTCATGTTATCCGGCGTTGCTGCATCTGGAACGGCATCCGCAATCTCATCCCAGACGAATCGCCAAGGCGCCCGCTCGTCCTCCGAATTCCAGCCGAGGGCTCCTGCGAGACCCTGCGGATATGCGTACGCGAAGTCGAAGCCGACGAGCGTCCGAACTCCATCGCGAACCGCTGCTCTCAAATGGTCGCGAACAAAGGAGAGAGCCTTCGCTCGAGTGGGCAGGTTCCGCGCCTGAACCGCTTGGCCGCGCCGCAGCCATGCCGCCCAGATACTGTCACCGCCAGCCTTGGGCTTCGAATTCGCACTCCAATCAACCATCAGGTACGCATCAAAAATGGGCATATATTTCTCCCGAATGAGGTACTACTAACATCCCCCTTTTCAACCGAAGAAGCAACCCATGGCCAAGCAACATTCGCGGCCACGTCGCGTTCTGGCGCGGTGTCTCGGTGGAGCGGTAGCGGAGAACGCCCGACGGCGATACCCGGACGACATCACATGGTTCGCGGAGGGTTTTCCTCGATCGGTGGAACGCTTTCCCCGACCCGCGGACGGCATCCTTCGGTTTGCGGACGACCTCCTGCGATCGGCGGATGGCGTCCTCCAATCCGCGGACGGCGTCCAGCAATCGGCGGACACCTTCCAGCGATCGGCGGACGGCTTCCCGCAATCGGCGGACGGCTTCCCGCAATCGGCGGACGGCTTCCAGCGATTGGCGTGTGGCTTCCTGCGTTTCGCGGACGGCATCCTGCAATCGACGGACGGCTTCCTGCGATCGGCGGAATGCATCCGTAGGTTCGCGGACGGCTTCGGCGAATCGCGGCGCCTGGTCCAAGAGTCGGCGGACTGAGTTCGAGTAACCGAGCGCGGCCAAGTGTTCGACCCTCCCTCTCTCGCTCTATTCGACAAGGCGGGAGAAACGCTCGCGTTGCATCCGCTCAGCGCTCGGACTGCCATCGGTCATCTATCGTCCTTGACCCACATCGTCAGCCGCAGGAGCGCCGACTCGTCGACCCGGGCGAGCCGCTCGGAAGCCGCGGCGTCGAGCACCATCAGATCGGTGAAACGGGCGGTCTGCCCTTCTTCGGCTTCGACATCGATTTCGACCGCCGCCAGGCGATCGGCACCTTCCATCAACTCGAAGCGCAGGTTGACGACTCGGTCCCAAGACGGCCGGACGGTCACCGCCCCTTCAAGCTTTAACCGAGTTTCCCCCGCTTTCTTCGGTTTCATCTTGACGATCAAGAGCCGCGAGAGGGAAGCGTCGTCGCAGACGAAGTCGCCCGTGCCACGGATCTCCTTGCCGTTCTGCTCCCGCAGTTTGACGAGGCCGGCCACCGGCAACTCGAGGATCATCGGCGAGTGATATCGCGAATTGTTGCTCGGCTCGCGCTCGCCCTGCTTGGCGACCACCTGGGCGCCGACCGATGACGAAATCCAAAACAGCCCGACGAACAGCGCGACGCCGAATTTCCCGGTTTTCATTTCAAATCCTCCCTATCAAGGGTTTCGGCCCAGGTATCTCTCCGGAAGAGAAGACACCAGATAGGAAGGCAAGCGTTTAGACCGGCGAGAATCTCGGCCCTGCCGCGAGTTCTTCAGGCTTTTGAAGCGAACGGATGCCCGCCGCGAGAAATTCTCGCGACGGGCGGTCTTCATCGAGTTTCTTCGACTGCGGCTAGAACGCCGAGGTGTCGGCCTGTCCGCACAACGGAGCCGGACTGTTGTAGGTCTTGGTCACCGAAGTGACGGAATCGACCACCTCGACCTGGTAGGTCTCGCCGGTCAGCGAACCGAAGAAGACCCAGTACTTTCCATTGAACGCCGTGCCGTCGAGTACCTTCACCACCACCTCCGGATTCGTCGAAGAGAAGAACCAGAAGGAGCCGGCTTGACTCGTCACTTCGACCCCTTGCTGCAACACGCCAGCCTTGCGAACCCGAACCTGGAATCGATCGCCGAGCAGGCAGAGCGTCGTGGAGCTCGGTGCGCAGGCGAAATTCGGCGTGACGTGCGCCGTAGGCTCCACTTCGAGCGGAACGGCGAGGGATGAGGCGAATTTTGGCGTCCTGCCGCCGACCAACGGGTTGAAAGCTCCGGTGTCTCCCGCGCCGCAGAAGCTGCCCGACGGTTTCACGTAGGTCTTGACCACCCCGTTCAGCTTGTCGGTGACGGTCACCGTGTACTCGAGGTCGGTCAGACTGCCGTGGAAAACCCAGAACTTGCCGTTGCTCGCCAGGCCGTCGAGCACTTTGAGCCCCACTTCGAGATTGGTCGGAGAGAAGAACCAGAAGAATCCTCCCTCGTTCGAGTAGGGAACCGCGTTGCCGGTGCCGGTCTGGCCGTTGGACAGATTTCTCCAGGTTGTACCAGCCTGGAATCGGTTGTTCTGGAAGCAGAGGGTCGTGGAATTGGCGACACAGCCGGCCTTGACGACCACCGGAACCACCGGGCTGGAGTCGCCGAAAAACTCCACGCACTCGTGGACCATCCTGAGCTGGAAGTTGTACGTTCCTGGCGTCGACGGAGCGATCCCATTGATGGGCAAGGTCACCTGCTGCCCGGGAAGGACGGCCGAGGGGAGCTCGACCCGAATCGGCGTCCAAGCCGGGTTGCCGATCTGGGCGAGTCGGTAGGCGTTGCACTGCGGCCCGATCGGGCTCCAGGTGAGGGTTCCCGTGTTCTTGACCGTTACCGAGGCCGAATAGGGCTGCCCGGCGATCATCATCGAAGGAACGGTCTGGGCCAAGATCTGCGCATTCTTGGGAACTTGAACGTTGACCACTACGTTGGGGCCGAAGGCGCCGAAGAACTCCACGCATTCGTGGACCATGCGCAGTTGGAAGTTGTAAGAGCCGGCCGTCGCGGGTGCCGCGACGTTGAAGTTCAAGGTCACCGAATCACCCGGCTCCAAAGGGGCGGGAAGCTCCACGCGGGCCGGAGACCATGCCGCGCTGCCGACCTGGGCGAGGCGATAGGCGCTGCACTGCGGCCCGATCGGGCTCCAGGTCAGGCCGCCGATATTTTTGATCGTCACGCTGACCGGGTATTGCTGGCCGACGCTCATGCTCGTGGGGACGCTCTGGCTCACGAACTGCGCGCTCTTTGAAACGATCGGCTCGCTCCAGACGTCGGCGTCGTTTCGCGCTCCCACGAAGTTCCGGTCGTCCGCCCACTGCATGACATGGTTCGTCGTCGTGACCACCGACTGGTCGTAGTCGCCGTGGTAGCAGGTGTTCGTGCCGGGATCTAAGTTGATCGGACTGTTGACGTCGGTCACCCGGATATTGGATCCCCAAGTCAAACCGCCGTCGCTCGATGTGCGTTTGTAATAGTCCTGCCGCAGGTTGGCGCCGTCGTTGCGGCGGTCGTACCATCCGGCGACGAGGGTGGAGCCGTTCACCTGAATCGTCGGGAAGTACTGGTCGCCAGTCGCCACGTCGTTGAGCTGGAGTGGGGTGCTCCAGGACGCGCCGCTGTTGGTCGAGCGCCGGTAGTAGACGTTGACCACGTCGCCCGAATCGAACGTATCCGGATCTTGACTGTAGACGACGTGCAGCACGCCGTTGCCGTCTACCGCGATCTGGGGAAAGGCCTGGTAGCGAATATTGCCGTGAAGGGCCGCGCGGCCGCAGGTCGCCGTCGCCGCCGATTCCAGGGGGCGCACGCCATCGACCAGAGGGCTCGTTACCGCGGTATAACTGACTCCTCCGTTGGTGGAGCGGGAAACTTCGACGGAGATGTTGGTGCCCGACGTCCGCAGCCAGGCCACGAAGACATCGCCGTTGGGAGCGACCGCCGGCCAAGCGCCCTGGACCTGGCCGGGTGTGTTCAAGGTGACCGGCGCCGACCAGGTGACTCCGCCGTTCGTCGAGCGGATGGCGCGGATCGGAATACCGGAGAACCCGAAGTCCGTCCAGACCAAATACAGGTTGCCATATTGAGGGCTCGCCGGATTGTTGTCGACGGCGAGAATCTCCTTGTCGTCGCCGGTGGTGGTGGGGGTGCTCAATAGAGTGAAGCTGCCGCAGTCGTCCGTCGAGCGCCAGACAGCGAGATCGCCACCGCTGGCCAGTGTGGCCAGGTAGAAGAAGCCGTCCGCCCGTCGCCAGACCAGGCTCGGGTCGCCCGCCGAGGTAGGTCCCACGGCTCCCCGGTCCTGCCAGGAGACGCCCCCGTTGATCGAGCGCGCAAAGCCCGTGAAGCCGCCGCCGCCGGTGCTGCCGTAAAACTCGTAAGAATCGTTGAACGAGGAGCAGTAGGTGCCGGTGACGGGACTGTAGGTGATCGAGGTCTCGCTCTGCGTGGTCGAATTGCCGGTCTCACCTGCGGGATTGTTCACTCCGATGTCCGATATCTGAAGAATCCGGGCGACGTCTTCGAAGGATTCTTCCTCTCCAGTGGGGACGGGTTGATCGCCCAGCTCACTCTGTCGGCCGCAAGACCAGAGCAGATTGAACAGGAGACCGTCCATGTTCTGCCGGGCGACCGGATCGTCCAGCAGCCGGCAAGACTGGGGCGGCGCGGAGCGAATGATGGTATTGGACGAGGGGACCGGGGGTTCTGCGAAGAGCATTTGTCCGCACGAACAGATTCCGAGTATTGTGACCAGAATTACCCTTCTGTTTGTCCGTCGTGAGTCTTGGGACACGATCTTCCTCCCTTCGTTGACAAGGCACAGCCTTGGTCCGAAAGGAAAGACCCGATTTCTTCGAGAAAGTGTGCGCCCCAAAGCCGCTTCGAAAATAGAATCTCCCGCCGCGAGATTCCTCTCGCGGCGGGCGGCCGGTGACCTCAAACGATCGATTTGCGCCCCCTCAGGGCGAAACGCTAACCGCCACCACCGGTCCGGGCGCGCCGAAGAACTCCACGCACTCCTGGACCATCTCGATTTGGAAGTTGTAGGTCCCGGCCGTTTTTGGGGCGACGCCGTTGATCGTCACCGTCGCTTGTTGTCCGGGGGCGAGGGCCGAGGGGAGCTCGGCGCGGCCCGGTGCCCAGGCCGGGTTGCCGATCTGGGCGAGTCGGTAGGCGTTGCATTGCGCCCCGATCGGGCTCCAGGTGATGCCGCCGACGTTCTTGACCGTCACGGTGGCCGAATAGGGCTGGCCGGCCGCCATGCTTGCCGGTACGGTCTGGGCGACGATTTGCGCCAGCTTGCCGCCGCTCCCTACGGTGACCGCGATGTTCGGGCTCGCGGCGCCGAAAAACTCGACGCATTCGTGGACCATCTGGAGCTGGAAGTTGTAGGTCCCCGCCGTCTGGGGCGCGATCACCGTGAAGTTCAACGTGACGTCTCCGCCCGCCGCGACGGGGGCGGTGAAGTCCACGCGCATCGGGTTCCAAGCCGTGTTGCCCACCTGCGCCAGCCGGAAGGCGTTGCACTGCGGTCCGATCGGATTCCAGGTGATGCCGCCGAGATTCCTGATCGTCACGCTCACCGGGTACGGCTGGCCGCCGACCATGCTCGTGGGAATGTTTTGCTGGATGAACTGCGCGTTCTTCGTGTTGCTCAGGCAGGCGCTCGTCACGGAATGGCACGCCTCGTTGCCGGCCGGATGGGCGACCACCTGATAGTAGTAGGTCGCGCTGTCGGTGATCGCTCCGTCGGAGAACGAAGTCGTCGCCAAGTTGTCCGCGATCTTGGCGAAGCCCGCATTGCAGCCGATCTCGTTGCGAAAGACGTCGTAGACCAATCCGCCGCCCGAATTGGGCCAGGCGACGGTGGTGGTGTTGTCGCCGTCGGCGAGGTTGACCGAAGGCGCCGGGGGCTGGGTGCAGCCGCGGAAACAGATGTTGGCTCCCGGATCGGCCGCGCATGCGATGCCGTGGCGGTCGAAGGCAGCGAACAGTTGGCAGGAATGAGGGGTGCCGTTGGCGAGATTGCCGTCGTCGTCGTCGAGAGCCCGCATGGTTTTCCACCAGGAGCCGACGTTGCAGCCGTTCGAGGTGTAGGTCGGTCCGGTGGTGCAGGTGAAAGCGCTGGTTGCCGTCGGGCGCGACAGGTACCAGAGCCGCTCGAGGACGTTCCAGGCGGCGTTGCCGCCGGGGCCGGCCAGGTCGCGATTGGCGAAATCCCACACCGCCTCGGTGGGGACGTTCGCTTCGCAATGGGGCTCGCCGCCGCAAGGGCCGCTGCCGGTGCCGCAATGGATCTGGGTGTAGTTGGCGACGGTGTGGGGCACCGCCGAAGCATGCCGACCCCAGTCCATGTCGCGCAGCCCCGTGCAGGCGGTGCAGGGATCGCCATAGGAGTCGCAGTTGGCGGGACGAAAACCCGGTGCGACGCAAGAGTTGTGAAGCGTGAGGGCCGCGGTCACGTCGGCATACGCCTCGGTGTTCGCCGCGTCGAGCCCGGTGCCGTCGTTCTGGTCGACGCCATGGCCGAATTCGTGGAGGATGAACCCGGGCTCCTCGCCGCTCGCGCCGCAGGCGCCCGGAACCGCGTCGTAGAGCAGGATGCGGCTGCCGTTCCAGAAACCGTTGCAGGCGTTGTGGTTGTTGACCGAGACGACGACCTGGCTGTTGAGCCAGGCGTTGCCGGGCAGCCAGCCGCGGGCGATGTCCTTGCCTCGATTGACATGGTAGAAGCTGGTGCGCGCGGCCCGGGTGTTGCCGCCCCCGCCCCAGCCCGGCGTGGCGCAGTTGCCGCCCGAGGTCGCGCCGAACGGCAGGTCGCCGGCGGGGTTTGAGTTGACCAGGATTCCGCCGCAGTTTTCGGCGATGCCGACGAACAGGCCGTTGAACGTAGAGGTGACCGGCGTGCCGCTGTAGGTGTAGGTGCCGGCCGAATTCGTCGACTGGCCGCCGCCCAGATCGGTAAAGGGCATCGGGCGAAGGGTTTCCGTTCCGGTACTCGAGTCGGCGGCGACGCCGCCGGTCGCTCCGGCGTCGAGGTCGGTATTGAGGAACTCGACGATCTCAGCCGTCGTCGCATCCACCCGGGTGCGCCAGGTGCCGATCACGCCTTTGCGACGAAACGAGAGCTGCCAGACGGTCTGCAAACCGTAGCCTTGGGCGAAGTCGAAACCCTCGGCGAAGCGATCGTCGCGGACGGCGATCGGCAGCAGGCGAAGCGAGCCGCGATCGACCAACCGGTCGATTTCCCGGTCGAACCCGCCGACGTAGTCGGAGAGCTTGGCGTAGGCCGCCGCGCGCGTAACCCGGACCGGCGGCGCTTGCGTCTGGACCGAAGGGAGGCGCTCGCTGCCCATCTGGATCAAGTTGCCGTGACCGACGCGGAAGACGATCCGTGCGCCTTCGACGTTCAAGTCGCCGCGCAGGACGTCGAAATCGATCAGCCAGAGCGAGTCGGAGGCCGGTCCGGAACGCCCTGTGTTGAGTCGAAGGTCCTTGCCGTCGGTACCGAAAAGGCCCGGGTGGTCGGCGAGGAATTGGCGCGCGATGCGTTCGAGGCCGGGGAGGTCGGCGGTTTTCCCGGCGCCGCGAACCCAGGGTATGCCTGCGCCTTCGGCCGATTCGACGAAGCCGTTGTGAGCGTCGAGATAGGCGGTCCAATCGCCATGGTCGAGTTGGAGCAGGTTCCAGGCGCGATCGAGACCGGGGGCGAGGCTGGAACGTCGATCGTCGAGAGGTACGAGCGCCTCGCGAGGCTCGAAACGCTGGTCGAGGCGCACGAGCGCCGCGAAGGGACTGTTCGGTTCAAGCGGCACTTGCGCGAGCGCAGCGCCTGACGGAGCCAGCGCGATCAATCCGATCAAAATCGAACGGGAAGCGTGAGGGGAACCGAGCCGGGATCGCATGAGTCACTCCGTAGGTGTCCGGTGTAGCCGCTCCGGCGCTCGGGGGTGGCTCGGTTCCGTACTCGGCTGGAGGCCCGGCCGTGTCAAAGGCCGCTGGTGCAAGAGGAGGACCAGACCTGGGAGAGGGAGATCGCCCTGGGAGAATCGAATTCCGGGAGGCGCAGCGGCAAAAATTTCCTGCCGCAAGATTCCCGCGCGGCATAGGCGCGGCGAGGGGGTTTAGTCCGCCACGACCACCCGGTCCCGCCCTTCCTGCTTGGCGCGGTAGAGCGCGCGGTCGGCGGTGGCGACGATCTGCGCGGGGGAGGGCTCCCCCGACGGGACCACGCTCGCGACGCCCACGGAGAAAGTGACCACCGGCCGGACCGTCGAGCTCGGATGGTCGATCGCGAGCGCTGCGAGGCGCGCTCGGGCCTGCTCGGCGAGGGCCGCCGCGCCTGCCGTGTCGGTACCGCTCAAGATCACCAGGAACTCCTCGCCGCCATAGCGGGCGACCAGGTCGCCCGGGCGTTGCGCCGACTCCCGCAGGACTCCCGCGATGCGCTGCAAGCAGCGGTCGCCCGCGATGTGCCCCAGGCTGTCGTTGTAGGCCTTGAAGCAGTCGACGTCGCAGAGCAGGAGCGACAGCGGCTGCCCGATCCGCGCGAGCCGGCGCCATTCGAGGTCGAGCGCCTCTTCGAGCCGGCGGCGGTTCGCGACTCCGGTGAGCGGATCGATCTGCGACATCTGTTGCAGCGAGCGGTTCGCGCTCTGCAGGTGCCGGTTGGCCTCTTCCAACTGGCTTTTGGTGACCGAGATCTGCTCGTTCAGGAGCGCCATCTCGATCGCGCCCGCCACCTGATCCGCGACCAGGTCGAGCAGGCGCAGGTTCTCGACCGAGAACGCCTCCGGATCGTCGTTTTCGAGGTTGAAGGCGCCGAGAGTGCGGTCGCCGAAGCGAATCGGCGAGACGTACTCGGCTTTGACCTCGGACGAGACCGCCTGATAGTCGGGATCCGCCGCGACGTCGCGCACCAGCTGGGGCCGGCCGAGGCGGGTTGCGCGCCCGACGATGCCGGCGTCGATCGCCCAGGCCTCGCGGTCCGAAACGTCGATCGGCGTCCGCGTCGCCACCGCGTGGTACGACCACTCGACCTCGGACGCCGCGGCGACCACGATGTCGACCAGCAGGAAATCGAAACGCCGTTGGATGTAGGTCGCGATGCGGTGAAGGATGGTGCGCAGGTCGGCGCCGCCGAGCGCCGCGCGCGAAACCTCGGTCAGCACCTCGAAATGGAGCGCGCGCTGGCGGGTCGCCTCGAACAGCCGCGCGCTCGCGATCGCGCCGGAGATCTGGTCGGCGATCGCTTCGACGGTCGGCAGATGGCGGGCAAAGGCGGCCGGCCGCGGGCTCTCCAGGTTGAGCACTGCGACCACTTCGCCGCGATGGCGGATCGGCGCGCAAAGCTCCGAACGGGTGCCCGGGAACACCTCGATGAAGCCAGGGTGTTCGGCGGGATCGTCGATCACGAGAGTGCGCCCGGTCGCCGCGACCTCGCCCACCACGCCGCTGCCGAACGGCCGGCCGTAGCCCGGACCTACCTCGGTCGGAACCGAGGTGGTGAGCGCCTCGCAGACGAACCACCGCCGCTCGAGGTCGAGGCTGATCAGGGCGACCAGCTCCCAACCGAAAGCCGCGGCGAGCGCGTCGGTGATCCTTTGGAGCATCGGCCGGAGCTCCAGATCCTCGGTCGCGATGCGGGCGATCGTGGCGAGCCCGGCCAGTTCGCGGTCGCCCGCCGCGGGGGGAGGAACGCCCCGACGCCTGGCCCGTTTTTCTGGCATGCGCCGATCTTACCCGGGGAGGCTACCGAAAAGGAGAAGTTCTTTTTCACCGGTTTCCGCAACGAAAGGCCCGCCGCGAGATCCCTTCGCGGCGGGCGGGGCTTTGGTCAGGTTTACGGACAGAGCGCCGCAAGCGCGGAGGTGCTCGGGGCGGTCGTCGTGGAGAGGACCAGGCAGACCTTGTTGGCTCCGGTGCCGTTGCGTGAGGGGTCGCCCACGGTCCGGTTGATTCCGAGATACCAGAGGTTGGCGTTGGCGCCGCTTGGGTCTTCGCTGTCGGCCTCGGCGTAGGGCGCGCTCTCGAACCCGCGCACGGAGTGGAAGTCGATCCGCGCCGTGTCCGCCGGGTTGCCGTCGTCGTCCCAGAGGACCTGGTCCTCGTAGATCGAGTACTGCACCCGGAAGCAGCCGGACGCCGGAACCACCGCTTCCGAGAGGTAGACCGGATCGGAAATGCCGAGCGGCAGGTTGTCCATGCCGTAGAAATGGAACGCGGTGCCCAGGTTGTAGGCCTCGGCCTGGTGCTCGGTGGTGCCGCCGTCGCCGCCGAAACCGTTGGTGGTCGGCGAATCGGCGAGGTGGATCCACCAGTTGGTCGGATTGCAGACGTCGACGAAGGCGTCCAGGCGCAGCCAGCTGGGGGCCAGATTGATCGAGGCGACGCGCTGGTTGCCTGAGGAGGTGGTGACGGTGATGATGCCGGCCGTGCAGTCGTTGGTCGAGCCGGCGACGTCGATCGTGCATTGATACGTCGAAGAGGTCTGAACGGCGGCCCAGGTCGCGGCGGGCAGCAGGCAGGCGAGCCCCGCGAACCCGGCGACTACCGCGGCCGCGGACGACGGGAGGGTGCGCTTTCTATTCACGGCTGTCTCCTTTCGTTCGTTGCGGATCGCGCCGGTCACGGGCAGAGGCTCGACAACACCGCAGGATTGGGAGTGAGGGTGGAGGAAAGGACGAAGCACGCTTTGTTGAGGCCCGTGCCGGTGCGGCCGACGGTGGCCGACACCATGCGGTTCAGACCGACGTACCAGAGGTTGGCGTCGAGGCTGCTCGGATCTTCGGAATCCGCTTCGTTATAGGGCGCGCTTTCGAAACCGTTCACCGAATCGAGGGTGATCTTCGAGCTGTCCGCGGGGTCGGCGTCGTTGTCGTACGCCACCCGGTTCTCGTAGATCGTCCACTGCACGCGGAAGCAACCGGAGGAGGCGACGGCGTTGCCCTCTCTAGACTGCGGATCTCCGGCCGCGAACATTTCGAAATTCGTGCCGTTGAAGTACGCCTCGGCATCGTGCGTGGTGGTCCCGGCATCGCCGCCGAACCCGTTGCAGGTGGGAGAGTCGGCGAAATGCATGGTGAAACCGGTCGGGTTGCACAGGTCGCCGAACACGTCGAGGCGTTTCCAACCCGCCGACAGGTCGATTTTCGCCGCGCGTTGGACTCCGGAGCTGGCGGTCTGGGTCACGATGTTGTGGATGCAGCTGTTGGTGCCGCCCGCGATGTCGATCGTGCACTGGTAGTAGCTGGGCAGGGTGACCGCCTGGCAGGAGCTCGGGTTGGCGTGGCAGGCCTCGTTGCCGCTCGGCTGCGCGACCACCTGGTAGTAGTAGGTCCCGCCGCCGCCGACCGCGTTGTCGGCGAGCGACGTGGTCGCCACGTTGTCGGCGATCCGGGCGAACCCCGCGTTGCAGCCGATCTCGTTGCGATAGACGTCGTAGACCACACCGGCGCCCGAGTTGGTCCAGGAGAGCGCGGTCGAGTTGTTGCCCGGGGTGAGCGTCACCGCCGGTACCGCCGGCTGGCTGCAGCCGCGCAGGCAGGTGTTGGCTCCCGCGTCGGTCGTACAAGCGATGCCGTGGCGATTGAACGCCGCATACAGGTTGCACGAATGCGGCGTGCCGTTGGCCAGGTTGCCGTCGTCGTCGTCGAAAGCGCGCAGGGTTTTCCACCACGACCCGACGTTGCAGCCGTCCGAGGTGTAGGTGGCGCCGGTAAAGCAGGTGAACGCGTTCGCCGAGGTCGGGCGCGACAGGTACCAGAGCCGCTCGGCTACGTTCCAGGCGGCGTTGCCGCCGGGACCGGGCAGATCGCGGTTGGCGAAATCCCAGACCGCCTCGGTGGGAACGTAGGACTCGCAATGCACCTCCTTGCCGCACGGGCCGCTTCCCCCGCCGCAGTGGGTCTGGGTGAAGTTGGCGACCGTGTGGGGGG
>Ga0068860_100001467_pt1 | contig 25501 bp, 23 predicted proteins | sample KBSSwiS32_FD_66597 | JGI IMG/M metagenome (GOLD analysis project Ga0068860, IMG submission 66597) | Switchgrass rhizosphere microbial communities from Kellogg Biological Station, Michigan, USA - KBS Switchgrass S3-2 | ecosystem: Host-associated > Plants > Roots > Rhizosphere > Soil ...
GTCGGGATGGGCCGAGTTCACCACGATCTATCCGGGCTGGTATCCCGGCCGCGCCACCCACATCCATTTCAAGATCTTCACCGACGAGAAGACCGTGCTGGTGGGACAGACCTTCTTCCCCGAAGCGCTGAACGAATTCATCTACACCAACGTGCCGGACTATACGGGGCGCAAACGGGAACGCGCGGTACTCAACGTCAACGACAATGTCGTGGTCGAGGCCGATCCCGGCCGCCTGTCGTTCTGCGCCGTGAAGGAGGAACGCGAGCGCTATGTCGCGAGCCTCACGCTCGGGATCGATCGCAACGTGAACCCCGGCGCCATCGCCCGCAACGGCGCCATGGCCGGCCCTCCGCCCGCGGGCATGCGCGAGGGCGGTCCGCCGTCGTTCCAGCCGATCAAGGACCGGCTGGCGGCTCTCGTTCCCGGTGTGAAGCGGAGCAAATAGCGACCGGGCGGATTGCCACATCCGGCAGCACTTCCCGGTTGCAAAAGCTGGCCGGCGCGGCATGCTGGCCGGCGATGTCCGACAGCGCCAGCGACAGCAAGTCCCCATCCGACGAGACGCCGCATTATCACGGCCATCGCGAGCGGCTGCGCGAGCGTTTCCGCAGCGCCGGGGCGGATGCGCTCAGCGACTACGAGCTGCTGGAGATGCTGCTGTTCACCGCGCAGCCGCGGCGCGACGTCAAGCCGCTGGCGAAGACCCTGTTGAAGACCTTCGGCTCGTTCGCCGAGGTCGTGCACGCCTCGGAGACGCGGCTGCGCGAGATCAAGGGCGTGGGCGACGCCGCGATCCACCAGTTCCGGCTGATCGCGGCGGCGTCACACCGCATCGCCAAGGGCGAATTGAAGAGCCGCAAGTCGCTGTCGTCGTGGCAGGACGTGATCGACTATTGCCGCACCAGCATGGCCTTCGCCGAGAAGGAACAGTTCCGGCTGTTGTTTCTCGACAAGCGCAACCAGCTGATCGCCGACGAGGTGCAGCAGACCGGCACCGTCGACCACACCCCGGTCTATCCGCGCGAGGTGATCAAGCGCGCACTGGAATTGTCCGCGACCGCGATCATCCTGGTGCACAACCATCCCACTCACGTTTGCAGGTGCATGTTCGATCACGCTTAATCACTTACAATCGTTACATTTTTCTTGATTGCTGGTTCTGCACCGAAGTACCTTTGGTGAAGGGAACGGGAACGTTACCGTCCCCACTTACAGCCCCCAGTTGGAGCACTGTGACGCGAAATGGCGAACATCACCGAGGGTGTCATTCGGCGCGCGCTAAAGGAAATGCAGCGTACGCGCAAGCAACGGCTGCTCGTCGATGGAGAGGGCCGCGGCACCGGCCGTCTCGTCCTCATCCTCAAGCCGATGCCCACCCGCGTGACAGCCTCGTGGATGGCACAGCAGTGGCGCGATGGCCGCAGGATCAAAACCAAGCTCGGATCGTACCCGACGATGTCTCTCTCCGAAGCACGGGAAATCTTCGACCGTGACTATGCGCCACTCATTCTCGACGGTCGGAGCGTCAAGATCGCCAGAGATACGCGGCCCGGCACAGTCTCCGATCTTTTCGATGGCTACGTTGCGCATTTGAAGGGCGAGAATAAACCATCATGGTCCGACGTGGAGCAGCACCTCAATAAGGCGGCAGATACTATTGGGCGCAGTGTGTTGGCCCGCGAGGTGACGCCTGACGACGTGCTCACCGCGCTTCGTCCAATTTACGCACGCGGCAGGCGTTCGATGGCCGACCATGTCCGCAGCTATATCCGGGCCGCGTTCTCCTGGGCGCTGAAGTCGGAACACGACTATCGCAGCTCGTCCCCGCGCCGGTTCAATCTCGTATCAAATCCTGCGGTCGCCATACCGACTGAGCGAAAGGTCGTTGGGATGCGCTGGCTTGACGAAGAAGAATTCGTGCGGCTCTACCGATGGCTCGAATGCCCAGACGCACCAGTTCACCCGCCGTACACGCGTGCGGTCCGCATCATCATGCTCACCGGACAGCGCGTAGAGGAAATCGCGCGATTGCATGTCGATCAATGGGACGCGAAGGAACGCATCATCGATTGGTCAAGAACGAAGAATGGAAAACCACACGCAATACCTGTTCCTTCGGTGGCGGCTGAGCTCATTGAGAGCATCAAACCGAATGAACACGGCTGGCTTTTCCCGTCTGCAATGGACCCATCAAAACCCGTGAGAGCAGGCACACTCTACTCATTCATGTGGCGGCAGCGCGAGCGCGAGGTAATCCCTATCGTCACGAACCGCGACTTACGGCGCACGTGGAAGACGCTCGCCGGCAAGGCTGGCGTGTCGAAGGAAATCCGCGATCGCATCCAGAACCATGCGCTGCATGACGTTAGCTCAAGGAGCTACGACCGCTGGAACTATCTGCCTGAGAAACGTGCAGGCATGACAAAGTGGGATCGCTATATCCGCTCATTGCTCGCGAAAAAGGCACCAAGCCAAGCGGCGTAGAGATTCCCAATCCTCAGTGGACATGACGCCAATGTGGCCCTGATAGCTGAAGGTGCTACCATTTTTGGTAGCTCTTGGACGTTCAGCGATTTCCATCCGCCTCCCCACCGGCCTATGTCCTGCGAGCCCTCCGCGGCGGAACCTTCAGGAATTCAGCAGGCTCCACTTGAAACACCCTGGCGAGCTTCACCATGAGTTCTAGGCCCACGAAGCTGTCGCCCTTCTCCAACTTGCTCATATAGGTCCGGTTTACGTCTGCCTCATGCGCTAACGCCTCCTGAGAGTAACCCCTCTCAGTTCGAAGGCGACGCAGGTTTGTCGCGAAGACATGGCGGTAATCCATGTCCCTAGACAATCTTGTTGTCTGTTATTGACCCACCGCTTTAAACAGACAAAGATGCGGCGGGTACTACGTTTCCGGTGGGCACACGGGCTCGACCAACCGCAATGCTGGTCAGTCAGCTCCGACCAGTCCCACGAATAACGCACGGGGAGGGTCAACATGCGTGATAATCGATTTTCCAACGGTACAAGCGCCCCCGTCGGCTCATCGGGTTTCGCCACTACGGCAGCGGCCACAAAGCCCGAGGACGACGACGCCCGCCTCTTTGTCCTCGAAGGGCAACTCAACACCCTCATCACCGAATTGATCGCGGCTCAAAAGGTGGGCGACGAATCACCGATCCTTCCAGACATGCATTCACTCGTCGAAGATAGTATTTCAGCTGACGCTGGATCGAATGACGAAGCCACGACGAAACAGATAGAGGCTATCTTGGCCCGCCTTTACCCTGTCGAACAGGCCATAATGCAGACACCCGCGCGCACAATCGCGGGTCTAGGGGTAAAGGCGCGTCACGCAGCCTACGTGATGTCTCAATACTGGGAAGAGCCCATCGATCGGATCGATTGGGATGCGCGCGTGACGCGTTTCCTAATCGAGGCGGTCTGCAGATTCGCCAACGTACCATTGCCAATTGTCAAAGCTGTCGCGGACGTTCAGCCCTAACCTATCCGGATATTGTCGTCGGAGGCCCACGTCAGGACGGGGCTCATACGCGGCCAAGGACACGACGAACCGTTGTTTGTCCTTGGTATGTGGCATGACTGCTCGGCACGCGACGGAGGTTTGCTACCTCGCGAAACCCACTATGGCGGGAGCCCTTTTATGTTGGTGGACCGCCTAGCTCGCTGGCAAGCATCTCTATGGCCAACCGGAAGCCGCCGCCTGTTCGAACCCCTGGCTAGGTTCAAATCCTGGACGTGCAAACATCTCAAATTGCTATTCGACACGGCGGGCTTGAGCGGCTGGTCCAGCTGCAGCTCGAAACCGGAATGGCGCCAATGACGAACCCAATTGGTTAAGAGTTGGGCTGGGAAGTTGGCGCTCCCTAGCTGCAGTTGATCGCTTGGACGGAGGCGGCCCCCGCCGGCGGCGTGCCGCTCTGACCGCATGCACAGCTCTTTTCCTCCTGCATGGAGAGCGACACGTGGCCCGCACACACGCGCGTTCCCTTGCTCGAGACGGAAACGTTACTGTCGCCGCTGGGAAGCAGAATCCTGCGGCCGCACTGAGCGATCTCCGCACTGCCGATCGAAACCACGCCCCCGGGGTATCCGGCACAGTCAACCTTCAGCACCGCGAAGCTCCGCCGATCCATTCTTCCCAAACCTTTCCGACTACCGAGCGCATCGGCAACGAGCGCTTGGGTGGCGGTTGACTGCCCTAGCCCGAGGGCGTTTTCCAGATAACGTCGGGTCGCGTCTGAGCTGGCCGTCCGGACCCTTGCACTACCCGATCCGGCGTCGGAGACTTGCGAGCAGGTCTCGGACGCGATCTCTTGCGCGATCTCGTCGAAACTCGTCGGATTCATGCGGACGCCATGCTGGCGTTCGAATCCCCCGCGCACCTTCCGGGCTGCGTCGAGAGCTCCGGCGACACAGGACCGGTCCGACGCGGAACCCCCGACCGGCGCGAAGATGAGCGTGCCCGCCAAGCCCACGAGGGACCATATCGCGCTAGTTCTCTTCCTTTTCGACGATGGCATTGATGGACCTCAAGCATGCTATTCCGAGGAGAAGCGCACCGACGATGAACGCGTAATATTGCAGGGTCTGCGGCCACCAAACCAGATTTGCGCGCGCATCGAAGCCGCCCGCCGCCGAAAGCAGATTCAGGGCGCCATCCAAGGCGACGAAGCCGAAATAAAGGGATAGGCAGAGGGACAGGAAGGCGAGCCCTCCCCACAAAATCCGCTTCTTCAGCTCGGCGTCGTCCGTCAGAGGACGCGTGAATAGCCAGACCGTCGCGCCGATTAGCCCCGTAGCCAAGGTGACGACCAGCTTGACCATTTCGGTGACGAGTGTGAGTTGGCGCACCGCAGCATCGGCGACGTTCTTCTCCGGAAGAGCTATCGGACCGAAATAGTTGGCCAACAGGAAGGAGGCCACCGCAAGTCCCGCCACGACGCAGACGAAGAGGATGGTGAGCCGGTCGATGTATTTCGGGTCGATCATCTTGAGCTCCGCGGCCTGCGCAGACCACTGCAGGCCGTCGCGCGATATTTCCATCCGGCTTCCGTCATGCTGTTTAGCATCATGGTCTCCGCGATGGATATGCAGAAATCGCGCCGATAGGCATCGAGCATGACCGCCGGAAAGAACGCGGCAGGCTGATTCTTCATCTGAAGGTGTCCCAGTCCGAGGAAGTGGCCCATTTCGTGGAGCATCACCGCGTTGAGATCCACGACCGGTCGCGACTTCGGATTGCCGAGAACGTTGGAGGTCGCATCGCCTGTACGAACGGCGTAGAGCGTTTCCGAAATATCCAGGTCAATCCGCTTGGCGGGGTCTCCGCAGGCCAAGTAGTCCTTCCCGCAGGGATTGTCGCCGAAGGACACCGTCAACCGGGCGGATCGGCCCGTTTTGCCCGCGGGTTCGCGCGCGCAGAGGGCTTCACGCAATTTCCCGGGCCACATGGACGAAAACGCGGACAGGTTCGCGGAGCAGATTCCGCTTGCGATCACGGTGTCGCGCGGAATTCGCACGTAGGAGTCGATGGCGTTGCCGTCCGAACTCGCCACCGCTTCCAATCCGAGCATGATCCGTTCGGCCCGCATCGTGCGTTCGAACATGGTGCCCTCGTTCGAGAAGAAGGCGGGGACGACCTTCTCGTCGACGTAGACGAAGTCGTCGAAAAGGAGAAAGGCGAGAAAACCAGGCTTGCAGCGTAGACATAGATGGCGCCAAAGGTTTACGCTCTCCGCCAACGCTAGGCCGACGCGCGCAATGCAAGCGTCGTCGCAGGTTCGTCGCGGCGCCTCGATACGCACCGAGAGAACGTTCAAGTCGACTATCCAAGACGGTTCGGACGGCTGACCTCTCATATCGTTCGGCGCCAGTTCGTCCGTTCCGTACAGCCGGAGGGGCGACGCAGGACACCATCGGTCGGTCCGCAGCGGGATGCGGACCATCTCCGCCGAAGAAAGCGCGTGACGTACGGGTCCCGGATCGCGCGGCCCTTCCGATGCGGCAAAAGCGCTCGCACCGGCGAAGCACCAGAGCGATCCGAAGACCGCGTACGCCGCGAGACGCAGCTGTTCTTTGCCAATACCGCCCACTTTCCGCAATTCTCTATGGCACGGCAATCTAGCAGCTATTGTTGCCGCATCCATTGCCGCAACTTCGGCACGGAGTGCACGTGTTGTCGGAGGAACCACCCACATATCGACGATAGCATTCCGGCCTTTGGTAGAGTGTGCAAGGATTGTCGATCGGCCCTCCGCAGGCGCTCGATGCCTGTTGAACCAAGGGCGATACCGGCCGGCCGAGCTTCTGGATCGAAAACGCCAGTTTCGCGTCGGAGGAGCGGGGCTTCCCTTCCTCGGCCGAAGCCGCTCCGATGACCAGGCATATCGAAAGCGACAAGAGCATCAAGATACGACGAACCAACATCGTAAAGCCCTCCAATCGGAGCGTCATTTCTGCCATACTCTACCTGCAGTGGCAACTGTGAGAATTAGCACCGGTTTGATCCGCGCTGCCTTCTGCGCTCGACCGCCGCAACTCTTCAACAATTTCTTCGCCGTTCGGTCCCCTCGAAATCCGCATGACGGGCGTGCCGAGCAAGGCATCGATAACGGCTTCCTCGTTGTGATGAGTAGACAGTCCATTCAGGGCGACCAAGTATGGGTGGTCGAGTTTTCCATAACGGGAAGCTTTCTTCTTTAGCGCAGGCCGGATGCATTGGCTGGGCTCGATCCTCATCACCGGCGTACGGCGAATTCCGATCGGAGGGCCCGCCTCATGGGGCTGGCTTGGGCTGCCGCTGACCGTGAGGTCGAGAAAGTGGAGTGGCGACGGCGTGGTGTCGATCGCGACGAGCGCAGTGCTCAGCCTCGCGCGCGCCGCGACGTCTTGACTCGAGAGCCCGCTCGCCTGCACGGCTTCCAAGTAGAACCGCTCCCGCGCACCGTTCTCGGCAAGAAAGTCGGGAGATTTCGTCGTGTGCGGCAGCGCGGGCTCGATTTCGATCACCTGGCGGCCGCGGGCCAGCCGCAGATGGTAGAGGAATAGCTCGAAAAACGCGCTGTGATGCGGATCGCCAATCGCGGAACGGAAACGCGCGACAAGCTCGTCGCGACTTTTCTCAGGGTACCCTTCAAACCACGCATCCACCTTCTCGCGGACGCGAACAGCTTCCCGGCGCGCCGACAGATTGAGATATGCGAACTGGGCTTCTCCAGCTGGCAGCACCAGGCTGGTGCGCGGAATGTCATCGAAAATGCTCCTTCGCGTAATGCCGCTCTATTCCGCCGCCTCAGCCGTCGAGGTCGGGACGCGGGCCTTTATGGCACAAATTGATTCGTGTCGATTGGCGCGAGTAGCGTGCGCTTCGAAATGCTGCGTCATTCACGTGCTTAGTCTGGTCGAGACCAACGGCTGCGTCGAACCGCGATCCACCGTCAGGATGCTGCTCGAATCTCCAATGGCGACGCGCCTAGTCGCGTGAAAAGACGCTTTCTGCAAGTCAGAACGATAATTTGAACATTCTCTCCTGCTCGCATTAGTACATCGAACATACTTTCGATGCGGTCATCGTCGGAAAACGCCAGAGCGTCATCGAGGATAACGGTGGCTGGCCGTCCCTGCCCGAGCAAGAGCTCCGCGAACGCAAGACGGGTCAGAACGGCAAGCTGCTCTTTCGTTCCGCCGCTTAACACCTCAAAATCTTCACGCCGGCCGCTCCGCTGGAGAGCCGCGATCTGTAAGTCTTCATCGAGGACGATATTCGACCCGGGCAGCAACATTTTTAGGTAAGGTTCAACACGGCTTACGACCGGCGCGACGTAGCGGGTTTTAGCTTCACCCTCTGCCGTCTCCAGCGTATCCAGCAATAATTGAAGAACATCCGCTTCCTCCCGAAATTCCGCGATCGTGTTCGTAAGCCGGTCCCGTTCAGCCTCAGCGCCGAGAAGCATTTCCTCAACACCGGCCCCCTCGTTCGCTTCAATCAACGCCGTCAGCCGTGTAACCTCATTGCTCAGGGTTGCAACGGAATGGTGGTGATTGCTGGCAGCCTTCTCCAGTCGCTTGATTCTGGCGTCAATGGCCTCAAGGCTTTCGCCCTCCTCCCTTTCCTTCTCGATCAATAGCGTATCGGCCACAGCCGCTTCGCGCTCCAGTGCCTCTGCAGCAGAAACGAGTTGCGCGTCGCTTCCGCTCATCCGGCTCGCGGCAAGGTCTGCCTTCTTGCTCTCGATTGTGCCATTCAATCCCGCAATACGTTCCCGCGCATGACGAAGCCTCTTTTCGGCCTGAAGTAAGACATCCGCTGGGCCGGCCAGCTCCGCCTCTGCCGTCTTGATCTCGGCCTCTAGTCGCGCTCCATCGTCAAGATTCTCCTGAATATCGCGCGCTAGCGCGCGCTCAGCCGGGATTTCCGCAAGTTCGCAGCTCTTCATATCAACTTTGAGCCGACCGCGCAGTTCACTCAGATGACTCTTAAGAGCGTCCAACCCTGGCGCGAGCTTCCTGGACTTGTCACCGGGAACGAGGCGGGCCAGTTCCTTCCCGATGTCGTTGGAGCGGCGTGCGTGCTCTTTACGCTGGGCTGCCGCCACGCGCGCTTCGGCAAGGCTTTCAACTCCAGCCCCCTGCAATGCGCCTCTCATTTGCTGCGCAGCAGCATCGTGGCGTGCCAGCAATGCACCTCGATTCTTGATTTGAGGCTCTATGGTGATTGTTCCAACACTCGCAATAGCAACCGTTGTCTTGCTCATGATGGGTATCGAGCCGGCAGATGCCACAATCACCTTGCCGTCGACAAGAATGCTATCGCGCGCATCGTCTTGAACGGCAAATGAAACGGTCGTCGCAACGGCGCTCATGGCGGCTTCCGCTGCCGCACATTCAGTAACGGCCTCTTCAATGCGGGTAACCGCCTCGTCGGTCGCAGCAATCGCTCCGATCATTTCCCCGAGCTGCTGACGTTCCAGCTCCAAGGTAGCGGAAGTGTAAAGAACTTGCTGGTGCTGAGCGACTTCTGCGTTCAGTCTGACAACATTGCGAACCCGCTCTAACTTCCGCGTTCGCTCGGCATTCTGGGTGGTTTTGATACGGAGGTCCGCCAGCTTTGCTTCGCCTTTAGAAACATCGACCTGTGCATCTGCTTGCGCCGCGAGCGCTGCTGCGTTCTGCGCGCCAAGTTCCAAGAGGCTAGATTCTAGAGGTCGGAGTTCTTCAACAGCCTTAGCCCGATCATCCACCAGCTTACGGGCCTGCGTTGCCCTCTCACGCGCCAGCTTAGCCGCGCTCCGCACGCTTCCGACTTCGGCCGCGCGGGTCACCGCGACCGTGCGCTTAGTGCGTTCGCCTTCAAGCTCTAGGCGGTGCGCGGCTTCGTCCCATCCATCCAGCTCTTGCTTGAGTTCATGCTTATTGCGCCCGAGATCCTCCATGAACTGGAAAACAGCCTGACGCTTTGCTTCCAAATCGGCTACCTGCTGCTTGGCGTCGGAAAGCTTATCGATAGCGTCTTTGAACCTCCCCCGCGGGCCCCTCGCCCCTCGAAGGGCGTCTAACGCGTCCCTCACAGCTTTGGGAATTTTTTTTCCGCGAGTACCGCCAGTGACAAGCCCAACCTGGGCTTCAAGGCAACCTTGCATCGTCCGCTGAGCCCGCTCGTTTAGCTCAACGTCGCCGAAGGACTGGCCTTGCTGGACCCACAGCGTCCCCCAAATGCCGGGCTCGCCCCCGCTCCTTCCGCCGCTGAAGCCAAGCAAACGCTGCAATTCTGCTTCGGCAGCATCGTCCTCGAACAACCGCTGGTCCGAGCAGGATAGTATTGCTTTCCCGGCCTGCCCCGCAAACCGCTTGTGGATCAACCAGCTCTTCCCGTCCACGTCAAAGGCAAGCTTGACCTCGGGGACTGTTTGGTTAGCGAGATGCCGGAAGGCCTTTACATGCGCGGCCGTTGACTTGGCTTTCTCGAATATAGCGGCGTTAATGGCCTCCAGCAGCGTAGATTTACCGAGCTCGTTTCGACCGACCAAGACATTGACATTGTCACCAATGCAATCGACCCGGAACGTTCCAACGAACTTCCGAAAATTTGTGAGCTCGATCGAGCGTATTTTCATGATCGCACTCCTTGGCGAAAGTGCTCAACATACAGGCGCTTCAGAGCTTGCGCGGCCGTCTGAGCCCGCGCTCCGTTCGATGCGTCGGCGGCAATTAGCCTGAGACGGTCTGCAGCAACGCGAACGAAGCCGGCGCGATCAATTTCATCGAGATCTTGCTCCGTGGGATTGAGAGCCAAGCTGGAATCATCGAAGCGCAATGCCCTGAAAGCAGCCCCCACACCCTGCACAATTTGCTCTTCAAATGCCTTGCGGCCCGAAAGCGACAGAATACCCTCCACACGCAAGTCGATGACAAGCTTGCTGAGGTCCGAATTGAGCGTTCGAAGCTGGGTTTCCAGCGAACTAATCTGGCTGTCGTCGGTAAGTGTCTTTTCAATCCGGTGCCATTGATGCCTGCCGGTCAGAATGGGAGTAACGGTAGGCACCCTCCTAGAGCGGTTCACTTCGACAACCAGCGCAGACCCGCCGTTGCAGAGAGACGTCACTGCGTTCGGAGGAAGTTTGAACTGATCCGGCTCTGGCGTTCCGCTGTACCAGCAGCGATCGTTCACCTTGATCTGTCTGTGCCAATCGCCCATGGCAAGATAAGCCAGGCCGGCTTCGTCAGCGCGACTTGGTGCAACATAATTACTGGCGTCTCCCTCCGAACCGAAGCCTTGGATTGAACCATGAGCGATGCCGATACGGATTGCGCCGTCCGGCGTAGGATGGTCGTTCATATAGGCCGTGAGGTCATCAACGCTTGACGTGAAGCGCAGCGGAGCAGGCAGAAGAAACACTGGGGCGCCATCATCATCCGAAATTTGAACCGCGCCAGGCCGCACGTGCAGGGTCACGTTGGCCGGCAATTGAGAACGGGCCAACCGATCCCAGAGCCCACTCTCGCGCAAATGGTCGTGATTGCCCGGCATGAGATGCCATTGGACCGTGCTGAACGACCGCATGTTTTCGATCGCTCGGCCGACCGTCTGCTGCGTCATCTGTTGCTTTTCAAAGATATCTCCGGCAATCAGAACCGCGGTCGCCCCCGCCTCTACCGCAGCTTCCCCAAGAGTGCGGACGACCGCTTGGCGCGCATCCTGAAGGATGTTCGCGACCTCTGGCTCGAAATACCCAAATGCTTTGCCGATCTGAAGATCGGACGAATGGATAAATTTCATGCACATACCTTCAGCTTCGAATCTGCATAGGGCAAGCCTTCAACTTGCAGGTAAATAGAGAAAAACGTCGGCCACCGACGGTTGTCCCCGTAGGTCACCAATACTTGGCCGCGCGGCTTCGATTTGCTCATGTGCGCAGCAGGTGGCCGAACGCATAGACCTCAGCTTCGATCGACCCGGTCTCAATATCGTCCAGTGCGAGGACCGAGCCAGCCGCGTATTCAAGCGCGACGCCCCCATGCAGTCGACGCAGGAGTTCGGATACGGCAAGACAGCCGGCGATCAAGCCGACGAATGGCACTCCGACGGTTCGCGAAGCGAGTTGCGCAAGGCCACAGGAGTCCATGCCAGCCTTCTTGAGTTGCTGATACGCTGGCATGCTCTCGGGGGAAACTGCGCGGTCGCTAATTTGCCGCGACCAAATCTCCTTCGCGGTGCGGGTGGCTGGGAACGTGTGCATGGCGAGACTTCGAAAGGCTTCTGGCCCAGCGCCAAGACCCGCCTCTACCACGAGATCAAAACCTGCTTCTTCTAGGGCCGTCCGCGCAAGCGCGTTATCAACGCCGCACAACGCGACGCGAGGCTCATCCGGAGATCGACGCATCCAGTCGCCAAAACGACGCTCTTCAACGATGGTCTGGAAGCCTCGCTTCTCAAGCCAATCCGAGACGACGCGGCCCTTGTGACGGCCAATATCTTTCCGGAATGAAATGGGCGATGTGCTGTCGTTGGATGCCGCGATACGGTCGAAGTCCTGCAGCACGAAGGTCGCCTTTTGCGGCTCATAGTAAGGCAGAGCCGAAAGCAACCATGCGAAGGCCTGCCCGAGGTTTCCTAGGCCGATGATCCATAGGCTGGAGGGCAGGTAAGCCAGGCGCGGCTCGCTCGGATCGGAGACAAACCAGTCGTGACCAGGCCGCCAAAGCGAAAGGCCGTGCGCACGCCGACCCGCAAGCAGGTGATCGCCTGCACAAAATGCGAACGCTTCGGCGGCGCAGACCGCCGCCGCAAGCATGGGTGCCAACTCCATCCCGGAACTTTCGTCGAGTTTTGCCGGATGATCCGTCATCACGACACCACCACGCCACCCCTCCCATGTTACGCGCCACGCGGGACGTATGGCGATGGCAGCGCTGCCGATCACGGCTTGTGGCCAGTCTGATCGCGGCGACGAAGTTATCGTCCCGCCGAGCTCAATGACAGCATCGGCGAGAGACGAAGCACTTGAAAGTGTCGACACACAAGGCACGCTCTCGGGAATCCCGTACACGTGGACGCCATTGAGCAGTGTTCGGCGCGCAAGATTGACGAGAGTGAGCAACGCCGCCTGGTGCAGGGCGCTCGTGGCAAGCTCGGGCCCGGCGTGGACCACGAGTCCAAAGGTATTGAGGATCGCAATGGCTTCCTCGTGTGTCGACGCGCGCCCATTGTCCATGAAATACTTGGCGGTGCGATGAAGTTCGGTGTGATCGATCGGTATGGACATCGTTAACTCCAGAAGCCGGTGTAAAGAAAGCGTGCGCGAGTGGGACTGTGGTCCAGCCAAGCGTAGTCACCCTCGTACTCGTAGATGCCCATGCGCGTGGGATTGATTGGCCAGCGGCCGAAATCTGGAACGATGAGCGCGATGTGGCCCTTGCGCGCCACCATAGGATTGGTTCGGTCGGAATCGCTCTGAAAGCCGCCTCCTGGATGCGTGTGAACGTCGGCGACCACGGAGAGGCCGCGTTCACGGCAAATCGCCCAAAGCTTCGCAAAAGCGTCCGCATGGAGCACGCAGACGCCAGTCGCATAGGCCCGCGGATCAAGCTCGTCGTAGAACACAGCCTGCTTGACCTCGCGCCGCCCCGCGTGCGTCGTTCCGAGAAGAAACGCACCGGCCTCGTGGCGGCGTTGGCCGCGCCGGTCAAGTTCGGTAACAAGTCCGCGCCAGCGACGGGATGAACAGCAAAGGCGATGGTCAGGCGCCCAACACGCCCGAATAGTCGCTATGATTGAAGAGATCACAAAGTTGCTCCAAGTAGCAGATGATGCCGCGCGTAGGGTTCCACATGCGGCTTGGGTACTTCATGGGCCACTCATGATGACCCTCGATCGAAATGCGGTCGCATGGCAGGTACAGGCACTGGCCGAACTTCCAGTCAGGGCGAAATACGGCCACCACATGGGTTGGCCCTGTCGGCCATCGCGATGGGGGCAGCGGTGCATCGCGAGCGAGATCCCACGGCTGCGCGGTAACCGGGGTCTGGCGGTAGCCTGTGCACTCGAAACGGAAGCCGAACTCGTCGGGTGCGTTCGGGCGCGCCGGGGCACTCACTGCGATGATGACGTAAGGCCAGCGCAGTGAGAGAAAGCGCCAACGGCCCTCGGCCTCGCCGCAGCGAAATTCCGCCGCGGCGAGGTCTTGATCGAGAAGCAGGCGATCCGGAGGAATTGGCGCGTTCATGTTAGCCTTCCACCCGCCTTTCAGGAACAAAGTCGAAGCACACGGTGCACTCGTGTCCCTTGGCGACCTGATGAAGCGGAGTATCACTTGAGGGGCGATCGCTGGACTTGCAGAGTTGCAGGACGTGCTCGGCGGCATCCTTGGGGCTGACGTGAAAATGTTGCGCCGCCCACGCCTTGACCGCGCGGACGCGCGCGCCGGGGGCGAACGCATGCTTGGCGGTCTTGTCGAGATAGTGAATGGTCACTTCGATCTGCTCGCAGCGGCTGACATGAACACGGCAGCCATGCTTCAGATGCCCGACCGGCTGGTGATGCGGACCGGATTCATGCTTCTCGGCCTCGTCGATGAATACGAACGTTTCATCGTCGACCTTGATGCCCAGCGTTTCGAGAGCCAGGTGCAGTTCCCCGAGAGTGGCGGCTTCGGCAAGCTGGAGCTCGCGCAAGCCCGGAGTGCCGTGAACCTGAACAAAGAGAGCGAGGGTAGACATGGATGCTTTCTCCTTAATGGGGTCCGTAATGGACCGTCATAGAGAAAGCGATGCGAGGCGCTAAAAAGCGGAAGTCAGCCGTGGCAGGTAAAATAGCAAGGGCAATTGGGGCAAGAACGATCGTCGCTCGGATCTGGCTCAAACCGGCCAAGCTCGATGGCCGCAATGGCGTCGGCATACTTCCCAATGGCCTTATCGTCGTTCTTGGCGACGGTCGGCACCGACTTGGCCGCGGCCAAATAGAAGGTTTCCACACTTACCCTCTTTCGGGGGAAGCGCGACGCCGCGCCGCGGCGCAAGAGGGCGTAGATTGGCTTGTCAGGCTCGGATTTTGTTTCTCGACCTGTCCTGACACGCTGCACACTGACGGCCCCCTCCGGCGTCACGACGACGCGATCGGGAACGAGCACGACGCGATGGCGGCCCACGGGAATTTCCCATTCATCGCGTTCGTAATGGCCCGTTTCCTTTCCGATTGCCTCCACCATCGCGCGAACCATGCCTTCTGCGGAGCGACGGTAGTAAGGCTCGAACGGATGGTCGGCGATGTCGGAAGCCTGCCATGTCTCGGAAAGCCTCTTGAGGCCGTCCGCCATCCCAACGCTATTTCCGGCTTCACGCTCCGTCTCAACCCAGCGCACTGTATCGTATACGCAGCGATGAAATGAGATATAGGCTGTATCATCGCGCCCGCCGCGCAAGCCCTCCATGACCGTAAAGCAATAGCGTGCAGGGCAGCGCATATACGTTTCGAGGTCGCGTTCCAGATATCGCTCCTGCGCGCCAGGGGGAATCAGGGGTGTTGTATCGCCATAAACCGTCCCGGAACCACGATACCTCTCGCCCACGATGACGCCTTGGATCGCCGGCAGAAACTTCGACTCTCCCGCCTTTGTAGAAGTGTAGGACTCGGCGCGACTGAGAAACAGGTAATCCTTGGCACGGGATAATCCCACGAAGAATAGACACTGTTCTTCGGCCTCGTGGTCCGACGGCTGCATAGCCAAGCGGGAAAGGCTGGGCGGCGGCGGGCAACGATTACCCTGCCTGCTGGTTGGCATATAGCGAGTTGCGAGGGCGGGGAAATGCACCGCGCGGAACTCAAGCCCTTTGCTCCCATGAATGGTCATCACACGCACAGCGTCCATATCCAATGCTTCAGAGGCCACCCGCCGGAACGAGCTGTCGTAATTTAGCGCCTCAAGCCTGCGAACCCTTTCGAGAAGCGCTTTCCTGCCCTTGCGGCCGGCCATCGCTTGTTCGCCGCAGAACTTTAGCAAGTGATAGATCGCGATGAGTTTCTGTTGCCCGAGCGCATTATTTGCGCCCAGCAGCGGAATGAGGTGATTGCTGCGCTCAAAGAGCCATTCCGTGAGCATGGTCCACGCTGACACATCAGCAAGCCCGGCCAATTCGCTAGCGAGCCGAGAAAGGCCCTCCCGACCTTGCGTGGAAAGCGATGGAATGGCAGAGATATTCGCGAGGGCATCGATGATGCGCGACCGGTTTTGCGCCGCCCAACTAATTACGGCCAGGACATCTGCGCGGGTTGCGCCGCAATCGCTCAACGTGCCAACCCGCATCAATCCAAGGCCGCCGTACTCGGCGTCAATGGAAAGCAGGGACAGAAGTGTACTGATTTCTTCACGCTCGAATAAATCGCCGAGATACACCAGCGGAACGCCAAGCTTTTCGAGGATTTTAGTGATCCTCGCAAGCGTGAGATGCGTCCGTGCGAGGATCGCTTGATCGCTATAGGTAACGCCCTGTCGGCGAAGCTGTTCGATATGATCGCGTATAGCCTCTGCTTCCGCAGCCACGTCGGGTGCGACAGTCAACGTCACCGGCCCTCCGCCACCGCGCTTGGCGGTCCATGATCCGGCCATGGCCCCACCATCACCCATGGCAGACGAAAATTGCTGGAACGTCCGAACGATCTGGGCAGACGAGCGATAATTGACCTTTAGGGAATGGCGGTGCCCGCCGAAGTCGGTAGCGAACGATTCGACATTCGAAGGCTCTGCGCCGCGAAACCGGTAGATGGATTGGCGCTGATCGGCCACGACCCACGCGGAGCCCCCCGCCTTGCAAATTTCTTGCAGCATGCGGGCGCTTGCAAAATTCACATCCTGGTATTCGTCCACAAGAACGTGTTTGAAGCCCGAAATATACGCACGGACTTCTGCATTATCCTTGATCAACTTTGCCGCGAGCAAAATGACATCACCGAAGTCCACCGCGTCAGAATCCAACAGAGCCTTTTGATAAATTTCGTAGGTCTCAGCGACTTCGACGGCGCGATCGGCCTGCTCTCTCGCTTCCGGATCGGCCGCACTCTTCTGCATGGCCCTCGCTTCTGCCAAATACTCTGCGGGCGTGATGCCCTCATCCTTGCAGCGCGAGATTGCACGAAGAAGATGGACCAGCTCGTACGCAGGCTCATAGAGATTTTGGTAGTAGCGCAACGGTAGCTTATCGAGGTTCTCTTCGAGCAGCTCAAGCTGCGCGGCTTCGTCGAGAATCCGCACCTTGGAAGATCGCCCCACTGCCGACGGCCATTTTTGGATCAACTCGAAGCCGAAGCTATGAAACGTACCCGCCCACATCTCGATAGCAGCGGCAGGATTCATCATTGAAATGCGATCGCGCATCTCCGCCGCCGCCTTGTTTGAAAATGTCAGTGCGAGAATGGAAGAAGGGCCCGTATTTTGAAGAAGATGCTCAACCCTTGAAACGAGGGTACGCGTCTTGCCGGTGCCCGGCCCGGCATCGACAAGGATGTTTCCGTTGGTCCAGAGGGCGGCCGTTTTCTGGCTGTCATCCAATGCAAAAACCCCGCCGGTCTGGGGCGGCGGGGCTTCGGTAAGGGGCGGAAGCAACAGTGCGCGGATCATTTGATGAAGGACCACATCACGCGGCAGGCCAAGGTCCTTGGCGATATCGGTCGGCCGCTTGCCATGCGTTACAAATTGGTCGCGCAGCCAATCGGAAGGGCATAGGAATTCGCCGGCAAAGACATCGGCCTGAACCTCCTTCCGTTCTCGGGGTGAGTATCCCTCACCGGTTCCCATTCCATTTTCAACCGGATCGCCCCCGAGGCCGGCTGAGCGATTGGTGACTTCATGAGTGGGATCGAGATGGAGATGAAAATGGCCAAGCTCGTGGGCGATAACCACGGCTTCATCGGACTGTTTCTGCCCTTTCAGCACATTGACGATGAGATTTTCTCGTTCGAGCAATCCGAAAACGCCGTGACCGAAGGTTTGACCCGCTTCGACATAGCGAACTTTGAGATCATCCGCCTTAGCGGCGGCTGCAGTCAGGGACTCCGCGCGCCGGTCCCCGCTGGTGTCGAGGAGTGCCTTCTTATGGACTGCACGTGCCTTGCGTCGAATGTCGATCCAGCCATCCATATCAATCCTCTTCGAGCCATTTCTTCTTTTCTTCTTCCGTTAGATCGTCACATGTTCGAATGATGTCGTCGTACGGCCTGACTACGACCGATGGTGCGTGTGTTGCCTTGGCGTATCCAAGCGTAGGGTTGTTAAGCGCGTGCTGATGAAGGCGCGCGAAAGCATCCCGCGACGTCGTCAAAACCCCTATTGCCGCATCCACAAAGACGTTGGGAATGGGACCGCTCATCCGTCCGCCGAAAAGGTCAGCAATGATGCCCCGGTCAATACCGATCGCTCGTGCAACCTGAGGAACAGTCATGCCGCGTGCGGCGATAACGTCTTGAAAGCTTCGGTGCGCCTCGCTGGTCGACGAGCGCGCCTTATGCATCAGATCGAGCGCGCGGCTATAGCCGGCGGCAAGCAGGCTCTCGTCGGCTTCGGCGGAAATGGTGTGCCGGTCGTCGGCCCACTCGCGTGCCACGGCGGCGTGCGCCCGAATATCTTCCGCGAACTCAGGGTAGCGTTCAGTCCATTCGATAATTTGCGTTGCGGTTGGCCGTTCAAATGCCTCGTGAAAGGAAAAAAGCACGGCGTCCCGCTCTTGGTTTCGGTTTGCTTTGGTCATGACTTTGCTCCAGCTTTCCGTATCAGAAGCTCTTGAGCCTCCTTGGTTTGTTGAAGATCGACCTGAATCTCTGCAATCCATGTCCGGATTGTTCTTGTGCTAACGCCACACGCCCGCGCGATGACCTCTTGCGGCTCACGATCCATGTGGAGCGAGAATGCGAGCTGCCTCACGCGGGCCGGTATCTTTGCCAAGATGCGCTGTCTGTCGATCTGGCCATCCATATCCCGGACAACGGCCATTAGGGTGGGATCGTATTCGCTCTTGCCGGGCCCGATTTCGTCGTTCTCCGTGTCGTCCACTATGTAAGGCGGCGAACAGTCATCGACGTGGTCAGCTTCGGGCGGCTTTTCTTCGTTGGGCTTCTCGTCTGGTGCGTCAGCCACTTCCTGCTTCAGGGCGTTCGCGACTTCATCTACCTCAGCAGCAATCTCTTCGCCTGTCTTCTTTAACGGTTTGGCTTCTGCGCCCGGGGCGCACGTCGCCTGCGATTTTGCAGGAGACTTACTCGGCTTCGGCGCCGGAACGATTTGATCACTATGGGACTGGGCGAGCGCATCTTTCAGGCGAAAGTTGACGATCCCTCCGAAGCCCTTCCGCAGCTGTTTGCCATCGGCGGTGCCCGGGTTCAGCAACGCCACAAAGACGACTTCGTGAACTTCGAAGATGATGTCTTCGCCACCGTTCGGCTTCTTTGTATCGACCCGCTTGCGAAGCATCCCGATGATCGCACCAGAAAGATGCTTCGCTAAGTCCTCACGAACTCTCAGATCTGTCTCGCCCAAATCTTGGAAGGCCGCCGCGATCGTCTCAAGGCGAAACTTTCGCAAGCGGCCACCGGCAATCGCCTGACGCCAACCTTCTATATCGGTTGAGGGCGGTGGATCGCCCGCAGAAATGGCCATGGAACTCTCGTCCGTTGTAGTTGCTCTGATAAAGCGGAGCGACCGCGGAAAAAGCGGAAGCGAACACCCGGCTCAATTAAAAGTAGTTTCCAAACGGATTGCCAACTTATTGGTTGGTCGGGGACGGCGTTGCTTGGCGGTAGGCCAGACTGATCATGTGCCAATCATGTGCCATGTAGAATATCGTAACGTTTGGGCAACCGATCGGACGGCGGAGCCTTAACCGCATGATATTTAATGGTATTTTCCCGTGATCGCGGGAAAACGATGGGAAACCCTCGTGATGCATGAAAAAGCCCGTCAAAGGCGAGCTTTTCCAGTTTGAAATCAAACATTTGGCTTGGTTGCGGACCCGCAACCATCTCAAAAGGCACTACATCGCGCCCGGCAAACCGACCCAGAACGCCTTGATCGAGAGCTTCAACGCCCCGCTCCACGACGAACTCCTCAACGAGACGCTGTTCACCTTGCTCGTGCAGGCGCGTGCCGTGCTGACGGCCTGGAAATACGATTACAACAACGCCCGGCCGCACAGTGCCCTGGGCAACATCACACCGACCGAATACACCAATCGCAGCGTTCCCGGTCCGCAACGGGGGGAACGCTGCGCTATGCCGAGGGCTCCGCGCCCGCCCCGTTGCTCCACCGAGCCCTATGGGCTCAAATGCCACCGGGACTCTTCCCATCGCTGGATGAAGCAGGGGGGCCCAGACCACTTTTATTATAGCCTCCAGCCAGACGGCTGCCGGTGGGCTGTTTCGTTTGACCGATCCCACGGCGGCTGGTCAAAATTGAAACCGTAGTTTCGCACCGATAAGCGCTAGGCGGAGCGGGAAAATCTCGTTTCTGTAATAACCGAAAATTCGCTTGATGCCCGGTGTCGTCAAATAGCCTCGGCAGACCTTCTTGCTCGCGCAATGACCTCTTCCGGTGTTGGCGGGTTCGGAGGGTGGAAGGAGAGGCAGATCGGCGTCTTGAGCTTGAAAGGCTTGCCGCTTTTCTCCGTCTTGAAGTAGAACTCGCCCGCCCCTAGCTTTCCGACATCTTCGGCCGCTCCCCCGGTCGCGGCGATCATGGCTTTCACCGACTGCTGATCAGTGGGTGAGTTCTGCTTGCCCAAAAACTGAGTGGTGCAGTTCGAGACCACCTTGTTGTCGATGCCCTTAGGCGCTTGGGTCACCGCAATCATGCCGAGCCCGTATTTGCGCGCCTGCGCGACGAGCTGCACGCCGCTTGTCTTCGACAGGGCGCCGGCTCCCGAAGGGATAAACAATTGTGCCTCGTCGATCACGTAAAGCAGCCCTCGCGGCGAGGGATTTTTCTTGACCCAGCCGAACAGCGTCATTTGCAGGCGGTTGACGAAGTCCTCCTTGGCCTGGTCCGACGCTAAGCCAGAAAGGTTGATGACCGAAACGCGTGTCTTTGATGAGTCTCTCCCGAAGAACAGGAGCTTGGGGTTGAGCACCGGCCCGGTCGCCTTGAGCAACGGGTTGGTGGCGACCGCGGCCCTAAGCTCATCAGCCAACTTGGCAGCAAGCTTGTCAGCGTTTCCGATCTCACTGACGCCCTCAGGTAAGTCAGCGAGCAGCGCCGTCATAGCCTTGAGATCGCTGCCGCCCCCGGTTGCGAAAGCCCTGAGCGCGTCGGCGAGCACCCCCTTCTGCAGGTTGGTTTTTGCACCCGCCAGCGGCCCCAGCGTGTCGGCAGCCATGATCACCGCCTGTGCACGCTCGTCGGGATCGTCGCCGACGGCGGCGAAGTCAGGCAGCACGGAAAGGAACAACGGATTGCCGGCTTGGATGCCCGGCGTCCACACCACCACCTCGACAGTGGCCGTGTAGCGCGCAGCCTTGGCTTCATCCTCAGCGGTGAAACCGGCTGGCCGTTCCGGCCAAGCGTCGCCGAGCCGCGACAAATCGTTATTGGGGTCGATCACTATGGCCGGAATGCCTGCCAGCGCCGCCTCCTCAACTATTCGCCGAAGGAGCACCGTCTTGCCCGATCCGGCGCCGGCGATGATTGCCGTGTGGCGCGGCAATAAAGTCGTCGCCAGCTCCACGGTGTCGCCACCCACTACGCGGTGGCCGACGGGGATTGCGGGCACATTGGACGCGGTCGCGGAAGCGACAGCCACTGGCCGGGATAAAGTTGAAGCATCCGTTTTTTCTTCGCGGAGAGCAGGTCGGCGCTCGCCTTCCGGCCCGAGCGCTTGCGAGCCCGCGCCTGCACCCGCGCTGTCCTCTCGCTGCGAGAATTCGCGCGCCGCGCCCGCGCGGCCAGCTTCGTTCGTGCGCCCGTTCCAAGGCGGCAGCGGTGGCGGGCACAAGCCCGCTGCTTTGAAGAAAGTTGTCTCGCATAGCGGTTTGCGTTCGATTAGCCAGCGCTCGAAGGCGTCAAAATCACTGGTGGCCAGAGCGGCGTCGCGCATCTGGCGCAGGGCCACGAAGCTGCGCAGGTCGCCGTCGCTTGGGTTGATCTCGAACCCACCTGCCGCACGAAACGCGTCAAAAAGCTCCCGTGTTTTCGGGCCGCTCGGCGGCGGTCCACGCCGAACAATGATCAGCTTGCGTTCGGCGATTTTGGCCGAGACGCCTGAGGCGGTCAGCGCCGCGCGAAAGCGGGAGCACAGCGCCACGGCATTGCTGTGCTGGAGCGCTCGAAAACAAAAGTGCCGCTCGCAGTCGTTGGCGCGGTGGTCAACGAAGGTAAGCCGGACATGGAGGGGCGGCGTCTTCTGCCCAGGATCGATCTTGAGAACGACCTCGTAATCGTCGTGCGGCGGGATTTGCTTGGCGTAGAGATCAAAGGCATCACGCAGCAGCATGCCGAGCTTGCTGTCGTCCTTTTCGTCGAGAAGACCATCGAGATCGACCGTCGTAGCCGCGGCCGAAAACCTGACGTCGAAACCGTTACGGTCCGTCGGCTCCAACGAATTATCGGTGATCGTGGCCTCGACGAGCGTATCGCATGACACGATCTTACCCTCGGCGAGGCATCGCTTGCGGTGCTCATCGCAGCGCATCAGGATCATGCGGGGTGTCATGCCGGCGGAAGCGCTGGAGATAGCTGAATCCGTGAACGGGTGTGTAGGGTTCTTCGGCGCGATGCCGGCCTTGACATAGGCAGGGGCGAGCCTGTCGGCGATCAGCTTGCGTACGAAGGTGTCGCGCTGTGCGAGGCGCAAGGGAGCCGGTGCGGTAAACCGTTGCGTAAGCGGAGTCGGTCCTTGGGTCCTTATGATCTCCCAGGAGCTCAGCAAACAGGTGACCACAATCATGCCGCGACCAATCACGGCCGCGAGATCGAGCATGCCGGCGGTCAGCAGCTTAGTGAAGTCCGGCGCCTCACCGAAATCGGAACCACCAACGCTGAGCACGCCATCGATCTGGTCGACGGCAATCAGTGTTGGACCAGCGAGACTCATGACCCACATGAGTCCGCGCACGATCTCCACGGGCGACGGTGGGGGCGTCAGGAAGCCAAGACTTCTTCGCATCGCCTCATCGGCATCGTAGCCCTGCAGCCAGGCGTGGGCCACGCCAACCGTCGTGAGATCGTGCGAGCGCAGCAGCGCCAGTGCGCGGAATACGTCCTGGTACTTCAACGCGTTAGCGGAGTCGTTTTTGAGCAGGCCCTTGACCAGCAGGTCGACGATCCGCTTCGACTCGATCGTCGGGTTCGCGAAAACAATGTTCACCTCCTTCTCGATCTTGAAGCGGCGGGCGACGCCGCCGATAACCGCCTCGTGCTGATGCTGCCCGTTTGGCATTTCTTGAAGCAGCGAAGTGACAAAGCTCAGGGCGGCACTCTTCCAGAAATCGGTAATGCCAACCACATCGAGCATCACGAACCAGCAGCCCTCGGCCCAAGCCCTACGGCGCAACACGCCAATAAGGTGCGTCTTGCCGATGCCAGCCTGGCCGAGGAACACGCGGCCCGGAGGGTTTGGTGATTTCGTCAGTCGGGCAAGCTCAGTAATAGTGACGTCAACCAAGTCCTCGTTCGGGCCGGAGTCCGTCGCTTCATCGCTCCAGACGCTGTCGAGCGACCGCACCCAGCCGAAATCCGTGTCTTGTAAAGCCTGTAGTTCCGGGCTCATGACGTGATCCAGATCACATGGAAAGGCTCCCCCGACGGGCTAAACGCGGCGTCATGGTCGGCTTGATCGAGCTGGCGGGGATCGTCGTGGCGCATCAGCGATGCCGTCTTGTCCCCTTTGAGAATACGGCCGAGTGCGGCGTCAACTGTGGCGCGATCGAGGTCGGACAGTTCGGCGCGTAAGCGCGCCAAGCGCACGGTTTCGTTCTTGCGGCCGTGGGTGACCGCGAGATAGGCCGCCTCGATACGCTTGCGCAGTGCAGCCTCCGAGGGCCGCTTAGGTTTGGCCGAGCTGCCGTCGCGTTTGCGGCGCGTTCGTGCAGCCTGCGGAGGTGGAATCTCTTCCGGCTTGCTGCCGATGAACTTGGCCAGCGTCTCGCCACTCCTAGCCAAGTGTTCGCTGAGCCGAGCGAGGAAGTCGGAGAGCGTCTGCTGCGCCGGCGGCAGCGCCGCGGTAAGATGTGTCGCGGTCCAGGCCCAACCGGCGTCCTCAAGCTTCAGCTTGAACCCGCGGCCCACTTTGGGCGCGGTGATCATCTTCGCCTTGACCAGGGCTTCTCGGTCCCTCACCTGAACCTTCGTTTTGAGTTCGGCCTGCGCACATGCGCCATGGCGGGCGAGGAGCCGGAAGAGCAGCAGTGCTTGGGTGGGTGTCGGGTCGTAGCTCAAGGCCGTTCTCTCCTCAGATTGACCACGCGGCGCACCTTCTCCAGCGAGCGGCTGAGATCCAGTTGCACCTCGGCGTTGGTAAGCCGCAATACCAGGTAGCCTGCCACGAGGAGTTCGTAGTCCCGGTGACGGTCTGCGCCATAGTTTGGATCACGCTCGTGCTCGGGTCCGTCGAGTTCCACCACCACCTTACCGTCACGCCAAAGCAGGTCGACGCGCGGCGTCGGCCCAAGCGCGCCAAGCTGCAGGGTGATTTCGTCCTCAAACAGGCCGGCAAGATCGGGCGCGGCCTGCAGGGCTTCGCGCATACGCCGCTCGATAGCGCTACCCCGTGACGCGATATCGGAGGAGGGCAGGATCAGTCGGCGCGCCGCCGGCTCGACGGGCAACGGATCGACGATGAGCGCGTCATAGAGCAAGAGGTCCCAAGGCGACTCGGGCTCTGGCTCTTCGCCAAGCAGAGCCACGACGGCAGCGCCGTGGCGACGACACCAATCGAGCGCCGTGATGATTGGTGCTGCGCGCTCGCTGCGCAACGAATCCACCTCCGCAAGAAGTACAAGACCCGGAAGGACAGCCAGCAAATGGGCAAGTTCCGTTTCGTGGGCAAGATTCGGAAACCGAGGACGGCGGCCTGCCGACGCAAAGCGCGTCGCGGCGCTGCGCCACGCTGGCAGCAATCGCGGCAACAGCTTTGGCGACCCGGCGCTTTCCCAATCTGGCCACAGAGCCGCAGCGAGGTCCGCCAGATCGTCAAGAATCCGGTCAATCGCAAGGGCCGCAGTGGCGACGCCAACGAGGTCAAGTCGCAACATGCGGAGCTCAAACGACGTACCGGACAAGACCTCAATAAGCTGAGCCTGCCCGAGACCAACAATAGTCACGGCCCCGCCGGGGCGCAGCGCCAACAGCTTTGTCACGAGCTCGCCGTTTGGAGCTGACAGTCGTGAGGAATATCCCTGATATAATTGGGGCATTGCGCTCTCTGGTTGCACAATGCGTAGCATACTCTGAGCGGGGTCCGGAAGTCGTTGGCAGAAGGATTTTCTGCGCGGCGCGCAGGCTGACCGTCAACAGGCGAACTTGGGCCTAAATGCCCCGCCTATGTAGCTGTCGCACTGGTCCGGCGTGAACTTTGAAATCCGGTCGCGTCACGAATGCAAAGTTCTGCGACGTCGGTTGTACTTCCGCAATTGAGTGAACATCGGAAGTGAAATCGACATGCCCAACTTAATAAATTGTACGCTGGGCAGCGCATACAATGCCGTCCTATTGTCATCCGCTTCGCCGGCCGAGCACTCTGTTTGCAACGGGCTTACGTCGGTTCGGTCGTCGTTGATCGATGCTGCGATGAGCAATCGGCGTGCGCATGAATCGTATGCGCACCGACGTGTGATGCACGGTTTCGGAGTCGGACAAAATCGTAGCGTGGAGTAAGCGTTGGGCGCTCGATGAGGACTGCAAGATAAAAGCACGGCCTGCCGGCGTGCTGATTGTGGTTGCAGGAGTTGAGGTTACAGAGCGTCGCGAGAATTCGCCTGCTGGCGCTTTTTGCGAAATCCGAACGAAATCAATTGTCC
>Ga0068860_100001469_pt1 | contig 25480 bp, 21 predicted proteins | sample KBSSwiS32_FD_66597 | JGI IMG/M metagenome (GOLD analysis project Ga0068860, IMG submission 66597) | Switchgrass rhizosphere microbial communities from Kellogg Biological Station, Michigan, USA - KBS Switchgrass S3-2 | ecosystem: Host-associated > Plants > Roots > Rhizosphere > Soil ...
TCATTGAAAGTGCCTTCCGGGAAAATAAAAATAGAAATTCCTCTTTTCAATATCGACTTCAAATGTCTGACGCTTTGTGCCCGTTTCTCAGCATTGCCCCGATCTACCATCACCGCACCGAAACTGTAAATAAAACCGAATATGGGAATACTTTTCATTTCAGATTTACCCAATACGCGAATCGGGCGTTTTCGAATGGCTTTGAAAATAATCGGAATGTCGAGATATGAAATATGATTCGCAACAAAAATGTATTGTTTGTCTTTTTCCAAAGGCTGTTCAAAAATGTTCTTGTGAAAAATGCCGATGGTGAAAAACCAGACATCGGCCCAAATCCTGCAAATCATATACAAAAAATTACCACCCCCGGTTCGACCCCAAAAGGAAGCGACGACTGCAAAAGGGAAAACCAGGAGCATACAAATCACGAAAGTCACGAAGGCATAAGCACAAAAAATGATCTGCAGTAACTTCAATAAAATTTTCATGTAAAAGTTATATACCGTTGATTAGTATTAATTACAATGGCATTCCCATTCTATACCAAGTTCAATGCATGTAATTACGACAACATCATTACGTGACGGTGCAAAAACGATTCGCAAATGCTGGCCTTCGTCCGTATAGCCCTCGAAAGCATATTTTGGATCAGGCCTGCTATTTGGTTCGCTTTTCGAAAAATTGATCTGTCCTTTTTCCAGTATCTCTTTTACTTCCTTATCTGTAATATGACGGCAGTCCATCCGGCACCTGGCATGACGGGTATAAACCAGGTGGCCGTGCCGGTCTACCGGCTCATTGTTACCGCCGGGCGTTTGACACCGTACAAAAAATAAAAACCCGACAAGAAACAGGGAGAGGACAGGTTGCTTAATTATCATCTGGAACTTTTCGCGAAAGCCAAATATAATCGCGGATTGGCGGATTTTGAGCGGATTTCGCGGATTCTTTCAAATCAAGTAGCCAGGGTGATGCATGAATCATTCTAAAATCAAAACATGCTTGCACTAAATATTGGAGATCCGAGAAAGAGGATCATATCTTTTCAACAGAGAATCCGGGGAAACGGTAATCCATAATTCCAGAAAGTCAATCATGCATCTTTGCAGTGCAGAATCCGCGAAATCCGTCAAAATCCGCCAATCCGTGATTATCTTTGCGCCGTCATGGCAGAAGCTCAAACAGTCGCTTTTCACACGCTGGGTTGCAAACTCAATTTTTCCGAAACTTCCTCTCTTTCCCGCTTGCTCGAGAACGAAGGGTTTATCAAAAAAGAATTTGACGACATAGCAGATGTGTATGTGATCAACACTTGTTCAGTCACGGATAATGCTGACAAAGAATGCCGGCAACTGGTTCGGCGAATTCAGCGAAAGGCGCCATTAAGCACTGTTGTGATCACCGGCTGTTATGCGCAATTAAAGCCGGGTGAAATCGCGGAAATTCCCGGAGTTGATTTGGTATTGGGCGCTGGCGAAAAATTTAATATAGCACATCATCTCAAAGAATTTGTCAAAGGTGATTCAGCAAAGATTTGTAGTTGTGATATCGCGGACGTGAAAGATTTCAATTCTACTTTTTCAATCAACGATCGCACGCGTGCATTTTTGAAGGTACAGGATGGTTGCGATTATAACTGTTCATTTTGCACTATTCCGATGGCGCGGGGAAAAAGCAGGAGTGATAGCATCGAACATGTTGTCGAAAATGTGAAGCATCTCGCCAACGGTGGTGTCAAGGAAATCGTATTGACGGGAGTGAACCTTGGTGATTTCAATAACAACTCTGAGAATTTTTTTCAATTGGTATCCGTGTTGGATCAGTTGAAAGATATCACTCGATTCCGTATCTCATCGATTGAGCCGAATTTATTAACAAACGATACCATTGAGCTTGTTGCAAACAGCGACGTGTTCATGCCGCATTTCCATATTCCCCTGCAAAGTGGGAGCAACCGCATCCTGGGACTGATGCGTCGCAGGTACCGGAAGGAATTATATGCAGACCGGATTGGACGCATCAAAACCCTGATGCCACATTGCGCCATTGGTGCAGATGTGATCGTCGGATTTCCCGGCGAATCAGATGATGATTTCAAAGAGACGTTTGACTTTTTACATGGCCTGGAGGTATCTTACCTGCATGTCTTCACTTACTCGGAGCGCGATAAGACCAGGGCCCTGGAGATTAAACCTGTGGTTCCGATGGGAGTCAGACATGAACGGAACAAGGCTTTGCGCAATCTCTCCTTTATGAAAATGCAATATTTCACGCAGCTGCACGCTGGACAAACGCGTAAGGTATTGTTTGAGGGACACCAGAAGCAAAGCATGATGGAGGGATACACGGATAATTACATAAAAGTTACCACACCATTCAGGCAGGAGTGGGTCAATGAGATCATTGATTGGAAATTATAATCGTCTGCTGATGCCAGTGAGTTTAGTGAACAAAAAAGATCATGATGAAAAAATTTCAGGTGACCATACAGTTTACAATGGACGACGAGTTTATGACATTGGTGCCGCCACATCGAACTTATATTAATAAATTAATCGAAGACGGAGTGATCGACCAATATGTTGTTTCGATGGAAAGTCAACAGGTCTGGATCACATTTACTGCAGAGAGTAAGTCGGAAGTCGATCAACATCTTTCCAAATCGCCGATCTACCGGTATTGGACATACGAGATTGATGAGTTGTTTCTTTATGACGGGCAACATTATCGCCTTCCTGCCGTAAAACTGAACTAGTGTCTATGTGCTTCTGCGGTAAATATTTTCATTAAACCACATAGGAGCATAGGTTATTTGTTAGCGAGCCATGCCGGTTTTTTAGAAAGTATTTTTTTATAGATGGGACAACGTTCAATATGTGCGCCGGGAAGGTAACCCGTGCTTTGTAAAAATTCATTGACAATTTCTCCGCCCGTAAAACGAAATGTCTCTTTAAACAATTTAACCCATTCCTCTTTTTTCTTCGGGTGATGATGATCGAGCCATTTTTTAAATGAGCCAAATTCTTTTTGAAGAACTTTTATCTTCTTCGCATTTTCAATTGCGGCATTTATCTTTAACCGGTTGCGAATGATGCCGGCATCGTTCATCAGGCGGTCGAATTGTTTTTGTTTGTAATTGGCGACCTTATCGATATTAAAATTGTCGTATGCCTTGAAGAAATTATCTTTTTTATTAAGGATGGTGGTCCACGATAGGCCGGCCTGGTTTATTTCCAAGACCAACCGGGCAAAGAGATGATCGTCGTCGCGAATAGGAAAACCATATTCGTGATCGTGATAGTGAACGTGCACATCGCCTTTATCGAGCGTCCAAACATATTCGCAATAGCTCATGAGTAGAAATTAAGGGGAGTAAAATAAAAAATCCCGGGCAAATACCGGGATTTTTTGTGGGAGCACACGGGATCGAACCGCGGACCCTCTGCTTGTAAGGCAGATGCTCTAAACCAGCTGAGCTATGCTCCCTTTTTGAAGGAGTGCAAAGATAAGGGGTAAAGGTTTTCAACAAAAATTTTAGTAGCGATAACTGGAAAAATAATCGCAAAGGAGATTATATTTGCCGTTCTTTTTCCGGTCCTTCTGAATTTGGAACGGAACAAGATTTTTTAAAAGACTCCGTAGCTCAGTTGGTAGAGCAGCTGACTCTTAATCAGCGGGTCCAGAGTTCGAGTCTCTGCGGGGTCACAAACCAACGTCGCTCTCTTCACTCCCTATCAGTTTAGATTGGAGGATAGTGGTACAGTGTGTTTAGCAACTGACGAGACATTTGTTGAGATACGACATTTGTCTCGTTCGTATTTCCAAATTGCCGCACGTGTTTCGACGGGCAGACAGAAAGACGTTATTGGGGTTGTCAACACCTCTGCAAGTTTCATTAAATCAGAACACCAACGACGACGAAAGTCTTCATCCGTTTCAAGATCGACGTTCTGGAGAACTGGAGAATTGCAATACCATTTTTTCCAAAATGGGTTTTGACAGTTTATCAGTTGCCTGTTTCTCTTGGTCCATCGCCTATTTCCCTAATATCTTTTACTCCCATTAATGGCCGCACCTCAATAACCATTTTTCCGCTCCGCACCAGGGGGCAGGTCTGAGCAATTGAAACAGCATTGTGGAGGTCCGTTGCTTCAACAGATATGAAACCGCTTATGCCTTCCTTCGCCTCAATAAAGGGCCCGTCAGACATTACGTGGTCCTTGCTTACATAGCCACCTTTTATATGTAGTGCGTCCCCAGAAATGTAATTGCCATTTTGCACCAGGGACTTAACCCATGCATCCATTGCCCTGACTCCATTATATCGTTCTTCTTCGCTCCACTTTTTAAGTGTGCTGAGGTCTTCCCGGATTATGAATAAAAATTTTTCCATGTTGGTTTGCTGTAAAAAAAATATTTGTTGAGTAAGCTAGGTGAAATAAAGACAGCAAAAGAAAGTATTATTTACTTTGAGCGTTACGGGGATAGCCGGCGCCTGTGCCTCCAAAAAAACATTCAATAGATTTTATTTTGTCCTTGCTAAAGGTCCAATATTCAACATTGCGGATAATTTTGTTATTAGTAGTTGTTATCTCATAAATTATTAATGCAGTATTTCCATCAACCATAGTTTTAAGAAGACTAAATTTTTGGAAAAATTTGCAATTTGGAAAACAACGCTCTTTATAAACTGCAATAGGTATGTGGTCATCACCTGCAGGGCTTGAAAATGTAAATCCATCTGCAAGCTGGCTTTCCGTAATGTTCCATTCTCTTTTTTCATACCCTGAAAAATAAGTATTGACAATTTTTTCAGCATCTTGTTTTTCAATGTTTTGTTCGCCAGTAAAGGTTACAAAAGACAAAAGCATTAAGGAAGATAGAAGCAGTTTCATACCCTTTTTCATAATGAGACAAGCATTTTTTAGATTTCCGTACAAAAAATAAAAGATTCTTTTAAAGTGCCGGAAAAAATCCTCCTGCTCGTGCCACAATGCGATTTAGAAGTTAGAGAGTTGGCGCAAGTGTTCGCGCAGTACAGTAATGATTTACATCATCGGGGGTTGTCGTGTATTGTAATTATCTGGCGAGCAAAAATGCAATAAGCGATATTGGAACTTCAAAATTTAATTACTTTGATCGGGGTGTAAGCGTCATCAAGTTAAAACACACACTTTTGAGGTTGTATGAGTTGCAATAGAAAAACACTTACTCACGAAAATACACAAGGAAAATCAATTTCTTAAGAACTTCACTACTTGCGCACGCCGTTACTAATACAATTTATATCCAAAATAACTTTTGATTTCCTAGCTGCCGTCTGGCTAAATGAGCGAGTGATGATCGTTTTGAATTTGGATTGTGATTTGTGTTACACTTTGTGCTACACTTGTGCAAAGCGTTGATTATAAAGATTGAATCGAATACTCGTCGGGCTCGATCCCTTTCTTTTGATCCCTTTGTATTCGCTCATCAATTTCAATAAGCACCTCCAGTCGCTTTAGATCCTCTTCGAAATAGTTCGAAATTTGTACCTCTGGGGTCACTTATACTTTTCACTCTTTCCTCTGTTTCTTCGCTCTCTATTATAGAGCGGAGTAAAGAGTGCGGAGAGCGGATGACCAATTGAAGAGGTATTTCCAGCATATCCTTGAATGATTTCGTTTTTTTGTTTCAACAGGATATCCCTCCGCTCGAGCCACCGATGAATTGATTGGAATCTTTCATCCCCGATTGTGAATCTTTTCAAATATATTAGTAGTGAGCGTATTTGATTTCAGACACGGAGACCTACGGCAATGTGTTTGGGCTTGTGCCTTTGTGTGAAACAAAAATCTAGACTCGCTGTGACCAATGGCTATTCACAGATAACACTACAATGAGACGCAAAATTTCAATTTTTATAGTCATAGCGTGCTGCCTTTGCATCTATTCCTCGACGGCGCAGGTCAGGAATATTGGCGCAATAACTTCGTATAAAAGAATTCCCGGTGGCATTGAAGGCAAAACGCCAAGCACAATTTTCGACCTGCATATATACAACGACAAAATCATTCGCATTAGAGTTTCAAAAAATAAAAGCTTTCGTAATTTTTCTTATGCACTGGTAGATAATAATATTCCTGCATTCAGTCAAATCGATATAAAAGAAAACGGGAGTAGTATTTTTATATCGACAAAGATGATTCATGTTGAAATTGACAAGTCTCCTTCATTCAGAATTATTTTCCGGGATAACAAGGATCAAATCATCAGTGAAGATGCAAAAGGTGATGCATTTGGCACGACGTTTATTGGAAATAAGATCAATCTATATAAAAACTTGCAGCAGGGTGAAAGATTTGTCGGGCTTGGTGAAGCGTTAGGAAATCTTGATCGTCGTGGCACGGGCGTCACGCTAAACAATACCGATAACTATAAATACGGAGATCCGCGGGTACCGATGTACATCAGCGTTCCTTTTTATATCGGCGTGCATCATCAACTCTCGTACGGAATTTTTTATAACAACAGCTACAAGAGTTTTTTCAACTTCGGGATGTCGACGCCGGAATTAATGTCCGTTAGTTTTGATGGGGGAGATGTGGATTATTTTTTCATGTATGATGAATCGATATCAAAGATCATTGAACATTATACCACACTTACAGGTCGAATGCAATTGCCGCCCAAATGGGCCATCGGTTATCATCAAAGCCGTTGCACCTATTATCCACAGGAGAAGGTCGAGTGGATTGCAGAGACTTTTCGGAAGAAAAAAATTCCGCTTGATTGTATCGTGCTCGATGCAGACTATCAGTTAGGATACGAACCTTTCCGCACCAACACAAAAAGATTTCCGGATCTGCCCGGACTTGCCCGTGATCTTGCAAACATGAATATTGAACTCACGGCGTCAGTATATCCCGGTGTACATATTGATTCAACATACGAGTCGTACACGGACGGACTTAATAAAGATGTGTTCATAAAAAATGCTGATGGCAGCAACTTCGAAACAGAAATTCCGCCATTGCGTTGTTACCTGCCGGACTACACTAATCCCAAAACAAGGGCATGGTGGATCGATAAAATGAAATGGATGCGGCAGAACGGTATCAATGGATATTGGAATGACATGAATGAACCAGCAGTCACCGGGAGTTATTTGCCAGACAATCTCGTATTTGATTTCGATGGACATCGATCAAATGCACTCGAAGCAAAAAATTTATACGGTTTTCAAATGGCAAGAAGCAGCTTCGAAGCAGCTGCAAAATACGATGATAAGCGACCGTTTGTTTTGACGCGGTCAGGGTTTGCTGGTGTGCAACGCTACTCCGGGGTATGGAGCGGTGATAACACAGCGAACGATGAAGGATTATTAACCGGTGTCCTGTTAAATAGTCAACTCGGTTTATCGGGAATTGCTTTTTCGGGATATGATATTGGCGGTTATATCGGCGACGGGTCGAAAGATTTATATAAAAGATGGATTGAAGCGGGTGTGTTTTCGCCATTCTGCCGCAATCACCGGGAATTTCTTGGCGCTGCAAATGAACCGTGGGCCTACGGCGAAGAGGCCGAAGCGATCTCAAAAACGTTTATTGATTTCCGTTATAGAATGCTTCCTTATATGTATGCTGCTTTTTATGAAGCGTCACGGACGGGTTTACCAGTAGTAAAAAGTCTTTGTCTCGATTATCCATTTGACGATAAGGTGTATGATCGTTCCTATCAATACCAGTTTTTATTTGGCAACGATGTGATGGTTGCACCCGTAACCAGCCAGGAGAAAACAAGAAAAATTTATTTGCCCGAGGGAGCATGGTATAATATTTACACAGACGAAAAAGTAACCGGGCAAAAAGAGCGGGTGGAAGAAACTCCGACTTATCAAATTCCAATTTATATCAAAGCATCGGCCATCATCGCGGTTCAAAGTACGACGCAATCAACCAAAGAAAAACCAACTGATACTTTGCAAATTCATATTTACAATGGAACAAAAAATAACAGCTTTGTTTATTATGAAGATGCGGGAGATGGAATGGAATATAAAAAGAATCAGTTTTGCAAAAGAGCGATCACATTTTCACCGGCAGATAGGAAACTGATGATAGCTAAACAAGAGGGTGCGTTCAATTCAGTATTCAAAAATATACAGCTGGTATTCCATGGATTTGGAGATGAGTTGAAAGCAATTACCGTAAATCATGACACTAACAAGAGAATCAGTGTATTTAATGTTAAACTTCTCGATGCATTGGAAAACCTTTCGGATATTTATGACGCTAATTATTTCAAATCCCTACGCGATGCGGTTCCCGATGGTAAGTTAAAAAGTGTTGTGTTCGAGAACAGCACGAATGAAGTACTTATTGAATGGTGACCAACCCTACATTGGGGCCATTATTTCATACCTTATTTTTAATTAATTGTTCATGAAGAGAGCTATACGCTTCAAATGGTGTATCATTATTCTGTTTACCGCCACAAATGTTTCGTTCGCGCAACCTAAGTTCGGCGCCAGGGCTGGTGTGTTAACGTCGACAATCATTTCAAAGGAATATACAGAAGATTATAGATTGGGTTTTGAAGCAGGAGGACTTGCTGAGTTTAAGATAAACAAACGCTTTTCAACATTGACTGAATTGTCTTATGCATTAAAGGGACACCAGGTTGAGAGTGCGAAATTGAATTTGCAGTATTTGTCTTTATCAGCGTTGCCTGATTTCAAATTAACACGATGGATGGATATTTTTCTGGGGCCTTCACTCCAGTATTTGATTGATGCAGGCTTTACGGAAAAAACAGTATCCTCACTAGGTTATTTTCATAAAATAAATGTGGAGGCTATATTTGGAATCCGATTTTTTGAGGTGAAGAATTGGGGGTTTGATGTCAGGGTTAATTACGGATTATCAAAATTAATGCTTCCTCTATATTTACGCGGAGTTACCTATTGGGACTTTAAAAACACAAACAATCCCCATAATCTTTCTTTTCAGCTTGGGACATTTTATACTTTCAAGAGAAAATCGAAATAGTGGTTTTTCCTTTGCGCCTTTGCGCCTTGGCGAGAAATATTTGCACGCAAAGGCGCCAAGGCGCAAAGAAGAGAGCGAAGATCATTTTTCGAGAAGTAGTTTTTCCAATTTTTCTATTTTTTTATTCTGCGCTTCGATGATTTTTTGTTGTTCCTGCATTGCTTTGACGAGGATGGGGATGATTTCATCTGTCTTTAAACCAAGATTCTTTTCATCGAATTTACTTACCAGCCCATAACTATTATCCAGGTTATTCTGCTCCATGTTTTGTTTCACATCTTGCGCAACAAATCCAAGAGTCTTTGTTTGATTTGTCGAATTGTTGTATACAAATTCAACCGGATTTAATCCCATAACAAAATCGAGGCCAACTGGAAGTTCCTTGATGTTATGTTTTGCGTTTTTGTCTGATAGATAAGTCCACGATGCTGCTGCATATATTCGATATGTAGTATTTGCCGCGTTACCTATCGTGACTTCATTACTTACACCAGGAGCCGACGGCTGCGCACCACTCCCAATAACAATATTGTTATTTCCAGTCGTCAAAGTATTTCCCGCGTTGTATCCAACCGCCGTATTATTATCCGCAAGCGTTTCTGTGAGTGCGCCTGAGCCAAGCGCGGTATTAGAATTTCCATTCACATTTTTCGCCATCGCTATGTAACCAATCGCGGTATTGTTTTTTCCGTCAAAATTTGTTTGCAGACTTTGAACTCCCATTGCAGTGTTTAGACCGCCAAATGAATTGTACTGTAATGCAGATGTACCAACCGCAGTATTCAGAAAACCACTCGTATTGTTTTGCAATGCGTATGCACCAACTGCTGAATTTTGCGTGCCAATATCATTTAATGTAAGTGCGTTCGACCCAACTGCAGTGTTTTGATCACCCGTAGATGTCTGTTTCATCGAAGTAAATCCAAACGAGGTATTATTTATCGCGCTATTGATCCATCCGGAAGGGACGTTGTTGATTTTAAATATCAGATCGACGTTATCAGTTGTTCCAATAAAATTTGTCCCCGCAGTGGTTCCGGTGTTGCCTACTAGTTTCCAGGCACCGGTTAGGTTTGTACTCAAACTCACCCACTTCGTTCCATCGTTGTAATACAAGCCAGGTGTAACATCATTTACAGTAGCTGTATTGAAAACCGTCATTCCCTGCACATGCGCGAGCAATGGGGCAGGAGAGGTGGTCATGGTCAAAGGCATACGCGGGAATAAAAATCCTTTGTTTGTCGACTCCAATTCAACCAACGAATTCGGATTCATAACAGTGGGATTGTTTCCAAATTTTACCTGCGCCATTGTCAAAAAGCTGCACGATAAAAAAATATTGCACAGCAAAATCAGTTTGATACTTTTCATTGCTAGTATTTAGAAATAACTAAATCGTTTATCGAAGATTTGTCTTTACCTGATCAATGTGACGGTTCCTTTCCGAATAATTTTCTTGCCGCTATTATCAACACCTTCGGCTACCCACACATATGTGTCCGCTGTCTGGATCGAACCACCAACAATTCCATCCCATCCAATACCCGCATCTTTAGTATAAAAGATTCGTCCGCCCCACCTGTTATATACGGCGAAATAACTGAACGTCTTCAATCCGATCGGTATTGCCCGGAGGATATCGTTTTTACCATCGCCATTCGGGGTAAACGCATTAGGAACATAGATAGCCGGACCAGGAAATACTTTAACAGTAATTGTTGTCGTCGCTTCACATCCATTCGGCGCAATTGCCGTCACAGTATACGTAACATTTTTATCCAGGGTCGCAATCGGATTTTGAATGGCAGTATTGTTTAAGCCATCTGGTGGCGACCAGTTAAATTGATTGTATCCTTGTCCACTTACATCTATTACATTTAATTGAACGGGTTCATTAATTGCTGCATTGATATTGTTGCCTGCGCTGATAGCACCCGCGGGGATATTTTGCAAATTAACGTCTGCTGTGTCCTTTAATCCATAGCTATCCTCGATGTAAATTTTATAATTTCCAGATGGCAGTCCTCCGAAAATATTGCCTGTCTGAAAATTTGTTCCGTCCAATGAAAACTGGTAAGGTGGAACGCCCTTTGTTCCCGTAGCCGTAATGGAAGCATTTTTTAAACTGCAATTTTCAGGAGTGGATGTAGCGGCAACAATTGGTGGAAGAATAAATCCAATTGTGAAAGCACTGTAGTTTGAAAAGTTTACTGTTCCCGAACTACTAATAGTATTTCCCGGAGTGAGCCCGGTCAACGGTTGATTCGGTATTAGCTCCCATTGATTATTCGCATTATTCCATCCAACCAGAAAGACCGTATTTAGTGAAGACGAACTATAGTCGCCTCGAAATGTCAGCGATAAATCCGCAACAGGTGATCCTGTGCTGATTACATTCCAGTATTCGGTAGAACTTACTTCAATGTATGCGGGATTTACGGAAGTCAAAGTAAACGGTCCGTTTTGGAATGCACTTGCCGAGGCCGGACTCGAATGATAATATGCCGCGACGATTGATTTACCTGCGCCCATTATACCTACGTGCATCGGGCCATATGTGGTTCCATCAGCCAGTGGAAAATCAAATGCATTCGCATCGCCATCTTTTTTCAGGTATCCATTGACGTTATTCGAGGCGTCGGCGCCGCTGATAGTTGCATTGGCGTCAATATGAAGATTGTTGGCGGCGACCGCCGCTGTATCACGCAATGTGATTACCTGGCCATTTTGACCATTGAAATTAAAATTGGTTGTAATCTCCAAGCCAGTGGGTGCATCATTTATAAATAATCCTCCCGTTCCGTTTTCCAACACAGCATTTCCAATTTGTGTAACCAAGGCTGTGCCTGTATATGAGAGGATTTGGTGCGTTGAATTTGGGACACTTCCCACAAAATGCACAGTTGCAGAATTAGTGCTCGTGATAGCGCCATCGTTATAGGTAGCATCGGTAAAAACACCTTGCGTAGAATTATTGTCTAAATGATTTGTACCATTTAAAGGAGTATACCCTCCATATTGAGCATGCAGTGAGTTGAGACAAACAATAAATATTGTTGCAATAAACACTCGCTTCATATTTCAAAAAGCGCTTGAAAGTAAAAATATACAAATGCAATCAAATCTCATACTAAACACATCGTCGCATTCAAAGCAAGGCGATTCTCAATTTGGGAAGAAATAATTTTTTCGGTTGCTTTCACGAGATCCGAATCGATTTTGGGTAATATCGACCCCATATAAACATGTGCTCAGCTTGTGTTCAGATATAATTTATTTTTTTTATCAAGCTATTCATTTGCAGATTCTTCGGTAAATGGTTACATCTATTCATTATTACTAAATTATAAACTCGCCAGGCCCGTGTCCGGCCTCACGGAATTGTCGGCTATATTTGTTTTGTTGATCAATCGACTAAAAAAAGTTTAGTAATCTTAGCCAATAAAATATTTCGGTACACAATTTGTCGCCTGAGTATTGTTTGTTAATGGAAAATAATATAACTTCATAGCACCGCTAACCGAAGTCTAATTTTCCCTACGTTTCTCCGTATTACCCGTCCAATTTCCACAACGAGAGTTTGTCCCCCTTTCTCTTAAGCATCAAAATTATTGTTGATCGATTGCCCGTATTTATTACTGTAGCTGATTTTTTATTATTATGATTATAGTCCGGCGTTGCTATCGAGCACTTTTATTTTTGGCGATTACGATAACTTGTTTTTCATGCATTGACATGAAAAAGGTGACCTACTTTAACAATATGAGCGATGGGGAAATACCGTCGGCAGCAGCGTATGTGCCTGTGATTAACAAGAATGATATTCTTAGTATATCGGTGAGTAGTTTGAACTCCGAGGCTTCGGCAGTTTTCAACGCCCCCAATCTTCTTCCAACCTCGACATCTACCGTATTGGGAGCTCCCACGCAACTGGTCGGTTATCTTGTCAATGAAAATGGAGATATCATCTTCCCGGTTCTCGGTCGCATTCATGCAGAAGGTCTTTCAACAAAACAACTTAGCGAAACCATCAGTAAAATGTTAGGAGATAAAAAGTTATTGGTTGATCCTATTGTCGCCACCCGCATTACGAATTTTAAGGTGACCGTGCTGGGCGAAGTAGGAAAGCCTGGTGTGATATCTGTCCCAAATGAACAGATCACATTAATAGAAGCATTGGGATTTGCGGGTGATCTGACTATCTATGCCAGACGTGATAACGTCCTGGTTTTACGGGAAGGCAATAATGGTAAGAAAATTGTTTCACATATCAATTTAAACTCAGGAGATGTTCTGAGTTCACCGTATTATAATTTAAAGGCAAATGATGTCATCTACGTTGAGCCCACAATCGATAAGGCGAGAAGCGTAGCTAACACCAGGCAATTGCTGCCCGTGGCATTTGCCGCGTTGTCGTTTATGATTATTGTTGCGAGCTTATTTTTAAACAATCAGTTATGAGAAGAATGCAAGTATCAAAAAACGCAAATATCGAAACTGCAGAAACCAATGTTTTGCAACTGTTTGTTTCGAGATACCTCCCATATTGGCCGGTGTTCGCGATTGTAGTGGTTTTGGGATTGATCGTCGCAGCCATCTACCTGAAGTTTAAAACACCGAAATACGAGGTCACCGCGTCGATCCTCATCAAAGATGAAAAAAGAGGACTCGATGACTCAAAGATTCTCGATGCACTGAATCTTTTCGGGGCGAAGAAAATTGTGGAGAATGAAATCGAAGTATTGCATTCGCGGTCCATCATGACCGAGATTGTACGCGATGTTCAATTGTATGCACCCATCGAAGAAAAAAATGGGCTGGTGTATCGTTCTGCTTTTGCAGATTGCCCGGTACGTATAGAACTTGAGAACCCCGAGGCACTCACAGAAGTTCAACGGGTAGCATTTCAATGGGAGAAAGGAACGAACAGGGCGATTATTGGCGATAAAATATATCACATGAATGAATGGGTGGCATCACCATGGGGAAAGATACGGTTCATTCAAAATCCGGCATATGTTCCCGGAACTTCTTCCGATACAAAATATTATTTTTCACTGGTCAGCATCCCCAAACAAATAAATGACCTTCAGAATTCAGTTGAAATTTCTCCTTCCAATAAATTATCAACGGTTATCAATATCAGTTTGAGAGACGAGGTTCCACAACGTGGTGAAGCGATTTTAAACGAATTGGTTGATGCCTATAACAAGGCATCCGTCAACGATAAGAATTCCATGGCGGCCAATACGCTCGATTTCGTTGAAAAAAGACTCGAGCTCATGGGAAAAGAACTTGATGTGGTAGAAACAGGAATCCAACAATTCAGAACCAAAAATGGCGTGGTTGATATTAGCCAGCAGAGCAGCCAATATCTCCAGAACGTGAGCGACAATGATCAAAAGTTAAGTGAAATGGATGTGCAGCTGTCTGCCCTGGATCAAATCGCTAAATACATCACATCAAAAAATGGCAAAGGCGGACTCGTTCCTACAACTTTTGGCATTACCGATCCACTTCTTTCCCAACTGTTGCAAAAACTCTACGATACCGAATTACAATATGAAAAATTGAAGAAAACCACGGCCGAAGACAACCCGATCCTGGTGTCGATTAGGAACGAGATTGATCGAATGAAGCCGAGCGTTCTGGAAAATGTAAACAATCAACGAAAAAGCATTGAAGCCGCGAGGGGAAAGCTGCTTGGTATCAGCGCTCGCTATAACGCGATGCTGAATACGCTGCCATCAAAAGAAAAACAACTTGTTGAAATCAGTCGCGAGCAAAATATAAAGAATAATATCTACAGCTTCCTGCTTCAAAAGAAAGAGGAAGCTGCGTTGTCGTTTAATTCCGCAGTACCTGACAGTCGAATTCTCGACAAGGCACAATCATCGTTGCAACCAGTCACTCCAAAAAAATGGATGGTGTATTTGATTGCACTGGCAATACCGCTTCTGCTTGTAGCAGGCGCAATTACTTTGTATGAAATGATGACGGGAAGATTACTATTCAGACAAACACTCGAAGAATATACGGTTGCACCTGTAATTGGTGAATTAGGATTTAGCGAAAGCAATCAATTGCTGGTGACTAACAATCGCGAAAGATCTTTTATTACGGAGCAATTTAGAAATCTTCGCAATAATATTTCGGCACGACTTTCAAAAGAACGTTGCAAAACAATTATGGTTACGTCGTCAATTGCCGGAGAAGGAAAAAGTTTTATTGCAAGTAATCTTGCAATCAGTTTTGCACAGGCCGGACAAAAAGTTGTTTTGATCGAAGCTGATATGTACAAACCGAAGTTTTATTCTGTATTTAATTTGTCTGACCAGGCGGGATTGAGCGATTATTTAGAAACTGAGCGGCCCGACTCCCTGTTCCCCGATCATTTGTTTTTGCATGCAACAAATATCAACAAGAACTTTTTTGTGATTCCGGCAGGAAGAGTTCCGGATAACCCTTCTGAATTGCTGGTAAATGGAAAAATAGATGTACTGATCCATGCCCTCGAGGATCAATTTGATGTGGTTATTATCGATTCCGTTCCACTCAATCCTGTATCTGATGTTTACGTGATGAATCGTTTTGCAGATATCACATTGTTTGTAGTGCGTCACGCATTTACCCCGAAGTCGAATATTAAAATGCTTGACGAAGATGTTGAAACCCATCACCTCAAAAATGTGAATATCGTTTTCAATAGCATCAAGAGAAGAGGATTTGGAACGTCGGGTTATGGTTACAGCTACGGGTATGGTTATAGCAGTAATCATGGTTATGGATACTTCAAAGAAAATACGGCGAAGAGATTTTCGCTGAAGGACAATTTTCTTGCGAAGTATAAATTATAAATACAGGTTTTAGAACTTGATGTCAAATAGTGTCATTATCCGGGATGGGAGTGGATTAGCGAAGCTTTGCCAAGTCTGGACTTCTTAAATCAAACGTGGAAACTATGCAAGGATCAAAAAGATGGTATGCGCTCTATGTCAGGCCTCGCTGGGAAAAAAAGGTTGCAGATTCGCTGACGAAGAAACAGGTTGAATGTTATTGCCCGGTTACAAGAGTAGCTCGTCAATGGAGTGACCGGAAGAAAATTATCGAGGAACCGCTATTTACCTCATATGTATTTGTAAATATTTACGATACGGAACGATTAAAAGCGCTTGGAACAAATGGGGTAATCAATTTTGTTTACTGGCTCAATAAACCAGCGGTTATCCAGAATGAGGAGATCCATACTATCCGTCGTTTTCTGAATGATTATGATAATATAGTATTGGAAAAAGTTCCTGTAAAACAAAATGACCACGTTCGTATCACGAATGGCCTGCTGATGGAGCAGGAGGGAGTTATTGCTTCCGTGAATAATAATAGCACCAAAATAAAGGTTCTACTACCTTCCCTTGGTTTTATGATGCACGCAGAAGTGCCGGCCGGCCATGTAGAAATCATCAACAAAAATGCAATTCAGTATTTTGAAAACGTCGAATTGAAAAGGAGGTTGGATCTGAGAAATTCGTGAAAGGTGAAGCTTTAATGCTTCGGCAACTCACGTTTGACTCTCTAGATTTCCAGCTTCACAATCATCCGTCTGACTATGCTGTTCTTAATAATCCTGGCAGGGCTTACCATCTGCTCATTCTTTGCATACTTTATTAAAAAAGGTTGCACCCGCGAAAGCTATTTGCTATTCGTGGTGTATTCACTTCCGATGCAAGGCCTCGGCGTTACTGCGGAAGCATATGGCGGGCTGAAGGTTTTTGATGCACTGGCATATTTTAGTCTTATCTTCTTTTTCAAAAACTTTATTAACGTTTCCCGGAAAAACAGGATCTATTCGCAGCTGTTTGGATTACTGATTTTCATTCTGTTTGCGGGTAGTCTCCATTCTGATTTTATTAAACACTCCCTGCTGAGCATTCTGTCCGTATTTCCAATATTTATTTTTACCAGGTTATTGTTGCGTGAGTTGTCGGTTAATCCTGGTTTGTCCAAAAAAATGATCTGGGGATTTCAGCTGGCATTTTTCATAGGAGCATTCTTTATGATCATGCAGTTGATCATGGGAATGAGATTTACTTTTTATCCAGATCTTAATCCTAATATCGCAACGTCGGAAGGAATTCGTTATCCGGGGTTTTTTGGTGACGCGCAAATGAATGCATTATTCATCGCGATGGTAAGCTTTCTATTTTTGATTCGCTTTAAAGATATTCGCAAGCCTGCATTGGTGAATTTTATTTTATTTGGAGCTGCGATTTTTGCCGTGTTGTTGTCTGGTGGAAGGGCCTCTTTCCTTGGAATTTGTGTGGGCTCGGCTTTCCTTGTTATATTTTTTCCGGGTCGTGTAAGATATTTTATTGGCGGGGCGGCGATTGCGGCCATTGCAATCATTCCATTTATCAAGGACTCGTTCCTACTAATTCAAAGATTTCAAAAGATTGATGAAGGTTATCAATTCCGTTCATATATATGGAAGGAAGCGTATGACATCTACAGCAGAAATAAAATTCTGGGAATCGGTATAGGAAACTATAAAGATTATGTCGGACGGTTTTCACCGGATCAATATTATGTGCTTGAAGATAACAGCATCTTAATACTTGACCAGCCCGAAAATGGTTATCTCAAAATAGCCACAGAGGCGGGACTATTTGGGTTCATCATCACATTCTTATTGATCGTGATTCCAATTGTGAAAGCTATGTATTCACACATTGCAATCAGGAAAAATTATCTCGTGCTGCTTTTCATTGCATCCGTGCTTTGTTGGTTCGTTTCTTTTAATTCATTATATACTTTGAGCGATCGAAGGATTATCATCGTTCTGGCATCATTGTTATGTTTTATTATTAAACCAGCAGATGACAGGGCAGTGGAAGAAGTCAATTTGCATAGTCAATAAACAGGATTTATTAAATCGTTTTTTATAAGTTTTTCCTGCCAGGCATGAACGTTATCTCTTTGAAAAAAATATTACAATTCAGAAAATCGACACTCGCCCGAAATAGTTTTTGGGGAATTGCTGCAAACGGCATTCAGTCGGTTTTGATGAGCTTGTTTTATATTATCCTTGCAAGAAAATACCCTACAGAAGATTTTTCGTATTTCATGATTGCTAATTCCATCTACTTGTTTTTGGCGGCGATTTCAAACCTGGGACTGGGCCAATGGTTCACGAGAGAAATTGTCGCAGATCCGGAACACAAAGAGATCGTGAATAAGTTTTTGAAACTGCAGTTGTATGCCGGGATTGGATTCTATGTCATCAATTTTATTCTCGCATTCTTCCTGTACAACAACAGGGAAATCTGTTTGCTGATCATCCTCTTTGGTATCAACATTATTTTCGACAATTTAATATATGCAATCAAGGCATTAAACGTCGCAACGTTTGATCAGAATACTACATTTAAGATCCTGATTGCAGATACGGTACTGAAATTTTTACTGGTATGCCCTGTACTCTTTTACCCATTTTCCATTTTGATTTTGACTGCAGGTTTGGTTGCCATTCGATTTTTAACGCTGAACCTTTTTTTGATATACGGTTCAAAAAAAGCAGTGAATCTCCGGCTACTGTTGACGTATAAAATTTCGAGGGCGGAAGTAAAAAATATCATACTGAAAAATTGGCCATTCCTCGTGATCAGCAGCGTATCAATTGTATACTGGCGTCTTGGTAATTTAATTATATCGAAAACACTCACGTTGCTTGATGTCGCGATCTACGAAATTTCGTTTCGCTTGTTTTCGGTTGCGCAGGTTCTTCCAATCATTATCGCTTCGACATTATATCCGCATCTGATACAGATGTTCCAGGCGAAGGACGCCGGAGCATTCAGAGCATTCTACAAAAAATATTTTTATCTCTTTCTAATATACGGATTGTTCACGTACTCATTCGTCTATTCATTCTCTGACCAGATCATTCCATTTGTTTTTGGAGAGAGATACGCTACAACGCCACTTTATACCAAACAGATGTTCCTTACTATTTTACTTTTTCCGACGGCCATTTACCAGGCAATGGTCTTAACGTCGATGCGGCTCGAAAGAAAGGATATGATGATTAATTTAATAAGCCTGGCCGTGAGCGTTGTCGCCATGGCAACCGGACTCATGTTTTCAAAATCACTAACTGTAATAAACTACGCAATATTTATTTCCTTCATTGTCTTTCACGTTTGCCAGGACATTGTGCTGATCCGAAGAGACGTGACAAGTGTAAGGAACGTGCTTCAGTTCTATTTTATCATTTTGGTTTTTGTAATGGTCTATATTTTGATGTCATCCAGAACTTATCCCGCCGTTTTATTCGTCGCTGTATGGTCTTTAGTTGTTGCAGGTATCGGAGTTGATCAGTGGATAAAATCTATCGGGCGGACTACAGCACTAAAGGAGGACAAACTAAATGCGCGTTAATTCTTAATTCTAAATAAATCTGAGTTTATGAACAGAATTTGTTTGTGTTTTGCAACGATGATTCTTTTTGCAATGGCATGCAAACGGACCAACATGGACGATAATCCGAATCCAGAGCCGCCGCCTGACACGACGAAGCCGGCCGTGCATTACATCTCCGTGACCACGATGCATAACAACAATGACCGCACCGGATGGAACGATCACGAAACGATTTTAAATGTCAACAATGTCAACTCCGCACATTTCGGAAAATTATTTGAGATGAATGTTGATGACGACATTTACGCGCAGCCCCTCGTCGTTTCCAATCTTAGTATCGCTGGTGGCACGCATAATGTGGTCTACCTGACCACGGTCAACAATTCCGTATATGCGTTTAACGCCGATGACGGCACTCCGATCTGGCAAAAGAATTTTACCCCGGCAGGGATGCGACCACCTTCGAATGCAGATCTGAATGCCTTAGGAGCATGTGGTGGCCATTATCTTGATTTCTCTGCGAATTTTGGAATCGTTGGTACGGCTGTCATTGATTCGGCGGCGCAGACTATGTACTTCGTGACGCGTGGCACAGATGGTACAAATGCCGCGCAATATCTTCACGCAATAAATATTTTAACCGGCGGCGACGTGGCAGGAAGCCCGGTTAAAATAACGGCAAGTGTTGCAGGCCACGGCGACGGAGCCGTAAATGATTCTGTTCCTTTCAATGCAATCACCCAGAATCAGCGCCAGGGTTTGACCATCACAAATGGAACGCTCTTTATAACCTGGGGTTCGCATTGTGATGTGTTTCCTTATCACGGATGGGTGATGGGATATGATCCAAAAACATTGCAGCAAACAATTGTATACAACACAACACCTGACGGCGGCGGTGGTGGTATCTGGCAAAGTGGTATGGCACCGGCTGCTGATGCAAACGGAAATTTATATACCGGAGTTGGTAATGGCACTGTAGGAGTGGACACCGATTATTTGGATTCGAGAAATAGAGCTGAGAGCTCCGTGAAATTGTCGGTGTCCGGCAATACAATGACGGTAGCAACTTATTTCACACCTACGGAATTCGCCGCAATGAATCCCATCGATCACGACTTCGGTTCGATTGGAGCACTGCTCGTTCCGAATTCGAATTATTTTTTCACGGGTAGCAAAGGAGGAATATTGTACTTGCTCGATCGCGATAACATGGGTGGATATACAAATGCGCTCAACCAGGTACACCAGGCGTTGAATCTTAATATTGATGACGAACACTGCCAGGCAGCTTACTACAAAGGCACAAGCAATGAATTTATTTATGTGTGGTCACAAAATAATCCGCTGCATGCATTTCCATTCGACCGTAGTTCTTCAATGTTGGATTTAAATCATCTCGTGCTCGGAACCGTGGCTGGTCCAACGGGCCTTAGTGGTGCGGATCTTTCTGTTTCCTCGCATGGAAGCCTTGACAGTACCGCGATTTTATGGGCAGCATATGGACAGCCCGGATGCGATGCCGGCCATTATGTTTGTGCGGGAGAATTGCATGCATTCGCAGCGAGCGATGTAACAAAGGAATTGTGGAACAGTAAAGATGATCCGGTCGGAGATTTTGCAAAATTTTCTCCACCGACAATAGTTAACGGTCATGTATACCTGTCAACATTTTCTAAGAAGGTAGTAGTATACGGTTTGAAGCCGTAGTACACAACGCTTAGACGACATTATAATAACAAGATCGAAGTTTTCATGAACTATTTCGAATTCATATTCCAGGATTGGAAAGTAAATAAAAAAAATCCCAGGGGAAGATTGATCATGCTTCTTTTCAGAATGGCAAACTTTTGTTCTACGAGAGGGATCTATCGCTGGCTGGGATTTCCATATCTCATTTTCTATAGAATCCTGGTCGAATGGATTTTTGGAATTGAAATTCCATGGAGAGTGAAAATCGGAAAAAATTTAACGCTGTACCATGGATATGCGCTTGTAATGAATTACAACGTGGTCATTGGTGAGAATTGCACTTTGAGACATTGCACAACACTTGGCAATAAACAACTCGATAATGGACAATTTAGCGGGTCACCTGTGCTCGGTAACAATGTAGATGTTGGAAGCAATGTATGCATCATCGGGGAGATCTACGTCGGCGATAACGTCAAGATCGGCGCGGGTGCAGTTGTAATACGTAGTGTTCCCCGCGATCATATCGCTGTTGGCAATCCCGCGGTGAACAAAATGAAAAAGGAATTTTTTTTGGAAGATATCCCAATGTAAACCGCGTCATAATTGCCGAAATGTGGTCCCAATAATTTGACTATGCAAAGAGATCAACTTATCAATTTCGATCTTTCAATTGGAAGATACTCTTCATTCATTGATGATATCATCGATCTGGCGAAGAAGAAATCTTCGGCAAATGTTTGTGTTGCAAACGTGCACATGTTTGTGGAGGCGTACCGCGACAAAAATTTCCGCGATGTTGTCAACACAGCAAATATTGTCACACCCGACGGAAAGCCATTGTCATGGGGATTGAAATTGTTATACGGCATCAGGCAGGAACGTGTAGCTGGCAGTGATATTCTTCCCGATATATTGAGAAACGCAGAGCAGCAGGGGCTGTCGACTTTCTTCTATGGCAGCTCACAAAAAATGCTGGATACCACAGAAAACTTTTTGAAAGAAAATTATCCGAATCTCAAAATCGCTGGACTGTATAGTCCGCCCTTCAGGGAATTGACTGAAAAAGAAAACCAGGATGTCGTCAATCAAATAAATAAGTCGTCCGCAGATATTGTCATGGTAGTTCTCGGATGCCCAAAGCAGGAACGATGGATGGCGTCAATGAAAGGAAAGGTAAATGCAGTGATGATAGGAATAGGCGGGGCGCTTCCATTATTGATTGGCGTGCAGAGACGCGCTCCAAAATGGATGCAAAAATTTGGTCTCGAATGGATGTTTCGTCTTGCTATCGAGCCGAAACGACTATTCAAAAGGTACGCAGTTACAAATTCAATATTTGTGTATGTCATGGCGCGGGAGTTCTTTCGAATAAAATTCTTTAAAAAGAAACAGCTGATCTAGTAAGCCTGGAAAAAACTAACGCGTAATTTTTTAACAATTGAAACTTCTTTTATGAACAGGCGCCTACCTTCTATGCAGGTTCTTCTTGCAACGCTGGATCTACTATCGTTAAACGTAATCTATTGCGTTGCGTGTTATTATTTCCAGGAGCACTTTATAAAGGGACTCTTTTTTGAATATGCTATATTCATGTTATTCCTGAACATTTCATGGTTGATCATTGCAGTGATCGTAAATGAATATGGAGAAAAATATATCAGTTCTTTTGAATTGTTCTCTAAAAAATCTATGCAGGCATTTGTTTATTTTCTGCTGCTTGGCTGCGTATATCTGTTTTTTTCACACCAGTTTTATATATCCAGGAGCTTTACCCTTGTAGTATTATTGAGTTTTGCATTCGCATTGCTTTTTAACCGGTTTCTTTACCTGTTCATCTTTGGGTATTATAAAAAGAACGGAGACCTGCTTAACAAAGTCGTGATTATCGGATACAATAATTTGTCACGAAAACTTGCAGGGTATCTTGAAAGAGATTTTTCAACAAAAACGGTTGTTGGCTATTGTGAAGAGTTTGAGAAAGTGGATGAACTTTCGAACTATCCGATTCTGAGTAACATTAGTGGTGCTATGTCGGCATGCCTCGAACACGGGGCGTCAGAAATTTATTCGACGATTGTGCCCGAGCAAAACCCGGAAATTTACAATCTTATCAGCGATGCAGAGTCAAACTGCATCCGGTTTAAAGTAATTCCGGATTTGCGATTGTTTATTTCTAAATCCGGGCAGATTGATTTTCTCGATGATCTTCCTGTGATTTCACTTCGGAACGATCCGCTCGAAGATTTTGGCAACCGGATTAAGAAACGTTTGTTCGACGTTGCGTTTAGTTCGGTCGTAATTGTATTTGTATTGAGTTGGTTGATGCCATTGATTGCACTTCTTATCAAACTCGATTCAAAAGGTCCGATTTTCTTTAGACAGAGAAGACTTGGAAAAGATAACAAAATATTCAGGGTGTTGAAATTTCGCACGATGAATGTTCTCGAAGACGATGACGATGTTCGGCAGGCTACAAGAGACGATGAGCGCGTATCCAGAGTTGGAAAAGTCCTGAGATCAACAAGCCTCGATGAGCTGCCGCAATTTTTTAATGTGCTGGCAGGACAAATGAGTGTATGTGGTCCGCGGCCGCATCCCCTGGCCTTAAATGAAGCATTTAAAAAGATGGTTGATCAATATATGGTGAGGCAGTTTTTAAAACCGGGAATAACCGGTTGGGCCCAGGTAAATGGTTTTCGCGGTGAAATAAAAGAAACCATGAAAATGAAAAAAAGAGTTGAGTCTGATTTGTGGTACCTTGAAAACTGGAGCCTTTGGTTAGATGTTAAAATCATTTTTCTGACTACGATCAAAATGCTCAAAGGAGATGAGAACGCGTTTTAATATGAATTGTGAACTTCAAATTGTTTTTGTTTTAGATGAATAATGAAACGAAGAAAAAGAGAATTGTTTGGGTAACCCCGGATGATTTTTTAGATACAGATTTTAATCCCGGTCTATTTAGGCTTTTGCTGAAAAAATATGAGATAAAATGGATCGTAATTTTTCCAAGACAAAACGCCAGGTTCAAAGAGAAAGATTTTGCAGAAATGAGTACATGGGAAGGATTTGACATTCAGTTCATGTACAACTCATATCGTCAGCGTGATCCAAGACGCCTGGTGTTTTATCGTGCACTTCGTCGAAAAATAAATGCGACCCCATTTGATTTACTGTACTTTAATTATGGTCCGAGTAGTCCGTATGTACTTCCATTATTTTGGTCGCTGCCGAAACATAGAACCATCTTTTCTATTCACGAAGGAAATATCAACGACAATTTCAAAATGCCGTTGATAAGTAAAATACTGCTGAATGTGACGTATTCATTTGCGAAATTCGTTCATATGTATTCGCAGCCGTCAGCAACGGCATTTCAAAAGAAATTTCCACGCGCAAAAATTTTTACGATTTCAATGCCGTTGAAGTCATTTGGCGAAAGTAATGTTGCGAGACCCGCAAGCCCAATTATTTTTCTGTCGTTTGGTATTGTCAGTTTTGCGAAAAATGTTGATATGTTGATTGACGCTGCGTGTAATCTCTATGAAAGAGGATTTCACAATTTCCGAGTGTCGATTAATGGCGCCTGTGATAATTGGGAATTTTACCGATCAAGAATGCGATATCCTCAGATATTCAAGAACGACATCCGTGTTATTGAAAATACCGAGATTCCGAACCTGTTTAACAGCAGTCATTACCTGGTGCAACCTTATCGATCAACCTCGCAAAGTGGCGTTATGAAGATCGCAATGAATTATAATCTCCCCATTATCGCGTCTGATCTGCCTGGATTAAAAAATGAAATTAGCGAAGGAGAAAATGGATATACTTTTCAGACGGGAAACTTAGAAAAATTGGAAGACTTATTGATTAAAGTGATAAATGAACATAAGCAATTATATCCCGTATTATTAGACAGAATGCGTCAATATACAAGCGCTAAATATGGCAATGGAGCACTAAGTCACCAATTTGAAGATATGGTGTCGTATGTAATGGCCGATGCAAAATAAATTAGGTTTACTACCAGAAATTTGAATTGGATACGAAATGGCGAAATATAAACTAGGAATAGTAAATAGTTGTTCACTGGAGAAATCATATGGAGGAATTGCGCCGTTTATGAAAAACCTCGATTCGTTTTTGACGGACTCTTATGATGTGACGTATGTGGTGCTTCCGGATTTTTTGTACAATATTCAATTTATCCCGAGGCGATTCATATTCGTATTATATCTGCTTTGGAAAAGAAGACAGTTAAAAAGATTTGATGCCATACTATCACATGAAATGGAAGGATCCTGGGTGTTATCATATGGCTCGGTACCTTTTGCGCA
>Ga0068860_100001476_pt1 | contig 25403 bp, 20 predicted proteins | sample KBSSwiS32_FD_66597 | JGI IMG/M metagenome (GOLD analysis project Ga0068860, IMG submission 66597) | Switchgrass rhizosphere microbial communities from Kellogg Biological Station, Michigan, USA - KBS Switchgrass S3-2 | ecosystem: Host-associated > Plants > Roots > Rhizosphere > Soil ...
GTATGAAGATTCCCGCATTAGCGCGGGAGTACTTTGAGAGTGCAAGCTGACTGGAACTAGCAGTGTGAAGCGAAACACGGAGCGTGACAAGGGGGCGGTCGCCGCGTCCGACTCAACTACAGGAGTCTTGGAACACCACCTCGCCGTAGTACGAGCCCGATCCCGGATCGCCGGTGTCTTTGAGCGCGGGGCACATGGTGCCGCGGACAGCCCACCTGCCTGCCAACAAGCAGGGATCGGCGGGAGCGACGCCAAGAGTGGACGCCGAGCGCTTTGTGGCGAAGGTGGAATAGGCTTCTTCCATGCCCAAGCTCGATTGCTTGACCGTCCGCGGCTTCAAGTCGATCCGCGCGCCCGCGATGCCGGAATCCGTTCCGTGACCGTCATCTTCGAAAGCATCGTCGAGGACTCCGCCCTCGACGAAGAGGTCTTTCCGTTCGTGACGGAGGTCACGTGAGTCTGGGTCTGAGCGAGTTCCTCGTCTTCGTAGATGAAAGCGGAGACCACGGACTCCAGTCCATCGATCCAACATATCCCGTGTTCGTGCTTGTTTTCTGCATCTTTCGCAAGACGGACTACGCGCGGCAGCTGCTCCCCGGCCTGACCGAATTCAAGTTCCGGTATTTCGGCCATGACCAGGTCGTCCTCCACGAGCGGGAGATCCGCAAAGACACGGGGGATTTCGCGATACTTCGGGATAAGACGAGAAAGACAGCCTTCCTCGAGGAGCTGACCGAGCTCATCGATAGCCTCTCCATGACCATCATTGCCACTGCGATCCGGAAGGATCTTCTGAAAGGGCAATACAAGTACCCAGAAAATCCCTACGAGATAGCCCTTGGCTTCGGACTCGAACGCGTCCACCGATGGCTCGCGAGGATGCAGGGGCACGCCGGTATGACTTCTGTCATCGTGGAGTGCCGAGGACGAAAAGAAGACGACGACCTGGAGCTCGAGTTCCGGCGAATCTGCGCCGGCGCGAATTTCCAAGGTACACAGCTATCGTGCGAACCACGCTTTGTGCCCAAGGCCGCCAACGTGCCCGGCCTACAAATCGCTGATTTGATTGCGCGGCCTATCGGCCGGCACATTCTGGATCCAACGCAGCGCAACCGGGCCTACGAAGTCATCGAGCGAAAGCTCGACCGCAACTCGTCAGGTCAGGTTAAGGGGTGGGGGCTCAAGGTCTTCCCCTAGAAAGCAAAAGGCCCCGACGAATCCGCCGAGGCCAAGTGCCGACCGGGAATCCCCAATCCGTGATACGTATTTTCCGACAACAGAGAGGGGCTGTCAACTGCTGCATCGGCGAGTCATTTGGCCGGCACGCCGAGGGCCCGCGCCGATCCTGTCCAAGCTACTGCGTGCCGCCCCGCACCGCCCGGACGCGGAGAGTGCCGCTTTTGAAGGTCGGGTAGACGCTGCCGTAGTTGTCCACGTACCAGGCCTCGGAACCGAATGGATTGCTGGTGCGCGACGTCGACGTCCAGTAGGCGGACTGAAGCGTACAGCTGCCGGTCAAGACAGTGGCGCCGGGCACGCAGTTGGTCTGGAACGCCGGGGATACCGCCCACTGGTTTTGGAAATTCACAAGGCTCAGCAACTCCCTCGCGTTCGGGATGCGCCAGTCGCTGAAGCCCCCGAAGCCCTCGGCGTTGACGTCCTCCAGCCAGTCCCAGATCGTTTCCTGAGCTCCGTTGCCGGACCACCAGTAGTTGTTGTCCTTGTCGTGCAGGCTGCCGTTGTCGCCCTTCTTCTCCCATACGAGCCCGGTGTTGTTGTCGGTGATCGTGCCATTGCCGTTGTCCGTGTAGCTCAAGGGCGCGCCCGCCTGCACCGTGCCGTCGTCTGGCACGGCGACCGCTCCGGCGATGCCGTCGTTCTTGTTCGCGGTGTACGCCGTGGTTTGTCCGGTGGCCGGAAAAGCGCCGGTGCCCGATGAGCCGCCGCGCACCGCCCGCACGCGGGGAGCCGAGGCCTTGTCATACGGGTATAAAAGGCCTTCGTAGAAGCTCACGCCCCACGCCATGCTCGTGCTCCGAGCCCAGGTGGTCGACGACCAGTAGTTGGATACGGCCGTGCAGCTGCCGGCGAAGACCGTGGCGCCTGCCACACAATTGCTGTTGAATGCCACCGAGGTCATCGGCGCGACGCTCTGGAAATTCACCAGACTCTCGAGCTCTTTCGCATTCGGAATCCGCCAATCGTCGTAGCCGGCGAAACCGGTGCCGCCTTCGGCGTTCACGTCGTCCAGCCAGTCCCAGATCGTCTCCTGGAAAACGCTGCCGTTGCCCGACCAGTAGTAGCCGTTGTCTTTGTCGTGCAGCCCGCCATTGTCGCCCTTCTTTTCCCACATGAGTCCGGTATCGGTGTCGGTGATTGTGCCGTCCCCGTTGTCCGTGAAGCTCAACGTAGCGCCCGCCTGCACCGAACCGTCGTCGGGCACCCCGACCGCCACCGTAATCCCGTCGTTTTTATTCGCGGTGTAGGCCGTGGTCTGCCCGGTAGCCGGAAGGTCCAGAGCTCGGGCGCTTGCCGTCCAGCCGAGACCCAAGGCGGCGGGAACGATCAGGGAAAGGAAACGAAGCGATGATCGCTTGCGGTCGAGGTCAATCATCGTCGCCTCCCCGAACGATCAAGATGTAGTTGACGCCGGCAACGGACTGGTCGGGATTGGTCTTCTGAAACGTGAGGGTGTGCCTGCCCCGCGAGAGCGGCTTCAAGAACAGAAAGTAGCCGTCGGCCACCGCGGGAGTGCGGTCGCCGGCGGGGAGGCCGAGATCCGTGAGGAAGGACGGGTCCGGAACCCGCAGGGTGTATCCCCCGGGTGGACTCGTGGTCCGGAACGCGAAGAGATCCTCGATCGGCTGACCGTCGAGAGCGGCTTCGAGCTGGGTCGTGGGCGCCATTGGAACGTCGTTGTTCACGTCGCACCGCACTTTTTCCGCATCGGTCGCGAGTTGGGAACAGGGATCGTCTGTCGCGGGAAATTCGGGCGCGAAGCTGACGAACACGCCGCCCAGGGAGAGGAAGATCGCCTTGCCGGCGGGCACTTCGCAGGTCCGGTCAGCGATCCCGTCGAAGGTGCTGGCCAAGAACCACACGTCGCCATTCTGGTTGCGATTGCAGAACCTGCCGTCGGGATCGAACGCCGGGTTGGTCGCGATCGGCTCGGTCACCAGCCAGTTGGTCCACTCGCCGGCCAGCTCGTTGTACGACTTGCCGGAGAATTCCCGGCCGGGCTCGACGACTCTGTTTCCGGCCTCGGCTGCGGTCGCCGCCGCCAGGAGTCCGATCACCGTTGCTACGACTTGCCGGAGTTGCTTGTTGAGTTTCATACCTTTCTCCTCAGGAAGTGGGTTGTGCCGAAAGTAAAACCGCGGTCCGGAATGGGCCGCGGAATGTTCGACCAACTGATCAATCGGGATTCGAGGAGAAAAGGCGACAAGGGCTGGGAAAAGGTTGCGGAATCAGTCGTCGACTCCGTGTCCGCGCGCGAGGAGGCGTCTCGCGTCGGCGACGATCTCCTCGACGATCTCGGCGGCGGGTTGGACGCGCACGGTTTCGAGCAGACTTTCCGAGCCCGCGGGCATGTCCATCTCCTCGAAGTCGCCCGTGGTGTCGCGGGTGGGGACGATGGCGCTGTATTTCGGCATGTCGTACGGAACGTTGAAGACGCCGGGGAACAGCAGCGTCGAGCCGATGGCCGGAGGTTCGGTCGAAGCCGGCTCCGTCGCCGCTCGGTTCGCGAGGACGCGCTGCGTGGCGTTGGGGAATTCCGGACCGAAAACCGTCGTGAACGTGGTGGCGTGCCGCCCCTTGGCGGTCACCAGACGGTCCTTGTAGCCGGGGTGGGCGTACGACTCGGTCGACGCCGCGAAGCGGGTGCCGATCCAACCGCCGTCGGCCCCGGCACGCAATGCCGAGACGAGGCTGTGGCCGTCGGCGATTCCCCCGGCTGCCAGCAGGAGGACGCGCCGAGGCACGCGCGAGCGGACCTGGGCGAGAAGGGCGAGGGTGGGTATCGTCAGGTTGTGATTGTGGCCGCCGGCCGACTTGCCTTGAACGACGATCGCATCGACGCCGAGGCGGGCGGCCTGCTCGGCGACGTCCACCGACCCGGCCTGCACCCAGACCCGCGAACCCGCGGCCTGGAGCTGATCGACCCACACTTGAGGCGGCAGGTTGAAATGGAACACCACGACCGGCACGCGATGGCCGGCGGCGACGTCGATGTGATCCTGCGTCGTGAAATCGCCCAAGGGACCGGTGGCGAGGATGAAGTCCACTCCGAAGGGATTACCCGTCCGGCTCGCGATCTCGCTCAGGCGCGCGTCGACGACGGGAGGGGGTTCCGGCGCGGCGCCGTAGACGCCGAGGCCGCCGGCATTCGAAACCGCCACCACCAGATCGGGGAGTCCCACGAAAGCCATGCCGGCGCTGGCGATGGGGTAGCGGATGCCGTAATCGCGGACGAGGCGCGTGTCGAGCGAGACGTCGTCCCCGTGATCCTGCGCCTCGCTGTCGCCTCGGTCGGCGCGGGCAGGGGGTATGCCAAAGAGGGTGATGGCGGAGACGCCGCCCAAAATGCCTAGCGCCTGGCGGCGATTGACGGTGATCGAGCTGAAGTTGTCCTGAGGATCGTCGTGAGGCATGAGTGAACCTTTCACTTAAGGAGGGTCCAGGGTTGGGGGCGGCCGGTGGCTTCGCCCGCGCCGCGCCCGCAAGAGGGTTGACGGCGATGCACCACTCTGGAGAATCGAAATCCAGGGAAAGAAGACGACAGGAAGACCGGCGAAAAGAAAACCCGCCGGCCGGGGATGCCGGCCGGCGGGTCTGAAGGATGGTTGAGCGAAGCCGAGGTCTTTACGCGCCGGACAGGGAGTCCACGACCTGTTCCAGCAGCGCGATCAGCGTGGCGATGCTTCCGCCGGTGGCGCCGTCCGCCTGCGCCCGATGCAGCCAGGTGATGGCCTGCCGGAGGAAGGCGATGGCCGCTTGGTTGTTGCCGGTTTTGATCTTATCCAGCGCGCCGTTCTTGCCGTTCGGATTGCCGAACAGCGCCTTGCGCGCTTTGCCGAGGTCCTTGAGGATTTCCCCGTCCGTGGTCCCCGCGATGGCACCGTCGAGCAGAGCGATGATCTCTTCGACCGCCTGCTGGGGGGTGACGACGCGGACGTCCGTCGTTTCGGCACCTACGCCGCCGTCGTCGTCGGTGACCGTGAGCACGACCGGATGCGTACCGGCGAGAGTGTACCGATGCCGGTGCGACACCGCACCCGTCCCGTCGCCGAAGGCCTCGTCGAAGGTTGTAAAGGCGCTCTGAGTTTCAATCAAGCCATCGCCCCAGGCGATCGTCGCGGTTTGATGGTCGAGCACGCCAGGATCGCTGAAGAGGGCGCCTGCCGTCACGGGCACGTTCGTCAGGACGAACGGAATGTCGACGCCCACCTGCCGGCCGGCGCTGTCGGTGACGCGGAACTGCGTCAGCTGCGGCGCCACGTTGCGGACGTGGATCTGCGCGGTCGCCAAGCCCATCGGGCCGCCGGAGGGGTGCTGCGCCTGGACCGGCACGGCGACGTCGGACGGGCCGTCGAAGGCGAGGGCATTGAAAGTGACGGGAGACCCTGTGCTCTCGAAGCTGCCGTTAAGGTCGAGGTCCCAGCGTAGCGCGAACGGTGTGGCGTAGTAGCTGTCGCAGTCGTCGAGAAAATCGACCGCATCGATCTCCTGATCGATGTCGTCCGTGCCGCCGTCGTTCAAGACGAAATGGAGGTCGGCGTCCTGATGCAGAGCTCCGTCGCCCACCAGGGTAAGCGCCTCGTCGATGACGCCCCCCTCGTGGTCGATGGCAAAGATCGAGCAGCCGGCGGGAGCAAACCATTTCCACGACCGGGCCTTGTCGGCGAGGTTGAAGAGGATCGGCGGATTGGGCGCGGGCTGGGGGATCACGAGCGACTCCAGGTGGAAGAAGTCGTCGAAATCGTCGCGGTCGAAGTCGTCGAAGTCGACGGTCGGGTAGAGCGAGTGGAAGTCGGTGTCGAGGTAGAGCTGGATCCACGCCTTGGTGATCGGCGGCTTCGCCGTTCCGGTGAGGCTCGTGCTGCGCCCCTCATCGACTTCGAACGGTCCGTCGACCTTGGCGGTCGGCAGCAGGGTGGGGCTCCCTTCGCGCACGATGTCGCGATGGCGCCACTCTCCGGCCTTGACGGTGCCGTCCGGGCCGTCGTTGTCGTGCTCGGTGGCGTAGAAGATCAGCTCGCCGCTCGGGGTGATGTGGAACCCGGTGGCCGCCGCGGTGTTCGCGAGCTTGTCGAACCCTCCGGTGCTCGGGAACGGCGAGATCCGCTTGCCGTGAACGATCGTCGTAAAGTGGATGGCCTCGCCCGGCGCGCAGTCCGGCGTGTCGCACTCGACCCGGTAGAGATCGATGCGATCGTGATCGCCGAACACCGGATTGCCGCGGGCTCCTGCCATGTACAGGTCGCCGTGGATGTCGCCCTCGCGCAGGAATTGGAAGGTCTGATGCGAGTCTTCCACCTCGGGCACCTTGGTTCGGCCCACGAACTCCCAATGGAGATCCGGGCTCGACAGATCGCCGATCGTCGAGCGATAGAAAAAGATCGGGTCCTCTTCGCTGAATCCGCCCTTGACCGACAGCAGGTAGAGCCCGTTCGGCAACGGCGTGAGGCCGAGCCCGTCGGCGCCTTCGAGCGGCTCGGTGTCCGGATCGCCTTCCGGCCCATCGATCGGCGCGAACTGGCTCTTGAAAACCGGAGCTTCCGGATCGCTGACGTCGAAGAACAGGACCGCCGTCGGGTGCGGCGCCACGTCGTAGTTGGGATCGGGAATCGGCGGCAGCGGAAACTGCGGGGTCGAGTCCGGATTGGGGATGGTCGGGCGCTTCGGGGATTCGTTCGCCAGGGCCAGCATATGGCCGACCAGCTGCATGCCGCCCGGATGCCCATAGACGCGCTGCACCGGGCCGGGACCCTCGCCGTTCCTGAACACGAGGCCCGGACGCTTGTCTGGATCCGGATCGTTAGGGTCGCCGCCCACGACCGTGAAGAAGATCGTCGCGACGTCCTCTTCGGGCGGCGCGGTGTCGTCGACGTGGACGCCTTTTCGCAGCCGGTTGCTGCGCAGGCGCTCGCCGTTCTTGTCGCGGGAGCCCATCCTGAAGACGACCAGGTTGCCGTTGCGCGTCTCGCCGGGGGAATCGTCGCAGACCAGCTCGTCCGGCAGCACCGGGATGTCCGGCGTGTTGCCGCTGCGACTGACCAGGAAGAACGGCGTGCCGTCCGCCCCGTCGACCCGGGTGATCGCCTGATAGTGCCGGCACTGGCTGGGGTTCGGGGTGGTGCTCCTATGGAGCCCGAGCGGATCCGCGAGCTCGGTCAACGCCTGAAACTGCTCGATCACGTTGGGCACGAACCGCATGCCGTCGGCCCGGTCGCTCTGTTGCGCGCCGGCGGGCAGGGGAATCAGCAGCGACGCGAGCGCCGCGGCGGTCAAAAACTGAGCTTTCATGAACGGATCTCCTGTGCGGGCGAACGCGCTTGGAATGCTCTTCGGAGCGGTTGTGCGGCGTCGCCGGTATGTCCATGGGGACCGCGCCCCGGGAAGGGGGCGCGTTGCTTCGACAACGGGTAGATCGAGAAAGGCCGAGAAAAGGCGACAGGGGAGGTCACCGGCGGTTCGGTGGCCGGCGGAGGGTCAGCTCAAGGATGATCCGAAACGTTCGACGCCGAAAGGGCGCGCCGGCGGTAGATATCGGCGTCCGAACGCCCGGCCGCGCGTAGCGCTTCAAAGGCGGCCCGCTGATCGTCCGCTCGGTTCGGGAAGGCTTCGGCCAGAATCGCCGCGACCCGGGCGGTCTCGGTGCGGTCGCCGGCGGAACGGTAGTGGGCGAGCAGGAGGCGCATGGCCTCGGGCCATTCGTAGCGCCCCAGGTAGTAATCCTGGGCGATCTCGGTGACCCGATCGGTGATCGGACCGAGCCGGAACGGTTTGCCGCGATTCGTGAATGGCCAATCGGAGGCCAGGTACCGGGCGCGCCATTCGCCGTACAGTCGGTCCACCGCAGTGACCGGCATCTCCTGGCGGGCCTGCTCGCGGGGAACCGGCGCCGCCCATCGACCGATCATCCTTTCCTGGTGGAGAGCGTCGTAAAAGGCGTCGGCGAGCAGGAAGTAGCCCGAGAGGTTGGGATGAAGATGCTCGAGCATCAGGTCGTGGCCGACGATGCCGTCCTTGGCGGCGCGGTGAAACGCCTCTTGCGCCTCGACGACGTGGGCGCCCTGCTCGGCCGCCACCTCGCGCAGGATGCGGTTGATCTGCTCGGGAGCGCGGAACCGAAGCTCGTCCCGGTCCTTGGCGGCGAGAAAGGCCTCGCGCGCTTCGCCGTAGCAGCCGAGTTTTTCCAAGGCCTGGCCGCGCGCGAAGTGCCCCAAGGCGCAGGCGTCGTCAAGGGCCACGGCCGCCGTGAATTCCCGGAGCGCCGCGCCGGCGTCGCCGGCCGCGAGAACTTTTCGGCCGGCGGCGAACCTGCGGCGCCAGGCCGCGACGTCCGCGCCGGTTCCGTGGCCGCTGATGAACGGGGGCTGATCCCGCTCGTTCGATACGACCGTGGCGATGAAGACGGGAACCCCGGCCTTGCGGTACCGCTTCAGAAGTGCGCGCAGGTTGGCGCGATACTGATCCAACCCCCGGCGATACAGGGACGAGCCGTAGGGGATCCTCTCCTCGGACACGATGCTGGCCATCAGCGTGCGGCCCCGGCGACGAGGCTTTTCCGGCAGGAATCCGGCGAAGGCGTTCCTCGCCAGCTGCGCGATCCGAAAGTCCTTGAGCCAGAGGAAGGACAAGACGATCGGCCGGCGGCGTCCGGCCGAGAATCCCGATCCCACGCCGAGGAGCCCGAGGTACTCGTTGTGCCCGGCGTAGATGACGACGGCGTCCGGACGTTGCTCCAGGATCTCGCCGCTGAAATCGAGCAGCGTGTAGGAGTTGACCGCCGACATCGCGGTGGTGACGACTTCGATCTGGCGCTTAGGGAACGTGCGCTGCAGGCGCTGTTGCAGCATGCCGGCCGGGGACGCGCCATAGCCGTAGGGGTACCCCTCCGTGGTCGATTCCCCCTGGACGATGATTCGGAAGGTTTCATGGCTCTTGCGGTGGCGGAAGAACACCGGCCGAATCCACAGGTTGGGAGCGTCCCGCTCGTCCACCATGAAGCGGCGGACGACCTCGGGGTTCGCCCGCAGGAAGCCGGGAGCCCCGGAGACCGGGACGAAAAGAGGATAGGACCGCCCGTAGCCGGAAAGGCGCAGCCCTCCTTCGAGCAGCGCGAGGAGGAGGAGGGGGAACAGGGCGAGGACGAGAATGAAGACGCGCAGCCGCCCACGAGGCAGGGCGGCGGCGCGGGTCGGATCGTCCATCGAAGACGGAGGACGGCCGACGGTTACAGCCTCACCTCCGCCGGCTTTGCCTGGGCGCGCGGAACCACGAACGACAGCTCCTTGGCGATCCACTCCGGGCGGGCCTGCCCCTGGCACGCCGCCCATTGGGAGAAGGCCTCATTGCCGAAACGGACCATGCCGCTGTGGCGCGAGCGGTCCTTGTCGACCTCCGGATCGAGGTCGACGTAGCCGAGCTTGCCTCGCAGGAGCTCGATGTCGTCCGGACGGCCGGTCAAAAACAGCCAACCGGGTCCCGTGCCGTGCATCCGCGCGTATTCCTTGAGTTTTTCCGGCGTGTCCTCTTCCGGTTTGACGGTGATCGAATAGAACTGGATCTGTCGTTGTGCCGCCTCGGGGAGCAGGGTACGCGCCTTGACCAGGTTGGCGGTGATCCTCGGGCAGACGCCTTGGCAGTTGGCGTACATCAGATTGAGCACGACGACCTTGTCCTTGAGCAGGTCCTGGTAGAAGCGGACTTTCCGGCCTTCGTGCGTGGTCAGCACGACGTCGGGGAAATAGCGCTTCCGGAGCACTTCCCGGCCCGGAAGGGGCGGCGCGAACTCTTTCGCGGCCGGCGGCGCGGAGTCGGAGCGCGCCGCCAAGGCGCCTGCGAGGGGAAGGAGGGCCGAGGCGGTCAGCAGCTCTCTGCGATTCATCTTCGACATGGCGGTCTCCTTGGCCCGTGGCTCAGGGCTCGCTGATGAAGTCCCCGGTGGCATCGATTTCGAACCGGATCATCATGGCGTGGTCCTCGTGAACCACGTTGTGGCAGTGCATAGGGTACCGGCCCACGAAGTCGCGGAAACGGAAGAACAGGCTCGGCTGGGTGCTGCCGGTGAGCCGGACGACGTCCTTGCGAGACAGGTTGACGCCGACCGGCGCGCCGCTCCCGGCGTCGCCCCAACCACCGCCGCCCCAACCGCCACCGCCCCAGCCGCCGCCTCCTCCCCAACCGCCGCCGCTGCTTTGCAAAGGATAGAGCCCCGCCGCTCCGGAGAGGATCTGGAACTCCTCGAAGTGGATGTGGATGGGGTGCTGCCAATCGGAACGGTTCTGGCGCAGATCCCAGATCTCGACGCTGTTCTGCTTGACGCGGAAGCGAACTTCGTCGCAGCTGAAGAATTCGTCGTTGATCGTCCACTCGCCGTCCCGTGTCTGATCGAAGTTGAACGAGCGCCGCACCCGGGGCGTGGCGGTCTTGTTCGGCAGGGCGTAGTAGGTGGGCAGGGGAGCCACGGCCAGGTTGCGGCTGTTGTCGGCGACCGCCGGCAAGTCGACCACGATCTTGAGCAACAGGTTGCCCTGACCGGCGGAGCGGAGGCTGTCGTCGGGGCCGCGGCCGTTGTTCTGGACCAGCCGGTTCTCGATGTAGAGCGTCTGGCCGGCGCGCCCGGTGAAATCGACCACCACGTCGGCGCGCTCGGCGACGCCGAGGGCGACCGCCGGAACCGGAACGGGAGTCGGCAGGAGGTTGCCGTCGTTCGAGATCTGCCAGAAGCCGTTGACCGTCGAGGGGCTCGCGAGGTTGGTGAGGTAAAGCTGGTAAAAGCGCGACGGGCCGCTGTTCAACCAGCGGAACCGATAGCGCCGCGGGCTCACGTGCAGGACGGGCTGGATCACGCCGTTGACCAGGAACTTGTCGCCGAGAATGCCGTCGAGGTTGAAGGTGTCGAAGGCCAGCAGGCCGGTCTGCGCATCGAAGCACCGGTCGGCGAACATCATCGGGATGTCATAGGTCGGAAAGCTGGGAAGGCGGAAACCGGTCGTCTCGTTGCCCGTGTCGAAGGAGTTGAACAGCAGGTAGAAGCCGGTGAGCCCTTTGTAGACGTTCTGGGCCGTGAAGTCGACGCGGTGGTCGTGGTACCAGAGGGTGCTCAGCGACTCGTTGACGTCGCCGTTCGGAGCATGGGTGGAGCGGAAGCCGGCCAGGGCGTTGGGATAGTAGTGATCGTAAAATTGGCCGGTCTCGAAGAAATCGCAGGGGAAGCCGTCGCTTTCGGACGGCGTATGGCCGTTGTGCAGATGGGTCGACACCGAGGGCATGCCGAAGCCGGAGTTGTCACCCACGAGGTTGTTGACGTTCCGCACCAGGATCGGCGTGCCGTATTGGGCCACGTAGGTCGGCCCGGGGCTGGTCCCGTCGAAGGTCCAGATCGGTTGCGGCGGCAGCTGATTGGACATCGTGGCCAACGCCGGCCGCTGCGTGACCTGGTAGACGAGCGGCGGCGGAAAGGGCAGTCCCAGCCCGGGCCCTTGGTGGGCACGGGTGCGACCCTCGTAGGGCAGACCGGTGCTCGGATTGATGGCGGTGTTGGGGTTGATCTGCGGCGCGGGAGTGAGAGACGACAGCGCCACCGGCTGCTTGACCGGTGGGATCGGCAGCGGAATCGAGAAAGGCGTCGTCGCCGGGCTGGCGCACTGGCCGCCGCCCCCGCCGCCGAACTGCGCCCAGGCCCTGGAGCTCAAGCCCTTCTTGACCGCCAGGTAGCCGCCGGTCAGCAACCCCATCTTGAGCAGGCTCCGGCGGTTCATCAAGCCGGCTTTGATCAGCTCCTGGCGATTCTTGAACGCGTTGTACATCTCTTTGAATCGCGCCCGCGAGACTCGCTCCCCCTGGCTGTCGGCATACATGCGATGTCCTCCCTGGTCGGTCGGCTAGACACACTCCCAACGCGCTTCGAAGAACGGATCTCTTCCGCCTGGTGCGAGCTGAACCTCACCACTTGTCGCTAATAAAAGGAGTGCATCACGGGTTTCGGCGGGGGACAGTCAACCGGGGGGTTGACGAGTCGCCGATACGCCCGGGCCGTCGCCCGCCGACCGGTAGAGCGCCGCCTTTTCGGGCCGGCCAGGATCGAAGGTCGGGGCGGAAAGACGACAGGAGCCGGTACGGGATAGGGCGCTATACGCCAAAGGCGTATAATGCCTCTATGTTCACGTTCGTCGAGTCGTCCGTGTTCCAGCGGGCGTGCCACGCGTATCTGGACGATGACGAATACTCGGAGCTGCAGCGGTTCATGTTGGGCAACCCGGAGGCCGGGCAGGTCGTTCCCGGTTCTGGGGGCGTCCGCAAACTACGTTGGGCTCGGCCCGGCATGGGCAAACGCGGCGGGCTTAGGATCATCTACTTCGTTCGCTATCTGCCGAACGAATTCTGGATGCTGGCGATCTACGCCAAGGCCAGGACAGACGACGTGCCTGCCCACATCCTGAAGCAGTTGTTGGAGGTGTTCCGTGACAAGTAGGAAACTCAAAGGGAAGGAGTTGGCGAGGTTCGAGGCCGAGCGCGACGTCTGGCAGGAAGTCCTAGACGGGGCTCTCGAGATCAAGTCCGGCGGGGGGAAGAGGACGGTCATGGAAGCGGTGCCACCGGTCGTCAGGGTGCGTCTCAAGAGCGGCCTTTCCCTGGCGGAGTTCGCAACGGCGCTCGGCGTCTCGAAGCGCACTCTCGAGCAGTGGGAACAAGGCCGGCGCGAGCCCTCCGGGGCGGCGCAGACGCTCCTGCGGATCGTCGAGCGACATCCGGAAGTGTTGCTCGAGAAGGCTGCGTAGTCCGTTCGCCTCGCGACCTGGCGTCGAGCGGGCGAGTTACTCCTCCGACCGGTACCGCGCCGCCATCTCAGGCCGGCCCCAGGCTTCATAGAGAGCCACGAGCCGGGCGAGATTTTCACGCCCCTCGCGGGTTGCTTGCCCTTCGGCCCCGGGCGTTGGTTTGAGGATCTCGAACGCCCGGAGCAGGTGGGGCTCCGCATCGGGAAGGCGTTTGAGACCCAGGTAGGCGGCGCCGAGCAGGCTGTGGGTGGTTCCGAGCCGCCAGTCTTCGGCGAGGTATCTGCGCCGCTGGATTTCGAGCGCGTGCTCTAACAGCGCTTTCGCGGCCGCCGGGCGCCCCTGGTCGAGGTAGATGCGCGCGAGCCCCGTTTCCTGGCGGGCGACCGCCGGGTGGTCGAGTCCCAGGGCCGGCCGGGAGATCGCCAGGCCTTCTTCGGCGGTCGCCGCCGCCTCGGCGAGCTTGCCTTGGAGGCGCAGGGCACCGGCAAGGTTGATCAGACGTTGCGCGATGTCGGGATGGTTTTTCCCCAAGCTGGCGCGGCCGATCGCCAACGCTTCGCGGAGCATCGCCTCGGCGGCGACGGGGTTGCCCCGCTCGTTGAGAGTCAAGGCCAGGTTCGAGATGGCGGTGCCGACGTCCGGATGCATCGGCCCGCGCGTATTCCGCGTTACCACCAGGGTCTGGCGCAGCAACGCCTCGGAGGCCGCCAGGTCGCCCTTCGTACGCAAAAGAATCCCGAGATCGCTCATGCTGGTCGCCGTCTCGTGGTCGGCCGGTCCGAGCACTTGGGTGCGGATCGCCAGAGCCGTGCGGAAGTGCGACTCGGCCTGGGCCAAGTGGCCTTGGTCGGACAACACCCGACCCAGCTCGCTCTCGGTCACGGCGACTTCCGGGTGCTTGTCGCCCAGGACCTGGCGCCGCATCGCGAGCGCCTCTTCGAGCGTGGCGCGGGCGGCGTCCACCTGCGCTTTCCTTCGCTGGGCGACGCCGAGGTCGTTCAGGCTCTGCGCCAGCTCGCGGCTGGGTCCTAAGGTTCGGCGCCCGAGGTTTACCGCTTCTTCGAGCAACGGCAGCGCCTGGTCATATGCGCCACGCCGATCGTAGATCCGGCCCAGGAGGGTGAGCATCTCGCGTTGGACCTCCGGCTGCTTGGCCAGGTCTTTCCGCACCCGGGCGGCCCCGGCGTCGAGCAGGCTGCGCACCGTGGGCTCCTGTTGATCGTCCTGGTACGGGTCGGCGCGGATCAAGAGACCGGTCAGGAACTCGCTCACCTGGGCCGATTTCTGCGCCTCGATGCGCACCCGATCCCGTTCGTGGGCGAGCCGGGTGCCGTAAAACGCCACCGTCGCAATGAGCGCCAGGACTGTCCCGGCGGCAGCCACCAGGCTCCGCGCATTGCGCCGCGCGAACTTGGCCGTCCGGTAGGCGAGCGAGTCGGGGCGGGCGAGGATCGGCTCCTCGGCGAGGTAGCGGCGCAGGTCTTCGCCCAAGGCCGCGACCGAGGCATAACGCTCCTCGGGGCGTTTCTTGAGCGCCTTGGCGACGATCGTGTCGAGATCGCCGCGCAGCTCGCGACGCAGACGCTCGGGCGTGGTCCCGCGTTGCGTCGCGACGCGCGGATCCGTCATCCCGTCCGACGGGCGAACGGGGTCGGTTTCCAAGATCGCTCGGAGCATCTCGGCCGGCTTGGTCCCCGGGCCTCCGGCGGGATGGCGGCCCGACAGCAGTAGATAGAGCAGGGCGCCCAAGGCGTAGACGTCGGTGGCGGTGCTGACGCTCTCGCCCAGGATCTGTTCGGGCGCGGCGAAAGCGGGGGTGAACGCGTGCCCCGCGTCCCGCGTCAACAGGGTCGCCGCGCCGCTTTCGGTGTCGAGCAGCTTGGCGATGCCGAAGTCTAGAAGTTTGACCCGGCCCTCCTTCGACACCATCACGTTCGAGGGTTTCAGGTCGCGGTGGACGACCAGGTTCGAATGGGCGTGCGCTACGGCGGCGAGCACGTCGAGAAACAGACGCAGGCGGGCTTCGACGTCGAGCGACCGGTTGTCGCACCAACGGTCGATCGGCTCGCCCTCGACGTATTCGAGCACCAGGTAGGGCTGGCCGACCTCGGAAACGCCGGCATCGATCAGCTGGGCGATATGAGGGTGCTTCAACCGCGCGAGGATCGTCCCCTCGCGGCGGAAGCGCGAGGCGCCCTCGGCGCCCAAGAGCGCGGCGGAGAGCAGCTTGACCGCGGCCATCCCTTCGAAATGGCCGTCGCTCCGTCGCGCCAGCCAGACGCTGCCCATCCCCCCGGCGCCGAGCGGCTCGACCAGCTCGTAGGCGCCGAAGGTCTGGCCCACGAGGCGCGATTCGACGAACAGATCCTGCGCGTCGTGCTCCAGGTACTTCTCGTCGTGAAGCGCCTGCTCTTCGCCCAGGAGCACCATGAGGTCCGCTGCGAGCGTGAAATCCGCCTTTGCGAGATCGTGGAGGTAGCGCTGTCGCTCTTCGCCGGAGAGCTCGAGCACCTGATCGAGGTGAGGGGAGACGAGTCGCCAGCGCGCGCTGTTCAATCGAGAAATCCTTCGCGTAGCGCGTGACGCAGATAAATCCGCGCCTTGTCCCAATGACGTTGCACCGTCCGCTCGCTCACGCCGCGCAGCTCCGCGATCTCGAGGAAGGTAAAGCCGCAGAAGAACTTGAGATCGACGACATGGGCGATCTCCGGCTCCATCGTCGCCAGCTCGTCGAGCGCGTGCCCCAGCCGCTCGATCTCTTCGGCGTCGCCCGGCGGGCCGCCGTCGCCCACGTCCTTGCCGTCGAGCGAGGTCATCTCGAAGGCGCCGCCGCGCTTCCGGGCCTGGCGGCTCCGCAGGCCGTCGATGATCAACCCGCGCATCACCCGCGCAGCATAGGTGAAGAACCGAGCGCGGTCGGGGAACGCCACCCCCTCGCGCTTCGAGATGTCGAGATAGGCCTCGTGGAGCAGGCTGGTGACCCCCAACGAGGAACCCGGGCCCGAGCGCGCGAGCTCGCGGCGGGCAAGGCCGCGCAGCTCGCGGTAGAGCGCGGCAAACAGCGCCTCGGAGGCTTGCGGCTCGCCGCAATCGGCGGAGTGAATCAGGGTCGAGAGAGGGAGCGCCACAGGTCGCCTCGCCAAACCTCGTGAGACGGCGGTCAGGCGACAGCCTGACTCAAGTCCGAGGATTTGCGAGAAAGGTTACGCCGGCTTGGGGCCGCGGTGCAATCGACGGACAGCAGTGGGGGGACCAGAGCGTCTTCACCTGGGACAGAATTGGAACGCAGGTGCCATCAGGGTCGATCCTCGATCCAGACTTCCCCTTCCACCTTCTTCCCGCCACGAACGTAGGTCATCTTGACGGGCTTGTCCTTCGCGGCGGTTTCAAGGATGCCTGGGAGATTCGTGAGTAGCGCCAAGCTCCCTTTGCCGTCGAGATCCAAGATCCGATCGCCCACGATGAGCCCCGCCTTGAAGGCAGGACCGCCAACGTCGACTCCGGTGATCTCGAGACTCCCGGTCGGCGGGGCGGGGCCGAAGGCGGTGGTCCCCTTTGGCTCGGCATGAAAGCGGTAGGCGATTCCAATATAGGGGCCTTTCTTAAACACCGCCCGGTTTACGAACATCGAGACGGATCCTTTGATGACGATGTTCGCTACCTTGTCCCGGGGAACGATGAGGACTCGTTGTTCCGTGGGGACGTAGAACAAATACCTGTCCTTATCTTCCGCGTAGAGAATCAGGTAGGTTCGAGAAGTAAGACTTTCGAGACCAGCGATCGCGGCGTCGACCTTCGGCATGCGCACTGCCGTCACGAGCCCAAGGTAGGCGGTGATCCAGAAGACCACGAATCCCGAGTAGATCCAGGCCACGACGCGAAGCACGCGTCCGCTTCTCCTGGCGATTCGAACGAGCCGTCCGTCTCCGCGAGCCGTGGCAGGTCGGGCGAGCCGCAGTGCGGTCCAGATCACGAGAAGAACGTAGAGGTTCAGGGTGACGAGGACCGCGACTTGATGGACGAATTGATCGGGCTCTCCGAACATCGCTGCCCACAGTAGGCCTATAGGGTCCGTCAGGCCCAACGTCTTGAAATCAGCGCTGGGGCCAATTTCAAGAGCCGTTTTGATGGCGGGATCTAGCAATAGATCCTGGTACGTACAGATGGCGAAGTTCGCTGCGAAACCGACGAGCAGCGTGACGGCGACATAGGCCAACAGAAACATAGAAGCGATCCGTTGGATCAACCGAGCACTCCGCCGGTTCGCGAAAACAAGGATGGCCATGGCCAGGAGTGGCAGCGCAAGCCATAGGGCTCCAGTCGAGTGCAACTCCGCCTTCCAAATCCCGGCCAGCAGGAAAAGCGGCAGGCTGTAGGCCAGTTCCGTCACGAATTGGACGCCGGCTTCTAGGCATGTGCTGATGGTGAACTCGAAAGGGGCCACCCCGAAGATCAGGGTACGCATCGCGTATCCGGAGGCGCCGAGGGCGTATAAGAGGAGCAAGCCAAATCCGCCCAGAGCCGCGGCTAGCTTGGAGAAACGCTCCAACCTATGGAGGAGGGCCGCACTCTCGGGTGCCGGCTGGGGCGCGCGGGGCGCGGGATCGCTCAACTTGGCTTCTTGCTCGACGCTCGGATTCTGCAATGGAGTCCTCCGGTCCCCTTCTGGGGCCGAGGCTCGGCTCCCCGGCCTGCTTTGGGCGTGAGGAGGAAGAGGAGAGGTGAAAGCAGGCACCTTCCCGGGCGAAGCCATGTACTTCGGGCCATGAGATCCACGGTGAAGATTTTAGCATTGTACTGTGGAGAAGCTTCGTCTGAAGGGCAACGGAAATCTGACGGTCGAACTTTTAGGCGGCGGCCGGCCCGTAAGGCACGGCGACTTCCCTTAATGAACGCGAACGTCGTGCGTAGGTGGCAGAGAAGCGAGGATTGATTCCACAAGCCCGATTTTCGCCGGCTTGACTAGGTGGTCGTCGAATCCGGCGGCGCGCGAGCGAGCCCGGTCCAGGTCGCTGCCGTAGCCGGAGAGCGCGATCACCCGTACGTCGTCAAGCTCGGGATTGGCGCGCAGGCGGGTCGCGACCTGGTAGCCGTCCATCCCCGGCATGGCGATGTCGAGGAAGATCAAGTCGGGATGAAATTCCGACGCGACGACGATCGCCTTGGGGCCATTGTTGGCCTCGCGCACTTCGTGTCCGTCCATCCGAAGCAGGAGCCCGAGGCTGTCCGCCGCATCGCGGTTGTCGTCCACGATCAGGATGCGGCGGGCGGGCGGACGCGGTTCGGCCGGCTTCCTCGCTCCGGAGGACAGACCCACTTCTGCGGGCCGGGTCTCCTCTCCCAGGCCGAGGCCGTCGCTCCTCGCGCTCAAAGTGCCGCCGCGGCCGACGTCGAGCAGGTCGTCGACCAGGCGAACCAGGTTCTCGACCTGCCGGGCCATCATTTCGGACGTCCTGCGCGCCAATGGCTCCAGAGATTCGACCTGCCCTAGGAGGTGGATGCCGTTGCGCAAGGGAGCGAGCGAATTGCGCAGCTCGTGGGCCAGGATCGCCAGGAATTCGTCTTGGCGGCGATCCGCCTCCCGAAGGGCAGCCGCGGAGGTCTCCTCGGCGCTTTGAAGCCGCCGACGAAGCGCTTCGTTCTCCCTCCGGAGTTCTTCGAGCATCGGTTTTTCCATGATTAGGCGTACCACGGTCTCAGCTCTGGATTAGGGCTCCTGTCGATCTGGTCGCCAGGAGTTGTTTTCGTTTACAGCAAGATTCAAGCCCATGCATTTGCCAACCGCAACGGGCATGGCCTTCCCCCCGGAAGATGAACCCGACTGGCTTAAAGTGCCATGTACTCAGGCAAATAGTTCCGACGATCTTTTCGGCGGAACTCGGTGAGGGGCTTTGGAGAATCCCGTCCGTTACTTCTGCTCCGGGAACTTGAAGCCGATATAGGTCCCGGAGCTGATCCCCATCAGCCCCAACAGCGTGGGGCTGAACTCCGGCATCGTCAGATCGTTGTATACCGACGAGACGAACATGATCCCGAGCAGGATCGTCCAGGCGAAGATCTGGAATCGGTGGAAGCTGTAGCCTGAGCTGTCGGCCAGGATGTCCAGCAGGAAGCCGCGGGTGACCCCAGAGGCCGCCGTGGGGGTGAGCGTCTGGATCTGCAGGTTCACCTGGGCGAGCCGGGTGCGGCAGTCCTGGATCTGCTGATTCAGGCTGTCGCGGTTGGTCAGCTCGTCGGGCGCGAGGTCGGTTCTCGCGTTGACCCCGGCGGCTTGCGCCTGGAGCGCCGGGAGACTTTGTTCGAGCGCCTGCTTCTCGCCGGAAAGATCTTGAAGCTGGGCCGCATTCGCGTCGTCCTTGCCGGAATCGATCAACGCTTCGCTCAAGGCGGTGCCGGCGCTGATGCCCATCAGGGCGAGCAGCGAGGCGGTGATCGTGTCGAGCGATCCGGTGATCAGCCAGATCCCGAGATACGACACGTAGACCAGGAAGAACCAGAACGCCATCTGCGCCCGACCCAGGTTGTAGGGCCGGAGCTTGCCCCCCACCGGGGTCGGACCGGTCTCGCGGATCAGGTTCGTGGTCCGTGCGAGCCAGATCAACAGGACCATCGTTACCAGCGTCAGGATCGCGGCGATCACGCCATACCAGGGCGAGATCACCGTCAGCGGAACGCGGTTGCCTTGGCCGAAGACGGTGTCGAAGGAAGAGTCCGACTCATCTTCGAGCCCGACGCTCAGAGTGACCGGACGCCTGAGGCCGCTCGGCGCGCCCAGCAGGTCGGTCCAGGTCTCTCGGTTCTCGGGCAAAAGCTCCAGGTGGTACGACAGAAGGCCCCGCGCCGGCTCGATCTCGTCCGGGAAGTTGGCGCGGATGGCCCGGCCGTTGACGTAGGGGACGAGCTTGCCGGGATCGTTCGACTTCGACCACTCGGCCAGGTGGTCGACTCGGACTCGGATGAGGTCGTCGAGCTCGAGATTGCCTTGGACCTCGACCACCTTCGGCGCCGCCGGAGGCGGGGCGGCCGCGGGAGCGGTAGGGACCACGGGAGTGGCGGCTGGTTGAGTCGAAGTCGGCGCAGAAGGGCTCGCTGCGCTCGGATTGGCGCTCTGCGCCCACAGCACGCTCCAGGGTGAAACGACCAGCGCGAGCGCAACGAGACAAACCGGCCACAGAATTCCTGCCGCTTTCGGTCGCATGTTTTTCCTCCGGCGATGAGATCGCGGAAGGTTATCCCGATTCGCGGCCGGGGCAAACCTGGCCAAGCCGTGCTCAGCCGTACTCCTACGGCTTCTTCGTCTGAGGCGGCGGACCCGTCACCGATCGAATTTCGCGAGCGCGGCGCAAAATTTTGCGCCTGGGCACGTACGGTAGGCCCCCTCTTCTCGATCCGCAGGAATCTCGCAGCCCGCCGTCGATATTTGCACCTATTTTTGCCGTGCGGCGCCGAAAATCGTTACCAACCAACTTGACAACGAAAAATCGATGACCGTATCTTCCATCTGCATCGTGGATACACTATTTGTCGCAATCGGGTTGGGATTGGCGAGATTCTCGTGAGCTACGGGATCAACCCCGAGAACAACGCGAACCGGAGAGGCCGTCGCTCGAAGAAGGAGCTGGAAGCCAAGAAGGCCGCCGAGGCCGCTGCGGCTGCTGCGGCAGCGAATCTCGGCGCAACCACCGCCGCACCTGTTGTCGTAGCCTAACCCTTCTCTCCTTCCGTCTCGGGGCGGTCCGCGGTCGCGGACCGCCCCTTTCATCCGGAGAAGTCTTCTCCGAGAGTACAGGAGCAGGTCATGCGACGCCGTCGCCGATCGCTAGGGCCTCGGCGGCCGACGCCAGGGCGAGCCGGTGCCGGGCGAGGCGGCGTTCCTGGACCAACCCCAAGAATGCGGCGGTCGCTTTCCAAAAGGCTTGCGACCCGGAAGGCGAGATCAGGAAGGAGATGTCCTCGATTCTGCCGAAGCAGGACGAAGCCGAGCTCAAGGTAGGCATCCGCCGCTTCGGTGACGTTGCCGTTCGAACGCCAGGTTCCCGCCGCCCGGCCGAAGTACCTCGCGGCCTCTTCAAGGCTGTTCTCCTCGCGGGCACGTTCGGCTCGGGCAAACATCCCGGCTGCCGCCTGGGACAAAGGGGCTGGATCTTCGGTTGGATTCTCTCTCCAGGCTCTTTCTCTCGGTGCCAGCAGTCGCCGAAAATCTGTAGTCCCGTCGGAGCTTCGGGCGCGGTCTCGATCAATTCGGCGGCCAATTGCACGATGGCGGCTTGATCCGGTGGGAGCGACCACAGACCGAGGATCGATCGAGTTCTTCTGGCAAGCGCAGGGAGCCGCTCGAACCGCTTCTGCAGCTGGTAGACCGCCGCAAGCTCGACCAGCGCGTAAGCCTCGAAGATGGGTTGCCGACTCAGGCGGTAGGCATTGGCGGCACATAGGAATGCGAGAGCCGCGATGTCGAAGTCACCCGCCACGGCCGCCCGGCGACCGATTTTCAGTCGGCCCGTAGGCAGCGGGTCGAAGGCCGGAGGCGAGGAGCCGGGGACGCGAAAAAAGGGCGGATGCGCCGGCACCGACAACGGCGCATCCGCGCGCCCCTCGGGCATGAGAGGAGGTGCGAGACGCGCGGGGGGGAAAGGGGTGTCCATGCAAGGAACGGTAGCCGCACCCGATCCGGGTTCTCCGGCCCAAGGGTATGGCAGGGTGTACAGGTGCAAAATGTTGCGCGAGAACGAGGGGAAGAAGGCTTGGAAGAGTCCCTCGCCATGGAGGCACGTCTACAGCAGGGGTGCTCGACGCAAAATCTTGCCCGCGAAGGAGACTCCCCTACCCGTAGTCTCGCAATGTCGGGCAAAAGCACCTAATATTCCGGAGACAACACAACAGGAGCCGGTGAGGAGATCCCATGGCACCGAAGTCGCCCGAGCTGCTCGGCATGGTCTTGTGCATTCTGCGCCAGATGGCCGGCTGGACTCAGGGCCGATTGGAGCGGAAAGCGGGCCTCGGCCAAGGGGCCGTTTCGCGGCTGGAGCACGGCAAGAACCTCGATCGGAGGCTCCTCGATCGGCTCGCCGCGATCCTTGGGCATCCTCCCTATCGGGTGGAGGGAATGATTGCCCGCCTGGAGCCCTATTTCGAGCCCGAGGAGTCGATCGGCTCACCAGCCGGCCTCACATTCCGGCATGAGCAAATTCTCGATCTGTTGGGTCGCAACGTCGCCCGCGGAGCGACGGCGCGGTACTTCCGCAAACGCCTGTGGCAGGTCGAACGCGCGGCGGCGACCGCGGCCTGGCAGCGCCTGCGCAGGACTCCCGAGGGAGGTCGATCGTCTCTGGTCGAGGCCGTCTCCGACTACCACACCTGGGCCGTCGTCGAACGGCTGTGCGAGGAAAGCGCCAAAGCGGCGTCGCACGACGTGGAAGACACCGCAAAGCTGGCGGCGCTCGCCCGTACCGCTGCGGCGCACACCCCGGGCGCGGTCGAGTATCAGATCTGGCTCGCCGGCTATGCTGGTGCATTCGAAGGGAACGCGCACCACGTAGCTGGTGACCTTCTGCTTGCGCGGAAGGTGTTCGCGGAAGCTGAGGCCCAGCTCCAGGCTGGAGTCCCGGTCGAGTCGATGGACCGGTCGCGCCCCATCCAACTATATGGGAGGCTTCTTACCTTCCGAGGAGAACTCGATGCGGCGCTATTGAAGATGGGGCAGGCCTTGGCTCTTGCACGAACTGCACTTCAAGAGACCCGCATTCTGGTAGACCGTGCGGCCGTACTTAAGCGCAAATTCCAGTTTCGGGAAGCGCTCGATGTGCTCGCACAAGCGCGGTTGTCCTCCAAAGGAACAAGCGATCGACGCCTGAGCTTGGTGATCACATTCAACGAAGTCAGCTATTTATGGGAGGCGGGTAACACAGAAGAGGCGGCTTCCCGGCTCGGTGTCCTACAGACCGAAGTGCATCAATTGGGCCGTGCTCTCGACGAAGTGCGGTTCCGCTGGCTGACGGCGAGAGTTGCTACTTCCCAGGGGAGATGGGTCGAGGCATCGTCCCTTTTCCATGAGGTTTGGAAAGCCATGGCCGATCGGCGAATCTGGTTCGAAGCCGCGCTCGCCGTGTTGGAGCTGGCCGAAGTAGAGCTGGACCGGGGGAAGACGCGGGAGGTTAAGGGACTCGCAACCGCTTCGGCCCATGTGTTCAGCGCGCAGGCCCTTCCCACAGAGCTGTTGGCCTCGATCCAACTCTTTTGGCAAGCAGCCCGCCAAGAGGCGGCTTCCGCAGAGGATGCTAGGGAACTGGCTCGGCGGATGCGCCGCTCCGGTGGAGGGGATGCCGAAGCGGCCTGATCCCCTTCGGTTTCCCGGCTACCCTTTACAGCGCCCGTCCGGATCAAGCTCGCAACCGTGTTCGCCGAAAATAGGAATCGGGGCGGCCCCGCAGCGGCCGTCCGGGGTAAGCTCGCATCCCTGTTCGCTGTAAATGAGGACCGGGGCGGTCCTGCCGCGCCCTTCTGATTCGACCTGGCCGCCGATCGGCCCCCAGATCGACGAAATGAATCCCCGGACCCTTCCGAACAAATCTCCCCACTCCCAAGGCATCGCGGCGGCGTGGCTCGGAAAGGCGAGGGCGAGTACCAAGACTCCCAGGCAAAGACGGCGAAGCATCGAGGCGGACATGCGGCTGCTCCTTTCACGGAAGGGGGACCGGCTGCGCGACCCCATGGCCGTGCGGGCACCCCTCGGTTGAATTTTCAGGTGCGCCAGGGGGGCAGCGCAAAATTTTGCGTTGCGACACGTACCTTACACCCTCTCTTCTCCCCAGTCCTTAACTTCGGCTACCTTTGTTTCGGGGCATCGCTTCTGGAACTTGTCCTCAAAAAGGGGCGCATCGAATGAATGACGCTGTGGAGCGCCGGGCGTTGGGCCTCGTCGTGGTCTTCTTTCGCCACCTTACGGGCCGCTACCAACACGAGTTGAGCGACCGGACCGGGATCGACCAAAAGCGCATTTCACGCTACGAATTGGGTGAGATTCGGCCCGAGTATCCAACGCTCGAATGCATGGCCCAGGGAACGGGTGTTTCCGCCGAGCGGCTCGACCAACTCCTCGCGCTCTACCGGGTCATCTGTGCCGAAGCCGAGGCCGAACGCCAGGGTGAGGATGTGGCAGCCGATCTCTCGGAGCCGGAACGGCGAGAGGATCTCGACGAGATCGCGGCCGAAATCGCGGAAAGCATGAGGCCGGAGATTTACGAGGCCCTGCTGACGTTCGAAGCCGCGCTCGCCGCCGGCAAACCGCCCCTCACCCTAGAGGAGGCGCGCGATCTCGCCGCCGACCAATGGCGGCGCATCCTGCCGCTCTCCCATCGAGTTCGCCTCGAAGCCTTCGAATACGACGAGTTCCGCAATTGGGCTCTGTGCGAGCGCCTCTGCGAGGAGAGCCTCCGGGCGGCGGCGGCCGATCCGGAAGCCGCGCGGGGCCTGGCCGAGGAGGTCCTGACGATCGCGGAAAAGGTTTCGGCCGGCGAGACCACTCGCCAACGCCTGATCGCCTATGCCCTCGCTCACATGGCGCAGGTCGATACCGCCCTCGGCGACCCGGAGGAAGCGGCCGAGAAGATGCGGCGAGCCCTGGCGCTGTGGCAGGCCGGCGACGGTTCGGACGCTCTCGAGGACGCGCGCTTCAATTCACTGCTCGCAGCCGGGACCGACGGACCGGCACACTGATGAGATGGTACCTCTCGGGTGGAGATTCAGGTGCGACTGGAGCAGAGCGTGCGCAAAATTTTGCGTCTGGGCACGTACAGTACGCCCAGTGTTCTCCGCAGTACTTAACCTCGACTATCATTCCCTGGGCATCGCTTTCCGACGAATTCTGTGGGCACTCCGTGGGGGACTGACGATGATGCGTAGCACGCTCGCCGCACGACTCTTCCTTCTGTCGATGTTCTGTGGCACCTCACTCTCACTCGCCGCCGCCGCCGAGCCGGCGACGATCGCGCGCGTCACTTCGAATCGTCAGCTCATCGAGTGGACTCCGGTCGTCGAAGCCGAGTCCTTCGTTCTCGCCCTCTCCGATCCCCGGGGTCGGGTCCGCACCTACCGTTTCGGGGCGGGCAAGCTTCCAACCCTTTCGTTATTCGACTCGAAAGGTGCGCCCCTTCCGGACGGCACCTACACCTGGGAGCTGCGCGCCTTGCCACCTCTCGGTGCGAACCTGGAGAGGGAGAGCGAAAGCGACCGGCGACCGGCCCGTCCGCTCGTTCAATCCGGCTACTTCAGCCTCTCCAACGGCGGTCTCGTCGACCCGGACCAGGCCGAGCCTCCCGAGGAGAGGCATCCTTCAGGAGCAAATGCGAGTGTCGGCCCCGCGGATCAGATCGTTCCCGACGACTTCATCGTCGA
>Ga0068860_100001478_pt1 | contig 25387 bp, 15 predicted proteins | sample KBSSwiS32_FD_66597 | JGI IMG/M metagenome (GOLD analysis project Ga0068860, IMG submission 66597) | Switchgrass rhizosphere microbial communities from Kellogg Biological Station, Michigan, USA - KBS Switchgrass S3-2 | ecosystem: Host-associated > Plants > Roots > Rhizosphere > Soil ...
CAAATAAAAATATCTTAGTGATGATGATCAGCGCTCAAAATATCCCGTCAAAGAACTGGTTGATACGATATAAAATCTATCATCTTCCTTTCTGGTTTCTCTATCATTACCTATGGTGGACCGTTGCGTTGGGGAACCCGTTCAAAGCAGCCGAATCGTTGATGTATCCGCCTTTCGGATTAAAGTATACCTTTTATGTGATTTTCCAGGCGATCGCAGCGTATTTCAATTTGTATTATCTCCTCCCAAAATTTCTTGAAAAAGGCAGGTACACCACTTACATTGTTCTATTATTATCGACTATTTTTATTGCAAGTGTATTTATTGTTTCAGGCTATTATTTTAGTGCGTTCGTGTATCACATGCCGCTCAAGACCCTGTTTGGCCAGGATTGCTTTTTCTCTTTTTTTGCAAATGCACTTCCATCCACATTTGCCAGTTCGATGCTTGCGATGAGCATTAAGTTGACAAAAAACTGGATCGAATCGAAACGTCACCAGCAGTTGCTTGAAAAAGAAAAGCTCGAAACGGAATTGAAGTTTTTAAGAAATCAATTCAACCCACATTTCGTTTTTAATACGATCAACTCTATATTTTTCCTTATTCACAAGAACCCGGATGCTGCTTCGGCATCGCTTGCAAAATTTTCCGAATTGCTCAGGTACCAACTTTATGAGTGTAACGATTTCCAGATACCACTTGCTAAAGAACTTGCATACCTGAACAATTATATTGAACTCGAAAAATTGAGACAGAGCAATTATGTACACATCGTTTCTGATATCAGTGAACAGAATGCAACACTATTGACCATTGCGCCGTTTATCATCATGCCATTTGTCGAAAATGCTTTCAAACATGTTTCGAGGAACGCTGACAAGTCTGATTGGATAAAAATTTCGTTGAACATCGAAAATCAACATATTCGTTTCGAAATATCAAACAGTCGAACACTCGCGAAATCAACGGACGTGCTCTCGCACGGCGGAATCGGTTTGCAGAATGTAAAAAGAAGATTGGAGCTTGTATATCCCGGTTGTTACGATTTATCTATTCGCGAAACGGATTCTGTTTTCGAGGTAAAACTACAAATTGTACTTTCGAAGAAATTTGTACCACAATTGAAAACTGCGTGATCAAACAAATATGCGAACATGATTAAATGTATTGTGGTAGATGATGAACCGCTGGCACGCGAAGGCCTTGGTAATTATGTAAAGGAGGTTGCCTTTCTCGAATTGGTGGGAACCTGCGAGAATCCCGTCGAGCTCACAAACCTGTTGAATGTACAATCAACTGATCTAATCTTTCTCGATATCCAAATGCCGAAAATGAATGGCATTGATTTTTTAAAAACCATTCAAAGGCCACCACTGGTGATTCTTACCACGGCGTTCCCGACTTATGCGCTGGATGGATTTCAACTCAACGCGCTGGATTATTTATTGAAGCCGATTACATTTGACCGTTTTCTGAAATCCGCAAACAAAGCAAAAGATTATTTTGACCTGGTCGAAAAAGCTAACAATGGAAATGCAGTCAGAGATGACAAAGACGCTGATCATTTTTTTGTGAAGTGCGGCAGTAAATTCGAAAAAATTTTTTTTAATGATATCCTGTATGCTGAAAGCATGCAGAATTATGTAACTATCTACACAAAGAATGGAAAATATATGCCATTGCTTTACTTAAAAAACCTGGAGCAAAATCTCGATACAAAGTCATTTATCCGCGTACATAAATCCTATATTGTTTCTATCAATAAAATTGATGGAATTGAAGGAAATGAAATCTTCATAGGTGCGCATAAAATTCCCATCAGCAGGAACTATCGCGAACAGGTGATACAGCAAGTAGTAATGAATAAATTGTGGGATAAGATAAGATTTTCGTAATGCAGGCATCAGACTATTGCGGCACGGGTTGCTCGACCAGTATAGTTTAGGTCAAACTTCGACTTAATCACTTTTATTAGCTATTGCAATGAAAGACGGGGATTGTATTTATTCTTAAATTACAATCTCCTAAACCGCCTTCATGAAGGAGAAAATTGTTTTAATCATTTTTTTACTCGCCGGAATTTTTCCTGTCACTGCTCAACGCCGCGAGATTGACAGCCTACTTCATGAACTTTCTATTGCCGGCGACGACTCGGCTCGTGCGCAACTCACGTCCATGCTGGTAGATCCGTACAGAAATATCAACCTGGATTCTTCACTGTACTATGGGCAGCAATCACTCCTTATCGCAAAAAAAATAAACGTTCCGGACGCGATCGGGTGGAGTTACTCGATTTGGGGCTTTGCACTTTTTAGTAATGGCAATTATCCCGAGGCGATGGAAGCGGAATTTAAAGCCCTCGAAATATTTAAGAATATACCCGATTCACTAGGAATCGCGAGTGCTTACCGGATTATTGGTTTTATTCACCGAAATCAAGATGAATACAGGGAGGCAATAAATTATTTTGAGAAGGCCAGAAACATTTTTTCTTTGCTGAACGACGAATTTGATGTTAGTGTTTCCTTTGGAGAAGCGGGAAAAGCGTATGAACAATTAAATATATTGGATACCGCCCTTGATTACACGCTACGTGCCTATAAAACCCGTGAGAAATTCAAACCCGCAACCTATCCAATCGGCATTGCAGCTAACCTGGGAACCATTTATTCCAAACTTGGCAATGAAGATCTCGCACTACATTACTTCAGACAAGATGTCGGTGCGTCCACACAATATGAAGATTGGAGAATGCTGGCAAAGGCCTATAACGAACTAGGAATTCACTATTCAAAAAATAATGTTCGCGACTCTGCGATTTATTATTCCAAGAAAGCTTTGCAACTTAACCGAGAGCACGGGTTCATTGTACAAATTCTTGCATCAAGCAACGCCCTGATGACTGCGTTTGAGAAAGAAAAGAAATTCGATAGTGCATTCAAATACCAACAAGTAATGCTTGCTGCCAAAGACAGTTTGTTCAGTAAGGAAAAAATTGTCCGAACGCAAGTGCTTACATTTAATGAAGAATTAAAAAAGCGCGACGAACAAAATTCGGAGGAACGGTACCAGGCAAAATTTAAGTCTCATATTCTTAGTGCGGGAATCGCTTCGTTATTGTTGATTGCACTGATACTTTACAGGAGTAACCGGAACAAACAAAGAGCAAACCGCATGTTAAAAAAGCAAAAAGATAAAATTGAATCGACCCTTTCTAAATTAAAACAAACGCAGGCGGAACTAATTCAATCTGAAAAAATGGCTTCGCTCGGTGAACTCACCGCTGGTATTGCACATGAAATTCAAAACCCGCTGAATTTTGTAAATAACTTTTCTGAAGTGAATAAGGAGTTGCTGATTGAAATGAAAGAAGAAATCGAGAAAGGAAATATCCTCCAGGTAAAACTGATCGCCAATGATCTGATCGATAATGAAGAGAAAATAAATCATCATGGTAAACGAGCTGATGGGATTGTAAAAGCGATGTTGCTGCATAGCAGAAATAACACAGGCACAAAAGAGGCTACAGATATCAACCAGCTGACCGACGAATATGTACGTCTTGCATACCACGGCATACGTGCAAGAGACAAATCTTTTCAGACGCTGTTGAGAACTGATTTTGACAGGTCGCTTGGTCCTATCAATGTCAATGCGCCCGAAATCGGCCGCGTTATTCTTAACCTTGTCAACAATGCATTTTATGCGGTGAAGGAAAAAAAATCACGCGAATCAAACAACAAGAATGAATATGAACCGGCGATTACGGTCGCGACTCATCGATCAGGTGAAAAGATCTTTATTTCGGTAAAAGACAATGGCGTAGGTATGCCGTCAAAATTAAGGGAGAAAATTTTTCAACCATTTTTTACGACAAAGCCAACGGGACAAGGAACCGGGCTTGGCCTTTCGCTCAGTTACGATATCATAAAGGCGCATGGCGGTGAGTTAAAAGTAAATTCGAAGGAAGGGGAAGGATCGGAATTTATTATCGAATTGCCGATCTCATGATTGCATGACATTTATTAGCTGTTTCAGGGTCGCATTTTGAGTAAAAACTCTCATATAAAAAAGGCCAATCCCTACGTTTTAAGATTCGTCGCTTCAATTTTATTTTAATCCCGGATATTCCTTATAAAATGACTCCACTAACTCTTTCCGATAACCCGGCACATGTTTGTATTGGTTAATGACTGTGTTAGCCTGGACCAATTCATTGTTGATGACCTTACATGCAACAAGTTTTTTTGTATTCTGCCAGATACCCGGATCGTATTCAAAAGCTTGTTGATAATAATCCAGTGCCTGTTGAACGCTTCCGGCTTTCATTTCGAGATTTCCCCTGAAATAATTTAAAAAAGGATCGATGGATAATAAAGTGTCGAGTCGATCAATTGCGCTGCTATATAATGCGTATTCTTTTGTGTCTGCATAAATTTCGGTCATCAAAAGATATGGCGTTGGTTCGTCTGGGTACAATGCTACAAATTGGTTGAGCGCTTTCTTATAAGATTTCAAATCCGAATGTTCGCACGCCTGGATATAGTGAAGAAGTATTCGTTTATCATGCTGAGTTTCTTCATCCAACTTTTCAAAAGCTGATCGGGCAGTGCTATAGTTTTTACGCGTCAATGCGGTTTCAAACTGTCCGAGATATTTTTGGTTCGCTGTAACCGATTTGTGTTCGTCTTGCGGGTCTTTGTCTGCTATCAATGCTGAAAACAATGCTGTGTACGGTTCTCCCAGCTCATAAGAAAAAATATCCGCTGCTTTTATTTCATCTCTTATTTTTACGAGTGTAATATCGTGGTAATTCAAACCACCGTCTCCAAAAGCCCGGAAGAGCAGGTGCATTTCTTCGTCTTTCACATATCCACGTACCAGGTGATAGCATCCATTTTTAGAAATTTCTACTGCGCGATTACCGATATTGAATAAGCCGAAACCGCCAGCAATCTTAGTCAACGTATCAACGTTGTCGACTAATTTGCTTTTTGATTTCATTCGTTTGATGAACTCCGGAAAGTTGATCAGTTTATTGAGTATTTCGGGATTACCATTGCTGACGGTCGTGTCGAGCTGAACCGATAATTTTTCGGCCTCTTCAACGGTAACAGTTGTAGATTTTTGGGCGGATAATGTGTGGCTTGACATTATGCCCACTATTAGCAGTGATTTGCTAAGGGTTTTAAGGATTGGATTCATAGCGAACAATAAAACGCATTTTTTATCGGAAAAAGTGTTCGACGCAGTGGAAATTATTGTCTAAGGATAAATATTTATTTTGATTTCGGCAGCCACTCCTTATTTCTTGTTTGATTGACTTTTCCTTATATCTTTAAGGCGGAAATTGGCGCCTCCAAGAACGCACAGTAGTAGCAAAAGTCAGGCAGGTCTGGTACGAAGAACCCTCGATAGGCCACCACATAAATTTTAATAAACCCACAAGGCTCTATTATGTACTATATTTTTTATGGGTTTCTATACCTCGTTTCCCTTCTTCCGATGCGCGTGCTCTATATGTTATCTGACCTCATATTTTGCATCGTATATTATGGTTTCCGTTATCGAAGGAAAGTAGTGATGGATAACCTGGGACATGCTTTCCCGGAAAAATCTGAGTCCGAACGTATAACCATCGCCAAAAAATTCTATCATAATTTCCTCGATTCTTTTATAGAGGTGATCAAGCTGATATCTGCAAGCGAGTCATGGTTGAAAAAACGATTTACAGTAGATATGAAAGTGTTGGACGATGTATATGCAACCGGCAAAAGTTGCCAGATGCACCTGGGTCATACGTTCAATTGGGAATGGGGGCAGATAGTGCTTACGCAATTGACAAGATTCAAAGTGTTGGTTGTATATATGCCCATCAGCAGTAAGATATTCGAAAGATTGTTCTACAAACTCCGGACAAAAAGCGGTAATGCATTTCTTCCGGCTCCGCAAATGAAGGAGGCCATCGTCCCGTATCTTTCTTCTCAATATTTGTTAGGATTGGTCGCAGATCAAGCTCCGGGAAAAATGCAAAGTTCTTATTGGATAGATTTCATGGGCCGGCCCGCACCCTTTGCAAGCGGCCCGGAGAAAGGAGCCCGACAGGGACAGCTGCCTGTAGTCTTTGCTTCAATTGACAAACCCCGACGCGGTCATTACCATGGCATGGTTGAGCTGGCCTGCATGGATGCTTCGACGCTTCCTGAAGGCGAGCTAACGAGGAAGTATGTACGATACCTGGAATCAGTGATTCGTTCCAAACCCGATATGTGGCTGTGGAGTCATCGTAGATGGAAGCACGCGTGGAAGCCCGAGTACGAATCGATGAAAATCGATCAATGGAAGTGAGGTCAGACGCAATAGAATATAGAAAGGTTTTTTATGATTTGTGATATTGATCTTTCGGGAATATTTGATTTCGAAATTTCTTGCCATGAGAATAATTAAAAAGATTTTGTTGTCAATATTTTTTTTAGTGTTGATCTTTTGCATCGTTGGATTAATTTTCGCCTTTTTGCCAACGACATGGAGAATAAAAAATCAAGGAATTTCACAGGAAGAAGCTGTCGCGATGCGACAAGGATTCCCTGGTCCACATAACCTTTTTGCGACAAGTGATGGTGAAACACTTTTTTTGCGCAGATGGGATCCTGATAGCATCGAACCTTCAAAAAAGAATATCGCTGTTTTAATTTTTCACGGATTTACTGCATACAGTGGACCATACAGTATGGCCGGGATTCCATTTTCAAAAGGCGGGTACACAACGTTCGGACTTGATTATAGGGGACATGGTTTGTCTGGTGGCAACCGCGGAGATAACCACAGGGAAAGATGGATCGCTGATCTGGCGGAGTCAGTGAAGTATGTGAAAGGGCTTGGTTATTCAAAAGTGATTGTGTTGGGACACAGTCTCGGAGTTGCTGCAGCGATCTGCGCGGCTGATGCAGTTCCAAATGACATCGCGGGTTTGGTTTTACTTTCCGGCGCTTACGAAAGCCGCAAAGGAGCAACAACGCCAATTCCGTTTTTTCAGAAAGTCAGGATAATCTCAAGCGCTATCTTTCGACCTTCATACCGGGCGGTTGAATATTATCGCGAAGGAATGATTGTATCAGACGACACACTTTTTAATTTCAGATATACGCCAAGGTTTGTCACGATGCTGGACGTAAAAAAACTCAGGCTGCCGGCGGATTTGAATATCCCTGTGTTGGTTGGTGTGGGAGACAAAGATGAATTGTTTGAGATCGATAAAGTGAAGGAGTTTTATAATTTAATTCCTGGCAATAAGAAAGAGTTTTTAATAATGAAGAATGCTACGCATGCAAAAATCCCGACAGAAGATTGGGAGGAGATTGTTGTGTGGTTAAATAAAACGTTTGCTTCTTAAATAAAAACCGACTCGATATCCTTAGCATATTCGCTCCTTTGCGCCTTGCGTGATACTTTTCACGCAAAGCCGCAAAGGAGTGCAAAGACGCAAAGAGTCACTAATAATCTTCATGCGTCAATAATTTTGCAGTTAAAAAAACAACTTGAATTCTTATGAGATTTACATCTTCCGCGAAATATACACTCTATACACTGCTCGCGATCTCAACCTCATTCACAACATTCGCTCAAAGCAAACCAATTCTGCTTTATCCTGGAATCCCAAAAGGCTCCGAAGATTGGACGCAACAAGAACGTGAAATGTTGATTCCAGGCACTCAAATACTACTCGTTCAAAATGTGGTGAAACCAACCTTAAGAGTTTTCTTACCGCCACAGGGAAAAGCAAATGGAACAGCAATTGTTCTTGAACCCGGCGGTGGATGGGAAACAATTGTTGAAGGAGTAGAAGGGAACCCGGTTGCAGATTCGCTTACTTCGCATGGGATTACAGTTTTTATGCTCCGGTATCGATTGTTGAAAACAATTGATAATTTTTTATACACGCCAGATAAAAAATCTGGATTGGATCCTAAAACGAGATTTCAGGATTACGCTACAAAACTCAAGGCGCTGGATCTGGAAGATTTCAAAACAGCTATGAAATATGTGCGATCACATGCTGCTGAGTATGGAATTCAACCAAAAAAAGTTGGCATCATGGGATTTTCCGCCGGTGCGTTTAATGTCACCGTGATGGCAACAGAATATGATGCGGAAACAAGACCTGATTTTGTTGCCCCGATATATGGCGCTGTTGAAAGCTTTACAGTGCCCAATGATGCGCCGCCGGCTTTTTTGGCCCACGCGTCAGATGATAAGTTAGTTCCCGTCGAAAGATCGATTCATTTTTACGAAGAATGGACCAAAGCAGGCAAGCGCGCAGAGTTGCATGTCTTTTCAAAAGGTGGACATGGATTTGGTGTTTCAAAAAAAGGATTGCCCGTGGATAATTGGATGGGAATGTTCATTCAATGGTTGAGGAGCGAAGAGGTGCTTTGAAAATTGAAAAGGCAGTTTAGCGGTACTTTGTGCCCTGCGTGAAATTGGTTCTTTCAAACAGACAATTTCTGCGACTATATTTACGCTTATAAATTCAAAAAACAGCTTCATAATATTTCAAAATTGTAAAACGTTTTTTATCTTGTTCTTGCAATACCCTACACGTTCTTAACCCGAAAACCTAAAACATGTGTTTCAAATCGGCAAGATTTGATTGGATATTGCAATCACTTCTTACTTCTCATTTTTTCTACTCACAGTGGATGCTGGCAGTAAATAGTAATGATACCAGTTACATTATTGGGTTTTGTCCAGTAATGTCAAGGTATCAATTCAAAATTTTTTGCCCCTAATCGTTGTATTTATGCAAAGGTTAGCCTGGGTTCTTTTAATAGCTGTGCCAGTTTTGTGCGCTCTTGCACCAGTCGCCGTTTGCCAGGTGCCGGTCAATCGTGCTAATCCAGGTTTTAAACAACCCCTGGCTTCACAATCTCCCATCCAGCAGGCGAATCTCCTATCCGCGTCCGCACTCCGCACAGCACAACAGATTACAACGATCGGTAAACCGACACCTGTCAGAAGAGGAAATTTTGTTGTTCCCCGGCAGGCACAAATAAATTCTATAAAAAAAAATAATGCATCCACGCTGGCGCCTGGTTGTGTGGATTCGTCGGGACATATTCTAACAACAGAGTCTTCGGAAAACATTGCACTGGATTTTATTACAAAAACTCACGATAATGGAATCCTTGTGCCAGGAGTAAAGCTGGAAACTACCACGCCGTCTTACGGGTTTCCATATCTTGTTAAATACAATGCAAGTGGTGGCGTCCTTTGGGCGAAATCGTTTGATGGTCTCGGGATATATCCAATGAATTATGCAGATGCATATCAATGCTTCGAGCTCGCTGATAACAGCATATTACTGGTTGGTAATCTTGCCGTCCCGACAGACTTTAACGGGCGCAATGAAGTTGCCTTTTGGCGCCTTGATGCAAATGGCAATCTTCTTTGGGTGAGAACGGATAGCTCTTCGATCTGGATAAAGGACAACGGAGGATTGTTTGTGAAGGACATGGTACAGGATGCAGCAGGTAATATCTACCTCGCAGGAAATCATAATGCATACGATGCAATAGTATCACACACTTTCGTTTTGAAAATGGATTTGTCGGGCAATATCATTTGGGACAAAGCGTATGATGAACGTGGTGATGGATGTTATGGAATTACCATGACGGGTAATGAACTTTCGATGATCGGTACAAACAGCTATATTTATATTGCTGCTGCAGGTGATTATGGAAGTACAATTTGGTGCCTTCGTATTAATCCATCGACCGGAGACACGCTGTGGTCGAAAGCATGGTATCCGGATTATCCGGGAAATTTAACCGGATGGAAGGCCATCACGAGCATTACCGGAAGAATAAGACAACTTGGAAACGGTAACATTCTCGTGTTTGGCACTGCTCTCGACGATCTTGGAAATATTTCCCCTCAAAGCGTTCATGGTATTTTCGCTGAATTTGATCCTTCGTTTAATTATGTACGTGGCTCGATGATCGTCTCGAGTATAAAGTCCAACTATTATAATACAGTAATCACCGGCGTTTCAGACGACAGGGTTGAATATTCTTATCTGAAATATATTTCAAGCTATGATGCAGATATTGTATACGGATCTATTCTTCGTGGACAAATAATTAAAGAAAGAATTATCCATGAGCGAAACCGGGCTGATGCGTGGACCTCCAATTTTCTTTTGCTGGACCAGTCTCCAAGTTCCTATGTAGTTTTTCAATTCTTCAGCGATCCTGTAACAAATAAAGCGGGACATGAAATGGTGAGATTGCACGATAGCGATACCAGTTCCATTTGCACCGGCACAGATACTGCAGCCAGTTGGTTGGAACCCTATCAAATGAAACCGTTTTCGTGGGTTCGGATCAATAAAATTTCGAGCAATACATTTATCAGAACAAATAGAGTGATGCCATCACCAGTTGATGGAAACCTCTCGCAAACGAACACATGCAAAGTGGCGTCTTCCTGCGAATCGTTCCAAATTTTTATGGATAAGAATAATGTCTGTGCAGGCGTGCCGGTTACATTCACCGCAAGAAAAAATGAAGGATGTGGCGCAATTCCGTATTGGACAATTGATACAGTCAACATGCAATCATATAAGATCTTAAATGATTCGATGTTGCAATTAACATATCACGATGCAACTGTTGCCAGGGTTGACGGACTTGTATTCGGCACATGCTCCGGCTTCGGTGATTATAAAATACTCACAGTCACGCCTGGCGACAAGCCGGTTGCGCTAAACGGAAATTCATTTCTTTGTCCCGACAGTGCGCTCATACTTCGTCCGCAAAAAGGATTTGCATCTTACGTTTGGCAAGATGGCTCGACGGCTGATTCGTTTCTTGTACAATCAGCCGGGAAATATTATGTAACGGCGACGAGTACCTGCGGAGCTCCCAGCAGCGATACATCCGTAGTTCAAAAAGCGCCGTTTTTAAGTTTTTCTGTAGGTCCCGATTTACCGATTTGTTCGCGCGATCCGGTAAACTTAGTAGCGCCGGGAGGCTACCAAAGTTATTCATGGAAGGATGTTAATACTGGTGTCGTCTACAATAGCGCGAATGTCCAGCTATATCCGACTTCCAATACCACGTTTGCTGCTTCCGCTCGTACGAACCTGGGTTGTGTTGTGAAAGATACATTATTGGTGACCGTTAGTGTTGTTCCCCCAATAAATCTTGGACCAGATTCCAGCATTTGTTCAGGGGACAGTGTTTTACTAAATGCAGGACCTGGATTCGCTGGTTATTTATGGAGCAATGGTGCACAGAGTCCGTCAATTTATGTTCGTCAGGCCGGGACTTATTCAGTCAAGGCGCAGGTTACCGGCGGATGCTCTTCCACCGATACTATGAAAGTAATCAGCGTATATTCTACCCCGGTAGTAAATCTTGGCGACAATAGTGTGCTGTGTGAGGGTACAGTGCGCACACTCGACGCTGGTAGCGGATTCGCGCAATACAAATGGGAGGACGGAAGCAATTTGCCGAGTCAGACAGCGGCTACTGTGGGAGTCTATTGGGTACAAGTGACGACCAACAACGGATGCGTTGGGAGTGATACGACTGCTATCACGCAAATTGTTCCAATTCCATCTATAGACCTTGGACCTGATGCGAGCTTTTGTTCCGGCGACAGTCTCCTGCTAAATGCAGGATCCGGATTCGGGAGTTATTCGTGGAGCAACGGTGCACAGAGTCCTTCAATTTATGTGCATCAGGCCGGTTCTTATTCGGTTAGAGCAGAAGTGACCGATGGATGTTATTCCACTGATACGATGAAAGTAGTTCGCGTGTACTCGACACCGCTAGTAAATCTTGGCGGCAATGGCGCGCTTTGCGAAGGTAGTGTGCGAACACTCAATGCGGGCAACGGGTTTGCGCAATACCAGTGGGAGAACGGTAGCAATCTACCAAGCCAATCGGTAAACGCTACGGGAATTTATTGGGTTCAGGTGACCGACAACAACGGATGCGTAGGTGGCGACACGACGACGATCACACAAATTATTCCTACTCCATCCGGATTCCTCAAGGCCGATACACTTATTTGCGATGGATATCCTTCCAAAATCTATGCGGTCGGACAATTCAATAGTTATTCCTGGAACACTGGTGACTCAGGAAGTTTTATGACAACGCGCAGGGGTGGAACGTATACTTTGACGGTAACCGATTCATATGGTTGTTCGGCTACGTCCGATATAGTCGTAAATACCAAGCAATGTTTGTTAGGAGTTTACTTTCCAAATGCTTTTACACCTAACCGTGATGGACACAATGACTATTACAAATCGGATGTCTTCGGAAACATCGCAAAATATCATTTGCAGATTTTTAATCGCTGGGGGCAATCCATTTTTGAAACCAAGGATTTTTCAAAAGGATGGGATGGAACATTTCATGGGCAGGAACAACCTGTTGGAGGATATGCCTGGGTTTGTCATTACCAGTTTGAGGGATCAGAAGAAATCCAGGAGAAAGGAACAATGATGTTGTTTCGATAAACTTTATGAGCGCATGGACAATAGTTATTGAAATTGATCCTTTTTGATTTCTATTTTTGTGTTTCTGTATTTCTTTACGCCTTTGCGAGAAAAGATTTTCGCGCAGAGGCGCAAAGAAATACACAAAGGCAAATGGTATCGTCAAATGAAATTGCCAGATCAAAAACAGGAAACATTAAATAGTATCGTGAACGATTTAATCAAGGTCGACGGCGTTGTCGCTATTGTGCTTGGCGGATCTCATGCTACCGGCACAGCTAATGAGACTTCAGATCTCGATATTGGGATTTACTATTCTGAGCAAAATCCTTTTCGAATTGATGATATCAGATCTATCGCCAATAAATATGCAGTCAGCGAACCTGTCGTCACTGAATTCTATGAGTGGGGGCCTTGGGTTAATGGCGGCGCATGGATTGAAACGGAATCCGGGAAAGTAGATTTTCTTTACAAGAATATAGAACAGATTCAATCGGTAATTGACAAAGCGAAAAACGGTGAATGGGAAAAAGATTTTGAACAACAGCCGCCATATGGATTTTCTTCAATCATTTATTTGGCGGAGACCAATATTTGTATTTCGTTGTATGATCGGGATGGAATCATTTCAAATTTGAAAACCTCCGTGCAGCAATATCCTCCTATGTTAAAGCAAGCGGTTATTCAACAATCGTTATGGTCAGCTGAATTTACAATTTGGCATGTAGATAAATTTTATGCCCAGCAGGACGTTTATAATATGATGGGCTGTTTGACAAGAGCAGTAAAAAATATTGTGGATGCCGTTTTTGCGATTAATGAAATTTACCCGGTGGGAGATAAGAGGGCAATGGATGTATTGAGGGATGCAACCAGGATTCCGCCGAATTTTGAGAAAAGGATTGAGGTTATTTTGCTCGCGAACAAACTAACGATGAAAAATAATATGGATGCTTTGAGAAACCTGTTTTACGAGATAATCGTCCTGGCCGACGGAAAGTATAAGCCCTTTTACCCATTGAACGAGCGTAAGGATTAATCTGTATACAGGTGGAAAACTTAACGCAAAAATCCACCGATTTCTCCGGTTTTTCATATACTGCAAACCGTATTTAAACGTTTACTATTTTTAGCCCTACGTTTATTAACCTTTCTGCCCTTTAACAACTGTATGAGAATCATTTTTTCCATGCTGGCCACTTGTATCGTGCTGACATGTGCCGCCCAGAAAAATCCACCAATCAATTCCCAGGAGATCATTAATGAAGGTGTTCGTCTATACGACTCCGGTGAATACAAAAAAGCGCTAGAGTTGTATGAACGGATCGATCGCAGTGATACCAACTACGTACAGGCACTGTATGAGAGAGCATTAACTTGTGAGCGCGACAGCCAGTACAACAAGGCACTCGAATATTGTAAAGAAGCCCTGGCACTTCCCGACCAGCGTGACCTCGTGGCACTGATCTATAACACGTATGGCAATATTCTCAGTGATATGAATAAGCCGGATGAAGCCATCGCCATTTTCAATGAGGCTATTCAAAAGTTTCCTGCCTACGGTTTGTTACACTTCAATAAAGGACTCGTTTATTCCAATCAAAAAAAATATAAAGAAGCGGAAGCCTGTTTTAAGCAGGCAATTCTTATCGATCCTTATACATACAGCGCACATTTTTATCTTGGACTCACTGCAATTTGGCAGGGTAAAACGGTTCCGGCCATTTTAAGTTTAGCCGGTTACTTAATGTTGTATCCGGATGGCAAATACTCGCAGCGCGCCATCAATATTCTTGATGCAATTGCAAAGAGTAAAGATGAAATTATCGAATACAAAAATAATCGTAAAGAAGAGCCTGGTGAAGATTTTGCGACGGTAGAGGATATCGTTTTGTCAAAACTTGCGCTCGATAAAAGTTATAAAACGCTTGCCGGTGATTTGGATGATCCCATCGTGCGCCAGTTGCAAGTTGTTTTTGAGAAACTCGAAATGAATCCGGAGTCCAAAGATTTTTGGATGCAGTATTATGTACCGTATTATAAATCCATTTTCAAGGCTGGGAAATTCGAAGTCTTTGTCAACTGGATATTCGAAAACGTCAACCTCAAAAGTATCAAAGACTACAATAAGAAAAATAAGAAAACGGTCGAAGCACTGGTTTCGGACGCTGTCGTATACTTCAACCTAATTCGCGCCACGCGCGAATTGCAGGCAAATAAACGCGAGCAACAAACCTGGCAATATTTGTATCAGGATGGAAAGATTTCCGGCAAAGGAATACGCGATCGCAATAACAATCTGATCGGCGCATGGGAATTTTATTATCCATTCGGTAACCTGAAATCTGTCGGTCAATTCACTGATGCCGGTAAACGCACCGGTACCTGGACTTTTTATTTTGAAAGCGGAAGATTGAAGGCAAAAGAAAGTTATTCCAACGGCAATGTAGAAGGGGAGAGTCTCAATTATTTTGAAAACGGAAATGAATCATATCGCGAAAACTACGCAGGCGACAAATTGAACGGACGTTCAACCAGTTTTTATTGGCCTGGTGCGATGGTGAAAACCGTAAATTACAAATCCGAAGAAATGGATGGAAAAATAACCGAGTTCTATTCAAATGGAGCGCTTCGTTCCGAGGGAAACTACGTGAATGGAAAACTGGAAGGACCGTATGCAGATTATTATAAATCCGGAGGCGTTAAAAACAAAATGACTTTAAAGGGAGGCGAGATCCAGGGCAACTATCAGACATTTTACGAGAATGGAACACTGTCTTCTGAAGGAATGGTAGTGAATGGATCGACTGAAGGAGAATGGAAATATTACTTTGAAAGTGGTAAACTGAAAATGAAGCGCAATTATATTTCTGATAAATTAGATGGAGTGGATGAAGAATACTATGAAAATGGAAAGGTGTCAACTACTTCAACTTACAAAAAAGGAAAGCTTGTCGGAAAGGCGATGAGTTACGACGCAGATGGCAAATTGTATTGTGAAGTAGAATATTCCAATGATAATATCTCATCCATCACATTCTATGACAAAGCGGGAAAAACAATCAGTCGCAGTGAAAAAAAATCCGATGGATTGGAATATGACGGGTTCACACCCGAAGGCGTTAAATCGAGTCATCAGAAATATGACAGCAAAGGTTTCCTTTCCGGCACCAAGACTTTTTATTTTCCGTCGGGTTCTGTTAACCAGACAGCCGAGTATCAAAACGGAGATTTGAATGGTGTGGTAACAACATATTACCGTGGTGGTCAAAAAAAATCAGTACAGGAATGGTCGGGTGGCAAACAGGATGGCCACTACGTTGCGTATTACAGGAACGGGCAAGTGCAGTCAGAGGGGTGGATGCGTAGTGATGAGGCGCAAGGTTCGTGGATTTATTATGATGAACTCGGAAACAAATCAAGTATCGCATATTATCAAAATGGTGAATTGTCAGGCTTCCGCACTGAGTTTGCACCTAACGGTAGAATTACTGCTGAAGAAAATTATCATGGGGGCTGGCTCACGCGTGTCAAGCAATTTGACAGCACAGGAAAATTATTAATCTGCGATAGCTTTCCGCAGGGATCAGGAAAATATTTATTGTTATATCCGAACGGAAATAAAATGGTCGAAGCCACTATGAAGAATGGTGATTTCGACGGGGCATATACGACCTACTTTTTTGATGGATCGGTTGAATTGAAAAAATTCTACAAAAAAGGAATCGCCGATAGTTCTTATATCCTTTTCTATTACGGGGGACAAAAAAGAACGGTTGGCCAGTATAGTCATGGAGAGAATGCCGGAACCTGGAACAATTATGATGAAAAGGGAAAATTGACCAGCACGAGCGTGTATGACAAAGATAACGTTCGCAGAACGGAGACTTACTTTTTTGACGATGGAAAAAAAGATTTTGAAATACCTTATTTGAATGATAACCGGGATGGATTAGCGATTAAGTATGACCCGGATGGTACATTGAGTTACGCAGTACGTTATACAGAGGACAATGCCATCGCATATACATATCCTGGTGCGGACGGAAAATTTATTCCGGAAATCAAGATTACGCCGGGATTAATGTTTGCCGTACAACCGAATTTCGCAAATGGAAGACCCTCGCGTCGTTGCTACTTTAAGGATGGCAAGGTAACGGGCATGGATACCCTGTATTATGGTAACGGGCAAATCCGTTCGATCGATAGTTCATCGTATGGATTTAACCAAGGTAGAAGAGCAACATTTACTCCGGCCGGCAAGCTTAAATCGGAAGCGGTGACAAAAAATGATAACGTGGATGGCGTCGCGCGCGAATATTTTGAAAATGGTAAATTATATAGAGAAACCCCGTATTACAATGGACTCGCCCATGGAGTAGAGAAGGTTTATGACGAACAAGGTCACGTGGTGGAAAATCAATATTATTATGGCAAACTTTTGCATGTAAAAAAATGAAACGAATTTCAATATCATTGATCGCCACAGCAGGAATGGCGCTGTTTATGTCGGGAAATCTTTCCGCACAGTCATTGGAAGATCTGAAAAAACAGTTTCCGAATAATCACGCCGTGTTGCTGAATAAGGCGCTGCATTACAAAATTTCTGTAAAAGAAAACCAACCATACGTAGAGAGTGAAGAGTTTGAGCAAATACAATACCTCACTCTGCAGGCAAACGCGTATATGGGTCGATTTGGATTTCCGCACAGCGATTTCCAACAGGTAGTCGCATATGAAGCGTTTACACGTACGGCGGAAGATAAAAAATTGAAAGTGGTGGATTTTAAGACGAACACGAACAAACAGGATTTTGTCTTTTATGATGATCAGAAAGAAACCACGTTCGACTTTCCTTCTGTGGAACAAGGCGCAATCGGAAATTTGCATGTCTCATGGATCAATAAAAATCCTTACCTCTTATCGCCATTTTACTTTGCAAATGGTATCCCGGTTGTGAATAGCGAATTAAAATTGACTTGTCCAAAGTCCATGGTGATCAAATACCAGGTGATGGGCCTCGATTCTTCCAAAGTGGAAGTAACGGTAGAGAGTAGCCGAAAAGAAACGGAATACACTTTCAGATATAAAAATTGTCCAGCCGAACGGGCATACGACGATGCGCCAGGCGCAACGTGGTACTCTACGCATGTTGTATTTTATATTGCCTCATTCCAGGATGAAGATGGAAAAACAGTACAATACCTTTCTAACCTGGATGACTTGTATCGGCTCAATTATGGTTTTGTGAAAGCCATCAACCAGGAAACGAGTATGGAGTTGAAACATATTGTGGATTCTATCATTGTGAAAAAAACGACTGATGAAGCGAAAGCCCGCGCAATTTATTCCTGGGTTCAGCATCAAATCAAATACGTAGCATTTGAGCAGGGTATGGAAGGATTTATTCCACGTGAAGCCAACCTGGTTTGCTCGAGAAGATTTGGTGATTGTAAGGATATGAGCAGCATTTTAACGTCGATGATGAAAATTGCGGGGATCAAAGCGTATTATACGTGGATCGGAACACGTCACCTGCCATACCTGTTTACAAAATTGCCTTTGCCTATTGTCAGCAATCATATGATCTGCACCATTGAGCTGAATGGAAAATATATTTTCCTTGATGGAACTGACCCGAGCTGTGTGTTTGGATATCCATCAGAAGCGATCCAGGAAAAAGAAGCAATGGTTGCGATCAACGATAAAGAATATAAAATTTTGAAAGTGCCGGTTATCGATAAATCATTCAATAGGATTATCGATTCCACCTGGCTTGAAATAAACGATCACGAAATGGTTGGAAGAATAAAAAGAGTTCTCACCGGTTATTTTGCGATGAACATGCGTTCACGATTGATGTATACATCTCATACCGATTTGCTGGAGCGCATGCGCGGTACGTTTAACAGGGGTTCTAATAAATTCCAGCTGGATAGTTTTTACATTGGTAAAACCGATGCGCCCGATACCGTTGTACTGAACGCAACATTCAGATTGCCGGACTATGCCAAAAAAATTGCCGATGAATGGTATCTCAACCTTAACCTCTTTAAATTTTACGTGGACGAAGAAATAGATTATCCGAAGAGAAAGATGCCGATCGACTATGATTATAAATCCATGAGAACTTACGTGACGATGTTGAAATTGCCTGATGGATGGAAAGCCAGCGATATCCCCGAAAACAAATCTTTCCACAATGCCGTATGGGGATTCGATATTAATTATGATACAAAGAAAAATTACGTCGTGTTGACGCAGGAATTTGATAACGATCATCTAATGCTGACCTACGATCAATTTGAGCCATTCAATAAAGTATTAGAGAACCTTTATCCGCAATACAAAAAAACCCTAACACTTTCAAAAAGCAGTGCACCATGAAAATAATCTTTTCAAGTTTGGTTTTGTCCCTTTTTATTGCTCCTGTAGCAAAAAGTCAAGCTATTGAGCAGGAACATTGGTCCGACAAACCATCGCTCCAGACATTAGATAGTAAATATCAAAATGAGGCAGCTGTTATTACGATGGATACTCGCCGGGTTGAATTTATCGACGACAACAAGAGCGAGGTACGCATGTACTATACGATGCATCGGATCGTACATGTGAACAATGATCATGGTATTGAATATTTCAACAAGGTCTATATCCCGACCGATGACGTGGTCGACGTAAAAGAGATTCATGCAAGAGCGATCCTCAGCAGTGGAAAAATTGTTCAGGTAACGAATGACAATATCAAAGACATCAAAGATGAAGACGGACGTTCATATAAAATTTTTGCGATAGAAGGATTGGAAAAAGGATCCGAAGTAGAATATTACTATACGGTAGAGCGCAACACAAGTTATTTCGGACGTGAGCAGTTCCAGCATACATTCCCGGTATTGTCTTCTACATTAGATCTCGTATTTCCACAACGATTAATTTTTGAACTAAAGCCATACAATTGCCAGCCGACAACGAAGACAGATAGCATTCAACCGGGGAAAACAGTGATGCACGTCAGTATTCCGGAATTAGTTGGAGCAGATGATGAAAAATATTCGTCATACAGATTGAACCTTTCACGCATAGAGTACAAGCTTTCTTACAACAATGCAACGCGCAGCGGGCAAAGGCTATTTACATGGAACGAGCTGGCCAAAAAAGTTTATGGCATATACAGTTCCATCTCTCCAAAAGAAACCAGCCGTATTGGTGATTTTGTAAAAGACAGGGGATGGGCAAGACTTTCCGAAGATTCTGCCAAGGTGATTGCGGTAGAAAATTATATAAAAAACAATTTTGCATATCGCGTTGACATCGATGCGAGTGATATTGAGAAAATTTTAAAAAATAAGATTGCCTCGATGATTGGGTTAATGCGGATGTACTCCGCCATTTTTAATGAGTTACATGTGAATTACCAATTTGTACTCACAACGGATAAGGACAATTTGGAAATAGACAAGAGCTTTGAAAATTGGGATAATTGCCAGTACGCGCTTTTTTATTTCCCTTCATTAAAGGGATATCTTGTTCCTTCTAAACCGGAATGTCGATATCCGCTTATTTATCCCGATTGGGGTGGAGGGAATGCATTGTTTTGTAAAAACGTTTCCATCGGTTCTATGACTTCAGCTATCGCTGAAGTGAAACCGATTGCCTTGGAAGAATTCAACAGATCTTATAATAATCTTGACATAAGCATCAAATTGAATGAGAACCTCGACAGTCTCCTTGTTGATTCCCGTTCTATATTCGGTGGATATTCGGCTATTTATTACCGTGAGCCTTTTACAATGGCAACGGAGGAACAGAGAAAAGATATTTTCAAATCGATGTCGAAGAATCAGCTGAATACAGAAACGATTGTTCTTTCTGAATTAGAAAATTTGAGTTACGAAGATGCGAATAAGGCGAAGCCATTCATCATTCACCAAGTGATGCGTTCGGGGGATTTGGTGGAAAGAGCCGGTCAAAAAGTTCTTGTTAAGATCGGACTCGTGATCGGTCCACAGGTTGAAATGTACCAGGAGAAAAAAAGACGCACACCGATCGCGATTAGCTTTCCACATTTTGAAGAAAGAAAAATTCGATTCACCATCCCGGCTGGATACAAAGTCAAGAACCTGGATAATCTCAATATGAAACAGGTATATGAAGAGAACGGGGTACAGACGATGGGATTTGTTTCCAGTTATGAATTAAAGGACAATGTTGTTGAAATTCATATTATGGAAGACTATCGTAAAACGGTTTATCCGATCAGTCAATATGACCAGTTTGTAAAAATTATCAATCAGTCGTCGGATTTTAACAAAGTGGTGTTGGTGTTGGAGAAGAAATAATTTTAAAAAACTCATCCCGAATTTCTGGATTCCCTGGAAACATGGCGCATTAAAATCGTTGTGGTATTTTGTGCCTTTGTGTGAAATCTGGTTTCACACAAAGGCACAAAGTACCACAAAGACTCGGTTAAGATTTTCTAGTTGAAGAGTTTGTGTTTAAAGTGGCAACAATTGCGAGGCTGCGAACGCCTTCAAAATAATAACAGGTGGCAATAAATTTTTTCACGTACTCGCGTGTTTCAGCAGGCAGTTGTGATTGAATCTTCCAGAAATTTCTGCTTCCGGTTTGACGGATCGCGTCGTTTACCGGTACTTCACCACAATTATATGCTGCAAAGACAAGCAACCAATCTCCGTATTCTTCATGCAAATATTTAAGATGGAGAGCAGCAGCTCTGGTACTTTTATAAGCGTTCGTGCGCTCGTCGCGACGATCAGTAACTTTCAATCCAAGTATGCGTGCCGTTTGCGGCATCAACTGCCAGAGTCCGGCAGCACCTGCTTGTGACACGGCTTTAGATTTTAATTCGGATTCTATTACTGCAAGATATTTCAACTGTGCCGGCAATTCATTTTCCTTCAATACAGAATCAATGATAGAAAAAGGATGACGGCTTCTCTTTCGTATGTAATAAAGATTTCGATTATTTTCCTGGATATAATTTTTGACAAATCGTTTTACATGTTTGTTGAAAGATGATTTGTCGATGCCAGAAAAATAACCATTGGCGCTGTTACCATCAACAGCAGGAATCACGATGAACAACAGCACGATCGTAAAAAATATATTCTTTATTGATTTTAAAGTCAACATTGATTTGATTTTTTAAAATACCTATTAACTAAATGATTCAGTCGAAAGAAAAGAATATGGGTCGATAGAATATGAGGCATCAGTGAATTCTTGGATAAGCCCCAGGTCAAGTTCGAGGATATAGGAAGTTGTCTTAATTCTCCATAGATGTAATTTTTCATAACTGTCTGCATCATCAAAAATTTCAGGAAGCATTTCACGTAACAGGCCATTCCAACAAGCGCGTTCTAGTTTTTCCTTTTCAGAATAACTAATTTCATTTGAGTCGTCCTTCTCCGCGAATTCCCGCGAAGAAAAACTGGTACCCAGAACCAGCAATATTTCCTGTTGTATCGATTGATGTTGCATGGCAGATTGATATGCTTAATAGAGCCAATACCAATGCCGGGTTATAATTGAATGAAAGTCAATACATTATACGAGGTGGATTATTTTATTTTTTCCAAAATATAGATGGGCTTTCCGATACAAAGACGCTAACTGCAACAATTTTCTTTAGTATCACCGGACAACAATTGCTTATGGAATCATTCTCATTCATGCAGGAACAAAATGTAAACAGGGTATGACAAAAAATCTAATTATCTTTTAAATCGATTTGCAAGTTGTGATACCGGTCATGCAAAATGAATTTGCAAGTAATTTTTTAAATTAGAGAATAAAAAATGGAAACTCACGCACACGACTTGCACAAAGCTCCCGGTCATGGTTGGAGACACTATTTTTTTGAATTCTTTATGTTATTCCTTGCGGTCACCCTGGGATTCTATGCTGAGAATTTGCGAGAAGGCATAAAGCATCGCGAGGAAATTGATATGGACATTCGTTCAATTCTGTCTGATTTGCGTGCAGACGTTTCACTGTTCGATTCAGTGCTGGAACGTAACCAATATGGTTATGCAATGGCCGACTCGGTGATTCAACTGTTGCATTCGGATTTGCAAAAGACTCCTGAAATTTATTTCTGCGCAAGGAGCACCACTTCGAATATCGGGTACTTCTATCCAAACACAAAGACATTTGATCAAATGAAAAGTTCAGGTTTGCTGAAATTGATCAGGCCAAGAAGTTTGCTTGATTCCCTCGGTACGTATTATGTTTCATTTCAGTGGCTGGCTAATCAAAGTGATCTGCTGCGATTAAAACTTGATGAAGTTCACAAAGGGAATAACCAGTTATTTGACAGTTATATTTTTTATCAAATGATGGAAGTGAGTCTTGGGAACTTCAATGGAACTCATCTCATTCTTAACAAACCTCAGGGGCATCCTCCATTGTTGTCAACCGATTTCAATAAAGTGAATGCCGTTTCATTAAATTATCACTACTACTCTTCTACCTGCAAGTTTTATTGCAGGACCGCTATTGCCCAGCGTAAACTTGCACTCCGTTTGATTGACTTGATCACAAAAGAGTACAACACGGACTAAGTCTTCCGAAACTGATGCTGATTCGCACATATGTTTGTATCGGAAGCGAACAGTCTAGTTGGGTGATGCCAAACTAAAAACCTTACAAAGAATCGTTTAGAGTTCGGCATTTTATTGGTGCGAATTGTTTGCATCTAAATATTATTTCCATGTCAAACAAGTTGAAAACCGGTTTGCGCTTTATCCGGAAAAACAGATCGACATCAATCATCAATATCAGTGGGCTTGCAGTAGGAATGGCCGTCGCAATTCTGATTGGACTTTGGGTATGGGATGAGATCTCGTATGATCATAACAACAGAAGTCATGACCGCATTGCAATGGTCTACCAAAATCAATTAATGAATGGTGAAACGGTTATGTGGGATGTAATGCCATATCCATTGAGTGAAGCGTTGCGACGTGAATATGGAAGCGATTTTTCAAAAGTTGTTTTGACATCCTGGAACGAGGGACACGTGCTGAATGTTGGCGACAAAAGATTTATCAAAAGCGGCACATTTATGGAACCTAACGGACCCGCATTATTTGATTTGAAAATGCTTCGGGGAAGCCTTCATTCGATTAAAGGCCCGGAGGACGTATTGATCTCCGAATCCCTGGCGAAAACTTTTTTCGGGAAAGAAGATCCGATGAATCAGATTATCCAATTCGATAATAATAACAACTTAAAAGTTGTTGGAGTATATGAGAATCCACCGAACAATTCATTTACTTCGGATATCGACTATGTAATGTCATGGCAACTTAAATTGAATACGAATGGTTGGATTCCTACAATGCAAAATCCCTGGGGCAGCAATGGGTTTAGAGTTTTTGTTGAGCTGAATGAACATGCCAATATGGACCAGGTATCCGCGAAAATTAAGGATGTTAAATTGAATCATGTGAGTTCGGACGAACGTAAATTCAAGCCCGCTCTTTTTTTACATCCCATGAACAAATGGCACCTCTATGCAGATTATAAGAATGGTGTTAATATTGGCGGAAGGATCCAATATGTTTGGCTCTTCTCGATCATAGGAATTTTTGTTTTGCTGTTGGCTTGTATCAATTTTATGAACCTGAGCACGGCTCAGTCAGAAAAACGCGCAAAGGAAGTTGGAATTCGAAAAGCGGTGGGTTCGCAGAGAGCGCAATTGATTTCACAATTTTTCGGTGAATCTATTTTGATAACAGCCATAGCTGCTGCACTTTCAATTCTTCTTGTAAGAGTTGCGTTACCTGTATTCAATGAACTTGCAGATAAAAAAATATCGATGCCGATTTTAAATCCGGTTTTTTGGATGATAATGATTTTGTTTGTGGTTTTAACCGGACTTATTTCCGGCAGTTATCCTGCATTTTATCTTTCTTCTTTTAATCCGGTGAAAGTATTGAAAGGAACTTTTAAAGCCGGGAAGCTGGCGAGTCTTCCAAGAAAAGTTTTAGTGGTGATGCAATTTTCGGTTTCCGTTATCTTGATTATTGGTACGATTGTCGTGTTCCGTCAAATCGAATATGCGCGCAACCGCCCGTTGGGATATGATCAAAATGGATTGGTACAAGTGCAGCAATTGATGCCTGATCTCGTAAATCATTTGGATGCTGTACGAACAGACCTAATGAACCAGGGCGCGGTTTCGAGTATTGCCTCTGCGGGAGCACCGATGGATCATTACTGGAACACAAACGGAGGATTTGAATGGCCGGGCAAAGATCCTAACCTAAGTGTGGATTTTCCGAATACGGCGGTTAGTTATGATTATGGGAAAACGGTAGGTTGGCAATTTAAAGAAGGAAGAGATTTTAGCAGGGATTTTGGAACTGATACCGCGGCATTTATCGTCAACGAATCTTTTGTCAAATTCGTAGGGATCAAAAATATTGTCGGTACAACAATTAAATGGAATGGGTACCCTTATCATGTCATTGGAGTTATCAGGGACCTCATGGTGGAGTCTCCCTATGAGCAGCCAAGACCCGCAATGTATTGGTTGTATAAACCAGTAAATGATTTTGTAATCTTTAAATTGAATCCAAAAAAATCTCCCAGTGAAAGTCTGGCCCAGGTAGAAAAAGTTTTTGGTCAATACAGTCCGAAACAACTTTTTGACTTCAAATTTGTCGACGAACAATATGGAAAAAAATTCGAGAGTGAAGTTCGAATTGGAAGATTGGCGAGTTGCTTTGCGGTGCTTGCTATTTTTATCAGTTGCATTGGATTATTTGGAATGGCTTCGTTCATGGCAGAACAACGGATAAAGGAAATCGGCATCCGGAAAGTACTGGGGGCTTCAGTAATCAATTT
>Ga0068860_100001479_pt1 | contig 25377 bp, 24 predicted proteins | sample KBSSwiS32_FD_66597 | JGI IMG/M metagenome (GOLD analysis project Ga0068860, IMG submission 66597) | Switchgrass rhizosphere microbial communities from Kellogg Biological Station, Michigan, USA - KBS Switchgrass S3-2 | ecosystem: Host-associated > Plants > Roots > Rhizosphere > Soil ...
CATCTGCGTTTAACGCTTTGTGCACCGAGTTGAATAAGGGCCCTTCATCGACCAGGTGTCCGCGCCAGAGATCGACATTCTTGGCGATCAAAGCGAGTGACCGCAGATCTCGCTGGATAGCACGGTCGAGCAATTGGCGCGCCTGGTCCTGTGGTGCCAGATTGCTCAAATCTACGAAAGCCGAGCTTGCCGCGTCGGGGGGGGGCAGCGGCAGAGTAGCGGCTTCAACCGAACCGGAATTCGCCCCACCGGCCCCGGCGAAGCGAGACACTTCATAGCCTGCAAAAGCGGACGTCAATGCTAACGAGGCAAAGCATAAGACGTAGAGGTGCAAACGCTTGGGAATACGCGAGTTAGACGCGGCCTGCGCGCTCATCGTCAAGCTTTGCTGCTGGCTGCTCATCCCCCCTGCTCCTCATGCGCGGTGACACTGCTGCTTGGTGCGCGCAGGGTGAAATTAGCTTCACGGTGATCTATCAACAATGGTACGGGGGACCAGAAATCGTACTATTGCGTCTCTAACTGCCTCTCTTTGAATAGCTTACGGTAGTTACTGGTAGGCGCGCACAAACTCCAACCCGTACCTGCGAACAGTAGGACAGGTAGGGCCATGTGACAGCGATGAACTTTGACCGTGTAAGTTCAGGCCTGGCGCTGCTGAAATTTCGGCGGAGGCAAGTGATCAGTCAGCTGACGGCCCGGATCCGACATCCCCGGCCGGATGAGTCACACAATCTGCCCGTTTGTGAATTATTCGGACGCGCCCAGCGGGAGGAAGTACTGCGTGCCTTTGACGGGATCCTGGAGCCGGCGCAGCAGTTGCTGCAGGTCGGAGCTTCGCTCCACGAAGTCGATGTCCGAGGTGTTGATGACCAGCAGATCGGACGCAGCGTAGCGGAAGAAAAAATGTTCGTAGGCGCGGGCGACTTCCTCGATGTATTCGGGCGAAATTTGGGTTTCTTCACGGGCCGCTTTTTTGGCGATGCGGGTGCGAAGGACTTCGGGTTTGGCCTGAAGGTAAATCACCAGATCAGGAGCGGGGATTTCAGACGCCAGGGCTTCATAGTAGCGATCGTAGAGCTTGAGCTCCGCGTCGTTGAGATTGAGGTTCGCGTAGATGCGGTCCTTTTCCAGCAGGAAATCCGCGAGGATTGGTCCAGGGGCCTCCACGGCCAGCGCTTCGCGAAGGCGGCGCTGCCGTTCGATCAGGAAATACATCTGGGAGCGAAACGCGGCGCCAGCCTTCTCCTGATAAAACTCCGGCAAAAATGGATTGTCCTCACAGTCGTAGACCCGGCGTGCGTGCAGGCGCTCGGACAGCACCTGTGCCAGGGTTGTTTTTCCCACTCGCAGGGGCCCTTCAATGACGATGAAGCGGGGTGCTTGCGGTCCGCGTTGCGGAATTGGTGCGCGCTTAGCCGAGGACGATTCGTTGGACATGTGTTTCTTTTTGCCGCGGCGTGCCGCAGCGCGAGATGAGCCGGTCGCGGTGGCATCATCGCGCAGAATTATAGCAGAGTCGTTTTGCCGCGTTGAGGAGGGAGAATTTGCTGGTCAAATCTCCCTAACGCGATGCGGCACCCATACCGACGTGCTTATACGCGGAAATTCACAGGCCCAAAAACAAAGTGCCGCGCCGTAGAAATGCCAACGAAGTAGAGTGGTACCACAGTCCCACCGCGTGAGAAACGAAGGAGCCACAGCGAAGTACCAATGCAAACGTGACCAGTCGCCCAGTGTGGCGCGCGCGGCCAATACGTAAAGTCACCAATGTTGTGAGCGGGGATCAGTTCACAGGGCTCGCAGCCTACTGAGGTGATACATGCTGTTGACAGCGATCTTGTTGGTGTTCTCCGCTCCGCAGAGCGTGAACACCGCGAAGGCAGCGATAAATTCTCCCGCGCCGGTTTCCGATAATCCGGCGGCCAATTCATTTCTTTCCCAGCCTCTGCCATCCGCGCCGGAGCCGAAAATCGCCGCTGATGATGCGAATGCCGTCCCGGTTGTTGCGGCCTCGAACGTGACACCCGAGCCCGCCGGTATCGAGCCGCGCTACACCCCGTCTGCGCCCAGACCGATTGCGCCGGCGAAGGCTTTCCTCGGCCAGCCCTACGAAACCTCGCGGCAGCGCAAACTCTGGTACACCCTTTCCTTTACCGGCGCCGGCGCGGCTTCATTGGACGCGTGGTCGACCCGGCGAGCGATCTCACGAGGCTATGGCATCGAAGGCAACCCCATGCTGCGGCCGTTCTCGCACTCCGGCATCCTCTATGCGGCTACGCAGGTCAGCCCTCTGGTGTTGGATTTTATCGGCAAGCGAATGATGGTCAGCCAACATCCCCTGCTGCGCAAAGTATGGTGGCTGCCGCAAGCGGTTGGTTCAGGTGTTTCGTTCAGCGCAGCCATACACAACGTGCGGATGGTTCCGTAGTCAGATTTTCCCTCTCGGATGGCCGGCACGATTTTTTGCCCTGGCGCGCCGAATGCGATTGCCCGCGGGTGGCTGCTGAAAGATAATCAGCGCAACCTGTGCAATGAAGACTCCTGAACCGATATTCACAGCCCACCTGTTTGCGGAACTACGCCGGCAATTGCTCGATCTTCTCCAGGGACTCCAGCCCGACGAATGGGGGCGACCCACGGCGGCGACCAAGTGGAACGTAAAGGACGTGGTGGCACACCTCTTGGGCGGCGACGTCGGGAATTTGTCGCGGCGACGCGACGCCTACACGCCGAGCGGTCAAACGATCTCAAGTTGGCAGGAGTTGGTCGCGTTCATCAATCAACTCAATGAGTCCTGGGTGCTGGCAGCCCGGCGCATGAGCCCGCGGGTACTATGCGATTTGCTGGCCTTTACTGGCCCGCAAATGGAGCAATACTTCGCGTCCCTTGATCCGCAGGCAGCGGGCACTCCGGTGAACTGGGCAGGGCCAGAGCCGGCGCCGATGTGGCTGGACATCGCGCGTGAATATACCGAGCGGTGGCATCATCAGCAGCAGATCCGCGACGCCACCGGTCGGCTGGGTTTGTATCAGCCTCATTTATTCGCGCCTGTCCTGGATACCTTTGTGCGTGCGCTGCCGCACACCTTCCGGGACGTGCTCGCGGCCGAAGGGGCTTGTGTGCAGTTGAGTCTATTGGGTCCTGCCGGCGGCGACTGGATTGTGTTGCGTGGGCCGGCCACTTGGGAGCTGCGAGTGGGTCAGAGCGGATCCGCTGGAGCGTTGGTGAAGATTGAGGCGGAGGATGCCTGGAAGATCTTTACGCGCGGGGTTCGTGGCGAAGAAGCGCGTCGCCGCGCGACCATAGAGGGAGAAATCGAGCTCGGTTCAAAAGTGCTGGAGACGGTGTCGGTAATCGCGTAGAAACTTGCGGATTGGCATATCCCGAAAACGTGCAACTAGCGTACCCGCATGCCGCTTGTATCTGTCGTTGTGAGCGATAATGCCCCAGGGACGCTTTCCCCAGCCAATCAGGAGAAAGTTTTATGCCGACTGCAAAGAAACTTACCGATGCGGAAGTAAAGGAACAATTGGCACGCGCGAAGGGCTGGACGCTCGAGAACGGCAAGTTGCACCGTGCGTTCGAATGTAAAGATTTCGTCGCCGCCTTCGGCAACATGACCCGTGTGGCACTGGTTGCGGAAGCGATGAATCACCATCCGGAGTGGTTCAACGTGTGGAACAAAGTAGTAATCGATCTGAATACCCACAGCGTAAAGGGCATCAGCAATCTGGATTTCGAGCTGGCTTCGAAGATCAATGAAATTTTCGCAGCTTGAGAGACTCCAAGCGGGAACCGCGATCAAGCGTATCGATTCGGACGCAGGTGGCATTCACTAAAGCATGATTGGCGCCCATCACCGGCAACCGGCCTCGCGGGCTTGGCTTGTCACCATTTTGCGATGGGCGGCGGGGCTCACCATCCTGGGAGCGCTGTTGCATTTCCTTCCTTTTTCCATTTTGCGAGCGTCGATCGCGCGGGTTCCGTTGTGGAGTTTCGCCGCGATTCTGCTTGGGTACTTGCTGGCCCACTCCGTCGGAGTCGCGAAATGGCGCATGGTTGTAAACGCGGCGGGAGCAGACCTGAATTTTGCGACGTCCACGCAGTGTTATGCGGGCGGACTGTTAGGCGCCCTCTTTCTGCCCTCGATTCTTGGCGGTGATGTGATTCGCTTGGCCGTGGGGCTGCGCCGCAGCCCGCGGCCCGCAGCGGTACTTGCTGGCAATGTTGTCGATCGCTTTCTGGATGCAGCAGCGCAGGCTGCCCTGGTGGTCGCAGGATTGATCCTTCTACCGCACGCCGTTCCGTTGCAATTTCAGGACACCGCCAGAAAAGGACTGATGTGGCTTGCAGGCGGGGCCGTCCTCTTGACGGTCACAGCGTATCTTTCCCGGCGCGCCCTGTTCGGCGGACGTTCGATGCGCTTTCGCAAGCGCCTCGCACGGTTACGTCACGCCTTGCGCTCGGTTTCACGGCGTTCTCACATCCTAGCCCTTGGCTGGCTCGTGGGCATTTGCGTTCAGGCAGCACTGCTGCTTCTTGCGGCGAAAATTGCCACATATTGTGGGCTGGTCTTGCCGCTCAAGGTATGGCTGTTTGCTTGGCCGTTGGCGAAGCTTGCGGCGCTCCTTCCGCTGACACAGGGTGGCATCGGAGTGCGCGAGGCAGCGCTGGTAGCACTGCTAGTCCCCTTTGGAGCCTCGGCGCCGCTGGTGTTGGCGGCAGGACTCCTTTGGGAGGGCATAATCATCAGCGGCGGTTTGATAGCCGGTGTCGTGGCTCTGCTCGTGCGACGACTGAGCGAGCCGCTACGGGCCACGTAGCTCACGGTTCACAATGAAGCGCGTTCTCCCTGGGGGCCGGTCGATCTAAGGCTCAGCCTGGGGACCTGGACCGTCAAAGACTCGCGGTCGAGCAATTCCTGGATACGTGGAAACTGACTTGCGACTCGTGAATTCAATCGAGCTCCTAGCTCGCGTGAGCTAACGTGCTTGAGTTTGCGAACCATCGATCGGATCGGTACTTGGCGAAAGCGAAGCGGAGCTTGACATAAGTTCGCGAGCACTTCTCGAGTTACGCAAATCAAACTTGGCCGTATCCCTGCGCACACGCATTCTCGCGGACACGCCCCAGGATGCTGATTCGATTGTTGCTGGGCTAAGACAAGGTGGATTCGCTGTAAATCCGACATTGGTTAGGACACAACAGGAATTCCGGGCGGCGATCGCCGAGGAGCACTTCGATGCGGTGTTGGCTGACTACCGCGCGGCATGCGTGATCCCGGCGCAGCGGGCTTCCCGCGTTGATCCGATCGTGGCACCGCGCGACCAATAATCACTCGCCCTGAATTCACGACGAAGCGTACACCTGTACATGTAGGCAGGTTTTTTGTCGAGCACAGCCGCGCCTTCGACCGGTCCCTACGGGCCTCACAAAGTCTAAACTGGAAGTCGATGGCCAACTACTTTCCGTGGGGTTCCACCCTTGTTCCAGCGGGATGTGTTGCACCGAGAAGTGTTCCACGGGAAGCTGACTGGTTTGCTGGTTTCTGGGAAAAGTGACGGAATCATGAAGCACATCTTGATCGTCGCATGCATCTGCCAGCTGACGCTGGCTGGCAGCGCTGCGGCCTTGCCGCAGCATCGAGGCGGCGCCCGCGGTTCGGGCAGCTTGGTCGGCACGGTGATAGGGCCGAACGACAAGCCGGTGCCCAACGCCGTGGTCACTTACCAGACCGGCGGAGGCGAGACGCCCCACGTGGTTCGCACCGACGCCAAGGGGCACTTTTCGATTCCCAAGCTGCGCGTCGACAATTACGACGTGCGCGCCTCCGGCAACGGCGTCTTCAGTGAGTGGGAGAAAAATGTTTCCATCAAGCCGAACCAGACCCGCTCGGTGACCCTGCGCATGATTTACGCGAAAGAAGTGCCCAAGGCTTACGTCGCCACGGAAACCTACGAGCCCAAGCGAAACCCCTGACCGCTATTGTTGGAGCAATTTTTGTAGGTCCTTGAGATCCGCCGGATTCACGTCAGACACCGCGCAGAGCTCCATCCCGTCCTTGCGCCAATCGATCCAGTTGTAGCCCAGCTGTGACCCCGCCTGTGGCGCCGAGTCGCGCTCCTTCGTCGGCCAAACGAACACGTTGACGATGTGCTTGCGTCGCGCATAGACCAACACCGCCACGGTGCGTCCGCGAACTACGTCGAGTCGCCCACCCTGTAACGGAAATCCTTCGCTGGCGAAATCATGAACGGGCGGAGCGAAGTCCAGCTTGCCGTCGAACCACGGTTTCACCGTGTGCTGATCGGTGGACACCACATCTTCCAGATGACCGGGCTGTAGCGACCGAAGATGTGCGTCTACGATCGCCGAAGCATAAGCGGTCTCAATAGAGGCTTTCGGCAGGCCGGGAATCAGTCTCCAACCAAGCGCTCCGACCAGCAGAATCGTTGCGGCAACTGCCAGCCACCGCCAGGAAGCCGAACGCGGAGCGACAACGCCCACGGCAGGCGTGGCCGCCGGCGCTCCCAACTCGGCCGTGAGCCTGCGGCGCACTGTTTCGGGTGCCCGTTCATACAACCCTGCGCCATGAATCGATGAGCGCAGCGCCTCCTGCGCTTCCAGCGAAGCTACGCACTCCGCACAAGAAACCAGATGCCGTTCGAAATCCGCAGCCCGCGCGGCGTCCAGTTCGCCGTCCATATACCCGTGGAGCACCGAATGCGTCAGCTCACAACTCACGCTTGGCCTCCTGACTCTCGCCTTGCCGGATCTGCGTCAGGGAACGCTGCAATCGCTGGCGCGCCCGCGCCAATGCGGACATCACCGTGCCGATAGGCATCGCCGTGATCGTGGCAATTTCCTTGTAAGAGCAGCCTTCCAGCTCGCGCAACACAAGAACCTCGCGAAATCGCGGCGGCAAATCCTCTAGCGCGCGCGTCAGCCGTTCCCGATGGTCTCCCGCAATAGCCAGCGATTCTGGCGTCACCGCGGTCTGAGGGAACAGCTCCTCGTCGAACTCCACTGCCAGTTCCATCGGGCGATTTTTCTCCAGCCAGGTGTAGCAGGTGTTCCGGACAATTTGCAGCAGCCAGCTCCGCGCATCGCCGCCGTGAAATCCGTGAAAAAATCGCAGCGCCCGTAACGTGGCTTCCTGCGCCACGTCTTCGGCGTCCGCCCGGCCTCGCAAAATCCACCTTGCCAGGTTAAAAGCGGCATCCAAATGCGGCAGCACGAGCTGCTCGAAGCGCAGCCGCTCCTGTAAATCCAAACCGTCCACATCTTGCCCCTGGACTTGCCAACTCATTCCGCTAGACCGCTCCGGCAGCGATTTTATTCCCATATTCTCGTTTTGACGCAGGAAATAAAGATTCCTTCCAGCCGGAATAACTTGCTCGCCTCTTCGGTCTGGATCAGCGGAACACGTCGCGGAGCGGCGTGGGCACCCTGGACCAAACTCAACTCGCGCCGCTCCGTTTATCAGCGGACCAGAACCCCAGGGTGCAGCGACAAAGGACGACACTGAGAGGACATCGATGACGAAAAAGGACGAAATTCTCTACGATCACCATCACGATGGAATTGACCGCCGCGGATTTCTCAAATGCATGGCGTGGGCGGGCACTGGAGCGCTGTGCGTAATGCAAGGCGGAGTACTGACATCTTACGCGCTCAATCGCGCAGCGGACCCGTCCATGGCCGCCGCCGCGCAAGGAGAACTTAGCTTTGTGCAGATCAGCGACAGCCACATGGGCTTCAACAAGCCCGCCAACCCGGACGTCGCCGCCACCTTGAAAGCAGCGGTCGACAAAATCAATGCTCTGCCCACGCCGCCGGAATTCCTGCTGCACACTGGAGACATCAGCCATCTCTCCAAGCCCGCGGAATTCGACAACGTCGATCAAATTCTCAAGGCCACTGGCAAGGAGACCTTCTTCGTTCCCGGTGAGCACGATGTTCTCGAAGACGATGGAAAGCAGTTCTTGGAACGATATGGCAAAGCTGCGAACGGCGCCGGCTGGTACAGCTTCGACAAAAAGGGCGTTCACTTCGTCGGGCTGGTCAACGTGATGAACCTCAAGGCCGGTGGTCTGGGAACGCTCGGCCACGAGCAGCTCGAATGGCTGGAAGATGACGTGAAGCACCTGAAGTCCAGCACCCCAATCGTGGTCTTCGCGCACATTCCGTTGTGGACCGTCTATCCGCAGTGGGGCTGGGGAACCGAAGACAGTGCCCAGGCCCTCGCATACTTGAAAAAATTCGGTTCGGTCACCGTTTTGAATGGCCACATTCATCAGACCATGCAAAAAGTGGAAGGCAATGTAACGTTTCATACCGCCGCCTCCACCGCATTTCCGCAACCTGAGCCCGGCAAGGCGGATGCACCCGGCCCGATGAAGGTGCCTGCCGAGCAACTACGCAGCGTTCTCGGGATCACCGACGTGAACTACGTGCGTGGTCACCATGCGCTGGCAGTCGTTGATTCAACCCTGGCGTAAGCCCAACAAATTCACGGAAAGAAAGAGAGGAAAATAAGATGAAGGTACATGTGTGGATTGCAGGATTCGTGCCGCTGGCTACAGCGCTACTTCTGGGCGCGGGCCAAGCCAAAGTCGAAACCAGCCGAACGGGGCAGACGCAACCCGCGGCCGTGGAGGTGAAGATTGATAACTTTAGTTTTGGTCCCACAACCGTGACCGTCTCGCCCGGCACGACCGTCACCTGGACCAATCGCGACGACATTCCCCATACCGTCGTCAGCGACGACAAAATCTTCAAATCCAAGGTCCTCGATACCGACGAAAAGTTCTCCTACACCTTCGACAAGCCCGGCTCGTATCCATACTTCTGCTCGGTACACCCCAAGATGACCGGCAAAGTTGTGGTCCAGTGACGGCATGTCTACGCCCAGCCCCTTCGATCCCATCGCGATCGTGTCCGCCCGGCATGCTCAGCACGTTGTATTGATTCACTTCCCGATCGCGCTGTTCACCATCGGCGTGTTGTTCGACCTGATTGGCCACTGGACCAAGCAAATTAGCTTGATGGAGGCCGCCTACTACAATTTCCTGGTTGCGGCGGCTTCCACCATCCCTGTTCTGGGAACCGGACTCCTGGCTTGGCGCTTCGCGCTAGAGGGCCAGCGACTGAAGGGCATCTTGCTCCTTCATCTCTTTCTTGGATCCTTATCAGCCGTACTCATTTGCATGTCCTGGCTCGCCCACTTCCAGGCCCGCCGCAGAAACCATCCGCCTGCCGCCTATCGATGGCCTGTGGAAATCATCGGTTTTGTGGTGCTTTCATTGACGGGCCATTTGGGCGGATTCCTGTCAGGGGTGAACGGTAGGTTCTAGCCTTCTATAGTACGCCATTTAAGTGTTGTATTTACTGCTATTTAGGGCAGTTACAAATCTTCGTTGAGCTACCCAGTACTAAGACCCCGGTACCCAGTTTTCTGGCTCCGATGACCCATTGAGCCCTTCGCAAGCGTTTCGTAATCTCCTAACAACGGGTTGGGGGCCGCGCGGGGACAGCGGCTCCGCAAGGAGTCGTGTGCGAGCTATCCCAACCCGCCAGATTTGCTTCCCCTCTATGTGCGCCGGGCCATCGCCCGGCGCCGCTGTTTAAGCCCGGCTCCCGCAAGACCGTAAGGCCCTAGAGCTGCAAACTCACCAAGCGAGGATTGCATCTAGAATCCGTATACGACTTATAATCAATGAGATAGCAGTCTGGTGAGAATCTCCCAAGCAAGGGCTGCACGACGTATGACAGATCTACCCGTCACACTGATGCGTTTCCTGGCCCTACTTGCAGCCTCTTGCGCCATCCCTTGCTCCTTCGGGGTTGCCGGCCGACCCGAACCTCCACCGTTGGGGCTCAAGCCGGCGACGGTCGAAGCATTCAACCAATATGTGCACCTCACCGACTCTCGCAGCGAAGCCGACCTGCGACAAGGCGCCGACCTCCTGTGGATCGATTCTTTGGACGCCCAGGCTCGAAACGACGCCTATGCGGCGCTTAAGCGCGGTGAGGTCAAAATCAAAAAGCTGGAAACTCTGGAAAACGGATCGCCGATCCACTGCCCGAATGGACTTGTTCATCATTGGATTGCGGTCGTTTTCATTCCGCGCGCCAAACTATCCGACGTCCTCGCCGTGCTGCAGGACTACGACCACCACTCCGATTACTATGCCCCCGACGTGGAACGCTCAAAACTGGAGCAGCACGACGCCAATCACTTTCGTGCATTCCTGCGATTCCGCCGCCACAAAGTCGTCACCGTGGTCTTGGACACCGAGCACGACGTGCGCTACTTCCTCGACACGGTCGGCCGCGCCCACAGTCGTAGTTCCGCAACGCGCATCGCACAAGTCGCAAACGCCGGCAAGCCCGACGAACGGGAAAAAATGCCAGGCGATGACGATGGCTTCCTTTGGCGGATGGAAACTTGGTGGCGCATGGTTGAACGCGACGGCGGCGTCTACGTGCAAAGTGAAGTAGTATCGCTGACTCGCGATATCCCCACCGGCCTGGGTTGGCTCGTCGGTCCGTTCGTGAACAGCATTCCAAAGGAATCGCTCACGTTTACTATGGAAGCCACGCGACGTGCGGTTGCCAGGCATTTGACTGCGCCGGCGCGCTAATTAACGCCGACTTGGGCACTCTTCCCCGGCACTTCTTACTGTTTTTCTCTGATCGCGCAGACGATTACGCCGCCACTATTCAACAGTGGATGCAGCCAGCTCAGTTTTTTCTTCCCCGTTTCGCTGGGGATAAGAATGACGCGGTCGGCCCACTGCTCGATCAACTCAAGAGAATCGTACACGCTGTAGGAATACGCCAGGCCGTCACCTTCGGTGATCATGTAGCCTTTCCCGCCCGTTCGAACGTAGTTAAACGTCCGCCACATTCCGGCTTTATGCAAGAACAGCTTGAAAAGCCGCGCCGCCATCGAACCCTGCCCGAACCGGTTGCTGTCGCACACAAAAACTGCTTTTCGTGCGACACGCAGCATCTCCTGTACGATCGAATCCGGACGTTCCACGTGGTGAAGGATCGCGAATTCGCACACCGCGTCGAAGCTCCCGTTGGCAAACGGCAGCGCTTCTCCGGTCGCCCGAATTACCGAACCGCCGCTCGTTTTTCCATTTTCCGCCGCCTGCCGCAGCAAGCCCTCTACCGGCTCCACCCCACAGACCAGCGCATCCGGCAAAGCCGCCTTGATCTCGCGAAGGGCCTGACCTGTTGCGGTGCCCACATCCAGCACCGAGCGCACCTCCAGCACTCTCATCATGCCGTATACAAATTTTGTGATCGACGCATCCGTGGCGCCTTCGTGCGCATGCATCGCGTCATACCGCGAGGCCGTATCCCCGTAGTATTGCCGTTGAATCTTGACCGCTTTGGCCGATGCTTCTGCCATGGTTCAGTGCTTAGCTAAATCCTCGATGGAGTTCAGGTCTTGCCGCTCGCAACGCTGTTCTTGGCGTTAACGATGACGTTGAGTCGCTCCCACACCGCCGCCGCATTGCGATCCCAGGTCCATTCGTGTGCCGTCCGCGCCGCCGCCTCGCCTATATACTGCCGAAAATCTGTGTCCCGGTGCAGCCGTTCCAGCAAATGCGCAAGCAAGCGAGCATCATTAGGATCAGGTACGACAAATCCATCGACTCCATGATGTATTTGACCGGAAACTCCCGCGAAAGCAGAGGTAATCACCGGCAACCCGCAGGCCATCGCCTCCGCCACCGGCAAACCGAAGGAATCTTCGTGGCTGGGACTAACGTACACGTCGGCTGCGGAGTAAAGATCGAGCACATCATATCGAGGCTCTTCCCAGCGGCAACGCGCCAGCACTCCAAGGCGTTTCGCCTCATCACGAAAATGACTGCCTTCATCATTGCCCGCGACGATCAATTGCAGCGGCAAGTCCGGAAGCGCCGCCATCGCTTCCAGAATCGACCCCAGCCCCTTTACTCGCCAGTCATTACCAATCATCAATAAAACGAAATCATCGTCATCCAGTTTCCGGCGTCTGCGCGCGGCCTTTCTGCCCGCCAGGCGCGCGGGCAGTGAAAACTCTTCCGTATCCACGCCATTCGGAACGACCGCGACGTCTTTTCGATGGAAATAGCGCTGCAGCAGATTCGCCGTGCGTCGCGACACCGCCAGCAACGATACTTTCCGATTCGCGTAAACCCGCACCTCCAGCGCCGTTAGCAGGCCATAGTATGCGCGGCGATGTTTGCTGCGCAGAAACCCCACGCTCTGTGGATTGTCCACTCCCGCGACTCGCGCCAGCTTCCACAGCCTGTGGAACAATGCATGGACGATCACGACGTCGGCATCCACGCAATTAATTCCCGGTGACATTACCAGATCGCAGGAGATCCTTTGGAATATCCGGTGGCTCCAGCGCATCATGGTATTCAGTACCACCCAGGTGATAAACCTCAGGAGGTGAGGCCCCCCTACCGTGGGCACTCGGTGCCAGAAAATCGCGCCACCCTGGCCATTGCCGGCTCCCGAAAACCTGCTCACTTGCAGATCTTCGACGCGCTCGGAGTACAAATGAACTTCGCACCCGTACTTCTGCGCCAGGCGTTCCAGCAGTTCCGACAGCGCGCGTTCCGTTCCGTGCCGCCGGTCCACAAATGGGGAGACTACCGCGATTTGCAACTTAGCGAATCCAACGTCGCGCGGGCTGCTCCGTGGGAGCCCCGGCGGCAAATTGAGCCGACAATGCCAGCGTCGGAAGGCGGAATAATATACCCAGCAGCACCCACGCGTAAGCGTTCAGAACGAAATCCTCGTAGGCCTGCAAACCCACAAACGTGAACGGCAAAAGCAGCAGGAACACATACCAGAAGATCATGAAGGCCAGCGGAAACCACGGCGAACCCTTCAGCTTGCGAACTACCTTCCAGGCGTATACCACCACGGTAATGCTCATTGCGATCCACAAAATCAGTCCTACGATACCCATTTCCACCACGATGTTTCCAAATCCGCTTTCCACTCCCATCGTTGCCGGCGGCGCGCCCAGAATTCGCGTGATGTATTGTCCACCAAGCGAAACTGCGCCAATCCCGTATCCGTAAGGCCACCGCGGAAAATTGAAAGCGCCAATGAAATTGGCCAGTGGATAGTCGCGTGTGCGGTGAAGCAGCTCGCTGGTTGGGCTTCTGGGGTCTAGTGTCTCGGAGTAAACCGCCAATCGATTGAGCAACGCCTGTGGATAGGTTGCAAGCAACGCCAGGGTCGCAAACGCGATACCTAACGCCGCTCTTCCCAGGGTTCGAAGCACGCGGCGTGCTTCTCCTTGCCGCCAGGGAGCTCCCCACAAAAAGGCGGCTGCCCCCACCAGACCGCTGCCGGCCGTCCACATGAATACGCCCCGCGACGCGCACATCAGGCATCCGGCCGCCGTCAAGCCCAGCGCTATGAACGCAAAGGTTCTTCCGCGTCGATGGCGCAACAGCAGGTAACCGCTGAACCCAAAAACGATCATCCACCCGACGATCAACAAGTCCGAAAATCGCCCGGCGCTGACAAATACCGAAGTGGGCCGATAAACGATTACGCCCGATATCGGAGCTTCGCGATACAACGAGCTTAACAGGCGGATATCCTCCGCCATCACCGCCGGATTCAGAAATGTGTGCCCCAAAATCGCTTGCGCTATGCCCAAGGCGATGATGACCAGCATCAGTCCGAGGTTCACGTGAAAAAATCGCCGCAGATCTGCCTCCGAGTTCATGAAGGCATAGCCCAGCAGGAACAGCGGCACATAGTAGAAGTACAGCTTCATTCCCAGGATGCCGTAGAAGATGCTCGTTGATGCGGGATTGAACATTTGCAGAACGCCGAACCACACAAAAATGATCATCACGGTAAAAAAAGGCGGCCGAATGACCTGCAGGTCCTTTTCCTTACGCCGGTATGCCGCGAAAAACGATAAATAAACCACCGCGACCAGGATGTCTTTGGCGAAATAGATCGCCATATTGTTGCCCAGGTATTTCCGGGCGAAATCCTCAAACAGAAGCCATCCGAGGAAAAAATAGACGCCGTGCCTCCAGTTGTTAAGGATCGCCACGACGATCGCGCCCGCCGCGAATGCCATTCCCGCAAATGCCAGGCTGGTAACATCATTTGCCAGGATGAACCCGGCCAGTTTGTACGCCACCAGAAGCCCGAAGATGAGGAGCCCGGCCCCCAGCAACGGGCCACGCCGCAATTGACCTGGTATCGCGTTCGCCAGCGATCTCATCGCATGAACCTGATCACAATTTGCCGGTTGTTCTGCCGCGGAAAGGCTTCCATACCCGAAAGAAGCCGGGCGTTCGCGTCCATTCGAAAAAGTGCTGCGAATACAGTCATTCGTACGCTGTCACTTTGATTTGTGCGGTGCTCTTCCATGATACGCCGCAAACCGTTCAACTGCAGCTGTCTCTCCGGGGCAGGCGGCATGTCCTTGGTCCGCGGTCGCGTTCGATAAGTATACTATTCTATTATTCTAAGAATTGTCATACTACGTTTCCGCCTGTCGCCCGCGATCCGCATGCCCTCAAAATCCGAGACCTCGCCTCGCGCCACCGGGACCAGCTTTCCGCGCGCCTCCAGCGCATATAGCGGCCGCGCAATCGCCGGCGGATATTCGGGCGAGCGCACCACCCAACGCACGCCTTGCTGGTGGAACAACTCTAGCCATTCCGCCGGGTTGCGATATTGGCTCGGATCGATTGCCCAGCTGGCCGATGGATCCCCATACAGGAACGCCACATTTAGGTAGTAGCCGTGTCGCAGGAACACCAGCACCTTGCCTGTTCCTTCGTTCTGCAAGCTACGATTGATAAACTCCGCCTCTCCATACTCGGGCGCATGGTCGCGCAAATATTCCTCGCGTGGGGTGAAACCAGTCGCGGCGGCCAGCGCAAACCGGTCGTACCAGAGCAATCCCGCAGTTCCGAACAATAGGAAGCCGCAAACACTCGCCGTAGCTACGTAGTACGAGCCCAGCCAGCGCCGCACCTTCAACTGCGCCGCGCCGGCGGCCACTGCCGCTAACGCAATCGGCAACACCGGCAACAGAAATCGCGTCATGCCCGTCCTGAACCCAATGAGCATCGCGCTTCCAACCCAGGTCACCAGCACGGCCCGCCACAACGGTGTGTTCCGCACCGTCAAGATCAGCAGTGGCGCGAACGCCAGCACCAGCGGCCCCAGAAATTGCCAGAATCCCAGGTGCGCCGGATCGATCGCCGCGAATAGAGGAAATGCCGCAAGCTGCCAGAATTCCTTGTGTTCGCTGGCCCCCGTATCCGCGAGGTAGGACGCCAGCGTGTAAGCATTGACTCGCTCCGGCGAGATATATGGAAGTAAGAACGGAAACACTGGATCGCCTGTCCACATCAGATTCCGCACATACGGCCACATGCCCGCGGCGAGCGCCGATAGCCCGAACAGCACCGCCCTTGCCGCCGAACGCGCCTCCCACAAGAACGCCGCCGCCAGGCTCGCTGCCACCAGGCACCCGGTATATTTCGCGCCGGCCACTCCTCCCGCCAGCGCGCCCGCCGCAACCGCAAGCGGCATCCGTGGCATCTCCCGGTAACGCGAAATCACCAGTACGCCGATCGTTGTATAGAAGCTCATCCACAAATCCGGCGCGCCGGCCGCGGAAATTTGCCAAAACACCACCGGAGTTACCAAAAACACCAAAGCCGCCAGCCCGGCCGTTTTCCGATCCATCCATCGGTACGCCACACACGCCGTGGCCGCCGCCGCCAGCACTCCTCCTAGAAATAGCAATCCCATCGACAACCGATCGCTGCCTAGCGCAAGCCCCGCCAGAATCAAAGTGTGCGATTGTCCAGTAAAGAAACTATGTGACAGGAAAAAATTGGGACGAAATCCGTAGCGCAAGGTCTGTGATGGCGCCGTGAAATGATAGTGCAGCGCGTCAGAACCCGTGAGCGGAGCCATCGCTCCCAGCCCCTCAACCAGCAAAACCACCGCAATCGCGGTAATCGTCCATTTTTCCACGCGCGACCCGCGCATCGTCCGCCACACCAGCCCGTACGCCCTCGCTGCGATTGCTAGAACATCCGGGAATCCAAATACGAAAGCCAGCGCCAGTGCGGCAATCACCGCGACGCGAATGTGCCCCGCGATTTGCGCACCAAACAAAAAAACCTGCAGGCAGAGCATTCCCAGCGCCGCCGAACACAACAGGTGTTCACTGTCCGAGGGAAATTCCAGGCCACCGAGCCGGAGAATGCGATGTCCGGCAGCGCTCACGATCACCGCGAACAATCCAACCGCCAGCAGCAACGCGCACGAGGCTGCTAGTGCCATAACCTGCGCAACGCGATTGAGAACATGGAGCGGAACTGCTCCTTGAATTGCGCGTAGTACCAGATCTGCGCGGCCGCCATCCACGCGCAAACGAAGAATTGCAACAGCCTGGAGCGTTGTGGCGTTTTTTCCCGCATTGCCGCGGAGTATATCACCAGCCGAATGAGCGCCCGTGCAGCCCCAATTTGTCCCCGGCGTCGTCTAGTTCCCTGCTGATCCTGCGTGCTGCATATCCGGATGCACGAAATGCTCCGCCAGCGCCAGCCCGGTAACCGGCACGATCTTTCGTGTGAATAAATCCATGTAAATGGGCGTGACGTGCTCGGGCGCGAATTTGTCCATTGCCCGAATCTCTCCACGCCGCAGGAACTTCAGCCTTGCAGGCACGTTCTCCACGTTAGGCGTCGTCAGAAATCGCCACACCGTTCGTTTTCAATGGCCGCGCAATGATCCGCAGGAACGCCGTAGGATATTCCAGGTGCTCGATCACTTCCACCGACGCGATCAAATCGAATTGTGATCCCACAGCTCGATCGAAAGTTGGATCGTTGCAGTCCAGACTGATGAAGTCCGTCTTTAGGCGCAAACGCACTGCCGACGTCCGCGGCGGTCACGCGAAATCCCGCCGACAGCAATCGCTCCGTCAAACCGCCGCTACTTGCGCCCAGATCCAGCGCCGTGGAACCCGCCGGAACATAACGCAACGCCGTGTTCACCACTCGTTCGTGCGTGCCCGGAAGGGCTCTGACCGGCAGGGCGAACTGTTTTTCACTTGAATCTGTCATCGACTCGTACGACAGCGTAGCAACACCGAACCAGGCAGTCACGTTGGGAATCCCATCCGCACGTGGTTCCAGAGTTCAGCTCAGTATTTGCTCTTATGAAAGGAAAATTTCGCCGTAGAGTCGGGCGTGATCCGCGATCATCCGCTCGCGAACGAAAAGTTCACGCGCGCGCTCCTTCGCCTTGGCCCCACGCGTGGGTATGACTTTCGGGTCGCGCAGAACGTCCCCGATCGCGTTGGCAAGGTCGTCCGCGCGCCCTGGGTCAAACGTAATGCCGGCGGTTCCAACGATTTCACCTAACCCGCCGATCCGCGCCGCCATCACCAGCCTCCCGCGCATCATCTGTTCAATGGCCGCCAGACCCGCGGTCTCTTCCCACGACGACGGCATCAGGAAAACATTGACCGTTTTTGTTGCTTCCGCGAACGCCGTCCCCTGCAGAAATCCCGTGCAGCGCACAAAGTCGCTCAAACCACTTCGTGTGATTCGCTCCTCGACCTTCACGCGTTCTGGCCCATCCCCTATCAACAGCAGCTGGAACTCAAGTTTTTGCTTCTTCAGCTGATCCGCTGCCTCCAGCAGCGTCCCCAGTCCCTTCTCCGGCACGAACCGTCCTACATACGCAAAGCAGATCTTTCCCTCGTTCGCCGATCCGGAAAACAGAGGGTCTGGATCAGCCACATCCGCTACCCCGTGATAAATCAATAGAGTGGAGGGCAACGTCATTCGCTTCAGCTGATGCTGAGAGATCGCTATGTTTCGCGCCACTCGCCGTGCCAGAAAATTTCGCGGGAACATCGCCAGCACGCTCCCGATGCCTTGCAACCACGACATCTCACACGTCTGACATTTCACGCACTTGTCGTAACGCCGCGCCTGAAAATATCCGGGACAAATCTTCCGCTCGGGCAATTCCACCAGCAGACCGTTCGGGCATATCGCCTGATACCCGTGATGCTCGATCACCACTGGCTTGCCCGCTAGCCGCGCCAGAATCAGCGGCAGCAGCGCAGGTCCCGCCAAATGAATCACGTCTGCCGCGCGAATCAGTTTCCACAATCGCAAAATGCCCGGCTGGCGAATCACCGGAAACTCCACCGGCAAGCGATCGTCCGAATCCCTACCCGCGGGCGTTTGAGTCACCAGCGTCAATTCGAATTGTGGTTTCCCGTCCTCCCCGCGCAGCTCCGCCAACCCTCGCGTCAGCGACAGTACGATCGTCTCGATTCCGCCGACGTTCGGTGCGAACGAATACGAGTAAACGAGCAGCTTCATTCGGGAAGTTTCTGCGAGACGCTCGCTGCAGGCTTTGCACCGGCCCGCGTCCCAACGGCGGCCCCTCCGCCGCGGCGCACGCGACTCACGCCGTGCGAAACCGCCTCCAGCGTCGCCTCAATGTTCTCGCGCGGAGACCACGTTTCCATCCGCGCTCGCGCCCCCTGCCCCATCTCCTTCAGTCGCGCAGGATTGCCAAAAGCTCGCAGCAACACCCCCGCCAGGGCTTCAACATCTCCGCATGGATACACAAAGCCGGTCCGTCCTTGCGCGATCAAATCCCGCGCCGCGCCAACATGATCGCTGGCCGCCACTACGCACCCGCACAGCATCGCCTCGTTCACCACCACTCCAAAAGCGTCATACACCGACGGCAAGACCATCAAATCCGCAGCCGTATAAATCGCCGGCAATTGCGATTGGTTCACAAAGCCCAGAAAACGAACTCGCCCCGCCACTCCCAACGCCTCAGCTCGTGCTTTCAGTTCGCCGCGCAGCGGACCCTCGCCGGCAAACACCAGCAGCGCATCGGAAATCCCGCTCTTTGCGAACGCCTCCAGCAGATCGAACGGGCGCTTCCACGGCTGCAGCTTCGCGCAGAACAGCACCACGCCGACGGCATCTGTCGCGCCCCAAGCCGCTCGCGCCGCGGCGCGATCCACCTTCGCTGCTTGCTCCCGCCACCAGTCGTTATCCACCACATAGGGCGTGATCGTGACGCGTTCATCCGGAAGCCCCAGCGATCTCATCAGGTCCCGGCTCCCTGTAGAAGGCACAATCAACTGGTCCGCCATGCGAAACAACCATGGCCACAGGACCCGCTTCACCGACCGCTTCCACATCCGCCCATCCAGCGGGTTCAGCGTCGTAGTATCGGTCCCGAACAAAAAAGCCGCCCCGGAGAGCCACGCTGCAACTCGCGCAATCCAAAACGTCGCCCGCCGGTAGCTCACATAGCAAAGCACCGCATCGAAATGTCCCTCGCGAATCATCCGCCACAGCCCGGCATTCTGCAGCCCCCAAAAACTCTCTCCGCCAGACCCGCGGTTCGCTACCTGCACCCACGCATATCCGTCCAGCAGCGGCACATCCCACTGCACCGTCGCTCCGAACTCCGGATCATGCGCCGCTTCCGCCCCTCGCAGAGTGCAGTACGCCACCTGCAATTCCAGATCGCTGCGCGCCGCCATCCGCCGGAACAACGGCGCCTGGTACTGCGCCGGCTGCTGCGCGATGGCCAGCACGCGAAGCCTCCGCTCAGCCATCCCATGCCCCGTCGATAGCGCGATTTTCCCTGCGTAAAGCCTGCATCGTCGCGAAGTATACCCCCGTTTCCCGGCAGCATCGGCTATGCTAAACTGCGGTCGTTCCGCAGGGTAGGCGGTACACCGTAAGTCTCCGCACAGTGCAGGTTGTGCCTGTGAAGCACCTGTTCGCACGGTGCCGGGCTGCTGAAGTTTCACCAAATTTTTGGCCGCTCGCCGGTCCGATCCATCATCTGCTCGATCGACCTCGCGGCCGCAAATCTACGACGAGGGATGCATCATGTCTGGGCACTCAAAATGGGCCACCATCAAGCACAAAAAGGCGGCTACTGACGCCAAGCGCGGCCGCGTCTTTACTCGCGTCATTCGCGAAATCACCATCGCCGCCCGCATCGGCGGCGGCGACCCCAACTCCAATCCCCGCCTCCGTACCGCCATCCTCGCCGGCAAGAACGAAAATATGCCTAACGAGAATATCGAGCGCGCCATTCTGCGCGGCACCGGCCAGCTCGAAGGCGAGCAATATGAAGAAGTCACCTTCGAAGGCTACGGACCCGGGGGCGTCGGCATGCTCATCCAGGTGGTCACCACCAACCGCAACCGCGTCGTCGGCGAATTCCGCCACCTGATGAGCAAGAACGGTGGCAACATGGCCGAAGCCGGCGCCGTCGGCTGGATGTTCCATCGCAAAGGCGAAATTGTCGTCCCCAAAGAACTCGCTACCGAAGACAAAATGATGGACATCGTCCTCGAAGCCGGCGCCGATGACCTCAAGGATGATGGCTCCGGCTGGTACGTGACCACGCCGCCCGAAGCCCTCGACAAAGTGAAGGAAGCCCTCGTCAAGGCCGGCATCACCCCCGCCTCCGCCGAGGTCGGCATGGTCCCGCAAAATTACGTCAAGCTCACCGGCGCGCAAGCCACCCAAATGGTCCGCCTGGTCGAGGCCCTGGAAGAACACGACGACGTCCAACACGTCTACGCCAACTTCGACATCGACGAATCCGAAATCCAAGCCGCCGTCGGCGCCAACTAATTCCGAAATCTCATGTAGGGGCGCAGCACCGCGGCGCCCATCTCGGCAAAATTTCCAAAAATAGCTCCAATCCGATTTTTTCCGAATCCGTTGTCACAATCCCACACTTCCACCACACAAAACCCTACCCGGTCCCGTCCCCTTCGCCGTAAACTAAAAATCCATGAATCATCCCTACGCCGCAAACGGGCACATACGCGTCTTGGGACTCGACCCCGCCGCCGCCGGCCCCACGGGCTACGGTGTCATCGAAAGCGACGGTCGCCAACATGTAATGCTCCGTTGCGGCGCCTTTCGCGCCTCCGCCAAACGCCAAAAAGAATCCGCTGGCGCCACTCTCCAGGATATCCACCAACTCCTCTGCTCGCTGATTCGCGAATTTTCTCCCGCTGCCGTGGCCGTCGAATCCATCTTCAGCGCCCTCAATGTCCGCACCGCGCTCCGCTTGGCCGAAGTCCGCGGCGTAGTCCTGCTAGCCGCCGCCCAGCACGAAATCGCGGTCCACAGCTATTCGCCGCGCGAAGTAAAAGCCTCCGTCGCCGGCTATGGGCATGCCGACAAACGCCAGATGCAGGTCATGGTCCGGGCGCTTCTCTCGATGTCGGAACTACCCGAACCATCCGACGCTGCCGACGCCCTGGCCGTCGCGCTTTGCCACCTGCAGACCGAATACGCTCGCCAACGCTTCGCTCTGCCCGACCCCAAAACTTTAGCCAAGCCCGCTCGCGCAATTCGCTTGGCTTCGCCCTCTGCTAGCCACCCCTCTCCCAGCCACAAAGAAACGCGAATCCGGGCGGCAGGCATCTAACCGCGCTATGGGACGTGTCTACTCGAAACTTGCCTGGAGCGCTGCCACAGCCCCGCTGATCTTTGCTCTGCTTTTCTCATCAGCCGCTGTTTCCACACCGAAGCCTGCTCCGCGCTCGACCAGCTTTGCCTTGTCGCTTCCCGCCCCAGCCGCCGCAAAGCTCACCTTCCGCCGCATATTCAAATCCAGCACTCCCGAATTCATCGAAATCACCATTCGCGAAGACGCCGATCAGGCCACCTACGACATTCGTCAGATCGACGAAGATCCCGAAAAATTGCAGTTTGAAGTCGGCGCTCCTCTTCGCGCCAAAATGTTTGAGCTGGCCGGCGAACTCAACCACTTTCAGGGACAGGACCTCGACGTCCACCGCAAAATTGCCAACCTCGGGGAGAAGACCTTCCGCTGGGAGCAAGGCACTCATGCCTACGAAGCAAAATTCAATTACACGCTGAGCACTCCCGCCACCCAACTACTGCAGATATTCGAGGGCCTTGCCCGTCAGCAGGAACTCCTCATGCTCCTCGAGCGCCGCATGAAATACGACCGCCTCGGCATCAACGACGCGCTCCTCCAATTTGAGACCGAGCTCAACCGCAAGCTCCTCCCCGAGCCCCAGCGCGCTCTCGCCACACTCGACCAGATCGCCGGCGACCCCCGCTTCGTCGAAATTGGCCGCCAGCGCGCCCGCGCCCTCGCCGAACGGATCCGCCATCCGAGCTAGACTGACTCGACTTTCCAACCGTAGCGCTAGACGCGTGGATGACCTGAATCACCCGACACAGCATTCCCCTCCAATACTTGCAGCTCGACAGCAGCTTGCTTCGCAGTGGTACCGGTACCTCACCGGCAATCATCTCCTTCCGGTCATTTGCCATACAATTTTGCGTATTACCATCCCGAACCCTGTATAGATCGCAATAACTCGGAACTTTCATTTAGATAAACCAAACAATTTAGAAGATTTGTTAATGGTCCAATTGTTGGCAAGTAGCTTGCATTACTTATTGCAAACGATTTTGCCACTCATGTTAGGGCACCCCGGTATTCGTTCCGGGAATGACAGTCAGGTCTGAGTGACATTGCTTCCTCGCGATCGACCCGCTCTCCGGGTTGGACGCCGCGAGTGAGTTTCCGAGCAATGTAAGTCTAAAAATCTAAATTCAATCTTGGAGGGCGAATGGTCTTCTCGCGTTTGTTCGCATCGTGGTTGACGCTGCTGCTCATGCTGGTCGCAGCTGCAGGCGTCAGCCTCTCAGTACCACAAGCAACTCGAGCCCAGGCTGGTCTCTCAACCGGTACGATTCAAGGCACTGTTCTGGACCCGAATGGCGCAGCGGTTACCGCAGCCAAAGTAACCATCCACAGCAAGGGTACGGGAGCAAGTAACGCCGTCGACGTCACCGGATCCGGTCAATTTTCCTCCGGACCGCTGGTTCCTGGCGACTACGTCGTCCGCGTTGAAGCTAACGGCTTCAAGTCCATCGAAATTCCCGTGACCGTTCGCGTCGGCAACATCAGCGGCCTCAACATCAACCTGGAAATCGGCTCCGCCAGTACCGTGATCACCGTCGAAGGCGCTACCGTTTCCGTGGACACCGATCAGGCCACCATTCAAGACGTCGTCACGCAAGATCAGATACAGAACCTTCCTATCAACGGCCGCAACTTCCTCGACTTGGCGCAACTGGAACCCGGTGTCCAGATTCAGGATGGCGGTGACTTCGACCCCACCAAAAAGGGCTTTTCCTCGATCTCCTTCGGTGGACGTTTCGGCCGCACCGCCCGCATCGAAGTGGACGGCCTCGACATCTCCGATGAGACCGTCGGCACAACCACTCAAAACGTGCCTGTCAACTCCATCAAGGAATTTCAGGTGGCTCAGTCGAACCTCGACCTCGCTACCGAGCTCACCTCCTCCGGCACCGTCAACATCACGACTCTCTCCGGCACCAATCAGATCCATGGCGAGGGCTTCTTCAACTATCGCAGCGACGGTACCTCCGCTGCGATCGGCAATCCCGCTTCGGTGTTCACCCGCAAGCAGTACGGCATCAATCTCGGCGGCCCGATTGTCCGCGACAAGCTATTCGCCTTCGGATCCTGGGAGCGCACCACACAGGACCTGCTCGCCAGCGTTGAGCCTCAGGCTCCCTTCGACTCCTTGGCCGGCACGTTCAACAGCCCCTTCCGCGACCAGCAATTCCTCGGCAGGCTCGATTACAACCTCACTTCGCGCATCCGCATTTTTGCCAAGTACGGTTTCGAGCAGAATCGCAACGTCGCTTCCTTCGTGACCGGCACCTATCAGCCCTTTGCGAACGTTGACTACACTCCCAGCTACGCCGTAGGTGCAGACATCTCCACCGGCTCGTTTACGCACAGTATCCGTTTCGGCTATTTCAAGTTCCGCAACGGCATCACTGATGCCGTTACCGGCACCAACATCATCAATCCGGCTCCCGGACTTGCGATGGCCATCGGCAACGTTTCCACTTCCTGCACCGCCGCCGGCGACCTGTTCTGCTCCGGCGCTAACATTCTGGCGCCGCAAAAGACCTATCAGAGCAACAAGCAGTTCAAGTACGACGGCTCCAAGCCCTGGCATTCCCACATCCTGCGTTATGGCGTGGGCGTGAACCGCATTCTCGGCGGCGGATTCGCCAGCTTCTTCGGCATTCAGCCCGCCGTTCGCGGCGCGTTCAACGACGCATCAGAAGCGGCGGCCGCAGCCGGACCGTTCGCAGGCGGCATCAACAACCCGCTGAACTATCCGGTCACGCGCATCACTCTCGGCAACGGCGAAGGTTGCTTTACAGAAATTCCGCAATTCGGTCAGGACTGCGGCGGTCAATTCGATACTCGCGTTCAGGCCTACCTCGGCGACAGCTGGAAGGTGAAGCCCAACTTCACCTTTACCTATGGCGTCCGCTACAACCGCGACACCGGCCGCTCCGACAGCGACCTGCCCGCCATCTCCGAGCTCAACGATGTTCGTGCGGGCTACGGCGAAAAAGTCAACCAGCCCGACCACAACTTCGGCGGCACCATCGGTGTTGCCTGGGATCCTTCGCATCGCGGCAAGACCGTCATCCGCGCAGGCGCCGGCGTTTACTACGAAAACGGCGTCTTCAATAACATCTTGTTTGATCGTCCGGGCCGTTTGCCCACGGGTCTGTTCAACGCCACCGCCAGCCCTTGCCCCTCGGGAAGCGTGGCTCTTCCGGACGGCACCTCCCTCACCTCGATCAACGGTAAGGACATCGCTACGCAGATCTGCAATCAGCCCATCGGCAGCGTAGCCGCCGACATCGTGGCGCTACAGAATACGTTCCAAGCCGCCACGATTGCCGCCGGACCGCAGGCCAACGGCGTCTATTTCCCCAACGCTTTGGCGGCGGGTGCCAACGTTACCGGTACGACGCTCTACGCTCCCAACTTCCAGACTCCGCGGTCGTACCAGATGAACATTGGCGTCCAGCATGAATTGCGTCCTGGCACCGTCTTGTCCGTTGACTACCTTCGCAACGTCGGCGTGCACACGCTGCTCGCGATCGACGAAAACCACGACGGCGATGCCCGCTTTCTCGATAAAGACGGCGCGACCGGAGCCATCACTGCGACTAACACCTCATTCGGCTGCCCGGCGGGCTCCGCAGGTATCGACTGCGCGATCGCTGCCGGTGCCACCATTGCGGACTATGCCGGCAACGGCCTGACCTCCGGCGTCCTCGCTGCCGGCGGCGGACCTGCTGGACCAGGCACCGTGGCTTTCCCCGGCATCAATGCCAACTTTGGGGTCGTTCAATTCCTTGAACCGATCGGACGCTCTGTCTACAACGG
>Ga0068860_100001486_pt1 | contig 25311 bp, 24 predicted proteins | sample KBSSwiS32_FD_66597 | JGI IMG/M metagenome (GOLD analysis project Ga0068860, IMG submission 66597) | Switchgrass rhizosphere microbial communities from Kellogg Biological Station, Michigan, USA - KBS Switchgrass S3-2 | ecosystem: Host-associated > Plants > Roots > Rhizosphere > Soil ...
ACCTGGGTGCGGGGCGAGACTTCGGCCTTGGCGCCCACCTCGTAGGCGGTGAGCTCTTCGCTGCGGAACCTGTCGCCGGCGACCAGGAACCGCATGGTCCCGATCAGCTCGACAACGTCGCGGTCGAAGGGAGTCGGCGAGCGAATCGCCCGCGACGCCGCCGCCCACAGGCTCAGCCGATCGTTCGGCTGAAACGACAGACGCGCGTTGGGCAGCACCTCGGCCTTCACGTAGGGGTCGTCCTCGACCTTGACGCCGACGACCAGTCCCAGGTTCGGGGCCAGCGCCACGGAATCCTGAACGAAGGCGTTGGCCTGCTTCAGGGTCCGCCTGGCGGGCTCCCACCGCAGCGATGAGGAACTGTCGATCCGGTAGCGAACGGCGCGGTAGCCTCCGCCCCAGACGATCTCATGGCGTTCGCCCAGCTTGAAGCTGTGCTGGAGGTCCAGGTCGTAGGTGTCCGCCCGGAACCCCGATCCGTCAGCCGGCGCGCTGCGTTTGGCGCGGTCGTAGAAGGCCTGAACCTGCAGGGCCGCGCCGCTTTCCGAGGTGCGGTTCCAGCGCGCGGTCAGGTTGCGGCCGTTGACGTCTTCCGCCGCGGCGGAAGCCTGGCCTTCGTAGCCCTTGTAGGCGTCGCCCTGCAGCGTGATTGAGTCGGACGCCGAGGGCGCCCAGTCGAGCCGGAACCCGCCCTGCGGCTTGCGCCAATGATCGCCGGCGGACCCGCCGGAGGCCAGGTCGGCGCTGTCGACCCGGAAGGACTTGGCGTAGACGCGCCAGCTCACCTCGTCCCCGAGCTTGCCCCCGTAGCGCAACGTGAGGCTGCGTTCCTCGTCGCCGGCCGTGACGGCGACCAGCCCGCCCTGGGTCTCTGCGGCGCGCCGGGTGATGATGTTGATCACGCCGTTGACGGCGTTGGCGCCCCACATCGTCGCGCCCGGACCGCTGATCACCTCGATGCGGTCGACGTCCTGAAGGACGACGTCGTTGGTGTCCCAGTAGACGCCGGAGAACAGCGGCGAATAGACCGTGCGGCCGTCGATCAGCACCAGGAGCTTGTTCGAATAGTTCTGCGCGGCCGGGCTGCCGTTGAAGCCGCGCGCGGTGATCACGTACCGGCTGGCGCTGGTCTGGGCGACGCGAAGGTTCGGCGCGAGCCGCAGGGCCTCGGGGATCGACGTGGCCGCCGACCGGGCGATGTCGTCGTGGCTGATCACGAAGATCGCCGATGGGGCCTCGCTGAGGCTCTGCGCACGTTTGGACACCGAGGTCACCTGAACGTCGCCCAGCTCCTCCAGGGAAAGTTGCGAAAGGTCGGAGGCGGTCTGCGCGCACGCTTCCCGCGCGCCGCCCAGCAGCCCCGCCGATGCGAAGGCCATGAACACCAACTCAAGGTGGCGAAATGTCGGCACCGAGTCCCCCCTTCAACGCCAAGCGCAGCCGTAACGCAGAACTCGATGAAAGGTGCCGTAAATTCATCGCGCAACGATCGAATGCGGTTTTCCTTGCCTCGCGCCGTCACGGCGCGTTCACTTTGACGGCGTTCGATGCATCTGCCGGAAATCAAGGCGGTGCAGGGGCTTGAGGAGGCTTTTGAATGTCGGAAACTGGCGGCGGCCCAGGACTGGCGGGCCTGGAAAATCTCAACCCTGCCGCGATCCAGCGGCTCTCCGCCAACCTGGCCAAGGCCGCGATCATCGCCCAGGGCGCGGTGCTTGAAAGCAGCCTGCAACAGGCCGGCAACCTGCGGGTCAACCCCGACCCGCTGCACCTGGGCCCGTCGTTCATGGACGTGTTCATGCAGTCGGCGGCGAACCCGGACCGATTCTGGCGGGCCCAGACGGCGATGATGAATGGGGCGCTCGACGTTTGGCGCTCGGCGTCGCAGCGGGTGGCCGGCGGGGTGGGGCGGCCGGACAAGCGCTTCGCCAGCGAGGCCTGGGACCAGCCGTTCTTCGACGCGATCCGCCAGGCTTACCTGGCCAATTCCGATTGGCTGAACGCGCTCGCCGGCAGCGTCCAGGCCAGCGATCCGCAGACCAAGCGGCGGATCGAGTTCTTCACCAGCCTGCTGACCGACATCTTCTCGCCGGCCAACTTCCTGGGCTCCAACCCGGAGGCGTTGAAGGAGGCGCTGCGCACCGACGGCGAGAGCCTGGTGAGCGGGATGGAGAACTTCGCCGCCGACCTGAAGCGCGGCGGCGGCCAGCTATCGATCAGCCAGACCGACATGGCCCGCTTCAAGGTGGGCGAGAACGTCGCGGTGTCGCCGGGAAAGGTGATCTACCAGAACGACCTGCTGCAGCTTCTGCAGTACTCGCCCACCACCGAGGAAGTGCGCGAAATACCGCTGCTGATCGCCACCTCCTGGATCAACAAATACTACATCCTCGACCTGCAGCCGGCGAACTCGATGATCCGCTGGCTGACCCAGCAGGGGTTCACGGTGTTCGTCACCTCGTGGGTGAACCCCGACGCGCGCCACGCCGACAAGACCTTCGAGGACTACATGATCGAGGGCGTGCTCACCGCCGTGGAAGTGGTGAGGGCGCAGACCGGCCAGGCGAAGGTCAACACCGTCGGCTACTGCATCGCCGGCACGCTGCTCTCCTGCACCCTGGGCTTCCTGGCGGCGACGGGCGCGGATTCTCCGATCAATTCCGCGACCATGTTCGCGGCCCAGCAGGACTTCAGCCAGGCCGGGGATCTCTCGCTGTTCACCGACAAGGCCTGGCTGGGCGACATCGAGCGGACGATGGACCAGGCCGGCGGCGTGCTGCCCGGCTCGGCCATGGGCGAGGCGTTCAACATCCTGCGCGCCAACGACCTGATCCTGTCGTTCCTGGTCAACAACTACCTGATGGGCAAGCAGCCCAAGGCTTTCGACCTGTTGTTCTGGAACGCCGACCAGACGCGGATGCCGAAGGCGCTGGGGCTGTGGTACCTGCGCTCCTTCTACCAGGAGAACAAGCTCGCGAAGGGCGAGCTGGAGCTGCGCGGCGCGCGTCTGGACCTCTCCAAGGTGACCACGCCGCTGTTCATCCAATCGTCGAGGGACGACCACATCGCGCCGTGCGCCAGCATCTACCGCGGCTCGCGGCTGTTCGGCGGGCCGGTGACCTTCATCATGGCGGGCTCGGGCCACATCGCCGGCGTGGTCAACCACCCCGACGCCAAGAAGTACCAGCACTGGACCAACCCCGAACGGCCTGCGACCCTGGAGGAATGGCGCGCCGGGGCGACGGAGAACCCGGGATCGTGGTGGCCGACCTGGGCGGCCTGGCTGCACGAGCGGTCCGGCGGCATGATCCCTGCGCGGGACCCCGCGGCGGGGCCGGCGCCGGTGATCGAGGACGTGCCGGGGTCCTATGTGAAGGTGATGTCCTGATGGGAAACGTCGAACGGGCCCAGGCCTATTTCGCCTGCGTGCGGGCCCGCGATCCGGCGGGGGTGGCGGCCATGTTCGCCGAAACCGGCCGGCTCAACATGCCGAACGGCGAGCACCTGGTGGGGCGCCGGGCGATCGAGGACTATTACAAGAGCGTGTTCGCCCAGACCTCGCCCAATCCGAAGGTGCTGGCGGTCGCCGCCGACGGGCCGAAGTGCCTGGTCGAGCTCTTGGCGCACCGCCCCGACGGCCAGGCCGCCCAGGTGGCCGACGTCTTCACCTTCGACGACGCCGGCGAGGTGCTGGAGCTCACCATCTACATGCGCAGCGGCCTGGTCCGGCCGGCCGCCGGTTGAGCCAGGGTCACCACATCCGCCGCGGCGAGGTCGCCGTCGCGGCGCCGGCGCCCACCGATGCCGGCCTGACCTTCATCGGGATCATCCGCACGCCCTGGACGAGCCGCGCCGACTGCCCGCGGCAGGGCCGGCCGGACGGGCCGCTCTGCCGCATCGAGGTGGCCGCGCCCTGGGTCGCGGGCCTGGACGGGATCGAGGCCTACGAGCGGATCGAGGTGCTCTACTGGCTGCACGAGGCGCGGCGCGACCTGGTGCGCCAGAGCCCGGCCGACGACGGGACGACCCGCGGCACCTTCTCGCTGCGCTCGCCGGTGCGGCCGAACCCGATCGGCTCGTCCATCGTGACGCTGGTGGAACGCGAGGGCGCGGTGCTCACGGTGCGCGGCCTGGACTGCCTGGACGGCACGCCGCTCCTCGACCTCAAGCCCGACCGCAGCGGATTCCGCCCCCTGGCCCCGCCGCATCCGGGAGATGGTCAGACGGGGTGAGGGGACCTAGCGCGACCGAGCGTCGCGAGACCCTGCCAACACCCGTCATTAACCGTTTCGGAACGAGGCCCCCCTAGCCTCCAGGTCCGCGCCGCGTTCGCCTGCGCGATGGGGAATTTCGGATGCTGCCGCAACGCCGGGAACCACACCGTGCATTGGCGCCGAACGCCGAGACCCGCGCGCCGTTTGTCCGGTTGATCGACCTGCAGCTGATCCCGATGCCGAACGGCGTGCTGGGCGTCGCCGAGGTCTCCAAGCACATCGGCTTTGCGGTCCATCGGATGTACTTCATCAAGGACGTGCCGCCCCGCCAGGGGCGCGGCGGGCACGGCCACAAGGCGCTTCGCCAGTGCTTCGTCTGCCTGCGCGGTTCGGTCGACCTGGTGGTGACCAAGGATGGCGTCACCGAGCGGCTGCACCTGACCGACACCCAGGCCGCGGTGGTCGACGCAGGGTGTTGGCGCGACCTGAACGATTTCACCAACGACGCGGTGGTGATCGTGCTGGCCTCGGACGAGTACGACGAGGCCGACTACATCCGCGACCGCGCCGCGTTCGCCGAGTGGGAGGCCGGCCGGCTGGCGATCGACACGGTTCCCTACCTGGACCTGCGCCGCTACGAGCGCGAGGTCGGGCCGCAGATCGAGCTGGCCATCCGCCGGGTGCTGAAATCCGGCGCGCTGATCGGCGGCCCGGAACTCGCCGCCTTCGAGACGAGCTTCGCCGCCTATTGCGGGGCGGAGCACATGGTGGGGGTCGGCAACGGCCTGGACGCCCTGGTGCTTGCGCTGCGGGCCTGGGGGGTCGGACCTGGCGACGAGGTGATCTGCCCGGCGCACACCTTCGTCGCCACGGCCCTGGCCATCGACCAGGCGGGGGCGACGCCGGTGCTGGTCGATGTGGAGCCGGACACCGGACTCATGGACGTCGCCAAGGTGGCGGCGGCGATCACGCCGAAGACCCGCGCGGTGATCCCGGTCCACCTCTATGGCCACCCCGTGGATATGGACGGCCTGCGCGCCGCGATCGGGTCGCGGGACATCCGGGTCCTGGAGGATAGCGCCCAGGCGCATGGCGCGCTCTACAAGGGCTCGCGCTGCGGCGCCCTCGGCGACGCGGCGGCTTTCAGCTTCTATCCGACCAAGAACCTGGGCGCGCTAGGCGACGGCGGGGCCGTGACGACGACCTGCGCCGAGACGGCGCGCCGCGTGCGCCGGCTTTCCAACTACGGGAGCGACGTAAAGTACCGGCATGAGGAGCTGGGGACCAACTCGCGGCTGGATCCGCTGCAGGCGGCGGTGCTGGGCGTGAAGCTGGCGCGGCTGGACGCCTGGAACGCCCGGCGCAGCCAGCTCGCCCTGCGGTATTTCCTGGGCCTGGCGCATGTGCGCCAGATCGCCTTGCCGGCGGTGCGACCCTGGGCCGAGCCGGTCTGGCACGTCTTCCCGATCCGGGCCGGGGCGCACCGGGACGCCCTGAAGGCGCACCTCGAGGCGCACGGGATCGGCGTCAACATCCACTATCCGACCCCGGTGCACCTGCAGCCCTGCTACGCCGGCCGCTGGCGGGCGGGCGACTTTCCGGCGGCCGAAGCTCTGGGGACCTCGCTGCTCAGCCTGCCGCTCGATCCCTTCCACAGCGAGCCGGAGATCGAGCTGGTGATCCGCAGGATCGTCGAATTCTTCGGCGAGGCGCCATGACCGTGGCCGGACGCCCGGACCTTTCCCGCGCGCGGCAGGTGGACCTCGCCGCCGTCGAGCTGGACTATGAGGGCTTCCGTGCGCTGGCCCGCAATCCGCACCTGAACGCGCAGGAAAAGATCGGCTTTCCCAGCGCCTATCGCGATGGCTTCGAGCCGGCGATCCTGGACGACATAGCCGCCAAGCTGCCAATGCTGCGCGAGGCGGAGGGCAAGACGGTCGTCGATATCGGCCCCGGGTGCGCGGCCCTGCCGAAGATGATCGTCGATCTGTGCCGCGCGCGGGGCCACCGTCTGGTGCTGGTGGACAGTCCGGAGATGTTGGCCCTGTTGCCGGACGTGGCGGGGGTGACGGTCAAGTGCGCGGGCCTTTTTCCGCGCAACGGAGCCGCGGTCGCGGCAGCCGCCGGCGGGCCGGCGGACCTGATCCTCTGCTACAGCGTGCTCCACTACGTCTACGTGGATTCCAACCTGTTCGATTTCGTTGACGCGGTGACCGGGATGCTGGCGCCGGGCGGGCGGGCGCTGATCGGCGACATCCCCAACGCCTCCAAGCGGCGGCGCTTCTTCGCCAGCGAGACCGGGCGTCGGTTCCACAAGGCGTTCACGGGCTCGGACGAGCCCTATCCCGTGCGCTGGAACGAGCCCACGCCGGGCAAGATCGACGACGCGGTGCTGGCGGGCCTGGTCGCCCGCGCGCAGGGCGCGGGATGCGACGCCTATGTGACGCCGCAGGCGCCGGCCTTGCCGATGGCCAACCGGCGCGACGACCTGTTGATCGCGAGGCCCTGACATGGCCGGCAAACCCCTGGTGATCATCGGCAACGGTGAAATCGCCGAGATGGCCAGCGAGTACTTCACCCACGACAGCGACTACGAGGTCGCCGCCTTCGCGATCGGCGAGAGCTTCATCAAGGATCGGCGACTGCACGACAGGCCGGTGGTTCCGCTGGAAGGGTTGGCGGCCAGCCATCCGCCGTCCGGCTTCGAGGCCTTCGTCGCCATCGGCGACGGCCAGCTCAACCGGTTGCGGCGGCGGCTGGTGGAGGAGACGAAGGGCCTGGGCTACCGGTTGGCGAGCTACGTGAGCTCGCGCGCGTTCGTCTGGCGCAACGTCTCGATCGGGGAGAACGCCTTCATCCTGGAGCACAACGTGCTGCAGCCGTTCGTGACCATCGGCGATCACGTCACGCTGTGGAGCGGCAACCACATCGGCCACCGGTCGGTGGTGGAGGACGACGTCTTCATGGCCTCGCACGTGGTGGTGTCCGGCTTCTGCCGGATCGGCGCGCGCAGCTTTGTCGGCGTCAACGCCGCGCTGGCCCCGCACGTCTCGGTGGGCGAGGACAACTACATCGGCATGGGCGCGGCGATCACCGCCTCGACCGAGCCCGACGGCATCTACCAGGGCAACCCGGCCGAACGGCGCAGCGTGTCGGCCAAGCGGTTCTGCCGGGTCCGGGACCAGGCTTGAGGGCGCTGGCCTACGAGCCCGCCATGGCGGCGGCCTGGAACGCGGTGAACCGAGCCGCGCGCAACGGCCATTTCATGTTCGACCGCGGCTTCATGGACTATCACGCCGACCGCTTCGCGGACGCCTCGATGACGCTGTGGGCGGACGGGCGGCTGGCCGCCATCCTGCCCGCCAGCCGCGCCGGCGACGAGGTGGTGAGCCACGGCGGGCTGACCTTCGGCGGATTGGTCAACGACGACCTGGGCGTGAGCGACACGCTGGCGGCCCTGGACGCCGTCGCCGCGGCCTGGGCGATGCAGGGCGCGCGGCGGCTGACCTACAAGCCCTCGCCGGCGATCTATCACCTGCGGCCGGCGCAGGAAGACCTCTACTGGCTGTTCCGCCGCGAGGCGCCCCTGGTCCGTCGCGACGTCACCGCGGCGATCGACTACCGGGCGCGGGGGGCGGTCTCCTCCCGGCGGACCCGGGGCGCCCGCAAAGCCGCCAAGGCCGGGGTGGCCTTCCGCCGCGTCGACGGCTGGGGCGCGTACTGGACGCTGCTGGAGGGGGTGCTGCAGGGCCGCCACGGGGTGCGTCCGACCCACAGCCTGGCGGAGATCGAGCTGCTGGCCGGACGGTTCCCTGGCGAGATCGAGCTGCATGTCGCCGAGGGCGACGGCGAATTGCAGGCCGGCGTGGTGATGTTCGTCACGCCTCAGGTGGCGCACGCCCAATACATCGCGGCGAGCGAGGCGGGGCGGGAGACGGGCGCGCTGGACGGCCTCTTCGAGCATCTGATCCACGGGTATTCCGGCCGCAGCCGCTACTTCGACTTCGGCATCTCCAACACCGAGCAGGGACGGGTGCTGAACGAGGGCCTGATCCGCCAGAAGGAGGAGTTCGGCGCGAGCGCCGTGGCCCACGACTTCTACGAGGTGGCGCTGGCCTGAGCGGGGCGCCAGGCGAGGCCCATGCCGCTGCGCCCGAAGCCGTCGCCGTTGTAGAACAGGAGCTCGCGGTCGCCGACCCGGCAGGGGGCGCCGAAACAAGTCATCTCCCTTTCCCAGGCTTCCGCCGGCTCGCTGAGGACGTCGGCGAAGGCGCGGCCAGAGAGGTCGCCCTCCGGGACCTGAACCAGGCGGTAGCCGTGCTCGGTCCGCACCGAGATCATCAGCATCGGGGCGCCGGCGTGGTGCGTGAGAACCGGGCGACCGAACCCGAGCTCGCCCTCGGCGCGGTTGGGCGAGAGCAGGGTGCGGCCTTCGCCCGGCCAGGCGAACAGGCTTGGCGAGCGCATCTCGCGCAGTTCGTAGACCGGCACGCGCTTGCCGCCGGCGTCGCTGACGAACGCGTCACCGGCGATGTAGAGCATCCGCCAGCCGTCGGCGTCGCGCGCGACGAACGGGGCGGTGCGGAACAGCCGCTCGGCCGCCGACGCCGGGAGCAGGGGGCCGCCCAGCTTTCGGAAGGCGCGGCCGTCGGGGTCGCCCGCCGCCAGCCCGGCCAACAGGGTGTAGGGCTCGTCGCCCTGGCTCCGGCGCCAGCCGATGTAGAGCAGGTGGAGCTGGCCTTCGTGAACGACGAGCTGCGAGGGGTTCACGCCGTCGCAATCGAAGTCGCCCGGGGCCCCGACGTCCAGCACCGGCGTCCGCTCCACATGCAGGACGCGGTGAGGCGGCTCGCGCGCCAGGTCGGCGAAGAACACCCGGCCGCGCAGGTCGGCGTCGCAGGACGCGAAGAACACCCGGATACGGTCGGACAGCACCAGCGGCGTCGGGAGCATGGCGTGGGTCAGGCCCAGCGGACCGCCGGCGGCCTTGAGGACCAGGCCTAGCTTGCGCCACATAGCGTTAGGCGGCGCTCGCGCTTCTGGACCGGGCGGCCCAGGCGTCGAACATCGCGCGGTATTCGTCTTCCAGCCGGCGGGTGAAGCCCGCCTCGTCGCAGCACGGCCCGGCGTCGAAGCCCGGCCGCACGCGGGCGCGCAGGGCGTCGAGCGCCTGAGGATCGGCCGCCAGGGCGACGGCTTTCTCGACGAAGTCGTCAGGGTCGGTGGCGACCAATTCGTCCAGGCCCGCAGCCTGGACGATGCTGCGCGCGTAGAGCCCGCCGAGCGTCAGTTCCGGGCCGGCGAGGACCAGCACCGGAACGCCGTTGGACAGGGCTTCGAGGGTCGTGGTCGAGCCCGGCGCCGGCCAGGCGTCGAGCGCCAGGTCCATTTCGCCGAAGGCGGCCAGATATTCCGCGCCGGCGGAGTGGCCCTGGAAGGCGATCCGCTCCGGAGCGATCCCGTGCGCGGCGAAGCGGGCCTGGGTGGTCCGGCGCAGCACCGCATCGGCGTAGTAGCGGTACTTGAGCAGCAGGCGCGAGCCGGGCGTGCGGCGCATGGCGGCCGCCCAGGCGGCGACGCAGCCGTCGCTCAGCTTGCTGGGGTGGTTGAAGGAGCCGAACGTGACGCGGCCCTCGCGCAGGGCGGGGGTCGGCGTGGGCTCCGCGCGGCAGGCCGCAGGGCGGAAGGCGGTGAACGCCGGCCCGATCGGCCAGACCTTCTCGGTGTAGTCGCGGCGGGCGTGCGGCAACCCCTCTGACGTGGCGTGCAACACGTAGTCCATCTCGTCCAGCCCTGTGGTCTGGGCGAAGTTGATCCATCCGGCCTGCACTGGCGCCGCGCGCAGGGCGAAGACCGGCAGGCGGCTGCCGGCGGTGTGGCCCCACAAGTCGTTGAGCACGTCGATCCGGTGGCTGCGGATCAGCCTGACCGCCTGGGCGTCGTTCAGCTTGCCGATGGCGTGGACCTTGACCCAGGCCGGCCATCCCGCCTCGGTGGCCGCATCGGCGGGATAGAGGAAGACTTCGACGGCGTCCGGGTCGTGGTTCTCGAACAGCGGCGCCACGAACTGGCGAAGCTGCGACCCGGAGAAATCAGGCGCCACGTAGCCGATGCGGAGCTTGCGCCCGGCGCTGGGCGGATTGGCGAACCGGGGCGGCGGGCCGGAGGGGGCGTATCGCTTCGACCACGCCCGGGCCTCGTCGGCGAACCGCCGGTCCCCCCCGTCGGCGAACACGTGCGGGAACAGCAGGAACTGGCCGACGCCCGGGGAGGGGAAGGTTTCCGCGGCGGCGCGGAACACCTGGATCGCCTCCTCGATGCGGCCCTGGTGCTGCAGCGACAGGCCGTAGCTGACCAGAGTGTTGGCGTCGACGTGGTCGGCGGAGATGGCCATGCCCCAGAACACCGAGGCCATGGCCACGCAATTGTTCCCGTAGAGGGTGGTGGCGACCCGGTTGGCGTAGGCGCCGTCGCTCTGGGCGGCGGCGAGGTCGGCGTTCATCTCGCGGGCCGCGGTCAGGGCGTGCAACGTGATCGCGTTGCTCATCGCCTCCGACGCCGCCTCGCGCGCGCCGAGCGCCGCTAGCGCGCTGGCCAGCCAGTAGCGGCACTCGGGCTCGCCGGGATGCCGGGCCACCAGGGGATTGAGACGGGCAAGTGCGCCAGCGGCGTCGCCGCCCAGCAGGAGGTCGCGAATTTCGGTGAGCGGCATGCGGGCCTCAGGCTTTGAGGACGGTGTTGGCCTTGAGGACGGCCGCGCCGGCGGGGTCGAGATCGACGCGGGTGGCGGTCAGGCTGAGGGGGCCGTTCAGCGCGGCGTTGACCTGGTCGATGCCGGCCCGCGTCCCCGGCCGGCGGGCCATGAGGTAGCGCAGCGATATGCGCTCGTGGTCGGCGGCGTCGGGCTGGGTGCCGTGCAGGGTGCAGGCGTGCCACATGGCCGCGAAGCCGGCCTGGCCGGTCAGCACCACCTGGGTCGTCTCGGTCTCGCCGTATCCGCCGTTGCGGTAGGTCCAGGCCTCGGGACCCGAGCGGGCCAGGTCGTGCGGGAAGATCGAGCCGCCCAGGATGTGACTGCCCTTCAGGAGGTAGAGCGGCGCGTCGCGGGCGGTGACCGGGTGCAGGTAGATGTAGAGGGTGACGAAGTCGGCCTCGCGGTCCTTGTAGTCGATCAGGTCCTGGTGGAAATCGATGCCGTAGAAATAGGTGACGTCGCGGTATTCGGGCTTCACGTACGCGCCCAGGTTGTTGACCGGGTTGCCGGCGATGCGCGCGCGCAGCCAGGCTGGCACGGCGCTGGCGGGGACGCCGCAGACCACCTTCTTGTTGAGGATCTCGTAGTCGGCCCCCAGGAGCGTGGTCACGGCCGAGACGATCTGGGGGCTGCGCTCCACGAAGCCGAGGTCGGCCTCGAAATGCTCCAGCAGGTTGCGGCCGGGGCGGGGATTGACGCCGGTGTACTGCGGGCAGGCGTCGAAGTCCTGCTCGCTAAGGAAGAGGCCGCTGTCGTAGGCACGCTCGGCGCGGATCTTCGCCAGCAGGCTCGCCGCGGCGCGGGCGTCGAGGGGCTTGGGGAACAGGTGGGCGCCGTCGTGCACGAAGTCGGCGAGGACCGGGTCCTGCACCAGGCGGTTCGCGGCGACCATGACGTTCATTCTGCGGCTCCCGCCCGACGACGGCGGCAGAGTCGGATGGTGCGGTTAATGCGGACTTACGGGGCGCGTTTTCGGCGGGCCCAGGGTGACGAGGTTTTGGGACATGATCTCGGGATTTTGTCGGCCAAAAATACTATCTAAGATAGTAAAAAGATGTCAAATGACACCAAAAATGGGCCGAATTTACCCGACTCCCAAGAAAGATGCTGCTGGCGCTACTGAGAGTGGTGACGAGGCGGCAAGGCCGGGGACGGGACGCGACGCCGCGGCGTCCCCGCGGGATCCTCAGGTCTTCTTCGGGACCGGCTCGGAGTTGGGCGCGCCGCACTTGACGAACTTGCGGCTGGTCTTGTCGCGGCACTGGCCGGTGGTCGCCGGCTTCTTGCAGAGGTTGGCGGCGACGAACTTGCCGTTGTCGCGGCATTTGCCGTCAGCGCCCAGGGCGGGGGCGGCCGCCGCCGCCGTGGCGCCCAGGGCGTAGGACGCGGCGAGGGCGGCGAACAGGGTCATGGAATGGCGCATGGTGGGCCTCCTTGAAGGGATGACGCCGCGCCCGGCCGTGCGCCTCAGTCCTCGCGCAGGAGGTTGAGACACGCACTGACGTGCATGTCCCCTCATGGCCGGCCTGAGACGCGCGGCGTTCGGCGGCGTCAAATCCCAGGAGCCGGGATTCCCGCCTGCGAGGGCGTAGGATCAGGCTTCGCCCGTTCACTGGGAAGGAATAACGCCGATGACAAACCTCCAACCGGCTCGCCGCGATCTCCTGGCGCTGGCCGCGGCCTCGTCCGCCGCCCTCGCCGCCGGGCCCGGCGAGGCGCAGACGCCGCCGGTCGCCGCGTCGGCCTACGCGCCGCAGCCGGCGGCGCTGCCGTTCGATCCCAAAGCGGTGCCCGGCCTCTCCGAGAAGCTGATCACCAGCCACCACGACAACAACTACGTCGGCGCGGTGAAGCGGCTGGCGGCGATCGAGGCGCAGTTGGCCGGGCTCGACCCCGCAACCGCGCCTGGGTTCGTGCTCAACGGCCTGAAGCGCGAGTCGCTGATGGCGTGGAATTCCATGACGCTGCACGAGCTCTACTTCGCAGGCCTCGGGACCGGCGGCGCCTCGACGCCCAGCGCCGCCTTGGGCGCAGCCCTGGAGCGCAGCTTCGGCAGCCACGCGCGCTGGGCGGCGGAGTTCTCCGCAATGGGCAAGGCGCTGGGCGGCGGCTCCGGCTGGGTGGTGCTCGCGTGGAGCCCGCGCGACCGGCGGCTGACGAACCAGTGGGCGGCGGACCACACGATGTCGCTGGCCGCCGGCGCGCCGCTTCTCGCCCTCGACATGTACGAGCACGCCTACGCCATGGACTACGGCGCCAAGGCCGCGGCCTACGTGGACGCGGTGATGAAGGTGATCGGCTGGGGACACGCCAACGCGCAGTTCGCGAAGCTGGGGTAGAGGCGCGCGACTGCGCCCGGAGAACGGGGACATGCACGTCCGTGCGTGTCCCCTATGCTCAACCGCCGGCGGCCATCCGCTGCAGGTGGTGCTTGCGGTTGCCGTCGTACCAGCCGTCCGGCGCCCAGCCCTCGGCCTTGGCGAGTCGGCTGGCGAACAGCCAGCGGTCGCCGTGCGGCGCCAGCACGTCGAAGTAGCGGCCCCAGTGGTCGGGGCCGACCGCGGTCATGGCGCAGAAGTAGGCGGTGGTCTCCACCCGCTGCGGCGTCACCAGGCGGAAGTGGATGTTGGTGGTGAAGTGGCGAAGGATCGGGGTCTGGCCCTCGAAGGCGACGGGCGGGCGGGTGCGGGTGGCGCTGGATTTCAGCATCTCCAGGATCGCCGCGCGGCCGGTGACGGAGCCGCGGGGCGGCACCTCCATGACGGCGTCCTCGGCGAACTGCGCCACCAGGTCGTCGAGCCGCCCGCCGTCGCCCGCCGTGGAGTAGCGGGTGAAGGTCTCGCGCACCTGCTCGCGGACGATAAGCTCCCAGAGTTCCATGGCCGATCTTTCCAGATTCCGTGGTTGGGCACTGTGACGAACCGGCGGCGCTGCAACAACCGCCACGACGGCCGGACGCCCACGCCCTCAAATTCGCATGGAACGCGGCCGGAGGCAGCCGGCTTTAGGACTATCGACGGCCTCGCGCCCCACGCTGAGAAAGGTCACCCCCGATGCTCCTGCTCCCCGCGCTGCCCTATGGTTATGACGACCTCGCGCCGGTGATGTCCGGCGACACCCTGCGCACCCACCACGACAAGCACCACAAGGCCTATGTGGAGAAGGCCAACGCCCTGGCGAAGGCGGCCGGGCTCGCGGACCTGTCGCTGGAGGACCTCGTGCGGGAGGCCCGGCGGCGCGGCGACCAGGCGCTGTTCAACAACGCCGCCCAGGCCTGGAACCACGGGTTCTTTTGGGAATCCATGTCGCCCCGCTCAGGCGCGCCGTCGGGCGCCTTGAACGCCGCCATCGACAAGTCGTTCGGCGGGCTGGAGGGCCTGAAGACGAAATTCGTCGACGAGGGCGTGGGCCACTTCGCTTCGGGCTGGGTCTGGCTGACGGCCGGCGCGTCGGGCCTGGAGGTGATCTCGACCCACGACGCCGACGACACCTTCACCAAGGCGGCGGAGTTTCCCCTGCTGGTCTGCGACCTCTGGGAGCACGCCTACTACCTGGACTACAAGAACGACCGCCCGGGGTTCCTGAACCGCTGGTTCGACGACCTGGCCAACTGGTCCTTCGCCGAACGGCAGCTCGCCGCCAAGAGCGGGCAGGGCGGCGCCTACCGCTATCCGGTCGAAGCCCACGCGGCATAGGGGCGGGACTGAACAGCTAGGTCTGCATCGCATATGGCGTCTCCGGTCCCTTCGCCCCCTTCGGGGAGAAGGTGGCCCGGACTTGTTCCGGGGTCGGATGAGGGGCTCCCACGGCCTGTCCACCGCATCGTTCGGAAGCGCCGCGCGGTCCCTCATCCGACCCTGCTCCGCAGGGCCACCTTCTCCCCGAAGGGAGAAGGGTTCGGCTACCCCAATCGCTCTACGAACGCCGCGAGCTGGTCGAGGGTGGTTCCCCAGCCGTCGTAGAACCCTAGGTCATCGTGCTTCTGGGAGTCCGCGGCGTTCTTGTGCAGGACGCGCGCCGCGTAGCGCGTGCCGTCGCCCTCCGCCTCGAAGGTGATGATCGCGGTGAGCGCCAGCCAGGGCTCGGCGGGACGCCACCCCTCCGTCATGACCGTGGTGAAGACCAGGCGGGCTTGCGGGACGATGTCCAGGAAGCAGCCTTCGACATGGGGTTCGAATTCGCCGCCGCCGTCGCGCATGCGGGTCTCGAAGCCGCCGCCGGGGCGGAGGTCCAGCTTGACGACCTGGCATTCGAGGGGGGCGGGTATCCACCATTTCTCCAGGTGCTCGGGCGTGCTCCAGGCCTTCCAGATGACGGCCGGGGCGGCGTTGATGAACCGCGAGATGGTGAGTTCCGAGTCTTCAGCCGGCATCTTCGACGCTCCTAGACATCTGGGTTTCGACGTAGTCGGCAAGCCGGTCCGTCCGGGCCTGCCAAAGCGCAATCTGTTCGGAGAGCCAGGACCCGGCGGCCGCCAGCCGTTCGGCGTTCACCCGGCAGGTGCGGACCCGGCCGACCTTTTCGGTGCTGATCAGGCCGTCGCTCTCCAGGACCCGCAGATGCTTCATGAAGGACGGCAACCCCATGTCGAAGGGCGCCGCCAGTTCCTTGACGGGTGCGGGACCTTTCGTGAGGCGGCTGACGACCGCGCGCCGGGTGGGATCGGCGAGGGCGTGGAAGGCGGCGTCGAGAGAGGCTTGATGGTTCTCCATGTGGAGAACCATGGGTGAAGGTGTTCCATTTGGCAAACTAAATCGGCGTCTCCGGAGCCTTCTCCCTGCAGGGAGAAGGTGGCCGCCCCCGGGTCCAGCCGTAGGCTGGCCCGAGGATAAACTCCGCGGTCGGATGAGGGGCCGCGGGGCGTCTAGGGATTGTGCGGGTGGAGAGGTCGGGGGACCCCCTCATCCGTCGGCCTTCGGCCGCCACCTTCTCCCCGAAGGGGCGAAGGAAGATTTCAGAGGCGGTAGAACCTCAGGGCGTTGTCGCGGAAGAGGGCGGCTTTCTCCTGCGGGCTGCAGCCGGCGGCGATGCGCTTGTAGGCGTTCCAGAGCACGCCGTAGCTGCACGAGATGCGGTCCACCGGGAAGTTGCTCTCGAAAACCGAGCGCTCTTGGCCGAAGGCCTCGATGCAGGTCTCCAAGTAAGGCCGCCAGGTCGCCGCGAGCTCCTCCGAGGTCGGCGGCGACGGGCGCTTGTGGAACTCGAAGCCGTTGATGGCCATGCCGAGGCCCCCCAGCTTGACGTAGACGTTGGGCAAGCGGCCGATCTCGCGGATGTCCGCCGCCCAGACCGGGAAGACCTCGGCATGCCGGCCCTTGTAGGGGCCGATGCCCAACGGCCCGCCCGCGTGGTTCAGCATGATCTGGGTGTCGGGAAAGGCGCGGGCCAGGTCGATCACGTCGCGGATCTGGGTGTGGTACTGCCAGGCCTCGAAGCTGAGGCCGAAGTCCTTCAGCCGGGCGAAGCCCTCGCGGAAGTCGGCAAGGCCGTAGAGCCCCGGCGGCGGGCTGGTGTGCGAGTTGCGGATGGCGTCGCCGGGGTGCCAGGCGCCCGAGGCGCGGATGCCGCGCAGCCGTCCGGCCCCGGCCCGCTCGTGCGCCTCGAACACCTCGGACACGGCGGCGCCCATCTGTAGCTCCGCGCGGGCGACGATGCCGGCGCAGACGCGCGTGGGGCCCCAGGCGCCGCTCTCGGCCATGGCGGCGACGCCGGCCATCGCCTCGGTCTCGGCGACGAACTCGAACCCCTTGGGCCGATTGGGCGCGTAGAAGGCGTGGGCCTCGACGAAGACGGTTTCCTCGACGCGATGGCCGGCCTTGCGGATGTCCTCGGCGAACTCGTCCAGCAGATAGCGGGGCCAGCCCACGCGGTCGGCCCAGAGATGGTGGTGCGGGTCGCAGATCGGCAGGTCCGGCTCGAGCACCGGCTCGGTCATCTCGTTGGGCTGCAGGGCGGGCATGGGCGGGATTCCTAGGCCAGAAGGCCGCAGCCCACCATGGAAAAGCGGATCTGGCGCGCGTGCGGGCGTATTGAGATGTCGCGGCGTCTGCGCCTAGTCTTCAAACGCCCGTCGGCACGGGCAGGCGGACGAGCCAGGGAGGCCTGTCGTGATCGAGCTCGACCACACAATCATCCGCACCCGCGACAAGGTCGGCTCCGCGCGCTTCTTCGCCCGCATCCTCGGCCTGGCGGTGGACGAAAACCCCGGCGGGCTGTTCGCCGGCGTGCCGGTGAACCCGTCGCTCACCGTCTATTTCGCGACGAGCCGGGAAGTGCCCTCCAACCATTACGCGTTCCGCACCAGCGACGCGGAGTTCGACGTCATCCTGGGCCGCATCCGCAACGAGGGGATCACCTACGGCAGCGGCCCCTTCCAGCCGGCCCTGCGCGACGGACAGATCGCTGAGGCCGACGGCGACCGGGGCGTCTACTTCGAGGACCCGAACGGGCACGTGCTGGAGGTGCGGGCCTGGACGCCCAGCGGCAAGATGGGGGCGCATTAGGGGGTGGCGGGCGCGCCCGTGCGCATCCGCACCACCTACACGAGAATGTGCATCGTTGTGATTGGCCGCTGACTCATCAAGCGCTCATCTTCCCGGCCCGTCGGTGAGGATGTCCCGCGTCGGCGCTGTCTTGCGCAGGGCGGGCGGCGTCGCGATCGGGACGGAATCATTCGACGAACGTCTTCGACCCAATCACGGGACGGCAGCGCCGGTCCTGCCGACCGGCAATATTGGCGAAGGATCAGATCGCCATGACCCACATCACAGCCAACGACGGCGCCAACATCTTCTACAAGGACTGGGGACCGAGAGACGCGCAGCCCATCGTGTTCCACCACGGCTGGCCGCTTAGCGCGGACGACTGGGACAACCAGATGATGTTCTTCCTGGCGGAGGGCTATCGCGTCATCGCCCACGACCGCCGTGGCCATGGACGTTCGGACCAGACCGACGGCGGCAACGAGATGGACACCTACGCCGCCGACGTCGCCGCGCTGGTCGCGGCGCTCAATCTGAAGAACGCGATCCATATCGGCCATTCGACCGGGGGCGGGGAGGTCGCGCACTATGTGGCGCGGGCGGAGCCGGGACGCGTGGCGATGGCCGTGCTGATCGACGCCGTACCGCCGGTGATGGTCAAGAAGGCGTCGAACCCGGGCGGGACGCCGATCGAGGTGTTCGACGGCTACCGCGCCGCGCTGGCCGCCAACCGCGCCCAGCTCTATCTCGATATCCCGACCGGTCCCTTCTACGGCTTCAACCGGCCGGGCGCGAAGGTCTCGGAGGGCCTCATCCGCAACTGGTGGCGGCAGGGCATGATGGGCGGCGTCAAGGCCGGCTACGAGTGCATCAAGGCCTTCTCGGAAACCGACTTCACCGAGGACCTGAAGGCGATCGAGGTCCCGGTGCTGGTGATCCACAGCGAGGACGACCAGATCGTGCCCTATGCGGATTCGGCGCCGCTGACGGTGAAGCTGCTGAAGAACGGCACGCTCAAGACCTACAAGGACCTGCCGCACGGCTGTTGCCAGACCCATCCGGAGATCGTGAATCCGGAGATTCTCGCCTTCATTCGCGGGGCTGGCGCGACGGCGCAGCGGCATCCGGCCGCCGCCTAGGCCGGCGCCTGGCGGTCACAAGGTCTTGCGTGTCCCCACGTTGTCGGATCACCCGAACCAGTTCGCCTTCAGAAGCGGCACTTCCGCCACCTGCTTGATGACGTCCTTCGTGCGGGATTCCACCTGCAAGGCGTCGATGTGGCCGTGGATGTCGATGACGCCCTGGTTCAGGGAAAAAGCCAGGTTATGGGCGGCGGCGTAGTCCGGAGTCGTGGCCACGGTGATGTGGGGCAGATACGGACTGTCCTGGCGGAGGGCCGCCTTCAGGGGCCCCGCGTGCAGGGCGTCGTGCAATTTCAGGATCGCGCCGAAACCTTCGTCCGGGATCAGAAAAACGTGGAAGCGGCGCACGGTGTGCTCCGGCACGACCAGGGCCGAGCGCAGACGGAATCGGATGGCGTGGATGGTCTTGGCGTAGGCGCGGACAGCTTTGGTGAAGTCGGCGGGCGTGGTGTTGAGAGTGGAGAACACCAAGGTGAAATAGGGTGCGCCCCTGCTGCCGGCGCGCCGGGACCGGATGTCGGTGAGCCAGGCGAGATCGACCTTGTTGAAGTGCGGCCGGGCGATGACTTCGAGCGATTCCATTGGGCCTCCCGCCGTGCCGACTGCCGCGACGGTACCTGGAAACATTCGATAGAACGTGAGGATGCGAACGAAATTCTCCACCGCCCGCAAGGTCGCCGCGCCGCGCCGCCGCTGATGGTCGTGAGCCGTTGTCGGTGACAGGCCCGTCCCCTTTGAGCTTGAACAACGGGCCCAGGCGTTTATGGCCACCCACTGGCGAATGAGTTCCGGACGAGTGTAGGCCGTGGCGGCAGGGCGACCCGAGGATCTGACGGACGGCGCGGGGCGGTTGCCGGTGGTGCTGCTGCCGGGGCTGAACACGACGCCCGAAGTCTGGAGCGACGTGATCGCCCGCCTGCCGGCCGACCGCGACTACGTGCGGCTCGAATGTCCGGCGCTGGACACGGTGGAAGCCGTCGCGGACGCGGTGGCCGCGGCCGCGCCGGCGCGCTTCCACCTCGTGGGCTATTCCTTCGGCGGCTACGTGGCGCTGGCGATCCTGGAGCGCCACGCGGAACGGGTCGAAAGCCTGGCGATGGTCGCTTCCAGCGCCATCGCCGACACCGAGGGCCAGCGCCGCTATCGCGACGACTGCGTCGCCGCCGCCGAGGCCGGGCGGCACGAGGCGCTGAACGCGGCCAGCGCGCCCATGAGCTTCAACGACGAGGCGGCGATCCCGCCGGCGCTGATGGACCGCTACCTGGCGATGATGCGCGCCTATGGCGCCGAGCGCTTCGCGGCCCACAGCCGGGCGTGCGCGCGCCGGCCCGACCGGACGCAGGTGCTGGCCAACACCGAGGTTCCCGTGCTGTTCATCGGCGGCGAGCACGACCGCGTGGTGTCGCTGCGGCGACAACAGGAGAGCGCGGCGGCGGCCAAGGCGGACTTCCGGCTGCTGGCCGGGGCCGGACACCAGGCGCCGCTGGAACAGCCGCAGGCCCTGGCCGAGGCGTTTCAGGACTGGTGGGCGCAGCGGCGCTGAGGCGCGGGAGCGTCCGGAAAGGCGGCGGCGGATGGCGGACGAGCGCTCGGGAGGTCCTTCTGCGGGCGCGCCGGTCGACGTGCGCGCGTTCCTGGATGAGGCGCGGTTCAGCCGCTACCAGAAGCTGCTGCTCGCGCTGTGCGTCCTCACGGTCTTCTTCGACGGCTACGACGTGCAGGCGGTGGCGGTGGCCGCGCCGCAGCTTCGCGCCGCGATGGGCCTGCAGCCGGCGCAACTGGGCGCGGTGTTCGCCGCCGGGTCGCTGGGCGCCATCGTCTCGGCGTTCGCGGTGTCGGGGTTCGCCGACCGCGTGGGCCGCCGGCCGCTGATCATCGTGAGCCTGGCGCTCTCCGGGCTGTTGAGCTTCGGCTACGTGCTCGCCGAGAATTTCGCGCACCTGCTCGTCCTGCGGCTGGTGGCCGGCTTCACCTTGGCGGCCGCGGTGACCATGGCCTACACCTATTCGGCGGAGCTGGCGCCCAAGCGCGCGGCGGCCACGGCGGTGATGGTGACGTCGGCGGGCTACGGGCTGGGGGTGGCCGCCACCGGCTTCCTCTCCGGCCTGATGATCCCGCTGTGGGGCTGGCGCTCGGTGTTCTACTTCGGGGGCGGGGGCACGCTGCTGCTGGCCGCGGTGCTGGTGTTCGCCCTCCCGGAGTCCGTGCGGGTGGAGGCGCTGCGGCAGGGCCGCGAGGCCCGCATCGCCCGGTTCCTGCGGCGGGTGGATCCCACCGCGGTCTTTGGGCCGGGACAACGCTTCCGCCTCGACGAGGAGGCCAAGCCCGGCGTGGTGTTCCGCAACCTGCTGGGGGAAGGCCGCCTGGTCCCGGCCACGGCCCTGTGGGTCAGCGCGTTCTTCATCAACTTCGTCATCTACATCTTCATGCAGTGGCTGCCCTCGATGGTGGCCACGGCCGGCGGCGGCGCGGGCCAGGCGGGCGGCGCGGTCGGGTGGTTCAAGGTGGGCGGCATCGCCGGCAGCTTCGTGCTGGCCGCCTACATCGACCGGCGCAGCAATCCCTATCCGGCCCTGACCCTGTTCGTGCTGATGAGCGCGGCGACCCTGGCGGCGCTGAGCGCCATGTCGCCCACCGTCGTGGCGTTCATCGTCGTCGTGGGGTTGGCCGGGGTCTGCCTGGGCGGGCCGCAGTACGCCTGGAACGGGCTGGTGGCGCGGCTCTTCCCGACCTACGTCCGGGCCGGCGGCATGGCCGTCTACGCCGGCGTGAGCCGGATGGGCGCCATGACCGGGCCGCTGGCGGTGGGCTTCCTGATGCAGGCGGGGTGGACCAACCAGGACGTCTTCCACGCGGCGGTGGCGCCCGTGCTGCTGGCGGCGGCGATCACCGCGGGGCTGTGGCGGCGGGAAGCTGGAACGCGGAGGTGATCTTCACCGAGCGCGACTGCAGCCGCCAATCCCCGTCTTCCAGGACCAGCACGTCGCTGTAGCGCCCGTAGCCCTCGATCCTGAAGTCGCCGGCGGTGGAGACGTAGGCGCAATAGCTCTCCGCCCCGAGCCGGTCGTCGTCGCGGTCGATGATCTCCAGAGTGGTGATCATGTGGATATGCGGGTGCTGGCTGGGCCGCGCCCAGCCCTTGCCCACGAAGTCGAGGATGGCGTCGCGGCCCTCCACCACGATCGGGGCGGCGCCGTTCACCCGCAGTTCCAGGCGCCCCTCGCGCGCCCAGCAGGCCGCGACGCCGGCCAGGTCGCGGTCGTCGGTGCGGAACTTCTGGCGCGCGATAAGGGCGCGCGCTGCCTCCTTGTCGGCGGCGGTGGGCGGCATGGGGGCTCCTCCCGAGGGCGGCTGGGGGTCGTCTGGGGCGCACTGAAGACCAATCGCCGGCCGCCTTCAACCGGATTGACAATATAACCAGTCGGGAGCCGGGGCTCGGGTCAACCGCGCTCGATGATCGAGCGGATGCGCGCGGCGAGCTTTTCGATGGCGAACGGCTTGCTCATGACGTGCATGCCCGGTTCGAGGTCGCCGTTGGAGACCGCGGCGTTCTCGGCGTAGCCGGTGATGAACAGCACCTTCAGCGCCGGCCGCTTCAGCCTCGCGGCGTCGGCCATCTGTTTTCCGTTCATGGAGCCCGGCAGACCCACGTCGGTGATGAGCAGGTCGATCTGCACGTCCGAGTTCAGCACCTTCAGGCCGGACGTCGCGTCGGCCGCTTCGATCGCCTGGTAGCCTAGCTCGTTGAGGGTATCGCCCACCAGCATGCGGACCGTGGGCTCGTCGTCGACCACGAGCACCGTTTCACCGTCCGCCGCGCGCGGCAGCGCGCCGGATTGCGTCACCTCGGCGGGGTCCAAGGCGCGTCCATGGTGCCGGGGCAGGTAGATCTTGACGGAGGTTCCGTTCCCGACCTCCGAATAGATGCGGACCTGGCCTTTGGATTGCTTGGCGAAACCGTAGATCATCGAGAGGCCCAGGCCGGTTCCCTGACCCGCCGGCTTGGTCGTGTAGAAGGGCTCGAACACCCGTGGCAGAACATCGGGCGCCATGCCGCAGCCCGTGTCGCTGACGCTCACCGCAACATATTGACCGCTCGGCATGTCCTGCAGGCTGGCCGAGGATTCATCCACCCAGGCGTTGGCCGTCTCGATCGTCAGGCGCCCTCCATCGGGCATCGCGTCGCGACCGTTGATGCACAGATTGAGGATCGCATTTTCAAGCTGGTTGGGATCGCAGAAGCACGGCCACAGCCCCACGGAGGTCACCGTCTCCAACATGATCCCGGGGCCGACGGTCCTGCGGATGAGCTCTTCCATGCCCGACACGAGCTTGTTGGCGTCGACCGGCTTGGGCTCGAGGGTCTGCTGGCGTGAAAAGGCCAGCAGACGGTGGGTCAGCGCCGCGGCGCGGGACGCCGCGCCCTGCGCCGCCATGAGGTAGCGCTCCAGGTCGTTGATGCGGCCTTGGGCGAGCCGGGTTCGCAGGAGGTCGAGACTGCCGGTGATGCCGGTCAGCAGGTTGTTGAAGTCATGGGCCAGCCCGCCGGTGAGTTGCCCCACCGCCTCCATCTTTTGCGACTGGAAGAGCGCCGCGCGGGACCGCTCGAGCTCCAACTCGGCTTCGCGGCGCTCCGTGAGGTCGCGGGTGATCTTGGCGAACCCGACCAGCCTGCCATTCTCACGAACCGGATCGATCACCACCATCGCCCAGAAGCGGGTGCCATCCTTTCGAACGCGCCAGCCTTCCGCCGCGAACCTGCCTTCTTCCTCGGCGGTCCGAAGCGCCCGCTTCGGCGTTCCCGCGGCCCGATCCTCGGGCGTGTAGAATCGCGAAAAGTGCTCGCCGATGATCTCTTCGGGGGGATAGCCCTTGATCCGCTCGGCGCCCGGATTCCAGCTCACCACGCGGCCTTCCGGGTCGAGCATGTAGATGGCGTAGTCCACGACCGATTGGACCAACTGCTCGTAGGCGGCAGCATTGAGGGGCCGGCGGGTGCGGGGCTCATCCTTCGTCGGCAAAGGGACTTCCAATCGGTCATTGAAACGGGCTCGCTGAGCCGCGCACAGACCGAACGTCGGCGACAGACCTAGCGTTCCAGCGTGCGGCTACCCATTCGCCGAGCCGACCGAAGATCCGCTCAGGCTCTGGCCGGCGCCTTCTGCTCGCCGCGGACCAGGCGGCCGGGCAGGGCGCCGGTGTGCTCACCGTCGCGATAGGTCACCTCGCCCTTGACGATGGTCGCCACGTAGCCGTCGGCGACCTGGCGCAGCCTGCGCCCATTGGCCGGCAGGTCGCGCACGATGGTCGGCGTGTGCAGCTTGAGCCGGTCCATGTCGATGACGTTCAAGTCGGCGCGGTAGCCCACCGCGAGCAGGCCGCGGTCGTTGAGACCCACGGTGCGCGCCGGCTCGTCGCTGAGCGCGCGGATCGCGCGGCCCAGGTCGACCTTCTTGTCGCCTTGCGCGTCGCGCACCCAGTTCTGCAGGTAGTAGGTCGGGAAGCTGGCGTCGCAGATCATCCCGTAGTGCGCGCCACCGTCGCCCAGGCCCAGCACGGTCTCGGGATGGGCGGCCATGGCGCGCGCCGCGTCCAGGTTGCCGTCCCGGTAGTTGGCGCCCGGCATGAAGATGATGTTGCGGCCGTCGTTCTCGATGAGCAGGTCGTAGATGTACTCGTGGGGCGAGAGCCCGCGCAGCGCCGCCTGGCGGTCGATGCGGTCGGCCTCGTCCGGCTCGTAGTTGGGCGGGTCGCCCATCAGGAAGCCGAAGCGGAAGTTGTTCACCGTCTTGATGTTCACCGGATTGGTGTCTTCCGGCTGCTCGGACAGGAGCTGGGCGCGCAGCATCGGGTCCTGCATCGCCTTGACCTTCTCGGCCAGCGGCAGGTCGAGCAGGGGCTTGAAGCTCGGGTGGTAGGCGAACGGGTGGTAGGACAGGTCCAGGCCGTAGAGCATGCCCACCGGCCGCGGGAACACCTGGGCGCGGATGCGCACGCCGTCGGCGTTGGCTTCCTCCAGGAGACGCAGGGAATGACGCCAGCCAGCGGGATCGCCGGTGGGCATCTGCAACAGCGAGAAGGAGAGGGGGCGCTGCGCCTCCACGGCGATGCGGCGCATCAGGCCGAACTCTTCCGACGCGTCGCCGATGATGTCGGGGATCAACTGGTAGACGCCCGCGCCCGCGTCCTTGAGCCCGCCGGCCAGCGCCAGGAACTCCTCCTCGTCGGAGTGCAGGCTGGGGGCCAGTTCGCCGGCCTTGGTGCGGTGCAGAAGGTTGCGCGAGGTGGTGACGCCCATGGCCCCGGCGCGGATCGCCTCGGCCGTCAGCGCGCGCATCCTGGCCAGGTCGTCGCTGGTCGGCGCCTCGCGCCGGGCGCCGCGCTCGCCCATCACATAGACCCGCAGCGCCGAGTGCGGCAGTTGGGCGGCCACGTCGATGTCGAGCTGGCGCTGGTCCAGCGCGTCGAGATATTCGGGGAAGGTTTCCCAGTTCCACGGCAGGCCGGTAGTCATGACCACCTCCGGGATGTCCTCCACCCCCTCCATCAGCTCGACCAGCATGTCGTGCTGCTCCGGCCGGCAGGGGGCGAAGCCGACGCCGCAGTTGCCCATCACCACCGAGGTCACGCCGTGGTTCGACGAGGGCGCCATGCGGTGCTCCCAGGTCGCCTGGCCGTCGTAGTGGGTGTGGATGTCCACGAAGCCGGGGGTGACGATC
>Ga0068860_100001492_pt1 | contig 25251 bp, 24 predicted proteins | sample KBSSwiS32_FD_66597 | JGI IMG/M metagenome (GOLD analysis project Ga0068860, IMG submission 66597) | Switchgrass rhizosphere microbial communities from Kellogg Biological Station, Michigan, USA - KBS Switchgrass S3-2 | ecosystem: Host-associated > Plants > Roots > Rhizosphere > Soil ...
AGGTCGAGCTGATGGGCAGGCATGCCCAGCACGATCCGCGGCTCCGCATCCGGCGAGTCCCGAACGGTGCCCGTGTGGCACACCGCGCAATTGAGGCCAATCTGATCGATCCCGAGGCGCCGACGTCGTGAGACGCCGATCGGCAGGGCGTGATTCGGCTCGAACACGAACCCAAGTGATGCGTAGCCGCCGGGCAGCTTTTCGGGGCAGATTGACGGAAGCGCCGTGAACACCGACAGCGGCGGCAGCACCCCGCCAACCGGCCGAAGAAGCGACACGCCCGGTTCGCTGCCGATCGAGCCGTATTTGAAATGATCGGTGATGGACTCGTAGGTCGTTGGACGGTCCGTCCCAATCGAGACCGCCGCCCAGAGCACGAGGACGAAGAAGACCGCCACGATACCAATCGCGATCCGGCCGCGGCGGGACTCGATCGAGAAAGGAAGCCTCATCAAAATGGCGGCGGCGTGAAGACCGACATCACCTGCGCCATCATCTCGTCTCGGCTCGCGAAGCGGCTTTCTTCATAGCAGCCGAGCGGGTGCTCGACGACGTGGACCAGGCACTTGTTGCAGTAGGTGCAGGGCTTGTCCGCGCGATCCTTGCCGGCTTCGAACTGCTTGACGAGGTCGTTGTTTGCGACAAGCGGCCGCGCGATGGAGACGGCATCGCAGTCGCCCCGTGTGATGGCGTTTCGGATGACCGAAGCCGTCTGAAATCCGCCGGTGCAGAGCACTGGCACGGTCACCGCCTGCTTGACTTTTCGGGCATCCGGCAGATTCAGCCCCTCGATGCGGTCGGGCGGCACGCCCGCGGCGAGCCACTGATGCTTGAACATAGAGCCGGTGATGGCGCCGCGGAAGAACAGCAAATTCCGCAACGTGTGCGACCCGCTCGAGACGAGCTGCTCGTAGGTCTGCGACAGGACGTCGAGCGGCAGATCCGTGCCCGCGGGGTTCATCGGGTGCGGAAACGAACTGCCGGTCGACACGTGGATGGCATCGACACCCGCGTCTACAAGCCATCGGCATACCTGGATGGAGTCTTCGACGGTGTTGCCGGCGCCCTCGAATTTCAGAAATGCAAGCGAGTTGTTGTGCTCCTCGGCGCTGATCTTCATCTGCAGGTGGAAATCGTTGCCGACCTTCTTGCGAATCGCCTTGACGATGTCGAGGACGAACCGGGCGCGGTTCTGAAGCGAACCGCCGTAGTCGTCATGCCGGTCGTTGATCGCCGAGCTGAGGAACTGCGTAATCAGGTAACCGTTGGCGCCGTGCAGCTCGACCCCGTCAAGCCCCGCTTCCCGTGCGCGGCGCGCCCCCTCCGCAAAGGCATTCACGGTGTCGCGGATGTCGCCGAGCGTCATCGCGGTGCATTCGAAGCCGTGGAGGGGATCCGCGTTGCTGGTGGAGCTGAGGCCTGGCCCTGGATATTCGATCCCGGGCACGTCCCGCTGCCGCCCTCCGTGACTGAGCTGCATGATGAATTTGCAGTCGTCCTGGTGCACCGCCTCGCCGACCTTGCGCCAGAAGGGTATCCGTTCATCGCGATCGATCGTCGCGTAGTTGGGCATGATGCGGCCGCGGATCTGAACGGGGACAAACGACGACACGATCGCGCCGACGCCGCCGCGCGCGAATTTGGTTTCCCAGTTGATGCGTGCCTGGTTGCCCGATCCGTCGTAGTTGTCGAAGCGGCCCGAGATATTCGATCGAAAGATGCGGTTCTTGACGGTCAGGTTCTTGAACCTGAGTGGTTCGAAGAGGATGTCAGGCATGAACGCATGCTAGCGACTGCGGTGCGAGCTGACAACTCTTTCCACTCACGTTGCGAGAAATTATGTGCATTGGATGCATCGAACGCTTTCCTAATTCGCGAGGTTGCGTTACGGTTGTCCTCTCCCTTCCGAAGGAGCGTATCGAATGATTCGGGGCGCAGCTGTACTCTGCGCGGTGGTCATCGCCATCAACGTGCTCAGCTGCGGTCCGCGCGAACCGCGTCCCGGCAACGTCAAAGACGAAGCCATGCGCGCGGGCGTTGCGCCAGAGAAGCTGGTGCTGCCGACGCCCGACTATTTCCACGACATGGACTTCAACAATCCGCCCCCGAAGCTCTCGCAATCCGAGATCGAAGGGCGGAACATGTGGATGGTGTGGACCGGCGGCAACGATCACCTGTGGGACAGACTGACCGTTGACAGCCTGGGCACTTTCGATCTGCTCAAGACGATTTCATCGCATCCGCCGACCAGTGACTACAAGGCCGCATACGGCCGGCACAATCGCTGGGAATATCTCGGCCTGGTCAACGAACCGTGCTTCAAGGAAGCCACCGGGCCCGATCCGAACCGATTCGGTCTGTGGCTCGACGTCCGCGATCCCGCGTGTCCGCCCGATCCGTTCGCGGATCCGGTCAAATACCCTGGAGTTGCGATCGGCGCACGAGGAAAGACGGTCCCCGTCGGCTCCTATTACGGTGAGCCGACCGGCATCGTCGGCCTGCGGCTCTTGCCCAACCCGGATTTCGACGAGAAGGCGCGGCAGCGTTGGGATGCGGAACGCTTCTACAACGATCCGAACTATTACTTCGATCGCGATCTGGTCCGTCCGTATCGGATCGGGATGTCATGCGCCTTCTGCCATGTCGGCCCCAATCCCATTCGGCCGCCGGCCGACGCCGACAACCCGAAATGGGAAAACCTGAGCTCGAACGTCGGAGCGCAGTACTTCTGGTGGGACCGCGTCTTCAACTGGCGCGGTACTGACAACGAGGCGAGCGTCTTTTTTCAGGCGCTCCATGTCTCCCGTCCCGGCACCCTCGACACCTCGCTCGTCTCGACGGACAACATCAACAACCCGCGGACGATGAATGCCGTGTACTACCTCGCCCCGCGGATGGGGCTGGCGCGGAAATGGGGACGTGAATCGATCCTGGGCGGCGAGCGGCTGAACAAGCAGTTCAACGAGTTCGTCAGGCCAAATGATCCGCTTGCGCAATTCTTCGCCTGGCCGGGCACCGTCTGGACACCGAGGGTGCTCAAGGATGGATCTGATTCTGTCGGTGCGCTCGGCGCGCTGAATCGCGTTTATTTGAACATCGGCCTGTTCAGCGAAGAATGGCTGCTGCATTTCCGTGCGGTCATCGGCGGGAAGCCCATTACACCGATTCCGATCGAAACGGCGGTGAAGAATTCCGTGTACTGGCGCGCCACAGAGCTGCGGACACCCGACATGGCGCGGTTTTTCCTGGCCAGCACCGAGCCGCATCACCTGCGCGATGCGCCCGGTGGCGCGCAGTACCTGACAGAGGGCCAGGCCATTGTCACGCGCGGCAAGGAAGTGTTCGCGGATCGGTGTGCGCGCTGCCATTCGAGCAAGCTGCCGGCACTGCCGGCCGGCCTCGACCTCGAACGTGCCAACGGGCCCGACTACCTGACCGCGTGGAACCAGTACTGGAACTGGACGAAGACCGACTCGTTCAAGACAGAGATGCGGCGACAGGTCATGGATGAGCATTTCCTGGAGGAGAACTACCTCTCGAACGAGCTGCGCGTCCCCATCACACTGCTCGGCATCAACGCCTGCAGTCCGCTGGCGACCAACGCCATCGCGGGCAACATCTGGGACAACTTCTCGTCGCAGTCGTACAAACAGCTCCCGTCGGCGGGGTCAATCAAGGTGCGTCATCCGTTCACGGGCGCGGAGTACGACTATCCGCTGCCGGCCGGCGGCCGTGGCTTCATCCGACCGGCGTCGCTCGTGAGCCTGTGGTCCACGGCGCCGTTTCTCCAGAACAACACGGTCGGCCGCTTCGAGCCGCAGCCGGATGTTGAATCGCGGATGCGGTCGTTCCAGGACTCTATCGAACAGATGCTCTGGCCCGAACGCCGGCCGAAGGACGCGCTCTTTGCGAACGAATCGGGGCCCGGGGTCGGCATCATCGACCGCATCACCGTCGACAGTTATCTGGATGTCGCCGAAGGTTACATACCCGATTACCTGATGCCGCTGGTCGGCGTCGCGCGGAAACTGTTTCCGTTCGTGGCGGGTACCGACTACTCGATCCATGTGGGCCCGTTCCCGAAGGGGATGCCGATTGGACTGATCACGAACATGGACGTGCTTGGAGCCGAACTGTCGCCCGCCGAACGCGAAGAGCATCGCAAGAAGATCCTCACGCTGATCAGCCGCACCCGCGAGGAGCTGAAATCGCACAGCGACCTGCCGACCATCCTCGGCAATCTTGCGGACGACATGCTCGCCGTCAGCAAATGCAAGGATCTCGTCGTCAACAAGGGGCACTATTTCGGCACGTCGTACTTCGCCGAGGAACCGGGGCTCAACGATGAAGACAAACGTGCATTGATTGGATTCCTGAAGACCTTCTGATGCGCCGCAGGATGCCCTCCGCGTGAAGCGTCGCGACCTGCTCAAGGCGGCGCTCGCGCTGCCGGCGCTGCGGATTCCGCGATCCGCGGACCTAAAGTCCGCGGACCTGATAAGGTCCGCGCCACGCAAAACACCGTCCGCGCCGCTCGTGCAAGTCAGCGGCGATCCGTCTCGCACCTCCGCCGATTTCGTGGTGGTCGGCTCTGGCGCGGGCGGAGGAACCGTCGCGGCGCGACTCGTCGAAGCCGGATATTCGGTGATCGTGCTCGAGGCGGGAGGCGATCCGCCATCGGTCCCCTACGATGTGCCGGCGTTCCATCCGTTTGCGACCGAACACGAGGCGATGCGATGGGATTTCTTCGTTCACCATTACGGTGATCCGGGAAAAGAGCGGAACGATCCGAAGTACCTGACGGACAAAGGCGGTGTGTGGTATCCCCGCGCGGGGACGCTCGGTGGCTGTACCTCGCACAACGCGTTGATCTTTGTTTACCCGTCGAATAACGACTGGAATCAGCTCGCCGATTTGACCGGCGATTCATCGTGGCGCGCCGAGAAGATGCGAGCGTATTTCGAACGTCTCGAGGACTGCCGGCATCGCCGGGTCGCGCGTTTCCGCCACAAGTTGGGAGTCAATCCGAGCCGCCATGGGTTCGACGGATGGTTGTCTGTTGAAAAGGCCGCCCCCGCCGAGGCCATCCGCGACGGCAAGATCCGTCGGCTGTTTGCCGCTTCGATTCGCAACGCGATGAAAGAAGTGGGAATGCCGTCGCTTGCGCGTCTGGAAAGCCTCGGCGACCCGAACGACTGGCGAGTCATCTCGGAAAACGAGTTCGGCGCCTGCTACACGCCGATGACGACTCGACATTACAAGCGGGTCGGAGCGCGCGAACGTCTGCTCGATGTGCGCCGGCGATATCCCGATCGCCTGACGGTCGAGCTCAACGCCCTGGCAACGCGCGTCATCTTCGACGATCAGAAGCGCGCGGTCGGCGTCGAGTACCTCAAAGGCGAGCGCCTCTATCAGGCGCACGCGACGCCGAGCGAGCTGCCCGGCGAGCCGCGGCAGGTTCGCGCGAGCCGAGAAGTGATTCTGGCCGGCGGTGTCTTCAACACGCCGCAATTGCTGATGCTGTCCGGCATTGGCCCGGAAACCGAGCTGCGGCGCCACATGATTCCGCCGGTCGTCGTGCTCGATCGCGTCGGCAGGAATCTGCAGGACCGCTACGAAGTCGCGGTCGTCAACCGGCTGGAGCAACCGTGGGACATGCTGCGCGGCGCGACGTTCAGCGAGAGCGACAGGCAGTACGAGGAGTGGAAGTCGAATCGCCGCGGCATCTATACGACCAACGGCGTTCCGCTATGCGTGATTGCCCGCTCGACCGCCGGCCAGCCGTCGCCGGATCTTTTCTGTTACGCGCTGCTGGCGGATTTCCGCGGCTACAAACCGGGCTACTCAACGGTCGTGCGGGAGCGCCCCAACTACCTGACGTGGGTCGTCCTGAAAGGCCACACGAACAACACGGGCGGCACGGTCACGCTGTCGTCACGCGATCCGCGCGTGCGTCCCGTCATCAACTTCAATTACTTCGAGGACGGCACCGACGCCGCTGGCGAAGACCTGACCGCCGTCGTCAAGGGCGTATCGCTCGTCCGGCGCATGACCGCAGGCCTGCAACAGACGCTCGGCCTGGTCGAGGAAATGCCTGGCGCCGATTATCCGACCGAAGAGTCGCTCCGCGATTTCGTCCGCGCCCATGCCTGGGGGCATCACGCATCCTGCAGCTGCCCGATCGGCCCGCGCGACCGGGGCGGCGTCCTGAGCGGAGATTTCAAGGTGTACGGCGTCGAGGGATTGCGCGTTGTTGATGCATCGGTGTTCCCGCGTGTGCCCGGTCTGTTCATCGCGAGCGCGGTCTACATGATCGGTGAGAAGGCGGCCGATGTGATTGCTGCCGCTCACCAGGTGGCAGGGGCGGGGGGCAGGCGGCAGGAAGCAGGTGGCAGTGGTGGACGGTACTAAAGGAGCACACATGAGTATCAGAAAGGCGTTCGCGCTTCTGGCGGCCGCGGCGATGACGGGGTGCTCGTTTGCGACGACGATTCGTCAGAACACCGCGGCCATCAATGGCAGCTCCGACACCATCCGCACGAACACCGCCGCGATTGGCGAGTCCACGCGCGGCACGACGGCGCTCGTGCCGGCGCTGCAGGGGGTCAACAACCTGCGCGCCCCGCTCGAGTCCGTCGCTGCCCTGAGCCCCACGTTGCAGGGCGTCGCGTCCCTTCGCGATCCGATGACGCGCGTGGCCGCGCTCGACATGCCGATGCAGTCGGTTGCCGCGCTCAATGCACCAATGCTGCGTGTGGCCGCCCTCGAGACGCCGATGAACTCGGTGGCGCAGCTCGATGGACCGATGCGCAGCGTCGCGGCGATGAAGCCAAGTCTCGACGCCGTGGCGTCATTGCGCCCCGCGCTCGACCGCGTCTCGTCACTCGACACGCGCCTGGCAGCCGTGGCGGACCTCGGTCCGCAGCTTCAGAACGTTGGCGGCCTGCGCGAGCCGCTCGACCGCGTCGCCGCGCTCGAGGCGCCGATGTCCCGTCTTGCCGCGCTCGGCTCGGTGCTCGATCGTCCGCTCTTGCTGATCGGCGTCGGTCTACTGGCGCTCGCGGCGTGGGGTCTCGTGACGTTCTTTGCGGTGAGGCTCGCGATCATCAGCGCCGGCCGGGCGCAGCCTCGGCTGGAGGCTCCGCTGCGCACGTAGGAGGGAGCACCCATGGCACTCTACGCATTCGACGGCACATGGAACAACGCGAAGGACAACGACGAGACCTACTCGAACACAAACGTCGACCGGTTCTACGACGCGTACACGGCGACCAGCGGGACCCACGACGTTTACGAAAAGGGAATCGGCACAAGATTCGAGCGTGTCCCGATCATCGACAGGATCACGCGCGCCATCGGCGGCGCGTTCGGCGCCGGCGAGCTGAATCGCCTTCTGAATGCCTATCGCCGGCTCTGCGTCAACGTCATCGAACACAACGACACGGCCATCGATCTGATTGGCTTCAGCCGTGGCGCGGCCACGTGCCTCGATTTCTGCAACATGGTCGAAGACTGGCAGATCAAGGATCCACGGAAGCTTGGCGCCGAGTGGCGCCTTGACTCATATCTCACCGCGCCCAAAGTCGCCGACGCGCCTCCGCTCCGCTTCGTCGGTCTCTTCGATGTGGTGGGCGCGTTCGGGGTTGGTGCCATCGCCGGCGACCTGCCGGAGTTCAACCTCGGTCACAAGCTCCGGCTGCCCGCATCACGTGTGCGCTACTGTTTTCACGCGATGGCGCTCGACGAAGTCCGTCCGTCATTCAATGTGATCCGCGTGGAGGGTGCGCACGAGGTCTGGTTCCGTGGCGTCCACAGCGATGTCGGTGGCGGCGACCAGAACCGAGGCCTCAACGACATTTCGCTTCGGTGGATGTTGCGGAAGGCTATCGCTGCGGGGTTGCCGATCGCATCGAGCGTTGTCGATGGTCTTCACCCGAACGCCGATACGGCGCCGACTCTCCACAAGCTGCCGCCGATATGGCGACCCATGGCACACACCGATGTCCGACACTACACGGTGAAGGTGGCTGGCAACTGCCGGCCGCTCTTCGACGACTGTCCGATTGAAGACGAGGCCGATGAAGCGGTCGCGCAGCCGGTTTCAGCGGAGGGCCTTGTTGCCGACGCTGGCGTGCCGGCCGGCGCTTAGCTGATTGAGATCCGCGTCGACCGTTTGGCTACCGCATGACGACGACGACGCGCGAGGCTGTCGCCCGGCGGCCGCCGGTGCCGATCACGGTTGCGGTCACGTCGTAGTTGCCTTGTGGGATATCGCGAAATTCGGTCTCCAACACCCGCGGCGCATTGATGCCTTCGAGCTGGATCTGATGGCCGGTCGCGTACCCGGCCGATTCGGCTGCGATGGCGAGCGTCCGGTTTCGGTCGTCGGGTTCGATGGTGGCGGTAATTCTGATGGATGCCGGTTGACGGACCATTACCGGCGACACGCGGATAGTGACCGCCTGGCCGCCGGTGACCGGCGTTCCAGCCGCCGAAACGCACGCGCAGAGTACGGCCACGACGAGCGCGGGTCTTCGCATCATCATCCGCTCCTTGAGGGATGTGCTGCTTATCGTCAGCCGTGTCCGAGGGCTTTAGGCGCGCGCGGTTAACTGACGCCGCGCTTCCGCGAGATCGCGGCGTCGCTGTGCGTCCGGCTGCGGCAGCGACAAATCCAGCCCGGCGAGCGCGTCGACGACGATGTCAGCGACGAGCGCCTGCGCGAACCATTTGTGATCGGCAGGGATGACGTACCACGGCGCGTGATCGTGACTGGTTGCCGCCAGCGCATCGGCATACGCATCCCGATACGCGTTCCATTGCGCTCGCTCGACGAGATCGGCCGTCGAGAACTTCCAATTCTTCTCGGGATTGTCGAGCCGTTCGAGCAGCCGTCGTTGCTGCTCACGCTTGGAGACGTGCAGGTAGAACTTTCGAACGATCGTACCGTTGCGCCATAGGTGGCGTTCAAGAGCGTTGATGTCCTCGAACCGTTCCTTCCAGATCCGAGGGGTGATCCGCGGACGCGGCAGCTTCTGTGCCTCGAGCAGCTGTGGGTGGATGCGGACGACGAGCACTTCCTCGTAGTACGACCGGTTGAAGATGCCGATACGACCGCGGCCCGGAAGGACCTTTACCGCGCGCCACAGGTAATCGTGGTCGAGTTCCTCCGCCGACGGCTGCTTGAACGCATGCACGTCGGTGCCCTGCGGGCTTACACCCGACATGACGTGGCGGATCGCGGAGTCCTTTCCCGCCCCATCCATGCCCTGGAAGATCAGGAGCAGCGCGTATTCGCCTTGCGCATACAACCGCTCCTGCAGCGTGTCGAGCCGCGCCACGCCTTTCTGCAGGTGCGCCAGCGCCTCGTCTTTCCCACCGAAGGGGCCGGTGTCTGCCGGATCGTGGCGCTTCAGAGCGGCTCGATCGCCCGCCCGAACGCGGAATCGGTCGATGTGCATGTGCATCCCAGGCATTGTCGCTCAGCGCGCATCTCGTGCGTGTCAGCACGCTCGGAGACGTTGACGTTCACACGCCCCACGTGGCGCGTGAGTTCGCGCCACCACCTGTCTCACCGGTGATGACGCGGCGAGCTCGAATCGATTGCTGGCTGCTGGCTTGCTGATGCAGCGCCGCGGCTCTCGATGCTGGCCGCGACGCGGCCAGATGATTCGCAGGACGCGGATTTATCACGGCATTTTGTGAACGTAGTCTCAGGAGGCTGACATGTCAGATCAAATCATCGTGGCGACCTTCACCAATACCAACGCTGCCTATGACGCGGCGAGTGCGCTGAAGGCGCTCAAGGACAAAGGGGTCACCGATTTCAAGCCGAAGGCCGGCGTGATCGTCAAGAAAGACGACAAGGGAAACCTCTCGTTGCTCGAATCCAAAGAGCGACCGCTGTGGGGAACGGGGATCGGCACCGCATCGGGCGCGTTGATTGGACTGATCGGTGGAGCACCAGGTGCGGCGATTGGCGCGGCGATAGGTGCGATGAGCGGACTTACGTCCGACGCGGTCACCGATGCGCTGGATTCAGATTTTGTCACGTCGGTCACCCAGGAAATGCGTCCCGGAACGACCGCCATCATCGTTGAAGCCGACGAGAGGAGTACGCGGCCGGTCGATGACGTCGTGAAACTCAGCGGGGGGCACGTCTACCGCCAAGCCGCATAGTTTGATCGAGTCGGAGGACGGTCATCACACCGTACTCCGACTCGAACTAAGGCGGCGGCACGCGCTGGAGGTGATCGAATAGCTCTGGCCGCAGCACGCGATGACCGACGTGCAGGCCCAACCGTCGATAACTCTCCCACTGCGACTCGTCGAAGAACTGGTCGCTCGTCGTTTCCTGCGGAAACTCGGGATGCGCGCGGTGATAGTGGCACACATCTTCGGGTTCGCTGCCCATCAACGTCGCCTTCACGTACACGAGCCACGACTTCTGACCGTTGCGATATGTGACCACGGCGAGCGCCGCGTGCGCGCGTGAAACGCGTGACCGATCCACTTCCAGGCTGTAACGAATCGCCGGCGTTCCACCCGGTGACGGCACCTTCTCCTCCACCCAGCGTCCCCGCCGCAGCGAGTCGAGAGCACCGAAGTACGGCAACACCGATTCGGGCAGCGTCGCCGGAGATGCAGCGGCGATCTCCGACGCGCTCATGAACTTGACTTCCGCATTGAAATCGAGACGCGCCTTGCGCACCAGATCAGACAGACCCTGGAACGTGTAGTCGGGATCCGCCTCCGCATCGACGATGACGATGACAGGGAGCTGCCGGCGGATCAGTTCATAGCCACCCATGTTCTCGAAATGGCCGCCGTCGGACAGATTCCAGAGCTCGCCCGCCGTGCCCCTGGTTCGCGCGAGCAGTTCGGCAGCCAGCGCGGCCTGCACCGGCAACGCCGCTTCCAACGCGATCCATGGCGACCACTGCTTCGCCCAGAACTTCCACGGCCGTTCGATCGACGGCGTCCCGGAGTCCCACCAGTAGCCAAGGCGGATGTTGAACATCCCGCCCAGAATCGCAATCGGCACGGAGGTGTTTGCGCCGGCGGCGGGCGAAAACGCGGCACCTGACACGCTGACCCACCGGCCGAGCGACAGCGGATCGGGAGTGCGGCCGCCTTCATCGGCGGTCCTGAACACTCGGTACGCATGCGTTCCGTTCGGGTACGAGACGATCTCGCCCTTGTCGCCGTACGTCAGGTGGTGGCGGATACCGAGACTGAGGCCGCACGGGCCAAGTGCGAGCCCGGTGCCCTTGCGATCCTGATTCTGCACCTTCATCCGCGTGTCCATCGTCTCGTTGACGGTGACGTTGAGGATGTGCAGTGGGCCACCTCGCAGCCACGGCTTGTCGACGTGTCCGTTCTCCGGCAGCCGTTCACGCACCTCCGGCCACCTCCAATACTGTTCTCCGCCGCAGTCGTCGTCCTGAACGGTGTCCTTGACGGCGGTATTTCTGGCGAGCCGGTTCGGATTCGATGCGCCAAGGAACGTACGCGTCAGACGCGACGAATAAAACGCGTGGAGTGATGACAGGTTGGCGAACGTCCTGGTGCGCCCGAAAAGGAAGGTGAAGATCGCAAGGATCGCAAACACGGAAATGGCGAAGGGGGTCGCCGTGCGGGTGACGTCCGGTATCGGACAGGGTGGCGTCGGCATGTCAGCGGGCACCACGACGAATCCGCTCTCCGACGGCGTGACCTCAATGCGATCGGCGCCAAAAATTTTCAGTGGCGAGCGGGTGGCCAGGCCCGCCGGCGCGTCCTGCACGGGTCCGAATTCCCACGCGATCGCATGGGATGCCACGTCGGTGGCGACCAGCCATACGGACACCACCACGACGGCCGCGATCCACGACACGATCGAGACCGGGACGGAAGGAGATTTCTGGCCGCGTGTCGGCGCGAGCAGCACGAGTGCTGGTCTTGCGAAGGCGCCCAACCCCGCGAAGACGGCGGCGAGCGACGCACCCCACCGCACGAGCTGACCGGTGTTGGCGAGCGTGTATATGGTACCGCCCACGGTATCGATCAACGTCCAGGCGATGACCGCGGCGCACGCAAGAAGACCGGTCTTCAGGATGCCCGTCAGCCTGCTTCGGAGAAAATTTCCTATCTCGATGGCCGAGATCGCATCTCCGCTGCGAATACGACTCTCGGCCAGCGTTCGATACATCAGCGTCAACAACGCGTTGAGCGTCACCAGCGCGCAGAGCCAGAAGCGCGTCGGATGGCCGGGAACCGGACTCAGTACCGCCGCGCCGATATCCGGCAGCGACGCGTCGAACCACCCGGGCGCTGCGGGTTGATAACGCAGCATGCCCGCGGCGCCGATGGCGACGGCCAGAACCGTGCCGATCACGGGCGAGGCGCCGATCGTGCCGTCGGATTCCTTGCGGACGATCAGCCAGTATGCCCAGCCTGCAGGGACCGTCAGGAAGAACAGTGGTGCGAACGCGACGATCCATGGACTCCACAGCAGGAATGCGTTCGCCCCTGGAAGGGTGCACGTGACGAGCGCACTCACCAGATGTTTTGTGCCGGTGGCCGCCAGCACGCTGTCGAGCGGAGCGCGGAGGAGCTGCAGACCCAAAAAGACGGTCAACACTGTCGTGATCATCACCGTCTGCACCGCCACCCAATTCCGCAGCAGGATGGCGCCCAAGACGATCAGATCTCCCGATCCGCGCGGAGCGAGGTAGCGGCCGTTGTCGCGCAGCCATCGAAATGCGCGTGCGGCCCAGCCGTGGCGCTCTGGAGCGATCTTCTCCGGGTCGCGCGCACGAATCACGTCCTGGACATCGTCGAGGCCGGTGATCCAGTTGCGCGTGAACAGGCGCCCAAGAAATGAGCCGAAGTAGCCGCCGCCCGAGACGGTCGAGACGAAGTCGATCTTGCCGAGGAGCCGCGCTTCAGCGATCGCCTGAAAGACGCCCAGACAGAATGTCGCGCTGCGGACACCGCCGCCCGACAGCCCGAACCCGATGGCATCCGGTGGCAGCGAACCATCAGATCCCTTCTTGAATTGATGGCTCGAGACCTTCTGTCTTCGCTCTGAGAGGAGCGCCGCCTCAGCGGTCTCCAGCGCCGCCGGATACGCAGTGCGATCGCGTTCAGACATGTTCCCTTACTGTGTCGGAATGAGCAGGAGTGGACCTTAGTAGGGCCGACCAGTTGGTGGCCCTACCAGGTGAGATGGCGTGAACCGGAGTAGGACTAACTCCTACGCCGGTCGGGCGGACCTTCGATAGCTATTGCGTTTTCGTCGTGCCCAGCTCCTGGTAGATCGCTTGAACGGCCAGCTTCAGCCCCTCGGACGTGTAGCCCTTGTACTTGTCTGTCAGATTGATCGACGCGGCCGCGGCGTCCGCGTTCTTGCCGGCGCGACGGGCGGTCTGTACTTCGTTCAGCAGATCCGTGATGTATCGCTGATACTCCTGCAGGTCGCTCCACTTCATGAGCGGGGCGTGCCCCGGGACGACGACATCGACGTTCTTGACCGTGGCGACGGCTTTCGAGAGCGTCTGCGGGTAGGCGACGCCGCTGCCGCCGTTGGCGGGATCGATACGCGGCGCGTCTTTCCTTGCAAAGAGATCCCCGGTCTGCAGCACGCGCAGCGCGGGGAAGTACACCATCGCGTCGCCGTTGGTGTGGCCGGCGCCAAAGTAGAAGAGATCGATACGTTCGTTCCCGCTGCCAACCGTCAGCTTGTCTTTGAACGTCCGCTTTGGCAGAAACACGGCCTTGTCACCCTTGAAGGCATCCATCTTGGCCATGTTCGTCTTCGTGTTCTCCTGCGCGATGATCTCGACGCTGGTTCCGAACTTGTCGTCGTTGCCGGTGTGATCGCCGTGTGTATGCGTGTTGATGATCGTGGTCACCGGCTTGGTCGAAATCGACTTGACGCGTTCGAGGAACGTCTGTCCCCATCCCGCGAGCTTCGTATCCACCAGCACGATGCCGTTGTTGGTGATGAACACGCCGACATTGCCGCCACTGAACGTCGCGTCGTTGCCCGGCGTTGAGCTGGTCAGCACGTAGTAGTTGTCGGCGACCTTCTGCACGTCGATGACTTGCTTTGTCTGCGCCTGCTGCGCAGCGACCGCCATCGACAGCCCGCCGAGGACAAGCAATGCACCGAGCACGATCATTCGTTTCATCGTTAAACCCTCCGACTCGGACGAAAATCATACTCTCAGCTCGCCGCGAAACACCGTTACTGCGTGGCCGGCGAGCAGCACGCGATCACCGGCGAGCGTGACGCGCAGCACGCCACCGCGCGGCGACGCCTGGTACGCCGTAAAGCGCTGTTTTCCCAATCTCGGAGCCCAATACGGCGCCAGCGCGCAATGCGCCGAGCCGGTCACGGGGTCTTCGTCGACGCCGGAGCCCGGCGCGAAGAACCGTGACACGAAATCGAAACCCGCCGTGTTTCCGCGGCTCGTCACGATGACGCCGCGTACGGGGAGGCGGCGCAGCATCGCGAAATCGGGCATCAGCGAGCGCACGTCGTCTTCGGTCGCCAGCTCGACCAGGTAATCGAACTTGCTGCGCGAAACACGCATGGGATGCATGCCGAGCGCTTCAATCAATCCGTCCGGTGGTGCCGATGGTTCGGGGACGGTCGCCGGAAAATCGAGCTCGATCAAATCGCCTGTCTGCGTCGCGCTGAGAAGACCGCTTTGGGTATGGAAGCGGGCGGTGCCGCCGGCAGCCAGGATTCCTTCCTCGAGCATGGCATGTGCGGTCGCCAGGGTGGCGTGTCCGCACAACGCGATTTCGATCGTCGGCGTGAACCACCGCAAGGACCAGTCGTGGTCGCGACGGTCGACGAAGGCCGTTTCCGACAGGTTCATCTCCGTCGCAACGCGCTGCATCCACGTGTCATCCACGTTCGCGCCGTCGAGGAGGCAGACCGCCGCAGGGTTGCCGCTGAAGGGCGCGTCGGTGAAGGCATCAATCTGAAAAAGCCGCATCACGTTATAATCCCGCAGTTTACGAAAGGGTGTCGTGAGAAACCTACTGATTGCATTCGCATTGGCATTCCTCGTCGCGGCAACATCCGCGGCGCAGCTGCAGAGTGATCCGAAGGGCGGCGACCTTACGCGGGGCGTGCCATCGCCCAACGGCAGGACTGCCGAGGGTGGCGTCGAGTTCATCAATCCCGGCACTCCGGTGCTGAAGGACTCGGAGATTAACAGCCAGCCCGTTCCGCGGCTGCCTGACGGTCATCTCGATCTGACCGGTCCGTGGGTTGGCGGCGGGACGGTTGCCGACATCGAACGCGATGGCGGACTCAAGCCCGGTGAGCTGCCGCTTCTGCCGTGGGCAAAAGAGCTCAGAGACAAGCGCAGGTCGCAGGACGATCCCTACACCGCGTGCCTTCCGATGAGCGTGCTGCGGACCAACCCGTACCCGTGGAAGTTCGTGATGGGCTACACGTCAAAGGGGCTCAGCCACATCTACATCCTGCACGAGCTGATGGATGACGGCGCGCATCGGGTTGTCTATATGGATGGACGGAAGCACCCTGCCGGGTTCATTCCATCGTGGCTCGGGCACTCGATCGGGCGGTGGGACGGCGACGCGCTCGTCATCGACACGGTCGGCTTCAACGACAAGTTCTGGTTCGATCGGCGTGGAACGCCGCACAGCGAGCAGCTCCACATCGTCGAGCGTTACACGCGGCCGAACTACGGGACGCTCATCAACGATGTCACGCTCGAAGACCCCGGCGCGCTCGCGCGTCCGGTGAAGCTGCAGTTCAAAGCGCGGCTGATGCGCCCCGATCGCCAGACGGGGACCGGCGATCTGATGGAATTCATCTGCAACGAGGACAATCAGTACGGATCGGCGGGTGGGTTCAAGCCGGGGACGGGAGCAGGGAACAATAGATAGCTGGCATTGAAGGGGCGCGCGGCTCAGTCACACCCCATCGGTCGATTCGGTCCGCCGGGTATGCGCGCTGGCGCGGGGTAGGCGTTCGAGTAAATCGATTCGTACCGCACCCTGACGCCGTCCTTGTCGAGAAAGCCCATCGACTGATTGAACAGTGCCGGCGGGGGCGCGTTGCCAGGTACCGTCGCCTCCGTGATATAGACACGGTTCTCGTGCATGTAGATCGAAGCGAATGTCTTTGACTTGTCCGGATTGGTGAGCTGCACGCGCCGCCCTTCGATGCGGTCGGTGTTGGCGTAGCCGTAATAGGTGATCTTGGCGTCTCGCTTCAGGAAGTTCCACACGGCGTAGTCGAGCGCCCCACGTAGCTCATTCGGCCCTTGATTGGTGCACTGGTCTGGATAGAGCGTGCAACCTTTGACTTGATCGCCGTGGATCTTCACGACGTTGCTGTAATCGACGACGGTCACCGAGTACCGGCTCTGTCCTTCGTCGTAGCTGTACACGTGAGCGGGAAGGTCGAGGTCGTACTCGGTGTGATAGGTGATCGTTCTCACCTGCGGCTGCTTTGGAAAGTTCACCAGGAACCGATCGTCACGGCTGTAGTACTCGACCCATTCCTGGGCGAAAGATGGCGCCGCAACGAATAGAATCACCGCTGCCAGAATGAGCCGAATCACACGCATGACGCTCCTCCGTTTCCGTGTCCCCCGGACCGTCGGCAGGTCACAGATATTACGCCTATCCGCCCCGTCCGTGCCGCGATAGGATGCCCGCCATGCCCGTCGACCGGAAAGCACGTATTCACGCCGTCGCCCGCGTCTCCAGCGGGAACTTTCTGGAGATGTACGACTTCATGGTGTTCGGGTACTACGCGGCAGCGATTGGACGGGCCTTCTTTCCGAGCGGGAATGCCTACACGTCGCTGATGCTGTCGCTGATGACCTTTGGCGCGGGCTTCCTGATGCGTCCGCTTGGGGCTCTGGTACTCGGCGCCTACACGGACAAGCACGGACGCCGCGCCGGCCTGATGTTGACCCTGACCCTCATGTCGATCGGCATCGTGACGATTGCGTGCACGCCGGGCTATGCCACCATCGGTCTGCTTGCGCCACTCCTCGTGCTGGCGGGACGGCTGCTTCAGGGATTCTCGGCCGGCATGGAGCTGGGCGGTGTCTCGGTTTATCTGTCGGAGATCGCGACACCGGGGAACAAAGGCTTCTATGTCAGCTGGCAGTCCGCGAGCCAGCAGGGCGCGGTCATGTTCGCGGCACTGGTTGGCGTGATGCTCACCTCCACGCTGACGCCGGTGGCAATGGCGAGCTGGGGTTGGCGTGTGCCGTTGCTCATCGGCTGCGGCATCATTCCGGTACTCTTCCGCCTGCGCCGGTCGCTCGAGGAAACAGGCGAGTTCCTCGCTCGAGCCAGACGACCTCCCGCATCGGAAGTCCTGCGCTCGCTCGTGACCAATTGGCCGCTGATCGTCATCGGCACGCTGATGGTCACGATGACGACCGTTTCGTTCTACATGATTACGGCGTACACGCCGACCTTCGGCAGCGCCGTGTTGCACCTGACAAGCAGCGATAGCCTCATCGTCACGCTCTGCGTCGGCGCGTCGAACCTGGTGTGGCTTCCGGTCATGGGCGCCCTTTCGGATCGAATCGGCCGCCGACCGTTGCTCGTGGGCTGCACGCTGCTGATGATTGCGACGGCGTACCCAGCCATGCTGTGGCTGGTCGACTCGCCAACCTTCTGGAAGCTGCTTGCCGTGCAGCTTTGGTTCTCATTCCTCTACGGCAGTTACAACGGCGCGATGGTGGTGTTTCTCACCGAGATCATGCCTGTGGATGTACGCACCACGGGCTTTTCGTTTGCGTACAGCCTCGCGGCGGCGTTGTTCGGTGGCTTCACGCCGGCCATCAGCACGTACCTGATTCAGACCACGGGGAATCGCGCGGTGCCGGGCCTGTGGTTGTCGTTTGCGGCTGTATGCGGGTTGCTTGCGGCCGTAGTGGCTCGAGCGCAGACGGAACCGGCGGAATCGCGCCAGCCGATTCCAACACTCGCTACGTGATCGTTCGGGTCGTTTGGACCGGGCGCGATCGAGTTCAGTCTTTTTTTGAGTCTCTGATCAAGTCGTACCGTTCGGCTGCGGCGTCGATCAACCTGCCAATCAGGTAGACGACGATGATGACGCCGAAGTTGAAGAGGACGACGCTCCAACCTAGAGACATTTACCGGTACATCTTTCTCGAATTGGAACTGGCCGTTCCGTTGTCGCGGCCAGCAGGAACTCCGTTGACGGGCTGTCGTGAGTAGCGAGACATCAATTCCCTCGCGCCACTAAAAAGAATTCCCGAGGAAGGGCAGCATGCGGCCGCAGTACATGACGGCCACGAAAGTGACGAGAGCCACGGCGCCGATCGCGCGCTCGCGAACATGCGTGACGGTTCCAATTTCCGTTTTCCACGCCGCAGGCCAGACGGTCAGATACAGCAGATCCGCGGCGGCGAGCAGCAGGAAGATTAGCTTCCAGTAGAACACCACGTTGGTCGTGTAACCCTTCGGCGTGGCGAGGTAGAACATCATTCCGCTGATCTCGTTGACGCCGAAGCCGAGCAACGCCCACGGCAGCATGCGATGCAGCGCCGGATACGGTATGCCGGTGAACCATCCCATCAGCCGCAGGTTCGCGAGCAGCAGGACACCGAACCAGAGCGTCATCCCGACAAAGTGCGCGCTCTCGAGCGCCGGCCACACCCACTGGTGACCGGGCCCGTTGACGAAAAACGCGACGCCGGCACTCGACACCGAGAACATCGAGCGCGCGACTTCCGTCTTGGGGTCTCCGAGAATCTCGGGATGGCGGATCGCGCCGCCGATATTGGCGGCCACGGTCATCAATCCGAGCGAAAGTGCCGCCAGCACGAACGTGATGAACGTGAGGCTTGGCGGGACGCGACGGGTCCGCCGCCATCGCCACAGGCCGAGCCACGCCGCAATCCCGGCGAGCTCGAGCACGATGAACGCCAGCAGCGCAGAATCCTCATGGGCAATCATCGCCGGTTGAGAGATTCCCGGGAGCTTTTCGATCGCACCTTCCGCCGCGAGGCCCGTCGTGAACACCGGAAGCGTCATGACGGCGATGCCGAACAGCACGCCAAGCGCCGTCGGCTTCATGGTGTCGTCCTTCATCGCCTCGCTGTCGCTCACGATCGAGACGACAAGCAGCAGGAACGCGATGATCAGCCCGACGGTCGGGAAATGGTTGATCAGCAGGTGAAGATGCGAGAGGTTCGCCGGCGTGATGAGGTCTGCCATAAAAAGACTACATGTATCCGAGCAAACGACCAGCGAAGATCGTTCCGGCCCACAGCATCGCGGACGCGGCAGCCAGCTGTCGGGTGCTGCCGGTCACGGCCACCGGCTCGGGGCTCTCGCGATAGATCGCGCGTTCAAGACGTTTGAGCAGCGGCAGATTGATGATGATCAGGAGCATCTTGAAGGCGAAGAGCAGCGACGTCGACTTGCGTTCCGGATCCGCGATGAACAGGAGGACGCCTGTGGCCAGGTTGATCCAGAACGCGAACCACATGATGCGGAACAGCGGCCGCAGCGGTCCGATCGGGATCGTCCGCGCCACGCCAAGCAGGCGGAGGTCGACAAACCAGGCGGAGCCGACAAGGAGCATCATGCCGAAGGTATGAATCGTGAGGACGGTCGGAAATGCCCAGACCGTTTCCGCTTCGCGCAGCCATGTCGAAAACGCTGTGTCGTGCAGCGCGGTCGTCAGTTGCAGCATGTGGGTATGCGGCGACTATATAACACCGGGTTCGTGGTTGGTGGTTAGTGGTGGAGTGGTTCGTCGTGGGTGGTTGCCTACCAACCACGAACCAGCATCAGCGCGACGTCGTGGCGGGCGCGGACTTCACATTCGGTGGGACCGGGAACACCAGATACGGATTGTTGGTCTCCCACGTTTTCACCGTCAGGTCGACAACGGTGCGGCCACCCTGCTTGAGGACGACATGCCCAGGCGTCTTGACGTCGCTGAGCACCTCCGCGTGGTCCGCGTAATTGGAATAATCCGCCTCCCAATTCAGATTGGCGAGCGCAGGGTTGTCGGCCCGCGCCTCGACCTTCGTCATGAGACTGTTGGCGTCGAGCGTCGCCTTCACGGTGATCCCTGCGAGCGGGCCGGTGAGCGGAGCACTGATCGTCGTTGCGCCAGCCTCGGTCGAGACCACCGTCTTATCCCCCGCGGCATACGCTGCTTTGACGACGCCGTAGGGGAGCATCCAGATGTGCAGCAGACGCTCGCGGACCACGGTCATGGCGGGTGTCGCAACACCCTTGCCTGGAACCAGGCCCGCGCCGATTTCCGATTCGTTCCACGCGTACGTCTCACGAACGGTTTCAATCGCGTGCTGCGCGGCGCCGCCGTCAGGTGTCCGGGTGAGTTCCACCCGCGCGGCCACCGGGTTGTAGCCAATTGCGATGTGGAAGTCTGTCTTGACTTGGCGGCCGCCCATGTCGCTCGTGCCGCTTCCCTGCAATTCCATCGTGTTGATGATGTCGATCGCGGGCAACCGCGTGTTCGCGCCGCCGATATCGGAAAAGCGCGCCATGCCCAGCGCGTCCGCGGCGGTCCGGAGCACCTTCGCGCGATCGGTCGCACCCTGGGCCTGCACCGGCGGCATGCTCAACGCGGCGGCAATCGCAACGGTCAACGCGGCGGAAAGGAGGGCTCTCATGATTAGTGGTGTTCCTTCGTGACGATGTGCGCGAGGTCGCGCTCGCTGCAGGGCTGTGATTCCGGCAGCATGGCATCGGGACGGGGATTGAGCAACGCCACGCGCGGCGTCGTCGTCCACGGTTCGAGCAGGTAGTCGGGATCCTCGACCGTCGCGGTCCACGTCAACGTGTTCCCCTCGCGACGGAAGCGCTCGATCACATGCATGTTTTCGCCGTGCATGTAGCCGCCGATCTGGTCGAACCAGGTGTTCGCGTTGAAGCCCCACGAGTCAACGACGAGCGTATCGCCGTCCCAGTGAGCGATGCTTTCACCGGTGTAGGTGCCGTCGAGGTCCTTCAGCGGCGTGTGCTTGCGGCCGTCGGTCGGAATCATCCGGTACATCGTCTGCGTCGCAATCAAGCCGCCCTGACCCGGATACACGAACATTACGTGGTTCGGATACTGAGCGATATACGACGGGATGGCGCCACGAGGGACTCCGGCGGGCATGCAGTTGTTCGATGGATCCTCTTCGTTGGCATTGTGGTCGTTGTACTTGACCATGTCCCAGTATTCCGGCTTGTAGATTGGCCGGTTCGATCCGCTGCGCCGCAGCAGCGCCGCCGCGCGTTCCGCCTGCTCGTTGTTTTGTGGACGATTGTTGAGCCGCGGAAAGACGGTGACCATCTGCCCGCTGTGCAGATCGCGTGCGACCGTCTCGCTCTCGATCGCGATGCCGTTGTTCGCGATCTGATTCGGCACCCCGTTCAGGTTGTCGCCGAGGCCGTTCCAGACGCCGGTCAGGTCCGGATGTCCGTCGGCCGTGCGCGGCGTTGTGCCCGTCGGTTTCGGCGGCGCGTTAACGGTGCGAGGACCGCGCGGCGCGGGGTTCTGCGCGAACACTGCTGCCGTCGCGAAACAGAGCGCCGCCGCTGTTGCGATAACTCGTCTGTTCACAGCCATGGAGGCCTCTCGTTAATCAGCGACTATTCGCGGCCGGCGCATCGGGCGCGTCGGCCAGCAGCTTGAAGACGCGGCCGTCGCCCATCTTCAGTTCCTGCGCGAGACCGCTGTTCGAGCCGTCCCTCGCGGCCAGCGCGATCACCGTCAGCGCGTCTCCCGGCTTGAGGCCACCGCGATCGGCGCGGCTCAAGCCTGCCCGGCGGAGGCCTGCGAGGCCCGTCATCTCGAAGGCCCATTTGGTCATCTTGCCGTCGGCCTCCTTGACGTTGACGGTCAGGTAGGAATGCGGATTGATGAACTCGATCCGCGCGACGGTGCCGGTGACTTGAATCGTCTTGTAGATGTCGAACTGCGCCTGTATGGAATGGTGGGCCGATGCCACAAGTGGCACAGCTACCAGTGAAAGTGCCAACAGCGCGCGCATGCTCAAACGCGTCATATTTGCCCCTGAAAAGAAGGAACTTCGCGCCCGAATCCTACACCCGCCGCAGCACCGAAACAAATTGGGCCGCGTCACCGTTTTCGCTGCCGAAGACAGCCAGTCCGCTCCCGCGATCGGCCTCATTGGATTGATGTCGCTCGCGCTTGGTGTTGGGCTGCGCGTGTTCAATCGCCGGCTGAGAGTGTGTAACGCTCAACGCTCGCGCCCAACGCCCGACGGCGTTGGGCGTGAGTGGGTGTCGATCTAATTCGGCTTCACGAACAATCCGATCAAGCCTGCGGAACCCTTTGCGTGCGACATCCCGCCGGCGGGGACCAGCTTCGCGAGAAATTCCTCGCGCGTCAGACCCGGCGGCAGCTCTTTCGGATCGAAATCGGTTGCGACGACGACGAACGTGTAGTGATGCGGCGATCCGGGAGGCGTGCAGGGACCTGAATAGAAGCCGACGCCCTGCGTGCTCTTGCCGCCGACGTACTTGTCCGACTCCTTGCTCACCTCGCCCTCCGCGAAGCTGGTGACGTTCGGCGGGATGCCGTAGGCAACCCAGTGATGAACGCCGGCGCCGCCGCGCCCCTCCGGATCCTCCATCAGCAGCGCGAAGCTCCTCGTCCCCTCCGGCGCGCCGCTCCACGAGAGCTGCGGGGAGACGTTGTCGCCGACACAGTTCGGATTCTGCGCATTCTTGTTGGCGACCTTACGCGGCATCATTTGGCCGTCCTTGAAGGTCTGCGATGTCAGCGTGAAGGCGGTTTGCGCCGCGGCGCTGGTGGCAAGCGCCACGCTGAGCGCGCCCGCCGTGAACAGGTGCCGGAAAATGTACGTCGAAGACATATTCCCTCCAGAGCGCGATTGTATGACAGACGTGAAACGTCCACTAAAGACCCTCGAGCGCGTGCTCTCGAAGGCTGGCGTCGGTTCGCGCACCGAAGCGCGCGCGTGGGTGGCACAGGGGCGCGTGAAGGTGAACGGGACGATCACGCGCGATCCCGATCGATGGATAGACATGCACCGCGACCGCGTGAGGCTGGACGACAAGCCGCTCGAACCCCGCGCACGCGTCTACGTGCTGCTCTATAAACCTGCCGGCTATCTCACGACCTACAAGGATCCGAAGGGTCGGCCCACCGTGTACGACCTCGTTGCCGCGGTCGGAACGTTTGTCTCGCCCGTCGGGCGGCTCGATCTCGACACCTCGGGTCTGCTCCTGATGACCAACGACACGCAGTTTGCCGAGCGGGTGACCAACCCCGTGTCGCACGTCCCCAAGACGTATCTGGTCAAAGCATCAACCGTGCTGACGGACGCCCAGTTGCAGACGTTGAGAGACGGAATCGAACTGGCTGACGGTATGACGCGCCCGGCGATCGTCCGCCGGCTGCGCGACTCCAGCAAGTACACCCACGTCGAAATCACGCTGACCGAAGGAAGAAATCGTCAGGTGCGACGGATGATCGAGGCGCTCGGTGCCCACGTGCTGAAGCTCGTACGCATCAGGATTGGTCCAATCAGCATCGGCTCCCTGCCGATCGGCAAGTGGCGGCTGCTCACCCGTCGCGAGATCGCGGCCTTCGCTGCGCGCAAGCGCGCCGAGGCTGATGGCGCGCGCCCCGCGTGATGCCGATAAGGAATGAACGCCGCGGCGTTCGTTCGACAGCAAGCGCGGCGAGGAGTTCACGATGAGATCCACCAACACGGTTCGCGCAGTTGTGTGCATTGCCATGTTGCTCGGGTATTCCACGTCATCGCACGCGCAGAACGCGCCGGCGGGCGAGTTCTCCGCCGGATGGCGTCTGCTGACCCTTCCCGATGTTCCCACCCCCAACGTGCCCAAGGGCGAAACTCAGACGCTTCCGCTCGGATGGTATGCCGACGTAGCCGGCAATCTCACTCGGACGTTCGCGGTGGTCGGCGAGGTGGGAGGCAATTACAAGAGCGTTGACGAGACCACCACGCTGTTTGGCACGACCTTCAACATCGATGTGGGCGTCGACATGCACACGTTCATGGGCGGCGTGCGGTTCAACGCGAGGCAGAATGCGGCGTTCACGCCGTATGCCCAGGCCTTGTTCGGCCTTGCTCGTGGGACGGTTCACGTGAAGGGGCGGGTGACCGTCGCCGGAACCACGTCTACCACCGTCGATCAGTCCGTATCCGACACCGACTTCGCGTTCGATGCTGATGGCGGCGTGAACTTCAGACTGAGCGACGCACTTGCCGCGCGGGTGAGCGCAGGATATCTGCGCGTCGGCGGAAGCGACGGGGGCAACGCCTTCCGCTTCGGCGTCGGAGTGGTCTTCCCCTTCTAATTACGTCATTCCTCCTCCGCAACGCTCGGATGCGTTGCGGGGTTTTCCTCCGTGTGACGCGTTCCCGATCAGAACGAATGGGAGACACGGAGGATTCCATGACCACTGGACACAAGCTGCTCAAAGCCACGTTTGCAGCGTTTCTATTTGCAGGCGCCCTCACCACCGCCGGGACGGCGAGCGCCAGCGAGCGGACGACCCAAGGCCCCGGCGAACCGACGCTGGCAGAAGTCCGTCGTGCCACCGAGCGGTTCCTGGACGTAAACGTCGCCCTGGCGGAAGGTTACATTCGCGACCCGTTCAACATGTGCGAGACGGCAGAGATGATGGGCCGTCCAGCATCTCAGGGAGCGATGGGGATCCACTACTTCCGCCCCGACCTCCTCGGGATCACGGCGCCCCCGTCACCGCGCGTCAACGGCGTTGGCATGCACACCGACTTCCTCAAGCCGAGCATCCTGATTTACGAGCCACAGGCCGACGGATCGATGGAACTGGTCGCGGTTGAAAATCTCGTGTTCGCGGCGGCCTGGAAGGCGGCCGGCAATGCGGAACCGCCATCGTTCCACGGGGTGCCGTATGACACGATGATCGACGATCCGAGCACGCCGATTGACGAGGCTCACATGTTCGAGCCGCACTTCGACCGCCATGTCTGGATCTACCGCGCCAATCCAAATGGGGTGTTCACCCCCTTGAATCCGGCCGTTTCCTGCGCCAATCACGGGGGGCACGCGACTCACTGACGGTAGGTATCAGGTATCAGGTTTCAGGCGTGCTGGACCAACCCTGAAACCTGATACCTGACTTCTCTCTACCAGCGAAGGAGGATTCTGGTACAGAATAGCGCCGCACAAAGGAGGTGTGTCGATGACTCGACCATTGAACGT
>Ga0068860_100001493_pt1 | contig 25247 bp, 19 predicted proteins | sample KBSSwiS32_FD_66597 | JGI IMG/M metagenome (GOLD analysis project Ga0068860, IMG submission 66597) | Switchgrass rhizosphere microbial communities from Kellogg Biological Station, Michigan, USA - KBS Switchgrass S3-2 | ecosystem: Host-associated > Plants > Roots > Rhizosphere > Soil ...
AAAACTCCGAGTTCAAAGCTTCGGGATTTCCCTCGACGGCTACGGCGCCGGGCCGAATCAGAGTCTGGAGAACCCGCTCGGCGAAAGAGGCCCCGAGCTGATGGAGTGGTTCTTCCCCACCCGCGTCTGGCAAGCGATGCAAGAAAATGGGGACGGTGGCGAGACGGGAGTCGACAACGAAATTGCGGAGCTGGGCTTCGACAATTTCGGCGCCTGGATTCTCGGGCGCAACATGTTCGGTCCGGTGCGCGGGCCCTGGCCGGACGACAGCTGGAAGGGCTGGTGGGGCGACGAGCCGCCGTACCACGTGCCCACCTTCGTCCTCACCCATCACCCCCGGGCACCGCTCCAGATGGCGGGAGGTACCACGTTTTATTTCGTCACCGACGGCATCCACTCCGCGCTGGAGCAGGCAAAGGCGGCAGCCGGCGATCGAGACATCCGCCTCGGCGGCGGGGTGTCCACCATCCGGCAATACCTCCGCGCCGGCCTGATCGACGAGCTGCACCTCGCCCTCCGGCCGGTGCTGCTCGGCACCGGGGAGCATTTCCTGCACGATATCGACCTGCGATCTCTTGGCTATGAGGTCGAGAAATCCGTCGCGGGCGAGCGGGCAACGCACGTGTTTCTGCGCAAGGGGGCGTAATGCGGGGAATGGCTTTCGCCGCGATTCGGATTCCTTAAGAAGCGTAGCCGGGGCCGCCAGGGGATCCGCACTCCTTCCACAGCTTTTCCCAATTCCAGAGCCCGTGCGCCACCTCTTTCGGCAACGGGAACCCGAGCTGATGCGCGAGCAGACACACCTGCCCGCGATGGTGGGCTTCGTGAGAAAGCATGTAGCACAGCATTTCCGGGCCAACCGGCCAAGGCGGAGCCCAACCGTCTCTGCGGAACTTCTCGACAAGGCCCCCGGATTCGCCGAGCGCTTCGGCGAGCATCTCCGCGCAGCGAGCGGCGCTCTCGGCCAATCCCGCACGGGCCTGCTCTGGCGTGCAGTGCGCGCGGTTCAGCTGTCGTGGGACCTTCAGGTGCGGAGCGGTCAGCCGGACCCACTTGGAACGAACGTTGTGCATGTGGGTGAATATCGCCGCAATGGTGCGGACCTTGCCGGGCGGTTTGGCTCTCCAGGCGGCCGGGTCTAGATGTTCGATCAGAACCTGGTTCATGCGATCATTGGCGACAAAGATCTGGACCGCGGCTCGGCCGAGTTGAGCTTGAACCTTTGGTTGGCGCGTGGTCACGGCTCTCTACTCCTTGGCTTCTACGACCCTGTCAGTTTCTCCGAAATCCGGGTCACTTCATAGTGATCACTGGACGAGTGGTGCAGGGTCCGATTCTGGAGTACCTTCTTCGGTGTGCCAGGGATCTCCATTCAGATCATGACCACGGCATTGAAGATCGTCGGCATCGTGGTCATCGCTTTGGTCGTATTCGTCATCGGCCTCACGACGTACTCTTGCCTGATCGCGGGACCTCACCTGACGGCTCGTGGATCGGGCGACGGCATCCGCATCGAAGGTCGATTTCTCGGCGAATACTCCCTGGGATTCAACCGCGTCCAGATTCGCGACATCGGATCGGACGCCGTCATATGCGACATCGTCGGCTCGTGGAATGCGCGACCTTGATCTGCGCCCGGGCTTCAATACTCCACAGACCATGTTCGGGCCGTCTTCAGACGGCTCTTCAACGGCTCCCACTGCGCAGTGTCGGCTCGTGCGCGGTAAAGATATCGAGCAACCCTCTGGGGGAACAACGGCTGGGGTCGCACTCGATCGTCATCGATACAGATCGGGTTTTGAAAGGACGTAATTGTCAAAGCTCCGAGCCTAAAGCTTCGCGATCTCCTCGACGGCTATGGCGCCAGGCCGAATTAGGATCTCGGGAATTCGACCTCCTGGGGCCGTCCCAACCCTCGGCGCACTCTGGAACGACTGTGCGTGCGGGGAGAAACGATGGAACGCGACGAGCATTCTGTGCGGCAACGGCTGGTGCTGTGCCTCGATGGCACGTGGAATCAACAAGATTCCGGAACGAACGTCTATCACCTTGCGAATCTGATCAAGGAAGGCGAAGTGGCGGCCCCCGACGGCACTTGGAGGCAGCGCGTGGAATATCAGCCGGGGGTCGGCACCGGCGTGCTCGACAGCATCACGGGCGGCGGGTTCGGCATCGGCCTGTCGAGGAACGTGCGTGAAGCTTACGACTGGCTGGTCGAGCAATACCGCGAAGGCGACGAGATCTACGTCTTCGGCTTCAGCCGCGGCGCCTTCACCGCCCGCTCCCTCGTCGGCCTGATCTCCAAGTGCGGTCTCGTGCGCCGAGGAGCCCCCATCCCGCCAGAGGAGCTCTGGCACGCGTATCAAATTCTCGGTCGGCATCGCAACGCCAGGACAGGCATGGAGCCCGCCGCCAATTGGTGGGAACGGCTCGCAGGAAAGCGGAAGGCTCCTTTTCGCGAGCTGCAAGTGCTGCGGCGCGAAACCTGGGAGAAGATCGACCCGCGGTTCAAGATCAAGGATCCGGTAAACCGCGCAGAGCGGTTGCTGGTCGAATGGTCGCGCCGGGTGCCCATCCATTGCGTCGGCGTGTTCGACACGGTCGGCGCCCTCGGTCTCAACGCCCTGGCGATCCCGTGGCTCCGGGACCACACGGCCCAGTTTCACGACGCGCGTTTGACCACCCTGGTCTTAAACGGTTTCCAGGCTCTCGCCGTCGACGAGCACCGGACGAGCTTCGCCCCCATCCCTTGGTATCGCGAGACCGACGCCGGCATCCCACAAAACGAAACCGCCAACGGCGGCCGGATTGAGCAACGCTGGTTCACGGGCGCCCATTCGAACGTCGGCGGCGGCTACGAGGACGACATCCTCGCGCAGTTTTCGCTCGCCTGGATGATCGAAGAGGTGAGCCGGCTCGGGCTCGTCTTCCGAAGCGTCGGCAAGGATGATCCCAACCCGGCCGCTTCGCCTATCCCCGAGCAGTGCCTGCCCCTCCTTTCGTCGCAGAAGAGCTCGGAAGATCTCGCGGATCAGGCGGCGGCCGTGCGGGACTCCTTCGGCGAGTTCGCCGGTGGAATCTGGCAACATTTCATCCGCTCGAAGCGCAAGTACCGCCGCATCGCGCCGCCGCCCGAGCTGCAGAACGGCAAGGAGGTCCAAATCCTGAATGAGACCTTGGACCCTTCGGTGCGCGCGCTCGCCAAAGCCGAGAGCGCCTATCCCCCACCGAACCTCTGGCGATATCTAAAGGATCAGAACCCCTCGTCTTTTTCAGCGCCGCCGCCGAAGCATCGATATGGCGATGCGAGAGGGTCGTGGTGGTTGAAGCTAGCCGTGTGGCTGGCCCTGATCGCGATCACCGGAGACGCGCTCGGCGCCAAGATTGACGATTGGCTCGGTTCACCCGGCGGCGACTGGACTTGGCGTTGGCTGGCGGCTTTGGCGCCGCTCTTGGCCTTTCTGTTCGACTGGCGGGAGAGTGTCCTCAACCACAAAACCGCTCTCGATCCCGAAGGTCCGAAGGCTGAAAAGCGGCGTGCCTGGATGGACCTGTATTTGGCCTTTCGCCTCTGCGCCATCCTCGCGGCGGCAACAGGGACGGTCCTTGTGGGGTACTTCCTATTCTTCACCGGAGTGCGCCAAGACCTACCCATTCAAGCACCCTTGGGATGGCTTCTCGCGCTCATCGTCCTCTGGATGGCCTTCCAAGGAGGCCTGTCTTGGTGCAACGGGCCGATGACCGACGCCGGCCTCGGCTCGGTCGTGAAGCTCCAGTTCACGAGAAGCCCCCAAGCGGTTCGAGAGATTCTCGGCGAATGGGCTCAAGGGACGAAGGACCGGCAGCTCCTGATGCCTGCGGTCCGCGCGCTATGGCGCGACATGCTAGTCCTTATCCCCATCAACACGGCGGTTCTATTCCTCGGCAGTTGGCTCGCGCTCTCGCTTCCTCAGAGTCATTTCTGGGGACACGCGCCCTACGCCGGTCTTCTTCTGTCCCGCGAGAGCCTCTGGATTCCGGCTCTCGCCCTGGCGATCCTCTGCGCGCTGTCCGACTATGCCGAGGACCTCGGCGAGCTTCGCTACATTGCCCGCTTTCCGAAGGAACCGTCACGCCTCGCCGTACTCCTCACGTTCTTTGCCACTCTGGCCAAGACGCTGCTCTTCTCGATCGGATTCCTGCTCACCGCCGGTGCCACGGTCGCTCTCGCCTTTCTGCCGTTCCGAGACCTCTTCGAGAAATGCGAAATGCATACTATCGGCTTGATCGCCGCAATCTATGCCCTTACGCTTATCTGGGCACAGATCAAGAGCCTTCACGCCGCTCGCAAAGTGGAGGACTCGACAACTTAGGTGTTTGAGATCCCGTGAGCATCGCCCCGAAAACCGATCGGGCTGGGGTCGCGCTCGACCGTCATCGATACAGATCGGATTTTGACCCCTCGGTCGTAGAATAGTGCGATGCTGTCACGCGAGTACATCGACGAGACGCCGCCTGACGAGGACCCATGATCCGACTTCGCTTCCAACCTCCTCGGCTCTTCCTCTTCGGCGTCATCGCCTTGGGGCTCGCGGGCATCGCATGCACCGTGGCGGCGGATCCGAAATCTCCGTTTCTTGGAGAGTGGAGGCTCATCACCGGTAGCGGGCCCGCTCGGGCAATTCTCACGCTTCTGCCGACAGGCTCTTGCACGTTGAAGGCGGAGGAACTGGAGTACCGCTCTTGTAGCTGGATCACCCGCCCCAACAACGAAGTGACCGTGAACTATGGGAGATATCTCTCTTTGAGTTCCGCGAATGCCACGGTCGCGGGCGATGAATTGACTGTCACTTTCGGAGACGACCGCGAGGTCCGCAGGTTTTTTACTAGATCCGGATCGCAGAGGGAAAGGGACTTCATCGCCTACTTCGAAGGGGCGGAACTCATCCATTCGGGAGACTTTGAGCACGGGATCGCCCAGTGGACACTGGCGGCCGACCATGGGCATGCGGGAGCGCAGAATAACCTCGCCTGGCTCTATGCGACCGGCAAGCGCTCAGAGTTTCGCGACGGCAAGAAGGCCGTCGCCTACGCGGAGAAGGCAACCACCAACCTTAAATACCACGTGTACTTGGATACTCTCGCCGCAGCCCTGGCGCGTGACGATCAATTCGAACGTGCCGCCAAGACCCAAGAAGAAGCTCTCTTGCTGCTCGAAAAGGATGAGTCCCGACCCGACCGCAAGACCCTCCTAGCTCAATACCGAAATCGGCTGGCGCTCTACAAGGCAGGCAAGGCCTTTACAGAGCCGTGACCCGACTCACCCACACCTCGTACAGGTCGCAATTCCAAGGACCGGCACCCTGGAACGGGCGGAGCCGGGAATCTCCTGGCGGGTGGCGAGTCTTTCCGGTCGGCGTGGAAATTTACTGGCGGGCGCTGAAATCTTCCGGCGGAGCCGGCAATCTACTGGCGGGTGCTGAAGTCGTCTGGTTGGTGGCGAAATCTCCTGGCGGGCGGCGAACTTCTCCGGTCGGCGTGGAATTCTCCTGGTGGGCGCTGAGCTCTTCCGGTGGGTGCCGAAATCTGCTGGCTAAAATCCCAACCGCAAATTTTTAAGTCCCACCAGGAGATTTGAAGCGCCACCAACAAACTCTGGATTTTTGCCAGGAGATTTCTGGTTTTAGCCAGGAAATCTGGAGCGCCGCCAGCGGATTTAGAGCGCTACCAGCAAAGTTGGGATTTTAGCCAGGAAATTTGGAGCGCCACCGGCAAAGTCGAGGTTTTAGCCAGGAGATTCCAAGGGCCGCCAGGGAATCCGAAGCCCAGCCAGCAATTTTGAAATGCCACCAGGAATCCCGGGGACTCCCTGAAGCCGCCGACTCAATACTGCTCGCGGCCAGCTCCCCTCGGTCGTAGAATAGTGCGATGTTGTCACGCGAGTACATCGACGAGATTCCTCACCTTACTCCAGGCCATTTGGCCGCGTATCGGCTCAACGGCGAGTACGACCTCGAAGAACGCGCCTCCCAGCCGGGCGAGTTGCGGGGCGCCGGCATCTTGGAGAGCAAGGGGCTGACCCAGGAGCAGAATGCACGGCTGCGAGAAACGCTCGCCGACACCGCTTCATTCGGTCGCTCCAATTCTCCTCGGCTCTTCCTCTTCGGCGCCATCGCCCTGGGGCTCGCAGGCATCGCCTGCACCGTGGCGGCGGATCCGAAATCTCCGTTTCTTGGCGAGTGGACGTTTCACACCAAGAGCAGGCAGAACGAGGCGCACCTTACGCTGCTGAAGACGGGTGGGTGCCGATTCGAGATGGCCGAGGAAATGCTCCGTTCATGCAGCTGGTTGACCGAATCGAACGGCGAGGTGACGGTCAACTACGGAAAATATCTCTCCTTGAGCTCCGCGAGCGCCAAAATCGCGGGCGATGAATTGACTCTCACCTTCGGGAATGACCCCGAGGCCTTCTGGGTCCTTACGAGAGTCGGATCGCAGAAGGAAACAGACGTCCTTGACTACCTTGAAGGAGAGACGCTCGTCGACTCGGGAGACTTGGAGCACGGAATCGCCCGGTTGACCCGGTCGGCCGACCATGGAAATTCCGGCGCGCAGAATAGCCTCGCCTGGACCTATGCGACCAGCAAGCATCCGGAGGCTCTCGACGCCAAGAAAGCCATCGTTTACGCGGAAAAAGCCGTCGCCGACGATCGGAACTACGCGTACTTGGATACGCTCGCGGCGGCCCTGGCGCGCGACGGTCAGTTCGAGCGCGCCGCGACGACCCAAGAAGAAGCCCTCGCACTGCTCGACAAGAGTCTGTTCGGGCCCGACCGGGAATCGACCTCAAGTCGATTCAAAGATCGGCTGGCGCTCTACAGGGAAGGCAAGGCCTACACGGAGCCCTGAACCGTAGCGGTATCGCATCGGACCTGGGGGATTACGGCAACTCTCCCCGGTCGCCAGCCGATTTACTCCCTCTCCCGCGCCATGTAGTCTCTGGTCGCGATGCTCGCCGCCACGCAAGTTTTCCGCAACGGATCGCTTTCGGTCTTCGATTTCCGATGCAGCGCCGGACCGGCGGACGAGCCGTTCGTCGAGCACCATTCCGGGTTCAACGTCTCTTACGTGCGCCGTGGCACCTTCGGCTACCGCACTGCAGGACGCTCCTACGAGCTGGTCGCCGGATCGCTCCTGCTTGGCCGGGCCGGCGACGAGTTCGTCTGTTCCCATGACCACGTCGAGGGGGGCGACGAATGCCTGTCGTTCCACTTCGCGCCGGAGCTGGCGGAGACGATCGGCGGGCGGAGCGGGATCTGGCGCTCCGGCGGCGTCCCTCCCCTGCCCGAGCTGATGGTGCTCGGCGAGCTGGCGCAGGCATCGGCCGAAGGGCGCAGCGACATCGGGGTGGACGAGATGGGCCTGCTGTTCGCCGGTCGGATGGTCGAGATGGTCTCCGGCCGGACACGCGAACCGGAAGGGGCGCGGGCGCGCGACCGCCGCCGCGCGGTCGAAGCGGCGCTCTACCTCGACGAGTGCGCGCACGAGCCGATCGACCTCGAATCAACAGCGCGCGAGGCAGGCTTGAGCCCGTTTCATTTCCTGCGCCTGTTCTCGGGCGTGCTCGGAGTCACTCCACACCAGTACCTGGTCCGCTCGCGATTGAAACGCGCGGCGCGCCTGCTCGCCGAGGCAGATCGTTCGATCACCGACATCGCCCTCGACGTCGGCTTCGGAGATCTGTCGAACTTCGTCCGCACGTTCCACCGCGCCGCGGGAGTTTCTCCCCGCGGCTTCCGCCGCGTCGCGCGCGGCGACCGCAAGATTCTCCAAGATCGGATCGCGCGCGGTCTCTAGGATGGCCTCCTCAAAGGAGGTTGACCATGACCACGACGACGATCGAATCCGCAGCCCCGAACACCACCGAAACCCAAACGACGACGATCCCGGGAAGCGTGCTCCTGCGCGTACTCGACGAGGGATACGGCCCCGGCGCCTGGCACGGCGCGGATTTGAAGGCCGCGCTCGAAGACGTTCCCGCGGAGGTCGCGTTCTGGCGCCCGAGCGCCGGGCGCCACAACATCGCCGAGATCGCCCTCCACCACGCGTATTGCGCGCGCTCGGTGCGGGGCCAGCTTTCCGGCACACCGCCCGAGCCTTTCGTGCTCGAAGGCGAGGATTGGTTCGATCTGCCCGACGAGGGGCGGCTCGCCTGGTCCGAAATCCTAAAGACGGTGGCCGCGGAGCAGCAGCGGCTCTCCGAGGCCGTAGCGGGCCTCGGGCCGGAGGGGGCCGAGCGCTTCGACCTGGTGCTCGGAGTGACCTGCCACGCCGTCTACCACGCGGGTCAGATCCAGTTGATCAAACGCCTTCACGGCGGGTAGGCGGTAACGGGCGACCGGGTTCGACAAGGGGCGCGGAGTCGCGCCCCTTGTCGTTCGACGACCTCGACCCCGCTACTCGCAGCGAAGCGCCAGGGTCGGCGCGATGCGAGAGGCTTTTCGCGCGGGTATGTAAGCCGCAAGCAGGGTCACGAGCACCATCAGGGGCACGATGATCAGATACGCCACGAGATCGACTCCGCCGGCATCGAACAGCATCGAATTCATCAGCTGCTCGACGGCAAAACCCATCGCGAGGCCGATCCCGGTTCCTATGCCCACCAGCGCGAGCCCCTTGCCCATGACCAGGCGCAGGACGGCGAACGGTCCCGCCCCGATCGCCATGCGAATGCCGATCTCGCGGGTTCTGCGGCTCACGTTGTACGCCACCAGCCCGTACAAGCCGGCGATGGCGAGCAGGAGACCCACTCCGCCCATCGTCCCCACGAGCCGGATCGCGGCGCGCGGGCCGTCCACGGCGTGGTACCGGTAGAGATCTTCGTAGCTCCTCGTCTCGACGATCGGCAGGTTCGGAGCAAGCGCCCGGACGAGCCGCTTCAGGGGTTCGACCATTTGCAGCGGATCGTCGCTCGAACGCAGGAGCAGGACCATGCGCTCGCGCCAATGCTGGGCGAACGGCAGGTAGACGAAGTCGATCGGCCGCTCGCCGATCTCGCGATACTTGGTGGTCTGTACCACGCCGACGATTTCGACCGGCGCGCCGGCGCGGCCATCGAGCCGGACGCGCTTGCCCACGGCGTCGCCGCCCGGCCAGTAGTGTTTCGCGAACTGTTCGTTCACCACCGCGACCCGCGGCGCCGCGGCGCGATCCGACGCCAGGAAGTTGCGGCCCCGGAGCATACGGATCCCCATCGTGTCGAAAAACCCTTCGTCCACGGTGTCCATCGCCGAGGTGAAGCTCGCGCGATCGCGCGGCATTTGAAACCCCTCCGGCACGAAGGAAATGACTTCGAAGCCGTTCAGGCCGAGCGGAGGATTGCCGGTGAAACCTGCGCTTTGGACCCCGGGCATTTCCCGGGCACGAGCGGCCAAGAGGTCGTAGAACCGTTCGGTTTGAGCCGCGTCGTAGCGCGCCAGGCGCGGATCGAACCGGGCCATCAGCAGATGCTCTTTCGCGATCCCGGTGGCTTGGATCACGCTGTGCTGGAAACTCCGGGCCATCAGAAAGGCAGCCGTGAGCAGCATCAGGGACATGGCGACCTGGGCGATCACCAGAACGTTGCGGCCCCACAGACGCTTCTTCCCGGGCAGGTCGACGTCCGCGCTTTTCAACCCGTTCGCCAGATCCGCGCGGGTGCTCTGTAACGCGGGGGTGAGGCCGCACAAAAAAGCGCTCGCGAGCGACACCGCCAGGCTCGCCAGCAGCACGCGCGCATCCATGCGGAACGGGATCGTGACCGGCAACTCGGTCGGCACGCTGAATTTGCTCAACAGTTCGATGCCGATGTAGCCGACGGCGAGCCCGCCCAACCCACCCAGGAACGCGAGGATCAGGCTTTCGGTGAGAAGCAGCCGGATCAGGCGGAAACGCCCGGCGCCCAGAGCCAACCGCACGGCGATCTCACGCGTCCGCGTGCGGGCCCGACTCAACAGCAGCCCCGCGACGTTGGTGCACGCCACCAGCAGCACGGCCAGCGCCAAGATCAGAAAGATCACGCTGAATTTCCAGTTGACGTCATCATCGCGCGTCCGCATCTCGAACTGGGTGCGAACCGCCGCACCGCGATCGCGGTTCGCCGCCGGAAACTCGCGTTCAAAATTCTTCGCCAGCCCGGCGAGCTCAATCCGAGCCAGACGGAGACCGACGCCCGGTTTCAAGCGCGCCTTCACGCTCAGCTCGCGATCGTCCCGGTCCTCGAAGAAGTTCTTCTGCGGATGGATCGAGAACACCCGCGCCATCGCGAGCGGCACGTAGACGTCGGGACGCGAGAAGATCTGCATTCCCGGAAACGTTTCCGGCGCGACGCCGATGACGGTGAATTCCGTGCCGTTGAGAAGAATCCTTCGGCCGACGACGGCAGGGTCGCCGGCGAATTGGTTGTGCCAGAAATCCGGCCCGAGCACCACGACCGCATCGCGGCCGGGCACCTGGTCTTCGCTCGCGCGAAAATCGCGCCCCAACTGGGGCTGCACGCCCAGCACGGCAAGGTAGTTGCCGGACACCATCATGCCGCCCTTGACCAGCGGCGTGGCGCCGGGTTCGGCACCAAAGCTCACGGCCTCCGTGTCCGAGTGGGCGATCACGCCGTCGTAGCTCTTCGCGTGGTCGCGGATGTCCAGATATTCGCGATACGAGAAAGAGTCGAGATTTCTGTCGCAGGACGTGCTCACCAGGGTCACCACGTCGTTCGGATGCGGCACGGGATAGGGCCGAAAGATCAGCGCATCGACCATGCTGAACGGCGTCGTGGTCATCCCGATTCCGAGCGCGAGAGTGCCGACCACCAGGACGGCGAGGCCGGGAGTGCGGCGCAGGCTCACGACCGCGTATTGGACGTCATCGAGGAAATCCGTCAGCCAGTGAACGCGACGCATCTCTCGCATCTCCACTTTTCGTTGTTCGAGGCCACCCATCGCGCGCATCGCCCGGTAGCGCGATTCCTGAGGCGAAAGCCCCGCGGCGATCCCTTCCTCGATCTTGTTCTCCAGGTGGAACTGCAGCTCCTCGACAAGATCCTCCTCCACTCGGTTGCGACGGAAGATCGACCGGAGCCGCAGCGGCAGCGTGAACCACCAGTGTTCGATTCGCATGAGGTTCTCAAGCCTCGCTCAGCTGGACGACGCGCGAGATGGCGGAGGAGAGCCGCTCCCAATTCGCCGTTTCCGATTCGAGCTGCTTTTTCCCTAAGCGGGTGAGCGAATAGAACTTCGCTCGCCGGTTGTTTTCGGTCTGCTTCCACTCGGCGGTGATCCACCCTTCCTGCTCCAGCTTGTGGAGCGCCGGGTAGAGGGAGCCTTCGCTGACCTGTAGCACGTCGTCTGAAATGGATCGCAGGCGAAGGCCGATCGCCCAGCCGTGCATGGGTTCCAGCGCCAGGATCTTCAGCAGGAGCAGATCGAGGGTACCGAGGACGAGGTCGTTGGGTTTACTCATCTCGGTTACCGAGGGTACGACAAACTCCCCTCGGTAAGCAAGGGGAAAGATTCAAGAGCCTGTCGATGCCGCCAGAACCTCGGCCGTCGACATGACCTGACAGAACTCTCCGTTCAGACTCGCCAGGTGGACTCGGTGGATCTCATCGGCGGAGAGCTGCGCCCCGTCGAGACCCTTTCGATCAAATGTTGCGGTGGCGTCGGAAACCAGAATCGTGGGGAATCCAAGATTGCCCGCCATGCGCGTGGTGGTCGATACGCAGTGGTCGGTGGTGAATCCGGCGATCACCAGATGGTCGATGCCATTGCCGCGGAGATGCTCTTCCAAAGAAGTCCCGATGAAGGCGCTGTTGACGCTCTTGCCGAAAATTGCCTCGCCCTCCCGAGGCTCGCCCTCCGGCTTGAACTCACAGCCGGCAGTCCCTGGCCGTAGCGGCGAATCGGGTTCCGTCGATCGATGTTGTACATGGATGACCGGCTGCCCCTGGGTACGCCACGCCTCAAGAAGCCGTTCGATGTTCTTCTCCGCATCCGGATTGTTCCGGACGCCCCATTTGGGGTCATCGAAACCCTTTTGTACGTCGATCAGGAGGAGCCCCGTTGAGTTCATTCAGCGACCTCGATTTGCCCGGCCGACGGATGCCGGCGGCGTCTGATGAATGAGGCTAACACGGGAAGGCTAAGGACCCGGGGGCGGCGCGAGCCGAAGATCGATCCGCCCGCCGTCCGCGCCCACTTCGACCAAGCCGCGCGCCCGGCCGAGCGCGTTTTCGGCCGTCACCTCGTAGGGTCCCGGTTCGAGACCGGTGAGCTTGAAATCTCCGCCGCGATCGGTCACGCACGAGCTTTGCGGCGGTTGAAACCGCGAGATCGCGGCACCCTTGCCGATGGGAATCGCCCGCCTCGCTTCGACGGTGACTCCCGCGGCGGGATTGCCTTGCGGATCGCGCAGTCGCCCTTCGATGCGGAGACCTTGCGAGAGCACGATCTTGAGATCGGGAAGCCGGCCGCCGGCCGCGAGCTTCAGATCCGGAAGTCGCCCGGGGACATAGCCGTTCGCGCGCGCTACGAGGTCGAAGGTGCCGGGTTCGAGGCCGCCCGCGTGAAAGCCACCGTGGATGTCCGACGTCCCCAGCCGCTGCTCTTTACGCTCTGTCGTCCGTTGACTTCCGACCACGCTTTCGGTCTCGCGAACAGCGAAGATCTCCGCTCCCCCGACAGGCTGCCCCGCTTCGTCGACCAGAGTCCCGGTAACCCCAGCGGCGCCCTCCGGATCGGTCCGATCGAGCCGAAGCAAGATCGGCAGATCGCGCGGCCCCGGCACGACGCCCGAGATCTGGCGCCAGGCGTGTCCCGTCGCGGCGGCGCCGAAAGTCGGCCGGCCGGAGCCGGCGACCGGGATCTCGAAGTTCCCTTGAGCGTCGGGATGGACCACGCCGTCGAGCGCAATGCTTTCCCCGCCTGCCCAGACGAGGGCGTTCGACAACGGCTTGCCGGTCATCGATTCGAGCGCCCGGCCGCGCGCTTTCCGCGGCGGTCCGAGCCGCACCGCGATCGGCTTGCCGCCGCCCGGGCCATCCGCCGGAACCGCCACCTCGGCCCATGCGCCGCCTTCCGCCACGATCAGGAGACTGCTGCCGGGGGCCGGAGGCAGAACGTCGGCGCGGCCATCCTCGTCGAGCACCGCGAAGGCCTTTCCGGCCGAGAAGACCAGGGCGCCGGAAGCGGGCCGACCCGCGGCGTCGCGAACCGCGATCGACAGCGCCGGTTGGGCGGTCAGCCGCACTATCGTCCAGGGGGCGTCGGCCTCGACATCCGTGAATCCGACACCGTCCGCGGTCTCGACCTGAACCTGGATCTTCTCGCCCGCGCTGCGGCTCACGATCGCCCGGCCCTGGCTATCAGCACGAACGCTCTCCACCGCGGGCCGCCAGGCGCCCGGGTCGTCCGAGAGGGTCGATGGAGTGTCCGCCGTGCCGAGCGAGACGGTGCGCACGGCGGCGCCTCCGAACGGTTGGCCGGCCGGATCGAGCACCGAGACCGACAGAGCGCGGAGGCCGGCGGGCACGACCGGCGGCAATTCAATCGGCTCGACGATCGGCAGGAGCGGGATCTCCAGAGTCCGGAACCCCCGCGCACGAACTGTGATCCGGTAGCAACCCGGAGCGGGAGCGGACAGAAGATAGGTCCCATCCCCCACGACCTGCGCGGTCGCCAGAGCCTGCACCTCGTCGCCGTGAAGGGCCGCCCGCCGAGCGGCGAAAGCGGGAAACGCCGGCCGCAGCTCGACCACGGCGGACGAGGGCGGCGCGCTCGCGCCCGCGAGCGGCAGCACCCGCCCGCGTATTTTGATCGGCCCGGCCGCAGGTTGGGCGAAGGTCGCCCCTGCCAAGATGACGAGAAAGGCGGCGAGGCACACGCCCCTGGCCGCTACGCGGCCGAGGGCCCCTTTCGAGATCGACATGAAAATCACTTCCTTAGAGTAGCCGGAGACGTTGCGGGTCCCGCGAGCGGCTGGATTGTACGGGAAGCGCAGCGAGGCAATGGGACCAGCTGGCCGGCTCGGCCCACGGCTGACGGGCCGTCCCCTCGAAAACCCGCCCTTGAAAAACGAACAGCGGCGGGATCGCGAGGATCCCGCCGCGGCATCGGAGCGGCGGAGGCTTTGAGCTTTAGTTACGCTTCGCGGCGAGCTCCTGGACCATCTTCTCGAGCGTCGCGAGTCGGCCTTCGAGCTCGGCATTACGGGCGGTGAGCGCAGCGTTCTTGTGCTCGATCTCGTGGTAGAGACCCTGGATCGCGGCGAACGCGACGCCGGCCGAGTCGGTGACCGAGATCCCCTTGTCGTCCGGACCCAGATTAAACGCCGAGAAGAAGTCCTCCGCCATCGGTCCCATGTGACGGACGTTCGGGTCCGCTTTGTAGGCCCAGGTGGTGATCGGAAGCGCGAGCACTCGGTCGAGGACCATGTCGCGATCGATGCCGTCGAAGCCTTGTTTCACTTCGCGGCTCGACATCGGAGTCACCGTGCCCGAGACCGTCAGGTTGCCGGTGTTGGTGAGCAAGAACTCGATGCCGGCATTAGCTTGGTTGTCGATCACGAAGCTACTGCCAAACGTGCCGTTGCCCCAGCGCTCGGGGACGGTGGTGTCTTCGAAGATCATGACCGATCCGCCCTTGTTACGGATCTCCAACATCTCGCGCGCCGCCGTGGACCCGGTCTCTTCGACCAGCACCTTGTTCGTTCCGGCGCTGCCGAAGACATGAAGATGGTTGGCCGGCGTCGAGGTTCCCAAGCCTACGTTGCCGTTCCAGAGCGTGGCGATCGTATTGCTCGGGGCGGCCGCTCCAAACCGGACCGGGATCGTGTTGGCCGTCACGTCGCGGATCAAAAAGTCGCCGCTGCCGGTGATGTTGCCGTCGTTGGCCTGTAAGGACCAGCTGCGCGAATAAGGGACGCAGCAGCCGGAATTCTCGAAGAGGATCTGGGTGTCGAAGAGAGTCTTCAGCTTCAGTACCGAGGTATTGGCGTCGCCGGCCCCGCAACCGGGGCCGATGCAGGCATTGCCCACGACGACGAGGTTGTCCGGGATCGTGGTTGTTTCGCCTTGAGTGGCGTTGGGTCGAATGGGAGCCGGGTCCATGAAGTTTCCTCCCTGAACCCAGAGTTGGCCCGACTGCACGAAGGGGTTCTTCGCCGGCCCTTCCCCTCGCAGTTCGTAGGCATAGATCCCATCCGGAAAGCGACCGTCCTTTACGTCGGCCGAACTGAAGGAAGGCGTCTCGTGGGAGGCAAACTTCCGCTGGATATACAAATTTCCCGGGCCGGCGATGGTCAGGATCAGGCTCTCGTCGCCCCTATCGGTCAGCCAGTCGATCCTCCCCGGTTGCACCTCCAGGCGAGCCAGGGGCGCCTTCGGCTCACGAGCTTCTCGGTCGGCTCCCCAAAGAGTCAAAGGCCAAGCGAGGATCAACACCTTGGCTAACCGTCCCGCGACTATTCTTCGGCTATGCATGAGGTCTCCTTTTCCGCCTACGCGCGGTGTGTAAGGGTGCGAAGAATCCCGGTGCATTCCGTGGAATCCGTCACACGCCGAGTCATATATGTAAAGAAACGAATATGTCTCTAAGGTGTTATTGCGCAGAAGAGGCCAGTTTCGCGGGTCGTTGAACTTCCGGCTTGTTCTGGACCAAGAGGTTCTTCGCCTTTCGGAAGGACCCGGCACGGCCGTCTGATGGTTTTCGAGTCGGCCAGGCGGCCCACGGTTCGACCGGCGCCGCCGGGGTCTGCGCTATCCTCACCGCCCGTGAAACGCCTCATCCTCTACGGCCTGGCCGGCGGCGTGCTGCTCGCGCTGCTCAAGGTCATCGAGTACAAGCACTTCGTCCACGTCTACCCGACCGAGATCTACGGCGGCCTGGTGGCGGCGATCTTTTCCGTTCTGGGCGTCTATCTCGGGCTGCGGTGGACGAAATCTCGTGACGTGGTAGTGATCCGGGAGGTGCGCGTTCCCGAGGGCGGACCTTTCGTGTTCGACTCGGAGAAGCTCAAGCAGCTCGGAATCACCCCGCGCGAGCACGAAATCCTCGGCCTCATCGCGGCGGGCTTGAGCAACCGGGAGATCGGCGAGCGGCTGTTCGTATCGGAAAATACGGTGAAGACTCACTCCTCCCGACTGTTCGAGAAGCTGGGAGCGAAGCGCCGGGTTCAGGCGGTTCTCAAAGGTCGAGAGCTGGGATTGATCCCGTAAGAGGGTCAACGAAAGGATGATTTCGGCCTTCTTGCCCGAAAATCACCCGAAAGTAGGACGACGGCCGCACCTTCCAGGCGCCACGATACGGGCCAACCCAAGGAGGAAACGAAAATGAAAAGAATCGTGCTTCGCTATGGACTGATCTCGGGCGCCATCCTGGCGGTGTTTGTGGCGTTGATGGTGCCGTTCTGCGGCTCCGGCGACTTCGAGTACGGCGAGATCGTCGGCTACAGCTCCATGGTCCTGGCGTTCCTGTTGGTCTTCTTCGGCGTCCGGTCGTACCGCGACAACGTCGGCAATGGCGCGATCGGTTTCGGCAAGGCGCTCCAGGTCGGCCTGCTGATCGTGCTGATCGCCTGCGCGATGTACGTGATCTCTTGGGAGATCACCTACTTCAACTTCTTCCCCGACTTCATCGAGAAGTACAACGCCCACATGCTCGAGAAGATGCGGGCCGACGGCAAGAGCGACGCCGAGATCCTGGCGGCGACCGCGAAGATGGCAGACTTCGCGAAGAGCTACGCCAACCCGCTCTTCAACGTCGCCGTCACCTTCATGGAGGTCTTCCCGGTGGGTCTCATCATGGCGCTGGTCTCCGCCGCGATCCTGCGCAAGAGGCCTCGCCTGGATGTGCCTGCTGAGGTCGTCACGGCCTGACGCTTTGCAGGGTGGCAAGGGCTGCTCAAAATCAGAGCAGCCCGATCTCCTTCATCTTTTGTTGCAGCCCCTTCCTGGAAACTTCCAGATGGATGGCCATGGCGTCGAGGTCGTCGCCGCAGGCCTGGCGACACTCCAGGATTTCGGCGCGGCTCAGGTCGCGGGCCGTGCGGATCTCCGGGTGTTTTTCGAGCAGCAGGTAGATCGCGGGCCGGGAGATGCCCAGGCTCTCGGCCGCCCCTTTCAGCTCCCAACGATTGGCGCGCAGGGCCTCCAACAGCTCTTCGTCGCCGATCTCGGAGGGTGAGCGGAAGGTGCCGGCCGGCGTTTTCCGGCGGGCCGGCTCCGCCGGGGCCGCCGGCGCGGTGGCGACCGCGGCCACCTCGCGCAGCAGGCGTTCCATCTGGGGTCCCACCTGGGCGGTGTCGGAGGCGCGGCTGCCGATGGCGAGCTCGCGCACGGCGTTGCGGAGCTGCCGCACGTTGCCCGGCCAGGGGTGGCGCGCCAACCGCGCGACGATGGAGGCCGGAAGCCAGAGCGGACCGCCGCTCGCGTCGGCGCGCAGCCGGTCTTCCTGTCCGAAAGCGCGCAGGTCTTCGCGCAGGAAGTGGAAGAACAGGCGGCCGAAGTCCTCGCGCCTTCGGCGCAGGGGGGGCACCGGAATCTCGTATCCCGAGAGCCGGTGCAGGAGCGGCTCGCGGAAGCGCTCCTCCCGGACCGCCTCCTCCAGATCGGTATCCGTGGCCGCGATCAGACGAACGTGTACCTGGTGGGGCTCCTGGCTGCCGACGCGCTGGATCACTCCGGTCTCGAGGACCCGCAGGAGCATGACCTGGACCTCGGCCGGTGCGTCGCCGATCTCGTCGAGGAAAAGCGTGCCGCCGTCCGCCCGCTGAAAGTAGCCCGGTTGATCGCGCACCGCGCCGGTGAACGCGCCGCGCGCCGCTCCGAACAGCTCGGAGGCGGCGAGGGAGGCGGGGATCGCTCCCACGTTGACGCTCAGGAACGGGCCGCCGCGCCGGCGGCTGCTGCGATGTACCGCCTGCGCCACCAATTCCTTGCCGGTCCCGGTCTCGCCCCGCAGCAGCACGGGCACGTCCAAATCGGCCACGCTGCGGATTGCCGCCCGCACCTGCACCATCGCCTCGCTGGCGCCGATCAGGCCGAACGAATCGGCAGGCAGAGCCGGGGACACGGTGGTGAGGTGAAGCAGCAGGATCACCCGGTTCGACAGATCGAGGACGACGCCGTGTTCGAGTTCCGTAAGGGAAAAATCCTGCGGCGCGGAGAGCGGCACGCCGTCGGCCGCCAAAGGGATCCGGCCCTCGCCGGGATCGAGCCGAACGCATCCGGGCGCGCCAGGAGAGGAGAGCCAGAACGGACTGCGGCTGACGTAGCGGTCGGACAGGGCACGGCAGACGGACTTTTCGTCAGGATGACTGAACAGGGGCTCGAGCCGCGTGACGGAAACCGGTCTCCCGAGGGCCAGGGCGGTCAGCGCGGCGGTCTCTCCCACCCGGTCCGGGTCGGGATGAAAGAGGACGGTCAACGCCGGGAGCCGGGTCCGGGACCGCTTGCGGTGGTCGCGTCCGCCAAGCCAGGGTCCCGGCATCTCGGCGTAGGCGGTAGCCTCCGAGGCGCGGTGGGAGCTGCTTCCCTTCATTTAGGAGAGGTTAACACACGCGCATCAGGGGGTAGACGTCGAAAAGGCTCCCCGGGTGACCGGGGAGCCTGGGGTACGGGACGAGAGGCGAGGTCTCTAGTTGAGCGGGCAGCCCAGGGTGTTGTCGTGATCGAGCGCGGCGGCGAGGCTCAGCAGGGTGTTGCCGTTCTGGCTGGCCAGGGCCGCGTTCACTTCGGAAATCAACTGCGCCGTCTGCCAGGGGAAGTCGATGCCGGCATGGGCGGAATTGAGCAGGGAGCCCGTCGCCTGCTTCATCAGGTTGCTCGCCGCGCCCGTCACGTCCGACCCGCCCTGGAACGAGAGCGATCCGAGCAGGGTGGCGGAACCGATCGAGGGATACAGGGAGGCCTGACTGAACACGCTGCTCACCGTCTGGCCCGTCGAGTAACCGGTCGCCGGCCAGGAGTCCGTGTGGTTCTTCCAGTAGCCGTGACTGCAACCCTGGGTGCCGGTCAGGCCGAAGTAGTGGACCGGATCGTCGTCGGAGACCTGCTCGCCGCAGGCGCCGGCGCCGACGGCCGCGCCGACGCTGCTGAACTGGCCGGACTGCGCGGCGCTGTTAGCCGTGCAGGTCATCGACTCACCGGCTTGCAGGGTGGTCTTCGGGCAGCTCAGAACCAGGCCGCTGCTGTCGGAAACGTGGACGCCAGTGAGGGCGACGTTGCCGGTGTTGGTGACTACGGAAGTAAAAGTCATGGCGCTGCCGACCGAGATTTGAGGACCCGTGGGGGTGTCCGCGTCCTGGCCGTCCACCGCGGTTTCGATCTTGATACCGGGGTGCGTCGTGCCGAAGTAGTGGCTCGGGTCGTTGGCGGAGAGGGTCTGGCCGCCCGGCGTCTTGCCGGTGACGGTGCCGAGGTTGGTGTACTGGCAGGCCTGGGCGACGCCGTGGCCAGTGCAGGTCATGGTCTCCAGGGACACGAGGGTGGTCTTGGGGCAGGTCACGGCCACGCCCTTGTCGTCGGTAACGATCAGATTGCTCAGCGTGACGTTGCCGGTGTTGGTGACCCGGTACTCCCAGGTAACCGGGCCGCCCATCGGGATGGACGGGCCGGGGGTGACGTTGGCGTCCTCGCCGTTGGTGAGCTTCACGATCGTGAGGCCCGGGTTCTGGTTGCCAAAGTAGTGGACCGGGTCGTCGTCGGAGACCTGCTGACCGCAGGCGCCGGTGCCGATGGCCGCGCCCACGCTGCTGAACTGGCCGGACTGTGCCGTGCCGCCGGCCGTGCAGGTCATCGACTCGGCGGGCTGCAGGGTGGACTTCGGGCAGCTCAGAACCAGGCCGCTGCTGTCGGAAACGTGGACGCCGGTGAGGGCGATGTTGCCGGTGTTGGTGATCACGGAGGAGAAAGCCACGGCGCTGCCGACCGGGATTTGCGGACCCGTCGGGGTGTCCGCATCCTGGCCGTTGACCGCGGTTTCGATCTTGATGCCGGGGTGCGTCGTGCCGAAGTAGTGGCTCGGGTCGCTGTCGGTGAGGGTCTGGCCGCCCGGCGTCTGGGCGGTGACGGTGCCGAGGTTGGTGTACTGGCAGGCCTGGGCGACGCCGTGGCCGGTGCAGGTCATGGACTCCATGGATGCGAGGGTGGTCTTGGGGCAGGTCACGGCCACGCCCTTGTCGTCGGTAACGATCAGATGGTTCAGCGTGACGTTGCCGGTGTTGAGGACCTGGTACTCCCAGGTGATCGGGCCGCCCACCGGGACGGACGGGCCGGGCGCGGCGTTGGCGTCCTGGCCGTTGGTGAACTTCACGATCTCGAGGCCCGGCCCCGGCTGGATCTTGCGGGGCAGGCAATAGGTCGTCAGGCCGACGCTGTAGCGGCCCTCGGAGGTGTGCTGCACCGCGATGAAGGTGTCATCCTCGGCCTCGACGTCGAGCGAGCCGAACGACTCCCTGAGCCCGAGCCCGGAGACCAGGACCTTTTCGACCGGCAAAAGGGCGAGCTGACGGTTTTCGATCGGCTGGCCGGGCTCGCTGAACGCGGTGGCGTCGGCCGACATCTTGGGGCCCGCCGCGGGGTCGGGCGAAGGCGTGCCGACCGTCGCGCGCCAGATGATGACCTCGGTGCCGCCGTCGAAACCGCCGCCGTTCAGGTAGCGCAGCAGGTGGCGCTTGCAAAGTCCCGGGCAGCCGGTGGAGCGGTCGATGTTGGCGAGCACGTCTCCGCGCGCCAGGTTGCCGGCCACGTCGACGTTGAACCAGTCGCCCCAGAGGGCGTCGGGCCGATTGCCCTGGGTGCGCAGGGTCACGTAGCCCACCAGCAGGTCGGGTCCGATCTCGCTCGAGTAGTAGAGGCCGTCCTTGGGAGAGCGCTGGCCGCTGGCCGCCGCCGCCAAGTGCTGCAGCTCCGCGGCAGGCAGCGGATGGGCGGAGTTGCCACCGGTGCGGAACCAGTCGCGCAGGTTGACGGTGCGGACCTCGCGCGACTGCAGAGTAAAGCGGACCTCGAGGATCGGGATGCCCCAGTTCGTGTAGACGGTGCCGAGCACGGCCACCGGCGTCTCGGTGGAGTTGCCCGCGGCGAACAGCGTGGTCAGGCCGCCCGGATCGGCGGCGTCCACCTCGAAGTAAGGCAGAAGCAGATCGGAACTGGGCACGTTCTGCGCCATTGCGGTCCCGCTCATGACCGCCAACAGGATCGGCAGGCAGATCGCGAAGTTTTTGGTGATCGTCGTTGCTCTCATGTTTCGTCCCTCCAGGAAATAACTTTGATTTCGGCCTGATTCCCTGGAAAGGCAAGCGCCGTGCCTGCGGCGCCAGACACGTAAGTGCAACTGTAAAAAGGGCTTATCGAGAAACAGCGGAGAGGTTAGAAAGCTGTGTCAAGAGGGCCTGACAGTCCGCGGCCACTGTCAGAGGACTGTCAGCCCGCGTCCAGACGCTCGACTTGGTTGACTCCCTCATCCGACCGGCGCCAGGATGTGGCGATCCATTAAAGAAAGGGTGTGACCATGCTTCCAGCGCAGGTGAAGGTGCGCGTCCAGGCGCGCGGCGGAAAGATCCTCGGACCGGCGGCGCAACAGCCGCTCCTCTCGGTCAGGAACCTCACATACGAGACGCCGATCATCAAGGCGGAGTTCGACCACGACTCCTCGGGCACGGTCGTACAGCAGTTCAACGACCTCGTCTCGCGGAACGCGATCGTCGTCCAGCCGCCGGCGATCAGCTCCACCTATCCGACGCCCGGGCCGTATTGGTTGGAAACACCGGTTGGCAAGGGCGAGCGAATCGTGCAGATCTACCTCAACCAGCCGTCCTTGCTCGAGTTCACGGCGACCGCGTTCGCTCCCCATCCGGTGACCGCGTCGGCGACGATGTGGGTCTTGCCCGAGATGCAACTGCTCGACGATCCGGGGCTGGTGCTCTCGATCGCGGGGTTGTACACCACGGTGACGGCAACGGTTGCGGGGAGCTTGGTGACCGTCAACGCGAAAGTGGAAATGATGTGCGGCTGTCCGATCACGCCGCAGCCCCCCTTGCCGCCGCCGGCGCCGCCGCCGCCGCAGGGCACGGAGATGTACTGGCCGTCGACCGAATTCGACGTCAGGGCTGAACTCCGCCCGCGGGACGGCCGGAACAATCATCCCTTCAAGCTCGACTGCACGGCCACGAGCACTTTTTCCGGCTCGGCGGACATGCAACTCGGGACGTATGACGTCTGGGTGGTGGCGGTACAAGCCAAAGAGACGAACGTCGGGTTCGCCAGCACGACGGTGAAGGTGACGTAAAGCTCGGGTATCTTCAGCCGGGAAGGTGTGGGCTTCCTTCCCGGCGCAGCACCCGCCCCGGTCTCGCGCCTCTCGCTGCGCCGCCCAACCCTTGTCAAGAAACTGTCATGAGCCGCAAATCCCTCCAATGAGCGCAATAGCTCGTCCTATGAGGAATTTGCAATGTACAACTCATTGAGCATTGACCACGTCATCCTTCTCACAGCCCTGTGGTGGGCGTTCGCCACGGTCGTCGCGTTCGTCGCGGCGATGGTGCTATGGAATAAAGGGTCTTCAGAGATGGTCGGGAAAGCCCTCGGTATTAACAGCCCGGCCGTCCGATTCACCGGCGCGGGTGCACTGTGGTGTTTCACCCTGCTCCTCTTCTGCACAGTACGGCCTGACGCGCTCAAGCCGCACAAGAACGTGATGCTGATCTACGCCCAACCGGACCCAACGGCGCAGGGGAAGGGCGGAAACTCCATCGAAGTCAAGAACCTGGACGTGGATTTGAGCAGCAAGCTGACTTATGAGCTTATCCGCAGGGAGGCAATCTTTCCTCTCATCCCAGGGGACGAGGGGAGGCTCGAGTTCTACAAGGCGATCCCGTCGGGTTCCTACGAGCTGAGAATCACCGGCCCCGACCCGCGGCAAGAAGGCAAAGAGACGTATCGCTCCATATCCGTCAACGTACCCCTGTGAGCCCAGGAACAACCGACATCCAACCTCGCGGAGAAGAAAATGAGACATCTACGGGTTTTGATTCCGCTGCTGTTCTTGGTGTTATCGAATGCTTCGGGCGCGCAAGCGATGACGATCAACGGCAGTGTGCTTCTCAGCGGCACCAACGCTCCCGCGGTGCGTGCCATCGTGGACTTCACCGGCCCAGAACGGGGGAGAGCCGTCACCATCGACGACGGAACGTTCTACATTTCGAGCTTGGCGACCGGTACGTACACGGTAACGATCACGTATCAAGGAAACGTCAAGAAGTCATTCTCGACGCCTGTTTCCCCGCAGGCGAGCTACACGTTCTATATCAATCCCTGATTTCAGGGAACCTTCAGCCGGGAGGGCGCGGGCCTTCCCGGCGCAGCACCCGCCCGGGCCGCGCACCGCTCGCGGCGCCTCCCGCGAAGACTGTACGGCCGTTGACCCAAACGCGTTCGATGCCGGCCGAGAGGGCGTGCGGCTCGGTCGTGGTGGCGCGGTCGATCACTTTGGCCGGATCGAAGAGGACGAGATCGGCAAAGGCTCCGGGTACGAGGCGGCCCCGGTCTTTGATTCCGACGTGGTCGGCGGCGAGCGCAGTCATCTTGTGGATCGCTTCTTCCAGGCCGAGCACTCCCCTCTCCCGCACGTAGCGCCCGAGCACGCGCGGATAGGAACCGAAGCCGCGCGGGTGGCTGCCGTCGAGCTGGCCGTCGGTGCAGAGGTTGGTATGCGGCCAGGCGAGGAGCTTGTCGAGATCGCCCTCGATCATGCTGGTGGCGATGACGTTTTCCACGTCTTCCTTTCCCTGCCGGCGCAACGCCTCGGCGTCGCGGATGAGGGTGACCAGCGTCACCTCCGGCGCTTCGCCGCGTTCCTTGGCGATGTCGGCCACGGTGCGTCCCGCGTACGCGGGGTGCGGCAGATAGCGGCCGAGGAGCAGGCCGTCGGCCGGCGCGATCTCGGCGAGGACTTGGCGTGCGACCTCCAAGTTCTCGAAGTCGCGCTCGGGGAAAAGAACCGTGAGAGACGAGTGCCAATAGAGATAAGGGTAGATGTCGGCGGTGACGTCGATCCCCTGCGCCCGCGCCTGGTCGAGGAGCGCGAGCAACCGGGGCGCCTGCCCCCAGAGATTCCGCATCGCCAGCTTGACGTGCGAGATCTGTACGGGCAGCTTCGCCTCGCGACCGATCGCGAGAATCTCGTCGATCGCCTCCCAGAACTTCCGGTCCTCGCTGCGAATGTGGCTGATGTACCGGCCGCCATACCGCGCGGCGACCCGGGCGAGGTCGATCAGCTCGCCGCGGGACGAATAGATCCCCGGGTCGTATTCGAGCCCGGACGAGAGCCCGAGGGCTCCCGCCGCCATGTCCTGCTCGAGCAGCCGCGACATCTTCTCGATCTCGGCCGCCGTCGCGACGCGGCGGAAGTCTCCCCCCAGCACCTTGTCGCGCAGTGTGCCGTGCCCCGAGTACGAGGCGACGTTGACCGCCACTGGAGACTTTTCCAACCGTGCGAAGTAATCGCCGAGCGGAAAGAACGAGTCGCCGTCCTGGCCCCCAACCACGGTGGTAATTCCCTGGCTCACCGCGCCGAGCGCCTCCGGAATCTCGAAAAGGTCCCCCGTGGCGTGAGAATGCGTGTCGATGAACCCGGGCGCCAGAACCAGACCCTTGGCGTCGAAGACCTCCTCGCCCGGAAGAGGCGCCACGTCGCCCACCGCCGCGATGCGGTCGCCGACGATCCGCAGGCTCCCCGATCGCCCGGGAGCCCCGGTACCGTCGATCAAGCGGGCGTTGACGATGCGCACCGGCGCCTCCTCCCGCGGAAACCGGGCCGCGATCCAGTCGCCGATCGCGCCCAGAGCTTCGGGGGCGAACGTCTCCTCGATCGTGCCGTACTCCTCGATGCCGCCGGTCTGGGCGTGCTGGAACAGGTGATTGAGGCCGGGCAGGGTGCGCACCTCGAAATCCGGACTCTTGACGGCGGCGAGAGCGGTGCGCACGGCTTCCGCGTTCACGCTTGGGTCGACCTGGAAGTCCTTCTCGCCGAAAAGGGCGAGCACCGGAATCTTTAGGGCGCGCAGGTAGACGGCTGGATCCTGCCGGATCAGCGAACGAAACCAAGGGGTCGAGGACACCTGAATCGACCGCTCGATCGCCTTGGCGTCGACTCCGAGATTGGCGCGCTCCTCGTCGGTGAACTGCTTTCGGCGGGTCGCGGCAAGGCCCCGGAGCTGCTCTTGCAGTTTGTCGGTCG
>Ga0068860_100001497_pt1 | contig 25217 bp, 27 predicted proteins | sample KBSSwiS32_FD_66597 | JGI IMG/M metagenome (GOLD analysis project Ga0068860, IMG submission 66597) | Switchgrass rhizosphere microbial communities from Kellogg Biological Station, Michigan, USA - KBS Switchgrass S3-2 | ecosystem: Host-associated > Plants > Roots > Rhizosphere > Soil ...
GGCGTGCGGCTCGACGAGAAAAACCCGCGGACCTCTCCCTGCATCCGCTGCGAGACCTGCGACGGCCACCCCTGCCTGGTGGGTGCTAAGTCAGACGCGCAGACGATCTGCGTCGATCCCGCGCTCGCGCATGAAAACGTCACGCTGCTCACGAACGCCTTCGTTTCGAAATTGGAGACCGATCCGTCCGGCCGCGCGATCTCGGCCGTCCACGTCGAACGCCAGGGGCCGAGCGGCACGGTGAAAGAGAGCTACTCGGGCGATCTGGTGGTCGTCTCGGCCGGCGCGATCAATTCGGCGGCCCTGCTGCTCCGCTCAGGCACAGATCGCCACCCCAAAGGGCTCGGCAACGGTTCCGACGTGGTCGGCCGGCACTACATGGGGCACGTCAACTCAGTGCTGATGGCGATCTCCAAATGCCCGAACCCGACGGTGTTCCAAAAGACCCTGGCGCTCAACGACTTCTATTTCGGCGCGCCGGACTGGGACTACCCGATGGGGCACATCTCGTTCGTCGGCAAGCTCGACGCGGTCACGCTCTCGGCCGGCGCTCCGCCGTTCGCGCCCGGCTGGACGCTCGACCTGATGGCGCGCCACTCGCTCGACTTCTGGCTCACGTCGGAAGACCTGCCCGACCCGGACAACCGGGTGACTCTCGACCGAGAAGGCAACGTCGTCCTCTCCTACAAACCGAACAACGAGAAGGGGCACGAGCGGCTCACGGCCAAGCTCAAAGAGCTGATGAAGGGCTCGACCCGCTGCGGCATCCACGGCCACGACTGCCACGAGGGGATCTTCGCGCGCAGCCTCTACGCCGGGCAGCGGATTCCTCTGGCGGGCGTCGCGCACCAGAACGGCACGATCCGCTTCGGCCACGATCCCAAGACTTCGGCGCTCGATCCCAATTGCCGTTCGCACGAGGTGGACAACCTCTACGTCGTCGACGCCAGCTTCTTCCCGTCGAGCGCCGCGGTGAACCCGGCCCTCACGATCATGGCGAACGCCCTGCGCGTAGGCGCCCACCTGCGCGAACGGCTCGGCGCGTGAGGGTTACGACGATGAATTTCGATCTTCGCCGCTTCTCCAAAGCGACCTTCGCGCTCGCTTTCTTCGTCGCACCGCTTGCCACCTTCGCGGCCAATCCGCCCAAGGTCGCCGCGGTCGGCTTCACGGTCTCCGACCTCGATGCCGAGGTCGCGTTCTTCACCGGCACGCTCGGCTTCGAAAACCTCGCCGAGCACGAGGTGACGGGCGACGCCTACGAACAGCTCGAAGGAGTCTTCGGCCTGCGCGAGCGGGTGGCGCGCCTGCGGCTCGGGAACGAGCAGGTGGAGCTGACCGAATACCTCACCCCGCGCGGCCGGCCGATTCCGATCGACGCGAAGAGCAACGACCGCTGGTTTCAGCACCTGGCGCTGGTCGTCTCCGACATGGACGCGGCGTATGCCAAACTCCGCGCCGCGAAGGTCCGCCACGTCTCGACCGGGCCGCAGCTGCTGCCCGCCTGGAACCCGAACGCGGGGGGCATCCGCGCGTTTTATTTCCAAGATCCCGACGGCCACAACCTGGAGGCGATCTGGTACCCGCCCGGCAAGGGGAATCCGCGCTGGCAGGATCATTCTTCCGGCAAGCTCTTCCTCGGCATCGACCACACCGCGATCGTGGTCTCCGACACCGACGCAAGCCTGGCGTTCTATCGCGATCGGCTGGGGCTTTCCGTCGCCGGGGCGAGCGACAACTACGGCACGGAGCAGGACCATCTGAACCAGGTGTTCGGCGCGCACCTGCGGATCACCGCGCTCAAAGGCAGCTCCGGACCGGGGATCGAGTTTCTCGAATACCTGACGCCGCAAGGCGGCCGGCCCGCCCCGAGCGATCTCGCCGCGAACGACCTCGCGCACTGGCAGACGACGCTCGTCGTCGAAGAGCCTCAAGCGTTCGACGGATTGGCGACGCGCTTGCGCGAGGGTCGTGTCCACTTCGTCTCGCCCGGGGTCGTCATCCTCCCTGAAACTCAGCTTGGCTTCCACCGCGGATTCCAGGTGCTCGATCCCGACGGCCACGCCTTCGAGATCGTCGAACCCTGAAAGGACCCCTCGCATGACCTCTTTGACCCAAACCCAGAACCGCGTCAGCTGGCTGTTGCAGATCGTGGTGGCGGTGATCCTCGTCCAGACGCTCTACTTCAAATTCACCGGCGCGCCCGAGTCGATCTACATCTTCTCGAAGCTCGGGCTCGAGCCCGCAGGCCGGATCGGCTCCGGGATCGCGGAGTTGATCGCCGCCGCCCTGCTGCTCATTCCAGGCACCGCCGTGTTCGGCGGGTTGATCACCATGGGCGTTCTTGCCGGCGCGATCGTCTCCCACCTGACGAAGCTCGGCATCGAAGTCCAGGGGGACGGCGGCCTGCTGTTCGGCCTGGCGCTCACCTGTTTCGTCGGCGGCGCGATCATCACCTGGCTCCACCGCCGCGAGCTGCCGCTGATCGGCGCGCGGTTCTAGGCGTCGTCACCGCACCGCGCGCGCGTTTCGCTTCAAGCCTTCGAGCTTCGCCCGTTTGAGCGGACTGCCGCGAAAACGGGCGACGTAGCTTTCCCGATCGAGCCCGAGCAGGCCGGCGAGGTCGAGCTCGGCGCGCTCGGGGGGCAGGCGCAGCTCCGGATGATCGGCGGGCGCCGGCCCCGCGTTCCACGGGCAGGCCTCCTGGCAGGCGTCGCAGCCGAACAGCCAGCCGTCGAGATTTTCGGCGATCCCCTCCGCAAACTCCCCTCGGTGCTCGATCGTCCAGTAGCTGATGCAACGGTTCGCGTCCAACCGGTAGGGTTCGACGAGCGCGCCGGTCGGACAGGCCTCCAGGCAGCGGGTGCAGCTGCCGCAGAGATCCGCGAGCGGCTGGTCGGGCGCCAGATCGAGCGTGGTGAAGATCTCCCCGAGCAGAAACCACGAGCCCGCCTCCGGGTGGAGCAGCAGCGTGTTCTTGCCCACCGCGCCAAGCCCCGCGCGCGCCGCCAGCTCACGTTCGAGCACGGGCCCGGTGTCCATCGTGTAGCGCGCCTTCGAGCTCGGAAACTCCGCCTCGATCCGGTCGCACAGCGGTTTCATCCAGCGCGCCATCAGGTCGTGGTAATCGACGCCGCGCGCGTAGCGGGCGACCCGCGGCCACAGGTCCCCTTCCGGATCGTCCTGTCCCGCGAGCGGCCAATAGTGCAAGGCGACGCAGAGGGCGCTTCTCGCCCCGGGGAAGAACCGTGAAGGATCGAGGCGCGCGTCCAGCCGGTTGCCCATCCAGGCCATCCCCGCCTGCTCCCCCCGTTCGAGCCAGCGGACCAACGCCGGCCCATGCTCGAGCGGTTCCAGGCTCGCGACCCCCGCGCGATCGAAACCGGCTTCGAGCGCCCAAGTTTTCAATCGTTCGGCGATCTCGCGCGGCGTCATTCGACGGCAACCCCCAAGGCTCGCCACGTCTCGATCGAAGCCGAATCGAGCCCTTGCCGGTCGGTGCAGAACACCGTGTGCAACCGGTCGAACGGCAGCCGGGAACGGGAGAGCGGCACCCGCTGCGCGCTCCGCGCCCGCCCGGCCAGCTCCGCCAGCTCCGCGGCGCTTCCCGCATGGATCGTCACCCGTCCCCAGGCGGCGCTCGCCGCGCGGGCCGTAGGGTCGGGCTCGAACAGGCAGGCGGCGCCGGAGCGAAACGCCCAGTCCGAGAACGCCCGGTCGATCAAAACCCGGGAAGGAGGGCCGACGACGACGATCTCGCGCGCGGGCCGCTCGACGTTCGCCACACGCTCGAAGCGTTCTCCCGCCGCCGCGATCTCCTCCGGGCTGGCGATCCGTATCGCTCGATCCTTTTCGATCAGAACGCCCCCATCGCCTTCCGGCAGCGCGCCTGAAACGGTGAACGGATCGGGGACCTCGACGGTCGGCAGCGTCCGGCTCGGAGCGAAACCGGGAAGCGCCGCGAACGCTTCCGCCCCAAGCCGTGCCAGCTCCGGATCGCGCTCGGACTCGGCGTCGAGCGGCCCGATCGGCAGCGCGATTCGACTCGTCGAGCGGATCGCGAGGTCGAGCAGAAGGGACGAGAGCCCCGCGGTCGCGGGAAATCCGGTGCGCGCCGCCGCGGGGAGGGACTCCAGGAGTGCGGCGAGGCCGCCGATCCGCTCGGTCGTTTCTTGATAGGAGAGCCAGCGCCAATCGAGCCCGCGGGCGAAGAAGAGGAATGGCCGCTCCGGCGTCTTGACCACCAAGCGCGCGAGCGCGCCAAGCGGCCCGGGCTGCGGGAGCATTCGGATCCGGCCTGCTTACCCGCAGGCCTTCTTCATCGCGGCCGTGATCTTCTGTTCGATCACGCCGCGCATCATGCTGGCGGGAGGCCCCAGGTGGGCGCGGCCGACCAACTTGCCGTCTTCGAGCACGATCGTGCCCTTGGCGCCAGGGCCGGCGAGGTTGCAGACGTCCCCCTCCCAGCTCCACTTGAGCATCCCGCCGGGAAACTGTGCCTTGAGCGCCGCGTCGAGAGCCGGGCGCAGTTCCGAGATCGCCGACTTCGAGGTCGGCGCCTCCAGGGTCAGATCGCTCATGGCGGCGAAAGTTACCACAGCGGTTGGAACCGGGCGGCCTCCGGGCGCTTCAGGGGCGCTCCCGGGGAACTTCCGGGGCCAAGCGCGTTGACGCAAGCCCGGGCGCCTCATAGGATCAAGGTTCATGTTCCTGCCCAAGACGCTCCGGATCTTCTGCCTCCTCGCGGCCGCCGCCGCGACCGTGCTCGCCGCGCCGACCCTCCGATCGGGATCTGACGGCGTGCGTCTGGAGCTCGATTCCGGCGTCCTGGTGGACCTGGATCTTCCGGCCGAATTGGCGCTCGAATCGGCCGCCGGCTCCGACGCGTCCTGGATCGCTCTGGGCACCCGCCCGCGCGGCGAACGGCGCGAGCTGTTCGTCCTGCTCGGCCAGGGCACCGCCGGCCCCCGGCGCTTCCTTCCCGCGCTTCCCGCGTCGGCCCCGGTGCAGGAGCACGCGGTCGCATTGACCGCCGATGCGCGGTTCGACGGGCTCGTTTGGCTCGAAGGGACGGACGAGCGTTCGCTCGCGGTCAAAGCCGCGCGCTTCCGAAACGGCCAATGGTCCGCGCCGCGGACGATCTCTCCTCCCGGACCGGGCAGCCAGCTCGCGCTGGCCTCGGCGCGCCTCGCGGACGGCTCCTACGTTCTCGCCTGGAGCGCGTTCGACGGCGAGGACGACGAGATCCTCTGGAGCCGCGGCCGGCCAGGCGGTTCCTGGACGGCACCTCGCCCGGTCGCCCCCGGCAACCGGGTGCCCGACATCACGCCCGCGCTGATTTCGACCGGCAACGGCGCGCTGCTCTCCTGGGCGCGCTTCGACGGCAACGACTACCGGGTGATGACCGCCGCCTTCTCCGCCGATTCCGGCAACCGGTGGTCCACACCGCGGACGGTCGGCCCGCCGGGATCCGTCTTTCCGAGCCTCGACCGGACGGCCGACGGCATCCGCCTGCTGGCCCGCACCGCGGCCCCGCGCGGATGGGAGGCGATCGAAACGGACGCCGGGGGCAAACCGCTGCGGCGCGCCGCGATTTCGACCGCCGGTTCCCCCGCGGCCGACCGATCCGATCGGCCGCGCTTGCTGCCCACCGCGGCGGGCGCCGTCACCTTTCGCTGGCCGGGCGATGGAAGAACCGCCCTGGCGGACCTCTCCGCCCGCTGGAGCGAAGAGCCGTGACGGGGCTCCGCACGCTCGCGCTCGGCGGGATCGCCGCCTCTCTACTTGCCCTCGCGCCGGGCGCGGTCGAGGCGCAAAATCGCTACATCGCGTTCGGCGACAGCATCACGTTCGGAGTCGGCGACGCCTCGACCCGGCCGATTTCCGAGCTGGGCTATCCCGGCCGGCTGGACGATCTGCTCATCGCCCGCGGGCTGACCGGAGCGACGGTGATCAACGCCGGGTTGAGCGGCGAGACCAGCACCGAGGGCGTCACCCGGATCGATCAGGTGCTGCGCAGCAACGTGGCCGACACGCTGCTGTTGATGGAAGGGACGAACGACATCAACGCCCAGGTGTCGATCGAGACCATCACGTTCGACCTTCAGCGCATCGCGGGCAAAGCCGAGGCCAAGGGGCTCAAAGTCGTTCACGCGCCGGTCATCCCGCGCCTGCCGAGCGCGAACCGGGATGCCGACAACAAAGTTGCCGCCCAGCTCGCCGCGTCGTTGCGCAATCTCGCCTGGAGCGAGCAACGCCCGCTCGCCGATCCGTTCGAGGTGCTCTTCTGGCAGACGCCCACCGCCTTCACCACGCTGTATGTCGGCGGTGTCGACAAGCTCCATCCGAACGCCGCGGGCTACGACAAGCTGGCCGAGATTTGGGCCGATCAATTGACCGCCATGGACAAGGTCCCTCCCGTGATCGGTTCGATCGCACCCGCCGACGGTTCGAGAGACGTCGCGAACGACGTGACCGTCCGCCTCGCCCTGCTCGATTTCGGCAAAGGGATCGACCTCGCCTCGACCCGGCTGGTGATCAACGGCCAAGAGGTGGGCGCGCTCGTCTCGGGCGACGCGCAGCGGGCGGAGATCAACTACCGCCCCGCTACGCCGTTCGTCGGCGTGGTCACGGTCGCCGTCCGCTCTCGCGACCTGGCGACCCCGACAGCGAACACCGTCGATCGCGAGGTCACCCGATTCATCATCAAGGGGACCCGATTCCTCACCGGCGATCTCGACGAGGACGGCCGCGTGGACGGCAAGGATCTGATCGCACTGGCGATCGCCTTCGGCTCCCGCGTGGGTGAGCCGCGCTTCCGCCGCGCAGCGGATTTCGACGGCAACGACGTCGTCGACGGCCTCGACCTCGCGGCGCTGGCGACGAACTTCGGCCTGAAGTCGTTTTAAGGGCAGCCTCGCCGCGACCGGCGGGAACCAGCGTTGGGCGATTCTCGCGTCGTAGAATCCCGATCCCATGCCCGGATATTCAGGCACGCCGCTTGTCGGGAAGCTCGGAATCAAAGAGGGTGTCGAGCTTCTTCTCGTCGGCGCTCCCGAGAATTATCTCGATCTCATCGCACCGGTGCCCGACGGAGTGACGTTCGCGAAAAGCCCCTCCGCGAGAACCGGTTTCGTCCACCACTTCACCACCCAAGCGGCGGATCTGGGCAAGGCGCTCGCCGCCTACCGAAAGAAGCTCGGACCGGAGGCGATCGTCTGGATCTCCTGGCCCAAGAAGTCGGCGAAGGTGCCGACCGACATCACGGAGGACACGATCCGCGCCCTCGCGCTGCCGCTCGGCTGGGTGGACGTCAAGGTCTGCGCCGTCACCGAGGTCTGGTCGGGATTGAAGCTGGTGGTGCGCAAGGAGCTGCGCTGAGCCCGCCTCAGGCTTTGTAACGCATGGCGTAAAACATCACGCCCTGCGGCGACGAGATGCCGCAGAACCGGCCGACCCCGGGGATGTCTTGCGCCGGAATGAAGACTTTGCCACCAAGTTCCGCCGCCAACCGCGCGGTCTCGTCGACGTCGTCGACGGTGAAGTACACGCCCCAATGGGAGGGTATCTCCCCCATCCTCGGCAGGATCGGCATCATCCCCGCCACGTATTCGCCGTCGAGCTTGAAGCTCGTATAGGTGAACTCCGGCCGCACGTCCTCCTCCGCGATCCAGCCGAACAGGTCGCCATAGAACTTCGCCGCGCGAGCCGTATCGGAGGTAATGGTCTCGAACCAGCTCGGCGCGCCGTGCTGCGTAACGTCAACATCCGTGCCCTGCCCTTTCTTCGGTTCCCACAGGTCGAACTCGGCGCCGTTCGGATCGAAACATTCGGCCATCCGCCCCTGCTCGGCAATGTCGAAAGCCGGCTTCGCCTTGCCGCCGAACGACACGGCCTTCTCGGCGATCGCGTCCGCGCTCTCGACCTTCACCATCACGCCGATATGCGGCGGCGTCCCCGGAGGGGTCTGCGGCGATGCCAGATCGAACAGCCCGCCGATCCGGTGACCGCCGACCTTCACCACATGCCCCATGCCCGGCATCTCGTCATACTCCCAATGGAGCAGTTTGCCGAAGAACTCCCGCGCCGCCTCCGGCTGCGGAGTCAACATGTTGATCCAACAAAATTCGCCCGGTTTCCGATTGCCTTTGGCCATGGGATTGCCTTTCGTTGAGTGGCCCGGCGAATATCGTGGCCGGTGCGGGTGGCGGGCGTCAATGTGCTAGAGACGGTCGGCCCAATACCCAGGGCGCCTCTTCTGGTGGGCAACCGCCAGTACGTAAAGACTATCGTCGAAGCGATAGAAGAGGCTGTAAGGAAATCGACGCACGAGCTTCCGGCGGGTTTCGCCCAAGACCTTGGGGCCTGAGGAAGGATTCTCGGTTACCGCCCGGAGGGCAACATCTATTTCACGCAGAAGGTCCGCTCCTAAACCAGGACACTCCCTCTCGTAGAAATCTACCGCGTCGAGGAATTCGATCCGGGCCGCGACATGCCACCGGACGAGGCTCACCGAAGGCGCAACCTGGCATCCCGGAAAACGTCCTCCGACGGAATCGCTTCGACCTCGCCTGATTTCAGTTGTAGGAAGCGGCGCTCCGCCTCTTCCGCCCAGACCGCTTCGGTATCCTCGTCGAGGTCTGGTTCGAGGCTCAAGAGGATCTGTCGGGCGAGCTCGGCTCTCTCTTTGCGTTCGAGTTGGAGTGCCTGCGTTTGGATTTCTTCGAGCGACATATTCGCCTCCAGCTTTGATTCGAAGGCTATCACCTTGCAGCCGGGGGCTTTCACTACAACTTGCCCGTAATCTAGGACCGCTTCCGACCTAATCGCCCGCTAGAGTCCTCCAGCTCCTCGGCGCTTCCCCTACGGAGAACTGAAAATGACCTTACTCGCTACCGAGCCCTCTGAGTCCCTTGCCACGCCAACCGAACTCTCCTGCTGCCCATTCGTGGAGCTTCGGCAATACACGCTCCATCCCGGTCAGCGCGACGTTCTGATCGACCTCTTCGATCGAGAGTTCGTCGAGCCCCAAGAAGCTCTCGGCATTCGAGTCATCGGCCAGTTCCGAGATCTCGACCGCCCGAACTACTTCGTCTGGCTCCGCGGCTTCTCGGACATGGAGTCCCGCCTCCAGGCGCTCACCGCCTTCTATTCCGGCCCGGTCTGGAAAGACCACCGCGAAGCCGCGAACCTCACGATGATCGACTCCGACAACGTGCTCCTCCTCCACCCCACCCGGCCGGGGTCCGGATTTCCCGCCGAGACGCGCGAACGGCTTCCGGTGGACTCCTCCGAGGTGGCCGAGGGATTTGTCGTCGCGACGATCTACTACCTGGATGCACCGGCCGGTTCGGAGCTGATCGACTTCTTCGAGCAGACGGTGGTGCCGGTGGCGGCTGAAAGCGGCGTTCAAGTCTTGGCGTCGTTCGTGACCGACGCGAGCCCGAACACCTATCCGGCGTTGCCGGTTCGGGAGGGCGAGCAGGTGTTCGTCTGGTTCGCGATCTATCGGGATGCGGCGGAGTACGAGGAGCGCCTCGTGGCGTTGGGGCGGTCGGAGCGCTGGAAGCGGGAGGTTGAGGGTGAGTTGGGGCGGCGGGCGAAGGGGGCGCCGGAGGTCTTGCGGCTGGCGCCGACTGGTCGGTCTCGGCTGCGGGGGTGATGTAGATATTCCTTCCTGTCCTACCCCAGGCATCTCTAGTGAGATTTAATAGGTTCTCGGGAATTGGTGGCGCGATTCCGTCCAATGTCATTGAGTCGCACCACTGCCGCAGTTCGGAGAATCTATGCCCCAGAATCAGAACCCACAACGCTACATCATCCTCCCTCCGCGTGGATTGCACTCGACGGGGGCGCTGACCTCCAAGGCCATCACGACGTTTCTCAAGAGTTTTCCCAGTCCCGATGTTGCGGGGAAGAGTTTTGGCAGCCTATCGTTTAAGGTTGCGCAGGCGCCAAGCCTCAAACTCGAAGTTATCGATACGATCGGAGAAGATGGCGCTAAGCTGGTTGAGATGGACCCGGCGATGATCGAGGCGCTGAGAGTTCATCAGCCCGGCCTCAAGGTAGTGCCTGAGCGCTTCTTCCGTACCGCCGCGGTACCGAGACCCCAGGTTCTTTCGAAAGCCAAGATAGCCGCTACGGGCACCCCGGGGCCAAAGATCGAAGTCCAGGTCGTATCGAAAGTGGATGGCACGCCGATCGCGGGGGCGGAGGTTGTCGCCTTTACCGATTTCGCCGCTCGAGTCGGCGCCCAGGCGACCAGCGGCCTCAATGGAGTAGCGCGACTCGATCTCGGCAAGAGCGAAGTAGACATCGAGCGTCTTTACGTCTTCCCGGAAGTGGGCTTCTGGAGCCTTCTCCTCAAGGACATCGTTCTGTCTTCAGGCGTTCTTCCCCTCGTTCCGATCGATCTCGCCAAAAAAGACTGCCTCCGTCATTTCTATGGCAACTCGCCGACGACAGCGGGCAAAGGAATTCGAGTCGGAGTCGTGGACACCGGAGTCGATCTAACCCATCCGGATCTGGTCGTGGCGGGCGGAGAGAACTGCGTTCCCGGTGAGCCTACCGAGGACTTCGGTCCCAACGGAGAAGGACACGGCACGCATGTCGCAGGAATCATCGCGGCCCGTGGAACTCCTGCGAAAGGGATCCGCGGCCTCGCGCCGGCAGTCGAGCTGTTCAGCTTCCGCGTATTCGGTCAGGGCAGTGAAGAAGCCTCGAACTTCGCGATTTCGAAGGCGATCGATCGGGCCGTCGAGCTCAAGTGCGATCTCGTCAATCTCAGCCTTGGCGGAGGCGACCCGGATCCCGTCATCGAAGCGTCGATCTCGGACGCCCGAGCCGCGGGTGTTGTCGTGCTCGCCGCCGCGGGAAACGACGACCGCTCGCCCGTAAGTTTTCCCGCCTCCTCCTCGGCTCCGCTCGGAGTCTCCGCGATCGGCCGAAAAGGAACATTCCCCAAGGATTCCGCCGATGCCGACACCCTCACGCCACCGTTCGGCAAACCGGATGGCGCCAATTTCCTTGCAAGCTTTTCCAACATCGGCCCCGAGCTGGATCTGACCGCCCCCGGCGTCGCGATCCTTTCGACCGTCCCGGGCGGCTACGCCGCGATGATGGGAACGTCCATGGCCTGCCCCGCCGCGACCGGGCGTGCCGCCAAGCTCTTGGCAAAGAAACCCCAGATCCTGGCCATGCCGCGCACCGCCGCTCGGGCCGATGCGATCGTGAAAATGCTGCTCAAGAGCGCGAAGTCTCTTGGCTTCGGCGCTCTGATGGAGGGCGAGGGGATGCTCTGATGTGTTAACCTGGTCCCCATGCGGTACATCGTTCGCATACCCACAGACGATCCTAATCGGGAGAAAGGCCTGGGGCAGCTCAAAGGGCTCCCCGGCGCCGTGGTGATTGACGAGACGCCGCGCATGTTGCTTATCGAGGGAAAGCTGCTATCGGTCAAGAACCTGCTCGACGCCGTCGGATCGAGTTCCGGCTGGCAGGTTTTCCCTGAGCGTTCACTCGTTCGCCCGGATCCGCGGCCGCGCATTCGCAAGTCCGCGAACGCCTCCTGACGGTCCCAGCGCCCCTCCGCCGGGCGCGCTGGCTACGTGGATCTTGACCCAGGACTAAACTGTCCATAAATCCGGGTATTCGGTGGTGCGCCAGAGGGTTTCTCGCCCGGACGCGCAGATTTTTCCCGCCGACGAATTATTCTTCACCTAGACGGGTGGATCTTCTTCAGGAACGGGCTGGCGTACCGCCAAAGATGACTGCTCTTCACCAAAACGGGCCGTTCTTCACCGAAATGGGCAATTCCTCCGCCTAACCGGGCCATTCTCAAAACCGACTGGGCCAGTCTCCGCCAAAACGGGCGATTCCCGACCAAAACGGGCGATTCGCCGCCAGAGCGGGCGGATTCGCGACTCGACCCGCTAATTTCTCCTCTGAGCCAGCATATTTTCAGCTCTACCAGGATATTTCCCGCCAAAACGGGCTGTTCCCCGCCACGATGGGCGATTCGCCGCCAAAATGGGCAGAGTCTGCTTTTAGCTGGAAGATTTCCCGCCAAGATGGGCCGGCTGGACGAAGAATTTTGTGGCGGCGCGCGAACGATCGGCGAGCGCGCTATTTCCGCCGCTCCGCGACGCCTGCGCGTGATTTCTCGCGCTACCAAGCTGTCTGGACGCCGGGGTAGGCAGCGATGAGAGGGTCGGGAGTCAGAATCGTCATCCCGTGAAGCAGCGCCGTCGCCACGATCAGGCGATCACAAGGATCGGCGTGAAGAGCGGGTAGCGAGGTCGACGACGCAGCAAGCGAACTGTTGATTGTCAGCTCGCGCACGCCGTGAAGGCGTAACGCAGCTTCGAACCATGCACCGGGTTCTCTCGGGAGTTCGAGCTTGCCCTTTCGATATTTCACGCCGATTTCGAAAGCCGAGATCGCAGAGACGAACAGCTCCCCCCGCTCTAACCCAATTCGGGTGCGCGCCGCTTCAGGAAACCGACCTAAGTCCCCAACCAACCAGAGAAGAGCGCAGGTGTCCAGCAGGAGCATTTAAAGCTCGGACTCCGGCCAGTCTTCCGGATCGAGCGGGGCCATCGGGTCTTCGTGGAAGCGGATTCGGGCAATCTCAGGGTGAATCTGGAGCGGATCCGGCGCTGATGCAAGAGGGCGCAACTCCTCAGCCGATTTCAACTGCTGGTAGCGGCGCTCAGCCTCTTCCGCCCAGATCCTCTCGATGTCCTCATTCGAATCCGGTTCGAGGCTCAAGAGAATTTGCCGAGCGAGCTCGGCCCTCTCTTTGGGTTCGAGTTGAAGGACTTGGGCCTGGATCTCTTCGAGCGACATGTTCGCCTCCGAATCTTGAGAGTGAAAAGCTATCACCGGACGGCCCGCGCCGAGCACCCACGGTGTCCCCGGTGTGTCCCAGGGGACACCGTGCTGGCGTGCGCTCACCGAGGGACCGCTGATCGAGGAATGGCTGATGAAAAACGACTTCCAGCCCGTCGTGGGGCACAAGTTCAACTTCCGCTCCGATCCCATGCCGCAGTGGAACGGTGTCACCGACTGCGAAGTTCTGGCGGTCGAACCGCCGGCTCGGCTCTCCTACACCTGGAACGCCTCCGGCGACGAAGCTCCCGGTGGGATGAAGACGATCGTCACCTGGACGCTCACGCCGACTGCTAAAGGCGTCCTCTTACGCATGGAACAATCGGGCTTCCGACCCGAGGACGAGGGCTTCTACCAGGGCGCGGGCTACGGTTGGAAACGGATGGTCGGCACTCTCGAAGAGGTGGTGGCGAAGCTGGTTTGACCGGCGGCGGTAAGGGTCTCCGACGGCGCACGGCTGTGCGCCCGTATCGACGACTCGATCTCAGGCGTTCTTCATCTGGAGAATCTGGAGCCCCACTAGGCGCTTTCCTTCGGCAAGGTCATCTTCCTTTCGAGCCATGACCCAGGCGCCGTAGACGCGCTCCCCCGTGTCGCGAGGCCCGGAAAATACGCCGTAGATCAACCCATCCTTCGCCAGGACCGTCAGGAGCATTCCTCCCTGCGCGCGCCCGCCATCGCGTCTCACCGAGGTCCACTCCCCCACGAGATCGTCCCCGCGAAGCTCGGCGGAGGCCACGCAGCGCTCGTCGATCGAGTTGTCGGAGCTTTCGAGCACGAATTTCGATCCCTCGGCGCGGATGTCGATCTTTTCTTCCACCCATTCCGCCGACACTTCCGCCTGCTGATACTGCTGGTAAGTGGAGAACCACGAGCCCAGCACGTCTCGGTCCATCGTCGACCCCCTCTTGTTTTGATTCGGAAAGCTAGAACGAACGTCCTCGCGTTGTCAAAACCTCGCCGCCCTCGGCACGTAGACTCTAAGATCGAGACCCAGGACGGAATGCTCGAGGGTTGCGGAGAATGCGAGCCGGCGTGAGGGATCGAAGTGATCGAACGGTAGGTGCACGGTAACGCCGTGACGGCCTAGGTCGCCCTCTACTAGAGCTACTCAACTCTTACGGAGGCGAACATGCGATCGAACATCCTGTCCACGGGCTTGAACTGTGCCGTGATGCTCCTAGTTTTGACCACCTCGGCCTGCCGTAATCCCCCGCCGAAGACTGCGGCTTCGGCTCACGGCAATACCGACTGGCACATCGACACGGCCAACGAGTTTCTCTTCGGCGTCGACAACAGCGGCAATCCGTCCGCGGACAACCACGCGCCGGTCTCGTGGGATCGCGAGCATCTGCACGTGGGCAAGACGAACACCGGCCACTTCTACTTCGATTCCGCGAAAGCATCGCCCGGCGACGACCTCGACGCGGACAACGGCATCGACAAGGACGTGATGCTGTTCTTCTACGCGGGCCACGGCTCGGCGACCTCGTGGTCCACCCTCGGGGATTCCGGCACCCAGAGCAAAATGCGGCTCGGCAACAACGAGGGCAGCGGCCGTCTCCGCTACTACTGGCAGTGCTCGTGCGACGTCTTCGCCCACGGGCCCGAGAGCGGAAGCTGCGGGACCAGCGACTTCAGCTACGCATGTCCGGGCGAGTTCGACGGTTCGGACGATTCCTTCTCCATGCGCAATGTGTACCAGCGCTGGGGTCCCGCTTTGGGCGACGACCTGCGCATGGCCTGCGGAGTCTCGACGCTCGCCTACTGTCACGAGTCCCAGACCAACAAGATCTGGGACGACTTCAACAACAAAGGCTACGACGTCTCCGATTCGTTCATCGACGGCTTGGACACGGGTACTACGGTGCCGCTCTGCATCACCAAAGGTGGCTCGAACGTCACTCAGACTCCCCTCTTCGACCACGAGTTCACCAACCAGTTCAACTCGTCGGGAACGAGCTATTACTACATCCAGTATCTCGGCCCTCCTTTCAGGCTTCCGCCGATCGATATTCCGATCGAGAGGTTGCCAGAGTTTCTGCCGATCTGGGAGCTCAAGCCGTTGGCCCTGCCGGAGACCTTCGCCGACCTACCATTCGAAACCTCGGGCGGCGTCCGGCAGGCCACCCTCTCCTCGCGTGACGAGCAACGAGGGCACCGACAAGTTCGAATCCTTCCTGCGAGCGGGGCGGTGTACGTCAAGGCGGAAATCAAGTCGGACGTCGGAGCACCGACCCTGACCGATGAAGCATACGTGGACCGGGCGCGCCAGATCCTGGTGAAGCTCGGCATCGACGAGCCGGCGGCGATAGCGTCGAAAGGCGGGCGTTTCATGATCGCGAGAGTGCCCGTGGGCTCGGTCAAGGAACTCAAGCGCCAGCCGGACGTGCAGAAGAACGTGACCGTGACGTTCCAGCGGCAGATTGCGGTCGACGAAGTGCGCATCCCCGTCCTTGGTGAGGGTGGTCAAATCGCCGTGCAGCTCAATAACGACGGGACCCTGCGCAATTTAGCCAAGGTCTGGAGGCAGGTTGCCGGAGTCAAGCGCGAGGCGCGCGTCAAGCGGCCCGAGCAAGCGCGCGACGAGGCTATGCGCCAGATCAGGACGCCGGAGAAATACAAGGTCCACCGCATGACCTGGGGGTACCAGGAGCGCGCCGGCAACGTCGTGCAGAAAGAGCTCCGGTTCGTCTACCGTTTCGAGCTCGTCCCGGTCGAGCCGCGCGACGCGCAGGAGTTCCCGCCGCAGATCGTGGAGGTCCAAGGTCAGGAGGAGTGAGGCAAGCTCGCATCTTTCTACCGGCGCCTTGGCACCTTTCGGGGGGCACTGACCATCGTGCCCCCCTTGCCGGTGCTTTAAGGCCACCAGGTCTGCGGGTTGCAGCTGAATTGCCCCATCGGCGAACAGATCCAATCGTCGGATCCGCTGACCGTGGCCCCTTGGCAGCACGAGTATTCCCCGATGTTGAAGGAGCAACTCGAGGTGTAGGTGTTGTACGCGTTGCGCGACGAGGAATGGCAGGAGCTCGTATCGACGTAGGTCCGCTGATAGGTCACTTCGATCGTATATCCCCAGAAATGATTGTCTCGATCGGAAGCGCATACGGACTCGGAGCCCGACGGAGCGAAGGTGCCGTTCACGCTGTCGCAGGCGGTTCCTATGCCGTCGCCATCGCAGTCCGCCTGGTTGGCGTTAGCGGTGTCCGGGCAGTTGTCGTTGACGTCGAGCACCCCGTCGCTGTCGGTATCCACGTACTGACATTGATTCAAACAGTCGTTGTACTCGCCATAGCAGTCGCATTGACTGCAGCTTGAGTTGCATTCCTGAAGTCGCTGGCTGCAGTCGCTCCAGCAGTCGGCGCGGGCCGAGGGCGCAAACAGCAACAGCGAGAGGGCCACGGCGGCCAAAAGATTCGCACGAACGAGCATGTCTGCCTCTCCTTGCGCATAGAGCGCGTTGAAGTACCACCTATTACGGACGGTGCTCTCGTGGGGCATAGCGGGACATCAATGGAAGCTGGCCCGGCGGCCTCGGCACTTCGCGGCAAACGGCCGCAACCTCGCCCCCCTCGGCGCGGTGGCGCTCCTCGCCGCCTACATCCCGGTGCGGCGCGCGGCGGGGATCGATCCGGTGGAGGCTTTGCGGGCCGAGTAGGTCAGGGCGCACGCGCTTCGAGGACCGCCGCCTCGATCTTCTTCGTCGGGCCCTGCGGCGACATGGTGCCGTAGCAGGTCCAGGTCTGGGGCGGCGGGACGTTCTTGATCGGAAAGCGTTCCGCCGTGGTCGCTGCGAGCCGGGCAGGGTCCGACAGATCGAACAGGTCGGCCTCGGCCCGGTTCAGCGTTTCGTCTTCGGCAGGCGAATGAAACCCTTCGATTCGGCGTCCGATCGTTTCGAGATAAGCGAGCAGCATCCCCAGTTCGTCGAAACCGAACGGCCCGGAGCCGTGGGCCAGCAGAATCCAGACTCTCGCGCGCCCCCGCTCGACGTCGACCTGACGAAGCAGATCGCGCGGATCGGCCCGATCGCAGGTGGCGACCCGGACGTCCGCGGGCAAAGGGATCGACTTCGAGTAATACGCGTACGCCTGGCCCTCGCCGTAATAGACCCACAGCGCATCGCCCGGGCGATGCCGTTCCGCGACGTGTTCCAGGACGGGGCGGAGGTGCTCCGGCCTCCAGGGCGGCGGATGCCGAACGAGCGCCCAAGCCGCGAACGGTACGAGCACCCAGGGGGCGTACCTCGCCGGCTGCCAGCGCAGAAGGTCGCCCAGGTTTTCGACGCCGACGACGAGGGCGAGCAGGAACGACGGCAGGAGAAAGAGGCAGAGGCGGGCGTTGAACGGATAGAGGCGCGCGGCCGAAGCCAAGAGCGCGAGACCGATCGGACCGATCAACAAGGCGCCGGCAACTGGTTTTCGGACGCACAAACCGACGCCGCCGATCGCGACGAGCAGGACGAACAGGAACGGCAACGGGTAGTGCAGCGACCCGTCGAAGGCGGCGGGGTTCGGACCTCCGGCGAAGACGCTCCGCGCCGTCGCCCAAAACCAGGCGAACGCCGCGGGGATGGGCATGAATCCGGGCGCCCAGAAACGATGGAGGTACGCCGCGGCCACGGGCGACAGGGTCGACCGGCCGTGGAGCACCGTCGCGAGAACCGCGATCGCCCAGAGCGCCACGAGAGCCGCTCGCAGCGGGCGATCCGGTAGGCGCCGGACGAGCGCGTCCACAACGATCACCGCGCCGGCAGAGGTGGCGGCGAACACCGCCGCCTGCGAGAAAAAGAGGATCAGGGCGACCCCGAGCGAGTATTTGACTACGCCGCGAGCCGTGAGAGCGGAGCGCCCGATCCGTAAGGCAATCACCAGCACCAGCAAGGTCATCGCGACGTCGGTCGAGTATTGCTTCAGGTCGGCCGCGAAGAAGATAAGAGGCACGGCGAGCGAGAACAGGCTGGTCGCGACGATCGCACCAAGCGGACGCAAGATCGCCCGGGCCGCGAGGTAGAACAGTAGCGGTCCTGCCAGGCCGGCGATCAGCGGAACGATGCGAAGGGCGTACTCCGAGCCGCCGAAGAGCGCGGCCGACACCTTCACCCCGAGCAGAAATCCTGGCGGCGCCACCTGGCCATAGTCGAGGCCACCGAAAAGGTGTGCGACGTCGCGATCGAGAACGTTGCGCGCGACGGCCGCCTCGTCCACCCAGAGCGATGGATTCGCCAGGTACTGCCAAAGGCGTAGCGCGACGCCGACCAGGATGGCAAGAAGGGCCGCGCTACGCCCCTGACGCCCTTCGGTGACCGCCGACATGACCGGCGAGTATACGTGCCACCTCTAGGGAGGAAGATCCGGCTGCAACGGGCATCGCCGGAAACGGGAAGCGACCGGCCCGGCCGCTTCCGCGTCGCCAAGGAAGGCCGGGGCCTTAGAAGGCCCAGCCGAGATGGACTCCGGCGGTCACCGCGGTCTGCCCGTCGTCGAATTCGTCGCGTTGAAAGCGGATCGGCAGCACGACCTCGACGAACAGAGCGGTGCCGTTCGGTTGCGGAAAGCCATAGTTGATCAATGGAGTGAAGCCGTAGGCTTTCTGGTTGACCTCGAAGGCGGCGCGCAAGCCGGCGGTCCAATGGTTGCCCAGGTCGTAGAGAACTCCGGGATGAACCGTCAGGTCGACCTGATGGGTGTCGCTGTGGATCAAGGGAACCAGCTCGAGATCGAACGCGAATTTGCCTCCGGGTTTGACCGTGATCCCGGTCGGGAAACCGACGTTGAACTGGTCCGAGATCGTCGTGCTTTCCCCATTGACCCGCGTCACGATCGGAAAGACCACTCCGAAGTGTCCGCCGACCTTGTCCTCGGCCCGCAGACCCGCCGGGCTCGCAAGAATCGCCGCCACCGCCACGACGAAAATCCACCCTCGGTTCCTCTGCGACTGGTCCATCGTTCGACCTCCTTCTTTCGGTAGGTTTGCGCCTTGGCTAGGCGCAAGAAAATAGAGTAATCCCTATGCATGCATGGTGCGGGATGATACCCACCGATCGAATCAGAAATGAAGAGTAAACTTTCGGGAACAGCAGTCTTGCTCGTGGCGAGAGGACTGACGCGAAGCTGCGGCTCAAACCGCGGATCGGATTCCCCTACGTGAAGTACAAGGTAATCAACAAGAGCGCGAAGCGATAGCCGAGGGCGATGAGGCCGACCGCCAGAGCGAGCGCGAGCGCTTTGACGAAGCGGGGCGCACCGCGGGTGCCGTAGACGGTTCCCATCGAGAAATACAGATAGGCGGCACACCCCACCAGGTTGGCGATCGACAGGGCGTTGTCGAGCCATCGGGATCGGAGCCCGGCTCCCCCAAACCCAACGTCGAGGGCGGCGACGCCTAAAGAGACGCAGAACAGCAACAGCAGCAACGCATAAAGGTGGAATGCAAAGACCACGTGGGCGACGAACGGGCGGCGGTCTCGATAGAAGGCGATCGGTAGCAGCAGGGCAAACGGCACAACCATCAGGACGATGAGCGATTTGGCGTTAGTCACCACCGCGCGATCGAAAATCGGCCCATATAGGTCGAGCGTCGTTCCCAACGCCGCCAGCCGATGGGCCACCAGCCGTTGCGCCAACTCCTGCCAGTCCTGATGGTGGAGATGATCCGCAAGAGGCGAGGAAAAGACGTTCGTGTGGGTGAACGACTGAACCGCGAAAAACAGCACGTTGGCGATTAGGAATAGCTGAATCGGCCCGGCCAGGGCCTTCCGCCGACCGGCGACGTACGCCACGGTGAGCGCGCCGGGCCTTGTCACCAAGAGCCGAAAGCTGCGCAGCAGTCGGCCGTCGAGGCTGCTGAACGCCTCGACCAGTTGATCGAACAGACCGCGCAGAGTGAGGTCGCGGGGGCGCAAACGGCCCTCACCGCAGGTCGGACAAAAGGGTGTTGAGACTTGCGCGCCACATCCGGGACAGGTCCACGCCCCGGGCGGGGTACTTCGACTACGGCCGGTTATTCCGGCTCGCCGATCCGTCACGTCGGCTCACTCTTGCCGAGCAGAATCCGACGGCAAGAGTGAGTACCACCGAAAATCGGCGTGTCTAATTCCCCGCCCCGGCGCCCGGTTGGAAGCGAACCTCGGGCTGGAAGCGGGCTTCTTGCAGATAGTCCATGACATCGCGAACCAGCGCCTCGGTCACCACTTCCTGCTGAACCGCTTCCTGAAACAAACGAAGGGCTGCCAGAGCCTCTCGGTGAATGTCCTGCGAAGTGAAAATCGGCAGCATTTCCTCGACCAGTTGCCGAACGACTTCCGGCCTGCCTAAGCGCAAGGAAGCCAATGCAAGATCGAGCGAGACCAGCGCTGCGTCGTATCCCACACCCGCGGATATGAATCCCTCGCGGACCGCAACAAAATGTTCCCTTGCGACAGCCAGATCTCGCTCGGCGGCGGCGATCCTCCCGCGAATCCAGCCATATCGGAGATGCATTAAGGGCTCCCCGATGGGCGCATGCCGCGGTTCGTCCTGATCGAGAACATTCCTTGCGGCGCGTAGGTCCTTCGTATCGCACAATGCCCGAGCAAGGTTGATCCGAGCCCAAAAATACAACTTCTGGTCGTCCGCAGCTGCCGCGCTATTCACAACTTCGCGGGCCGCGTGCATGGCTTTGAATGGCTGCCCCGATTCAAGGAACAATAGAGAACGCGTGACTTCGACCTTAGCGACGTCGGCCGACGCGCCCACCAGGCCGTAGAGGATCTTCGCTCGGTCCAGCAAGGCCTCCGCCTCGGCAAAACTGCGGCGGTTCAAGAAAAATGCCCCTTCGAGATGGTCGATTCGCGCGATCACCGACGGATCGGAGACGCTCGAAAGTTGGGTCAACGCGCGGCTCCGATCGAGAAGTTCACGGGCACCTCTGCTGTCGGACCGGAGCCGGAGTGCGTTCGCCATCTCGGCAAGGGCGAGGGGGACGAGACCGTTGGTAAGCTCCGATCCAGTGAGCCGATCAGCAACGTGAAAAGCCAGATCGGCAAAATGAAAGGCCTTCGCATGGTCTGAATGCACTCCGCGCCGCGCTTCGGCCAACAAAAGGCGAACCAATGCCGCACTGCGGTACCGATCGCGAGAACGAACGATCCGAGGGATCCGTCGTTTGGGTTCGAGCGCCAGAAGCTGCCGAAAATCCTCGGCCGCTCCCACCTCCGATGCAGCGATCAGTTTGAGCTGGTCGGCGAAAAAGCCGGGAAGACGGGTCTCGAAATCGCTTTTCGCCGCGGCTTGTTTCTCGGTCTCCCAGGCATCCCACTCCGCGGCGCAGGTCGGGCACAAACAACGCAGATGCTCCAGACCGATCCGGACCAGGAACCGAGGTTCGATCTCCCCTTTTGCAATCGCACGCAACAATTCACGACTCAGGTGGATGTCTCGCATCCTCCTCCTCCTCATTTGGAGATTGGCCATGCTTACTGTGACAGTGCGTAAAACTCCAGTTCTGGGACACCCAAAAGAGCGGACAGACAGAATGATGGTGCCCGCCCGCCCTTTCTTATCCCTCAACTATCGCATTTTGGGAGCCCGGTCGGATCGGCGCCACAGCCCGAGTCGATCTGCGGCGGCTCTTTTCGGGCGGCACCCTGCTCGGCTCCGAACAGCGCCGACACGAACGCGACGAGGCTTTTCCAAGGGCTCCATCCTCCGCTTCTGAAGCTCGTGCCGCGAGCCGGCAAAGCGCCGGCCGCAGCGGGGAGCATCAGGGCGAGGACCAACAGCGTTGCAACCCAACGAAATCCATGACGCATAGCAGGAACCCTCCTAAGTGCAAGCGCGATCTCTCCTACCCCCCAATAGGGCGGAGGCCGCTGATACTCCAATTGGCTGCGCTCGCTGGCGTAACGCTACGCCTGGGTTCGGCGAAAAGGAAGTGTTCTAAGAAATCGAGCGAAAGCTGTTGGTTAAAATCTCTTTCGCCGGTAAAACGATCCATCAAATCGCGACAAGTTCGGCTGAAAATTTTCGGGTTCGAGACCGGCACGGAACCTGGCCGGTAACCCGCCCGATCCGCCGATCGCGGCGGCGAGCAGATCGATCGCCAAATCGATCGCTTGCGCAGCCTGCCGGTACGGCATGGAGAAGCGGCACCGGTAGGCAAAACATCTGCCGGTTGTGGTTCCAACCGCGCTCACCACGACCGGCTGTGACGGGTAGTTCCAAGGCGTGAGGAGGGCCGCCTTGCAGCGTATTTTTCTCCCCAAAACTACCTTGACTTACGCCTCTGTTACGCCTATCGTCTTCTTGTCGCGAAGGCGCCGTACCCATCTAGATCCAAGCCTTCGTGGGAGGCTTTTTCCATGAACGATCGCTCCTCTCCCCTCTTCGATCAGCTCGGTCGAGCCGTGCGCTGGCTGCGCGAGCGCCAGGGCAAAAAACAGTACCTCGTGGCGGACACGGCGGGCGTCACGAAAGGCATGCTTTCCGCCTACGAAACCGGCCGCCAGAAGCCTTCTCTCGAAACGCTCGAAAAGCTCTTGACCGCGCTCGATTGCAATCTGCACGACCTGCACAACGCGATTCAGATCGTCAACGAGCGTCCCGAAGGAATTCGCCGCGCCTTCGGTGGCCTCGGTGCGCTCGGCGCCTTCGAGCTCTATCCGACCGGCGCGGCAGGGCCGCGGCTGGAGATCGCCGAACCGCGCGGTGCCGGCGGCTATGGCGGCGACCCGCTCGACGTCGGCCGCCTGCTCGGCATCGAGCGTGCTCTCGAAGAGGAAGAGCGGCGAGCGCTCGAAGAGATCGTCGCGGGCTGCCACCGGTTGGTACGTCATCTGCATCGCGCGGTCGAGGAGCGCAGTCCCCGGACCGCGAGCTGATACTCTCGGTCGAGGCTGCGCCGTTTCTGCAACGAGGTGCTCATGTTTCGATCCAACCGTCGTCCTTTCCTGCGGTTCTCTCTCGGGGGAGCCCTAATCCTCATGGCCGTGACGTCGGCTTCCGGCGCGGACCGGGCCACCGATGCCGCCAAGAACCTGCTCGGACAGCTCGACCGGGCCGACGCGATCGTGGTCGGAAAGGCGACCGGCCTGCGGCAAGGCACCGTGGAGGAAACTCCCGTTTCGCTCGTGACGCTCGCGGTCAGCGAGAAGGTGCGCGGCGAAGTGCGTCCGGAGATCGAGATCGTGGTGCCCCGGACGCTGATTCAACCGGGAAAGATCCTGCTCGAAACCGGCTCGCAGGATCAGCCGCTGCTTGGCGTCGGCGAAGAGGTTCTGCTGTTCCTGAGCGGCTATCCAGGGCGTGAGAACTCCTACTCGATCACCTCCGGAAACCTGGGGAAGTATCTCGTGACGGCGACCGCCGAGGGCGGAAAACGGGCCGATCGCTATCTGATGGCCGCGCCGGTCGCCGGGGGCGTGCCGCTCTCGACTCTGATCGCCCAGATTCGCCTGGAGCTGAAAATTCCGGACGCTACGGCGCCCAAGAAACCGGCGGAGCCGAAGCCGCAATGAGCCCGGGTTAGGGATGCGCCGGAAAGCGACCCGCGGGGATCAGCCGGCGCCGTCGAGCTTGCCGACCGCGAGCCCGAGGAACGAGTAGATCCGGCGCACGTAGCCGCGCGTCTCCCGGTAGGGCGGTATGCCGCCGTAGCGCTGGACCGCCTGCTCGCCCGCGTTGTAGGCGGCCAGGACCCGCGCCAGATCTCCCGGGAACTGCTCGATCAGGAACTTGAGGTACTGGACCCCGGCTTCCAGGTTCTGCTCCGGCTCGAACAGCCGGTCCGCGCGAACGCCGAAGCGCTTGGCGGTCGCGGGCATCAGCTGCATCAATCCGCGCGCGCCCTTGCGCGACACGGCGCGCGGGTTGCCCGACGATTCGGCGCGAATGAGCGCCGCAATGACACTCGGATTGACCTGGTGCTTCTTGCCCGCCGCGAAGATCTGGGTGCCGTAAGGACCGCCGGGGACCTGCTGCCCCTCGTCGAAGGCGAGCGCCACGGTGGGCTCCGCCGGCTGATCCGTCGGCGGCGGTCCGACCGCCACGACCGGCAGCTCCGGCTCTTCGACCTCGTCGTCCACCACCCGCTCGACCCGGTCGATCGGCAGACTGAGCCGGCCACCGTGGGAGAACATCAGCTCGGCGTGGTCGTCGGCCGAGACGTCAAACGCCTCGACCTTGAGCGTGCTGCCGTCGGTCAATATCACCAACTCGGCACGCGCGGACCCCACCCCGGCGAACAGGGCGGCAGGCGGCAGAAGGAGCAGCAGCGTAAGGGAGCTTCGTGTCACGGCGACGTATTCTACGGTCTAGCCGGCAAAAACGTCGCACCCAATTCGACGGTCCTTGAAAAAAACCGGGGGCCGCGCTACCTTTCCGCTCTCCTTTCGCCTCATTTCCAATGCTCAGAGAATTCGCTTTCGCTCGCCGTTCAGCACCCTTCGACCGAGGTCTCCTCCCTTGATCCCCCGGCGCGAAGACCTGGAGCGGCTGCTGCGCAGCTCCGAAGGGCGGATCGAGGAGACGCCGTTCGCCGTGCTGCTCCTGGCGCATGCCGTCCACTCCCATACCGCGGTGATCGAGCTGCGCCGCCCGCCGGTGAGCAAGAAGATCGTGCTCGAAGCAGGGGTGCCGGTCGATTGCCGGTCGAATTTGGCGCACGAGACGCTCGGCCGGTTCATGGTTACCGCGGGCCGGCTCAGCGAAGAGGAATTCCACAGCGCGCTTTCACAGACCGCGGCGCAGAGCGTGCCGCTCGGCGAGGTCCTGATCGAGCGCGGCCTGATCGGCGGCGAGGAGCTGTACCGGCTGCTGCAACAGAACCTGGCAAAGAAGCTGCTCGACCTGTTCACCTGGCGCCAGGGAGAATTTCGGATCACCGGCGAACCGGCCATGCCGGAATCGCCGCTCAAAGTCCGGGTGCCGCAATTGATCGCGACCGGCATCATCCGCTTCGCGCCGCAGGAAGAGGTCGACGCCGCGATCGCTCCGCTGGTGGGCAAGCACCTGACGCTCTCCCCCGACCCTTTCTTCGCCGCCTCGGAGCTCAAGCTGACCGCGGCGCAGCAGAAACTGTCCGACGCGCTCCGGACGCCGCGCCAACTGCACGAGCTGGTCGCGGCCGCCGGCCTGCCGCTCGACGAGATCGCCCGCCTGCTCTACGCCTTGAGCTTGCTGGGCTCGGTGGTGGCGCTCGACCGCCCGCCGGTCACGCGGACCGGGTCGGTGCCGATCCTCTCCGGCGGTCCGCCTTCCCCGGCTCCGGCCGCCGCGCCGAAACTTTCGGTCGCTCCCGCTCCGGAGCTTGCCACCCGCCAGGTGCCGATCGTCAAGCTTCCGCCGCCGCCG